>Ga0105047_10003418_pt1 | contig 27970 bp, 31 predicted proteins | sample MAT04_FD_78384 | JGI IMG/M metagenome (GOLD analysis project Ga0105047, IMG submission 78384) | Freshwater microbial communities from Lake Fryxell liftoff mats and glacier meltwater in Antarctica - MAT-04 (megahit assembly) | ecosystem: Environmental > Aquatic > Freshwater > Ice > Liftoff... | reverse complement strand
CACAGGCGCTGCTGCACGGGTAGGACGAGGAGCAGGGCGGCATGACGGTCGGTGCTCGCCCAGTGCGCCGCTCGCACGGCGGCGACGGCCGGTCGGGTGCGTGAGATGCCCGCTTGGAACAGCTCGTGCTCCACCCGACGGATCACCTTGTGGATGCGCACACCGTCGAGCGCCGCGACCTCTGCCGTGTGCTTGACCGAGACGTGCACGGCCTCGTCGTCGTACCCGGTCAGGCCGGCATGGTGAAGCGCCGAGACCCCGTCGAGGGCCGCCACCTTCAGACCGGTCTCCCACACGGCGTGCCAGCGTCGGGCCGTTGTGCCCAGGGGCGCTGTAGTCATCGCGACGGTCTGGTGGCCGTGCGCCATCCAGCGTTCAGCGGCGATCTCGCGGCGGACCAACTCGTGGTCGACGTCGCAGGTGCGCAGCAGCGCTCGGGAGAGGACGCCGCCGAAGTCGTCGGCCAGCTCGCGGGCGCGTCGGCGACGGTGCGCCGTGGAGCAGGACAGGGTGCGTGAGGGCATGGCCGCCGTGGTCGTCATCAGGCGACGGTGGCCCCTTGCCCGAGCCGCCGTCAGCCCCGCGTCGGGAGCTGTGGACGGCTGGCCGATCGGAGCGGGCCTGTGGACGACGGCATTCGAGGTGATTCGCTGGTGTCTCAGGCCAGAGGATCACCTCGACCCAGTGTGCCGCAGGAGGAGCGCTGCCCGGTGAGCCTGCGGAACGGGGGAGGTGCCGTGCGATCAGTCCTGCTCGGACCAGTGCGGCGGCGGGTACAACGGCGCGTCCTCGTCGTCGCGCGGCACCCGGACGACGGGAATCTCCCCGGTGTCACCCAGGTGCGCGGGCCCGCTGAGGTTGGAGCTGCGGTACCAGGACTCTGGCGTGCGCACCGGGCTCGGCCGGTCGCGCCCGTCCGCCGGACCAGGATCACGGTGGGCGTCACCGGCATCCCGCCCACCGGCATCCCGACCACCGGCATTCGGCCCACCGGAATCCCGCCCTCCGGAATCCGGCCCACCGGGATACGGGCCGCCACCGCGGCCTCCGCCCGAGCCGCCGCCGCCTGGCCCGCCGTCATCCGGCGGCTGCACCGGCGGCGGGCCGAAGCCCCGCGGCGTGGAGCGCACCTGCGCGCCCGGCCCGAAGAGCTGGGTGCAGATGGCGCGGTAGTGGCGGTCGGCATCGGGCACGTGGTCGACCACCGACAGGGCCTGGTCCTGGCCGGCCGACTCGAGCATGAACTTGCCGTAGCCGACGATCCTGCCGAGCAGGGAGCGGTCGTAGGTCATGTCGGTGACCTTGGCCAGCGGCATCATCGCGACCCTGCGGCGGATGAACCCGTAGAAGAGCAGCAGGCGCTTGTCAGTGGCCACGAACCTGTCGCGCCGCCAGTTGAGCACGCTCCAGAGGAGCCAGAGTGCGGCGCCCCACCAGAACAGCAGGCTGGCGTTCTGGATCAGCTCGCCGCCGGGTGACCGGGTCACCTTGAGGTCGACCCAGAACGCGACAACCGTTGCGGCCAGGGCGGTCAGCAGTTCTCGGGACAGGTGGAACCAGTGCAGGCGCACCGAAACGATGACCGTTTCGCCGTCGACGAGGTAGCGCTCGAGCTCGCGGTCGAGCCGCGGTCGGCTCACCACGTCACCCCCTGATCAAGGAGTTGAAGAACTCCGCGATGTTGCTCACGGCGTTCACCGTGAAGTCCCAGGCCGCCTGGAACATGTTCGCGGCCTCGGCCGGCGCGGTGAAGATCGCGTACAGGAGGAAGATGACGACGAGCCACAGCACGATCTTCTTGACCGGGGGCATGCTCACGTCCTCCTGCGTCGGGGCTTGCCGTGCGCATGCCTCAGCAAGCATGGTGTCAGATGTGACGGGTGTGACCACTGAGGCCGGGCGCCCGGCGTGTCGGTGTGGCAGGCGGATGCCGTGTCACCGCCTCGGGCTGCGACCCGCGGCCAGGTGTCAGGCGGGCGTCACTGGGCCAGGCCGTAGAGCCGGTCGCCGGCGTCGCCGAGGCCCGGCACGATGTAGCCGAGCTCGTTGAGCCGCTCGTCGATGGCGCCGGTCACCAGGGTGATGGTGGGGGCGGCGTCGGCAAGCGCCTCCTGCAGGTGCGCGATGCCCTCGGGGGCGCTGAGCAGGGTGATCGCAGTGATGTCGTTCGCCCCGCGCTCGATGAGGAACGCGATGGCGTCGGCCATCGACCCGCCCGTGGCCAGCATCGGGTCGAGGACGTAGACCTGCCGGCCCGACAGGTCGTCGGGCAGCCGGTTGGCGTAGGTGAACGCCTGCAGCGTCTCCTCGTCGCGCTGCATCCCGAGGAAGCCGACCTCGGCGCTGGGCAACAGGCGCACCATCCCCTCGAGCATGCCGAGGCCGGCCCGCAGGATCGGCACGACCAGGGGCTTGGGGTTGCTGAGCTTGATGCCGGTCGTCGGAGCCACCGGCGTCTCGATCTCGAACGGCTCCACACGCACATCGCGGGTGGCCTCGTAGGCGAGCAGCGTCATCAGCTCCTCGGCCAGCCGGCGGAACGTCGGGGAGTCGGTCCGCTCGTCCCGGAGGTAGGTCAGCTTGTGTGCGATGAGCCGGTGGTCCGGGTTGATGACGCGCATGGGGAAAACTTAGCGCGTGCCCCTTTCTCCCGATCCGCGCTACCGCGCCTGGATGCTCCGCGCCCTCGAGCTGGCCGAGCGGGCCGCGGATGCCGGTGACGTGCCGGTCGGCGCGCTCGTCGTGGACGCCTCCGGGGAGGTCGCCGGTGAGGGGTGGAACGTGCGCGAGGTCGACCGGGACCCCACGGGGCACGCGGAGGTGATCGCGCTGCGGGCGGCCGCGACCCGGCTCGGGTCGTGGCGGCTTCAGGGGTGCACGCTCGTGGTGACGATGGAGCCGTGCCCGATGTGCGCCGGCGCGGCGATGCTCGCCCGGGTCGAGCGCATCGTGCTCGGCGCCTGGGACCCCAAGCTGGGCGCCTGTGGCTCGGTCTGGGACGTCGTGCGTGACCGGCGCGCCACGCATCGGGCCGAGGTGGTCGGTGGGGTGCTGGAGGAGGAGTGCGCCGAGGTGGTGCGCCACTTCTTCGCCACCCATCGCCCCTGACCGACTCTCCTGCGGGAAGGCGAGGCAGATCGGGTGTCCTCGGTTTGAAGGGACCGGCTCGGGGTAGGTGGGTCCGGGACGCGATGGCGGGCGACTGTTTGGTCGTCCGTCACGGAGCACGAACCCCGCTGTGGGTTCGGGTAGCGTCGCCGGCCGGCGGCTTCCCGATCGGGAGCCGCGAACTCAACGAAAGGCTCTCCCCCATGGGCATCATCGGCTGGATCATCATCGGCGGGCTCGCCGGCTGGATCGCGAGCAAGATCATGAAGACCGACGCCCAGCAGGGCATCATCTTGAACATCGTCGTCGGCATCGTCGGCGGCCTGCTCGGTGGCTGGCTCCTCGGCCTCCTCTTCGACATGGACATGGAGGGCTCCGGTCTCATCGTGAGCTTCCTGACCGCGCTGGTTGGAGCGTGCCTCCTCCTCTTCGTCGTCAAGGCCGTCACCAAGCGCGCCTGACGCCCCGCCCGACCCTTGCGGTCGACCGGCGAGAACGCGCCGTCTCCCCACCGGGAGGCGGCGCGTTCGCGTCTGGAGCCGATTTCGGGACGGACCTCCGGCTCCGGTAACCTCTGCGGCGGTGGCGTGTCCGAGCGGCCTAAGGAGCACGCCTCGAAAGCGTGTGAGGGTGTAAGCCCTCCGTGGGTTCAAATCCCACCGCCACCGCCAGACAAGAATCGCCCCGCCTCAGCGGGGCGTTACTTGTCCGACGGCCCCGCCGCCCGGTCGACAGATTCGCAAGTCGAGTCCGGTCATGAGTCGGTGACGCCACGCACCGTTGGCCGAAAGCCCAGCGCGCCTCCTATTGTCTACGGAGTGACACGTTCCTTCAGCGACACGCATGGCACGCGTCCTCGGTTGCGATGTCGGACGCACGCGCGGCGCGTGGGTCTCCCGTGCGCCAGCGCACTGCCGTGAGGGGCGAGAACACAGGAGCGCCACGTCGGTTGCTCGGAGCCTTCGGTGAGGTGCTCATCACCCTCGGGGTGCTGCTGCTGCTGTTCGTGGCGTGGCAGCTCTGGTGGACCGATGTCACCGCCAACCGCGACCAGACCAGCACCATCCAGACTCTCGAGCGGGACTTCGCAGATGAGCGGCAGGGCGGTCCCGCTGGCAAGGAACCACCGGCCACGCTCAAGAGCGTTCCCTTCGGCAAGGCGTTCGCGATCGTGCGCATCCCGCGTTTCGGCGCCGAGTTTGCGAGGCCGGTGCTCGAGGGCACCGACCGCGGCACGCTGAAGAAGGGTGTGGGCCACTATCAGGGCACGGCGATGCCGGGGGTGGTCGGCAACTTCTCGGTGGCCGGTCACCGCACGACGTACGGCCGGCCGTTCCACAACATCGACCGGCTTCGCAAGGGAGACGTCATCGTGGTCGAGACCAAGGCGAGCTACGTCGTGTATGTCGTCGACCGGCACCTGCTCGTCACTCCGTACCAGATGGAGGTGATCGCTCCCGTGCCGCAGGATCCCGGCGCGAAGCCCGCAGCGGCTTGGATGACGATGACCTCCTGCCACCCCAAGTTCAGCGCGACCCAGCGCTATGTAGTCTTCGCCCGGCTCGACAAGGTCATCCCTCGGGGGGACGGGCTTCCGGCGTCGTTGATGGCTGCCCCTTCCGGGGCGGTGGCCTGACATGTACCCAGCGCTCTGGCGTCTGCTGCCAGGACCAAGGCCGGTCAAGGCTCTCCAGTGCCTGATCCTGCTGCTCGCCGTGGTCGCTGTCTGCTTCGTGTGGCTGTTCCCCGCCGTCGCGCCGTACATGCCGTTCAACGACAACACGATCGCCCCCGGCCCCCAGTCCCCCGGCCCGTCGCAATGAGCTCCGCGACGAGGAGTCCCCGTCGCTGCGGGCTGTCGCAGCCGGGTCCAGGAGTCCTACAGCGCGTGGAGCGAACGCTCTGCCGGCGCGCAGTGGCATCGTTGTACCGTCACAACCGCAGTCGAGAGGACTCGAGGTGACTGACGTGACGCGCCCGGGATCGGAGACCGAGGTGTGCGGCGCCCCGGCCCCCGACGATGCCGCTTCCCGGCCCGGGGGTCGGCAGCCGCACCAAGAGCGTGCGCGCAGCCATCGCAGGTCCCGAACCGTTCGGCGAGTCCTGATCGCCCTGTCGCTGCTGCTCGTGGGTGTGATCGCCGCCGTGGCCTGGGTCGGGATGGACGCGTTGAGTGCCCGAAGCGAGCTTCAGGCGGCGGCGGCGCAGGTCGAGGTCCTGCAGGCACAGGTCGAACGGGGCGACCGCGCGGAGGCCGCAGCCACGCTGACGTCGTTGCAGGCCCACGCCTTCGCCGCGCGCGCCAAGACCCATGGGCCACAGTGGTCCGCGGTGGGGGCCCTGCCGTGGCTCGGCCCCAATGTCACAGCGGTCCAGGCCGTCAGCGAGGTCATCGACGGTCTTGCCGTGAACGCGCTACCGACACTGATGGACGCGACGGCGCTGGTCGACCCCACGACCTTGGTGCTGGACGACGGTCGCGTCGACGTCGAGTCACTGGCCGAGGCTGCCCCGGCGGTCGTCGCGGCCGACAACGAGGTGCAGGCGGCGGTGAACACGCTTGACTCGATCGGCCCCGACGGGTTGCTGCCGGCGGTCGGCACTGCGCTCGGAGACCTGCGCGACCAGGTCGGCACGGTCGCGCTGACGACGGCGACCGCTGCCCGCGCGGTGCAGCTGCTGCCGCCGATGCTGGGCGCGGACGGACCGCGCGAGTACCTGGTGCTGGTCCAGAACAACGCGGAGCAGCGCGCCACGGGGGGCGTTTCCACCCTCATCGTGCTGAAGGCGCTGGACGGCGCGGTGAGGGTCGTCCAAACGCGCTCGGCGAGCGGGAACCTGGCAGACCTGCCCGCGCCGATACTGCCCCTCACGGGAGCCGAGCAGGCCCTGTTCGGCGAGGGTCTGGGCATCTTCATGGCTGACGTCGCCTTCACCCCCGACTTCCCGCGCTCGGGTCAGCTGGCAGCGGCAATGTGGAAACGGCAGGTCGGGGCCGACCTGGACGGCGTGCTCTCGATCGACCCGGGCGCGCTGGCGAAGGTCCTGGGCGCGACGGGCCCGGTCAACCTCTCGACGGGGCAGGTGCTCACCGCGAAGAACGCCGAACAGCTGCTGATGAACACGGTGTACCTCACGATTCTGGAACCCCGGAAGCAGGACGAGTTCTTCGCAGCGACAGCGGGCTCGGTGTTCACGGCGATGCTCGCCGGCAAGGGGAAACCGGCCCCGGTGGTCGACGCGCTCGCAGAGTCGGCACGCGAGGGCAGGCTGATGGCGTGGTCGTCGCACCCGAAGGAGCAGGCGCTGCTGTCCGGCACGGTGTTGAGCGGTGAGCTGGCCGGTGTCCAGGGCAGGTCCCCGGTGATCGGGGTCTACCTCAACGACGGCACCGCCGCCAAGATCGGCTACTACCTGCGCATGGAGGTCGACGCCACCACCACGACGTGCCACCCGGACGGCTCGCAGTCCGTGGGCGTCAAGGTGACCCTGACGAACACAGCCCCGAAGAATGCGGCGGACCTCCCCCCCTACATCGCCCCGGGGCGCGTCATCCCGAAGGGCCAGGTCAGGACGAACGTGCTGCTCTACGCGCCCTCAGGGGGTCGAGTGGATGACGTTCGGGTGAGCAGCGGTGCGCCGGGTGTGTTCTCCCAGACCCACAACGGTCTCGCCGTCGTGGGTCGGACGGTCCAGCTCAAGCCGGGCCAGAGTGAGGTTCTCGACTACGACGTTCTCACCGGGCCGTCACAGCCCGGCACCCCCGTCCTGCGTGTGACGCCCCTCATATTCGGGACCAACCGGGTTGCTCACCCAGCAGGATGTCTGTGATCGGCCTACACTGATCCTTGAGTCGTCCGTCGAGTGGCGGCCTGCATGGTAATTGTCAAGGGGAACCCCATGATTCGACGCGCGCTTCTCGTGGTCGCTGCTGCGGCCCTTCTCGTTCTCACCCCAAGCGTGGCCATGGCGTATGAGGCTCCTGGCTTCGGCTCTGCGGTCTCCGACGCGACGCCCGCTGCCGGTCAGTGCATCACCATGACCGTTGACGGGGGTGCCGCGAATGCCGGTGAGGTGTTCACGCTCACGGCCACGGGGCCGAGCACGAAGTCGCTCACGGCAACGGCGAATGCCAGCGGCGTGGCGACTTTCCGCGTGTGCCTGAACGTCGTGGGCGACTACGTTCTGACCGTGACCAACGCCGCCGGTGCGGTCGTCGTCACCCAGACCGTCACGGTCCACGCAGCCGGCGCCGCGCCTACGGGGTCCACTCCCGACCAGCTCAGCTTCACGGGCTCCAACGTCCTTCCCCTCGCCGGTGGCGGAGCGCTTCTCGTCCTGTTGGGCGCCGGCGCGGTCGTCGTCGCCCGCCGTCGCAACACGGCGCAGGTGCACGCCTGATCCAGGCGCGAACGAGCTGAAGTCCAGGGTCCCCGCGCCAGCGCGCGGGGGCCCTTGACCGTTCTCTGCCGGTGCAGCAGACCGACCTCGTCGCATGGTGTGTCCCCGGTCGCGTGGACCCAAGCGGCGCGATGGGGCGCGACGTCGCTGTCGCGAACGACCCGACCCGAGCCGTGGTGCGGTTCAGCTCCAGAACGGGTCGAGCGCCGCGAGGGCGCGCACGGCCACGACGGCCTCCTCGACGAGTCGGTGCTCGTCGACGGCGGGGGCGGCGGAGCCGACCGAGTGCAGCAGGGCGTCGGCGGTGGCGTGGTCGTTGACCGCGCCGAGGGCGGTCTGCACCTGCTCGACGTGCCAGGCGAAGGCCGGGGGCCCGGTCAGCTCGGTGCCGTCGTCGTCGACCACGGGTGAGATGTCGTCGGGGTACAGCGACGCGAAGAACTCGCAGCCGTAGCGCAGCTTCTTGGCCTCGATGCGCACCCGGTGCCGTGCCTGCGGCGCCATCTCGGCGAGGAAGTCGACGTGGCCGACGACCCGGTGCCACCGCTTCTCGAGTGCCTGCGCGGCGAGCACCTGCACCGGGGGGTCGGCGACCCCGGGCCACGGCGCGAGGAGGGCCAGCCCGCCCGGACCGCGGGCGGCATCCACCCAGTCGGGGGAGCGCAGGATCGCTTGCACGATGTCGTACGCCGACTCGCGGTCCGCCGCGAGACGGGTGACCTGCTCGTCGTCGAGGTCGTCGACGAGCGGCCCGGCGAGCATCACGTCGAGGTCGCGCGCCCGGCCGAAGGGAAGCGCCAGGGCCCGCAGCCGGTGGGCGAGGAGGAACGCTCCGGGCACCTCGCGCAGCAACGGCCCGAACAGCGAGAACGACGACCGCAGCCGGCGGATGCCCACCCGCGTCTGGTGCAGGTGCGGCATGGCGCGTGACTCCAGGAGCAGGGCCGCGTTGGTGCGGTAGTGGTCGATGCACTCGCCGGAGACGACGACGAACGCGTCGGATGCGGTCGAGGCCGGGTCGAGCACGACCGGGCGGGCCTTGCGCGCCTCGGCACCGGCGCCGAGCGAGAGCTGGAGGGTCACCCGCGGGCCGGTCAGGAGCCGGACGGCGCGGGGCACATCGGCAGCGCCGTCGTGGTGGGAACGGGGGCGAGCGTCGTGTACTTGGGGCCCACGGCAAGGTCGACGGTGGCCACCTTGCGCTTGTCGTTGACCAGGACGGTGCCCTTCGGCAGCGAGGTGCGCAGCAGCTTGGCCTGCGCCTCGCCCTTGGGCCCGTAGCGGATCTCGGCGATCTTGGGGGCCTTGCGGCTCGAGGGGTCGTTGGCGACCTTGCCGATGACGAACCCTCGGTCGGCCAGGCTGCGCGAGACCGAGCCGGCCAGGCCGTTACGGGTCGAGGCGTTGTAGACGTTGACCGTGGTGATCTCGGGAGTGACGGCCAACGGGTCGACGGGGGCGCAGGTCGCCGGGGGCGGTCGGGAGGCGCGGGCCGTGCTGTCGGCCTGGTAGTAGGACCAGGCGTACCAGAACGCGAAGAACAGCCCCAGCACGACGAGCCCGATGACGATGAGCGATCGGCGCCGTCTCTGACGGGCGGTGACCGACACCTCGGCCTCGGTCGTGTAGTCGCTCACGTGTCCCCCGAGAGCGCGAGTACCCGCGCGTGCAGCGTGGGGCGTTGGTGCAGGGCGGCCCGCAGGGCGCGGTGCAGACCGTCCTCGAGGTACAGGGTGCCCTCCCACTCGACGACGTGGGCGAACAGGTCGCCGTAGAAGGTCGAGTCCTCGGAGAGGAGCATCTGCAGGTCGAGCTCGCGCTTGGTGGTGACCAGCTCGTCGAGGCGCACCAGACGCGGTGGCACCGTCGACCACTGGCGCGCCGAGTACCCGTGGTCGGGGTACGGGCGCGAGTCGCCGACGGCCTTGAAGATCACGGGAGTCACTGTATGCCGGGTCGTCTGTGACAGCAGGAGCGACGCGAGCGTGCGGGCTAGATTGACCACCGTGAGCGAGAACCCGAGCACGTCACAGGTCGATGAGATCCGCAGCGGATACGCCTTCGAGGGCCCGTCCCTCGAGTTCGGTGCCGCGGTCGTCGACGGCACCGCCCACGCGGACGCCACGGTGCGCATCCCCCTGTCGGCGATGAACCGGCACGGCCTGGTGGCCGGTGCGACCGGCACGGGCAAGACCAAGACCCTCCAGCTGATGGCCGAGCAGCTGGTCGCCCAGGGGGTGCCCGTCTTCCTCGCCGACATCAAGGGCGACCTGTCCGGCATGGCGACGCCCGGTGAGCCCAACGGCAAGATCGCCTCCCGCTCGGCCGACGTCGGCCTTCCCTGGCAGCCCACCGCCTATCCGGTGGAGTTCTACGCGCTCGGGGGGCAGGGCACCGGCATCCCGGTGCGGGCCAGTGTCTCGACCTTCGGGCCGACCCTGCTGTCGAAGGTGCTCGGGCTCAACGACACCCAGGAGTCCAGCCTCGGGCTGGTCTTCCACTACGCCGACACCAAGGGGCTCTGGCTCGACACCATCGCCGACCTGCGTGCCGTCGTACAGTTCCTCATCAGCGATGAGGGGAAGGCCGACCTCAAGGACCTCGGCGGCCTCTCGTCGTCGACGGCCGGCGTCATCCTGCGCGAGCTGGTGAACTTCTCGGCCCAGGGCGCCGACCTGTTCTTCGGGCTCCCCGAGTTCGAGACCACCGACCTGTTGCGCACCGCCCCCGACGGCCGCGGCATCGCCTCGATGCTCGAGCTGCCCGGGGTGCAGGACCGGCCACAGCTGTTCTCGACGTTCCTCATGTGGCTGCTGGCCGACCTGTTCCACGACCTGCCCGAGGTGGGCGACCTCGACAAGCCAAAGCTCGTCTTCTTCTTCGACGAGGCGCACCTGCTGTTCAACGACGCCAGCGAGGACTTCCTCGACGCCATCCAGCAGACCGTGCGGCTGATCCGGTCCAAGGGCGTCGGCGTCTTCTTCGTGACCCAGTCGCCCAAGGACGTGCCCGCCGACGTGCTGGCCCAGCTCGGCAACCGCGTGCAGCACGCCCTGCGCGCCTTCACCCCTGACGACGCGAAGGCGCTCAAGGCCGCGGCGCGCACCTACCCGAACACGGCCTACGACCTCGAGGAGCTGCTCACGCAGCTCGGCACCGGTGAGGCCGTGATCACCGTGCTGTCGGAGAACGGCGCACCGACCCCGGTGGCCTGGACCCGGATGCGGGCGCCCCAGTCGCTGATGGCGCCCTCGGCTGCCGCGCTGCTCAGCCAGACCGTCGCCGGGTCGCCGATCGCACCGAAGTACGTCACCGCCATCGAGCGGGAGTCGGCCTCCGAGATGCTGGGCAGGGCCGAGGTCGCCCGCACCGAGGCCGAGAAGGCGGCGGCGCTCGAGGCCGAGAACACCAAGGTGCGCGAGGCGGCCGCTGATGCCGCGGAGAGGGACCGGCTCGTGGCCGAGAAGCAGGCGGTCAAGGATGCCGCGGCGGCCAGGAAGGCGCAGGAGGCGTCCGAGCGCAAGGAGGCGGCGCAGCCCGGCGTCGTCGAGTCGGTGGTGAGGTCGAGCGCGTTCAGGTCTGCGCTGCGCTCCGCCGGCACGGTGCTCGGTCGCGAGATCACCCGCTCGATCTTCGGCACCTCCCGCAAGCGCTGACCGGCTTCCTGCGGAGCCAAGCGCTGACCGGTTTCCCCGCGAAGTCAGGAGCACTTCGCGGGGTCAGGTGTCTATACGGCCCTGACTCGATGAAGTGCTCCTGACTTCGCGAAGGGGGTCAGAGGGTGAGCAGGGCCTGGGCATAAGCGCACTCGAGGTCGGCATCGGTGACGGTGCGCACGTAGCCCGGCTGCACGGCATACGCCACCTCCCAGCCCTGCTCGGTGCGGCGCACCACCTCGAGGCGGTCGCCGAGCAGCTCGCGCAGCTGGTCCTCGCGCGGCAGCCAGAGCGCCTGGTCGAGCGTCACCGAGTCGAGCGCCCACTCGGTGGTGCCGTTGAAGCCGAGCAGTGACTGGTCGCGGTAGGTCTGCACCTCGACGGTGAGGTCGCTGATCCAGAACACGTCGCCGGTGAGCAGCTCCGCGTCGACCACGAAGCGGTCCCCGGCGCGCGGTTCCCACAGCACGCCGGCGTGGAGGAGGGCGCGGGCGAGCTCGACCGTGATCATCGTGACATTGTCGCCCAAGCGCCCCACGACATCCGGCACGGTGGACGGAGGACATCCACGACCACGTGCGTCACCGCACGACGAAGGAGGAGAGCTCATGGCCCACGACCACGGCCACGGCGTCGAGGTACTCGACGACCTGCGTGGCCCCACGAAGGCGCTGCGCACGGCGATTCCCGACGTGTACGCCGGCTTCGCCGCGACCCACAAGGCAGCGCTCGAGGCGGGGGTGCTCGACGCGAAGGTCAAGGAGCTCATCGCCCTCGGGATCAGCGTCGCCCAGCAGTGTGACGGGTGCATCGCCTCGCACGCGCGGGGCGCGGCCATGAAGGGCGCGACACCTGAGGAGGTCGCCGAGGCCCTCGGCGTCTCGATCCTCATGTGCGGCGGCCCCGCGACCGTGTACGGTCCACGCGCCTACGCCGCCTTCCTCGAGTTCCACGCCAAGTACGCGACCGACTGACGACCACTCCCGTCCCGCACGGTTCGCGGTGTCCGGGTGCGTCAGCCGAGCAGCCAGACGACGAGGGTGATGAGCGGCACCGCGCCCACGGTCGTCACGAGGATGGTGTCGCGGGCCAACGTCGGCGACCGGTCGTAGCGCGTCGCGTGCACGAAGATGTTCTGCGCGGTGGGAAGGCTGGAGCACACCACGACGGCGAGCAGCGCGGGGCCGGTCAGCCCGAGCGCGAGGTGCGCCACGGCATACGCGACCAGCGGTTGCACGGCGAGCTTGAGGGCGCTGGTCAGGGCCAGCTCGGCGCGCGGTACGTCGCCGCCGAAGCCGGGCCCGAGCCGTAGCGCTATGCCGTAGGCGAGCAGCATCCCCGGCACGGCCATCGCGCCGATCAGCTCCACCGGGTCGAGCACGACCGGGGGCAGCTGCCAACCGGTGACCGAGAGCAGCAGTCCGATGAGCGTGCCGATCGTCAGGGGGTTGGTGAAGGGTCGCACCATGATGTGGCGCAGGGTCGGCCGGTGGCCGCGCACGTCGGCGTCGAGCACCGCGAGCGCGATGGGCTGGAGCACGAGCAGCTGCAGCAGCAGGGTCGGTGCCACAAGGGCGGCGTCGCCGAGCACGTAGGCCGCGACCGGAAGGCCGAGGTTGCCCGCGTTGACGTAGGAGCTCGCGAGCGCGCCGATCACCCGCTCGCCCACAGAGCGCCGCCACTGCCACCACGCGACGACGACGTAGATCGCCGCCGGGACGGCCACGCCCACCACCGTCGCGACCAGGCTGCGGGAGAGCACCTCGTGGGTGTCGGCTGCGGCCACGGTGGTCAGCAGCAGGGCGGGGGAGGCGACGAAGAACGCGAGGTGGCTGAGCACCTGGTGTGCCGAGAGGTCGACGACACCCAGGTGCGCGATCAGGGCGCCGACGCCGATGACGGCGACGATCGTCGCGAAGCCCAGGACGACACCCTCCACCCCGCCATCCTCGCGGGCGGGCGTCGGTGTGTGCGCTGCCGTTCCGGGGACGCCCTCGGATCAGCCCCAGTTGGCGGCAAGGGTGAGGCAGAACGGGTGGCCGCTCGGGTCGAGCAGCACCCGCCAGGTCTCACCGGGCTGCTCGTCGGGGAAGGTGGCCCCGAGCCCGACGCACGCGGCGACCCCCGCGTCGAGATCGTCGACGGCCAGGTCGAGGTGGAACTGCTTGCTGCCGTGCTCGTTGGGCCAGCCCGGCTCCTGGTGGTCCTCGAGCGTGCCGAGCCCGAGGGCGAGGCCGCCCGGGCCGGTCAGCATCGCGTACTCGTCCTGCGAGTGCGCGACCTCCCAGCCGAGCACGGCCGACCAGAAGGTCGCGTCGCGCTGGGCGTTCGAGCTGTCGAGGCTGAGCATCTTGAGTGCGGCGATCGCCATTGGTGGTGCCTCTCGTCGGGTCGGTCGGGTTGTTCGGGCCGGGTTGTCGCCCACCCTGCCTAGGCTGGCCCGGTGCCCGATAGGACAAAGGCGACAGCACCGCCGACGGCCTCGACGGGGGGCCTGCTGCGGCCCGAGGAGTTCGCACGCCAGGTCACCCTCGTCCGCGAGCCGGTCGGGGCCTGCGCCGGGCGCTGGGTCGAGAACCGCTGGTCACTGGGCTGGCGCCTGCCGCCCGGGCGCTGGTACGACAGCGAGGTGCTGCCGCACCCCACCTGCTCCCTGACTCTCGAGCTCGGCAGCTTCCCGCGGTCGGGGTTGCCGCGCGGCGAGCGCGTGGTCGTCACCGGTGTGTGCACCCGCCGCTTCGACGTCGAGGTGCGGGGCTGGGGCCGCGTGCTGGGCCTGCGCTTCCGGCCCGGTGGGCTGGCGGCGCTCACCGGGGTGCCGGCATCCGGCTGGACCGACCGCTCGGTCGCGGCCGGGGAGGTGCTGCCCGCCGACCTCGTGACAACACTGGCCGACCCCGACCTCGCGGCATCCGGCCCGGCGTGGGCGCAGGTGGCGGAGGACGGACTCGCGGCCCTCGGCGAGGGGCGCCCCGACCCGCGCTACGACCTGCTGATCGAGGTGGTGGGTGACATGCTCGCCGACCGCGCGCTGCTCACGGTGGCCGACGTCGCGCGACGACACGGGGTCACGGTGCGCACCCTGCAGCGGCTGTTCACCCACTACGTCGGTGTCGGCCCGAAGTGGGTGCTCTCGCGCTACCGGCTGCATGACGCCGTCGCCGACCTCGACGCCGGCTGGCCCGGCACGCTCACCGACCTCGCGGTGCGCTCAGGCTGGTACGACCAGGCCCACTTCACCCGCGACTTCACCGCCCTGGTCGGGGTCACCCCCGGCCAGTACCGCGACCGGCCGTCGGCCGCGGATGCCGGCCGGTCGGCATCCGCACCCGGCTGACCCTTCGCGACCCCGCCCGGTTCAGCGGGCGGCGCGGAGCACCGTGGCGAGGGCGTCGAGCACCGACACGTCCTCGATGGTGCCGGGCACCGTCGGGGTCTTGCCGTCGGCCATCTCGCGCATCGTCTTGCGCAGGATCTTGCCCGAGCGGGTCTTGGGCAGCGCCGCGACGATGTCGACCTGGCGCAGGCTGGCCACCGCGCCCACCTCGTCGCGCACCCGCTGCACGAGCTCCTTGCAGATCCGGATGCCGTCGTCACCGGTGCCGTCGACACCGCTCTTGAGCACGACGAGCCCGCGGGGGACCTGGCCCTTGAAGTCGTCGGCGACCCCGATGACCGCGCACTCGGCGACGTCGCGGTGCCCGGCCAGCGCCGCCTCGATCGACCCGGTCGAGAGCCGGTGCCCCGCGACGTTGAGCACGTCGTCGGTGCGGCCCATCACGTAGACGTAGCCGTCTTCGTCGATCAGGCCACCGTCGCCGGTCATGTAGTAGCCGTCGTAGACCGACAGGTAGCCCGCGATGTAGCGCTCGTCGTCCTGCCACAGCGTCGGCAGGGTGCCGGGGGGCAGGGGCAGCCGGATCGCGATGGCCCCCTCGACGCCCGGCGCCACGGGCTGCGAGGAGTCGTCGAGCACCTGTACGTCGTAGCCGGGCACCCGCACCGACGGCGAGCCGGCCTTGATCGGCATCGGGTCGAGGCCGCGCAGGTTCGCGGCGATCGGCCAGCCGGTCTCGGTCTGCCACCAGTTGTCGACCACCGGCACGCCGAGCACCTCGCTGGCCCACTCGTAGGTGTCGGGGTCGAGCCGCTCGCCGGCGAGGAAGACGCACTTCAGGGTGGACAGGTCGTGGCCGGCCATCATCGACCCGGTCGGGTCCTCGCGCTTGATGGCCCGGTAGGCGGTGGGCGCGGTGAACATCGCCTTCACCCCGTGGTCGCCGATGACCCTCCAGAACGCGCTCGCGTCGGGCGTGCCGACCGGCTTGCCCTCGTAGAGAACGGTGGTCGCACCGGTGAGCAGGGGCGCGTAGACGATGTAGGAGTGCCCGACGACCCAGCCCACGTCGGATGCCGTGAACCACACGTCGCCCGGGCCGATGTCGTAGACGTTCTCCATCGACCAGCGCAGGGCCACGGCGTGACCGCCGTTGTCGCGGATGATGCCCTTGGGCCGGCCGGTCGTGCCCGAGGTGTAGAGCACGTAGAGGGGGTCGGTGGCCTCGACCTCGACGCACTCGGCGGGTTCGGCGTCGGACACCAGCTCGTCCCAGTCGATCTCCTCCCAGTCGGTGTCGCGCTCGCCCACCTCGGCGCGGGCCTGCTCGCGCTGCAGGACGATGACCGACTCGGGCTTGTGGCTGCTTCGGTCGAGGGCGGCATCGAGCATCGGCTTGTACTCGACCACCCGGCTCGGCTCGATGCCGCAGCTCGCCGCGACGATGACGACCGGCTCGGCGTCCTCGATGCGTGCGGCGAGCTCGGCCGGCGCGAACCCGCCGAACACGACGGAGTGGATGGCACCGAGCCGCGCGCAGGCGAGCATCGCGACGACGGCCTCGGGCACCATCGGCATGTAGATGACGACCCGGTCACCCTTCTCGACACCGAGCGAGGCGAGGGCGCCGGCGAACGTGGCCACCTGGTCGAGCAGCTCGGCGTAGGTGAAGGTCTGCACCGTGCTGGTGACCGGGCTGTCGTAGATCAGCGCCGCCTGGTCTCCGCGGCCGTCGCGCACGTGGCGGTCGAGCGCGTTGAAGCAGGTGTTGAGCGAGCCCCCGCGGAACCAGCGGTAGAAGGGCGGGTTGCTGTCGTCGAGCACGCTGGTCGGCTCGGTGATCCACTCCACCGCCTTCGCGGCCTCGCCCCAGAAGGTGGTGGGGTCGGTGATCGACTGCTCGTATGCCGCTGCGTAGGCGCCGTTGCTCATGCGTACATCGTGGACCCACCGGGGGGTGGCTCCGCCACCGGTTCGGTCGGCATCGTCCGCGGGCGGGCGCAATGCGCGCCGAGCGGAGCGCCGGGGTCAGGGCGCGCCGGTCGTGTTCCAGGTCGCCGATACCCTCGCCACGCTCGTCGGGCCCCGATGGATCGCGGGATGCCGCAGGCAAGGACTGAGGATCCGGAACGGCGTGATCGCTGGGCCTTCGCGGTCGTCCGCCGCCGTATGGTGCGCACGGGAGGGGGAAACATGACGACGTTCATCCTGATACCGGGGGCCGGGGGGCAGGCGTGGTATTGGCACCGGGTCGTCCCGCGGCTGAGTTTCCGCGGGCACGATGCCGTCGCCGTCGACCTGCCGTCCGGCGACGACGACGCGCGGCTCGAGGACTACGTGCGCACGGTGGTGCGCGCCGTGCCGCCGGGGTCGATGCGGTCGGCGGGTGGGGCCGGGCTCGCGGTGGTCGGCCAGTCGCTCGGTGGCCTGGTGGCGCCGATCGTCGCGGAGCGCTGCGCTGCCGACCTGCTCGTCCTCGTCGCACCGATGGTGCCGCGCCCCGGGGAGAGCGGTGGCGAGTGGTGGCAGGCGACCGACCAGGGCGAGGCCATGCGGCGATTCGCCCGAGAGCAGGGGCGAGACCCTGAGGTGACCGACGACGACACCTTCTAGCTCCACGACGTGCCGACCAAGGTGGTGGCCGGACGCAACGACCGACTCTTCCCGCCGGACTTCACCACCGCGCTGGCCCATGAGCGCCTGGGCGTCGAGCCCGATGTCATCGACACCGGACACCTCTCAGCGCTTGCCGACCCGGACGCCCTGGTCGACGTCCTCGACCGAGACGCCCGCGACGTCGCTGCCTGAGCACCCGCGAGCAGGTTGACGCCTGAGGGGAGGGTCTGTCGCGGGACGTCCGGATGCTTCACGACGTGAGCCACCTGCTCGGCACTCCAGCCGCGGCAGAGCCCGGGTCCGCTCATCGGCCCGACCTCGGCTCCAGCCAGACCGGTGGCCCGCCACTCGAAGCACTCGCAGGGTTGCTCCATGTGGCGAGGCACCCTGGGGTTGGCTCGCCCGGTGAAGCATCCGGACTCCTCAGGAGGCACTACGCGGTGGGGCTGATCGCGGCGGCGAGGGTGCCGGCCCGAGGATGAGGGAGCCACCCGGTGCCGGGGTTCGTCTCCGCTTCCACCCCACGCCCACGCGGAATGCGGAATGCGGAATGTGGGACCGGCGGCCCTGCAGAATCCGTCGGCGACGACGAACGGCACCGCTCGCGCGGTGCCGTTCGTCTCGTTGGCGGAGGATGGGGGATTTGAACCCCCGAGGGTTTTATCCCAACACGATTTCCAATCGTGCGCACTAGGCCACTATGCGAATCCTCCGCGGGTGAGGTTACTAGAGGGGAAGCCGCGGCCAGAAATCGTCGTGCGGCCGATGCTTCATCCTCGGGCAGCGGACGCTGCACCTGTCGTGCGGCGGACGCTGCACCTGTCGTGCGGCGGATGCTCCCCCCGTCAGGATCGCCAGGTGGGAACGCCCGATTTCCCGGGATGCCGCCGGCCCACCTAGGATCGTGCCCGGCACCCCGCGTGGTGGTACCCCGCCGAACTCCCCCAGGGCAGGAATGCAGCAAGGGCAGGTGGGCTCTTCCAGGTACGCGGGGTGTCCTCGTCTCCGGATGCCGGCGGCGCCCCGGACGCTCAGCGTGCGCCGGCGACGGGCTCCTGCACAGCAGGCTCCTGAACGGCGGGCTCCTGCGCAGCAGGCTCACACGCGCCACCGCAGCCGTCCGCACCGCAGGCGTGACCGGCATCCTCGGTGGGCTCGCCGGCAGCCGCCTCGGCGCCCGAGCCACACGCGCCCCCGCAGCAACCGCCGCCGCAGCCGCCGCCCCCGGAGACCGCCTCCGGCTCGGTGCCCTGCAGGTCCCAGACCTGGCGGATGGCGTTGAGCATCGCCTCGACGGGCTGGGCGCCGCTCACGCCGAACTTCTGATCCAGCACGAAGGTGGGCACCGAGGTGATGCCGATCTGGTTCGCGAGCGCGAGGTCGGTGCGTACCTCGATGCCGTGCTCGTCGCCGGCGAGGAGGTCGCGCAGGGCATCCTCGTCGAGGCCGCCCTCGACGCCGAGCCGCACGAGCGTCTCCGGGTCGCCGATCGAGGCGCCCTCGGTGAACCAGGCCTGCATCAGCCGGGTCGTCACGTCGTCCTCACACCCGCGGGCACGGGCGAGGTGAATCAGTCGGTGGGCGTCGTACGAGTTGCCGCCGCGCAGCTTCTCCCACTGGAAGTCGAGCCCGACCGCCGCAGCGTCGGCCGCCATCCGCTCGTGCTGGGCGACCATCTGCTCACGCGGCACGGCGTACTTCTCGGCGACGCGGTCGACCGCCGGGGTGTCGTCGACGGCGGGCGCGGTGCGGTCGAGCTGGAAGCTGTGCCAGATGACCCCCACCTCGTCGCCGTGCTCGAACTGCTCCAGGGCGAGCTCGAGGTGCCGCCGGCCGAGGTGGCAGAACGGGCAGAGGATGTCGGACCAGACGTCGATGCGCACCTCACGAGGGTAGTCGGCGCGGCCCCTGCGGCCGAACCCGTGACCACCCCGTGGCCGAACCCGTGACCGCCCCCTGGCCACCGCGCCGGTGCCGCGCACCTCAGGTGCGGGTCACACGCGGTGCTCGTCCGCCGCGGCCCGCAGCGTGCGCCAGGCCCACAGGCCGGCTCCGGCTGCCGTCACCCCGAGGCCGACCCAGCTGGTGGCCGAAACCCCGAGCTCGGCGGCGCGGGAGGTGAGCAGGGCGCCAGTGAGGGCGCACAGGACGAGCGGGCGGGCGAACCAGAAGGTCATGGCCGTCGGCCCGACCTCGGGCAGGAACGCGAGCAGCGGGGGCCGCCCGCGGAAGGCGGCCACCCACTGGGCAGCGAGGACGACGACGGCAAGCCCCAGCACCCAGAGGACGAGCGCGCCCACGGCGACGGCCGTGGCGGGCACGAGCGCCCGCACGCCCAGGGCCACGGGGACGGACACCCCGACGAGCAGCGCCCCGGGCAGCACCGTGTGCACCCCGGCTTCGGTGCCGAGCCCGAGGCCGCTGAGCGCCGGGGTGCCGAGGGTGTCGCCGAGGAGCCGCAACCCCTCGGCCCAGACCCCGGCGCCGAGGTAGGTGGCCATCAGGGAGACGACGGCGAGCGCGACGGGCACGTCGGGGTCGCTGAGGCTCCACGCGACACCGGCCGCGCCCGGCACGGTGAGCAGCGCGCCGGAGAGCAGCAACCCCGGTTGGCGTCTGAGTCCCAGCAGGTCGCGGGCGACGACCGTGGCGAGGCGGCCGCGCGATCGCAGGCGCAGGGTGCGGCCACGCCGCACGGGGGTGGCCGTCTCGAGCCGCGCAGCGCGCAGGTCGCCCGCGAGCACCGCGCCGCCGAGCCGGGTGGAGCGCACGCTCTGGGCCCGCAGCTCGGGAAGCCCGAGGCTCCGCAGCAGCGTGGCGGGTGGGGCCAGGAGGGTGCGGCCGCGAGGGTCACTCTCGCCCGGCGCGCGGGCGGCCTCCGATCGTTCGCCGGCGCCGACCTGGCCGATGAGCCATGCGGCTGCGAGCACGACGCCGAGCGCGGGGCCGGCGACGAGCGCGACGACCAGGGCGGTCGGGCCGGCCGATCCCGAGGCCCACAGGCCGCCCCCGACGACCCCGGCCCCGACCGTGCCGCCCGCGACGAGCAGGGTCGCCGACACCAGCCACCACTCGCGCAGCGTCGCGGAGCGGTCGAGGGGGCCGGTGACGACGTGGTCGACCCAGGGCAGCGGCGGCACGACGGGGCCGCGACGGCGACCCGCCCCGTGCACGACGACCGCCAGTGCCGCGGCGAGCAGGAGGGCCAGGCACCCGGTGGCCGGGCTGAGCAGTCGGTCGCGCACCCACGCCGGGTCGCTCGTGATGAACAGCGCCCGCGACACCGTGAACCCGTAGGTGAGCGCGAGGATCGCGAGAACGTAGACGGCGTAGAGCACCTGACGCACCGCGCCCGACCCGTCAGGGCCATGGAGCACGTGGGTGACGTCCGCGAGTCGCGCCCTGTCCTCGCTGCGCTGCTCGGATGCCGTCATGCCGGGCCGCCGACGTCGACCACCTCGTCGGCAACGGATGCCGTGAGCACCGGGTCGTGGCACGCCATCAGCACCGTCGTGCTCGCCTCGCACCGGGCCCGCACCAGGTGGCCGACCATGGCGCGCCGGTCGGTGTCGAGCCGCTGCTCGGGCTCGTCGAGGATCAGCAGCCGTGCGGGCCTGAACCAGGTGAGCGCCAGTCGGAACAGCTGGCCCTGACCGGAGGACAGCTCGTGGGGGAACCGCTCGGCGAGGTCGCCCAGCCCGAACGTGACGAGTCCTTCGGCGACGCGGTCGGCGCAGGTTCCCGGGTCGTGCCCCCAGGTCGCGTCGACCAGGGTCAGGTGGTCTGCGAGCGTGAGGTCGCGGTAGGCGGCCGGGGGGCCGATGAGCGCCGCGACGTTCTCGCGGGTGGCCCGCCGGCGCTCGTCGGCCGGCTCGCCGTCGACGGTGACCGTGCCGGTCGTCGGCGCGAGGAGCCCGGCGACGATGCGCAGGAGGGTGGTCTTCCCGGCGCCGTTGGGCCCGCGGACCACGACGCACGAACCCGCGGACGCGACCAGGCTGATCGGTGGCAGGAGCGTCGTGACGTCGACCACCTTCGACACCCCATCGGCCTGGACCCGGCACCCGAGGGTGGCGGTGGTGGTCATCTCGGTCCCCTCGAATCGCCCTGTGTCGGTGCCGCAGACCCTAGCGCGGCGCTCTTCGGGCCCCCTCGCGCCCCGGCGTCGGACCGTCCGTCCACACCCGCCGGCACGGCGCACGCGGTGTCCGGTGTCGCGACTAGGGTTCGGCACGTGAGCACCGCGCTGTACCGCCGCTACCGCCCCGAGACGTTCGCTGACGTCATCGGGCAGGAGCACGTGACCGAGCCGCTCATGCAGGCGCTGCGCACCGGCCGGGTCACCCACGCCTACCTGTTCAGCGGCCCGCGCGGCTGCGGCAAGACCACCAGCGCGCGCATCCTGGCCAGGTGCCTGAACTGCGAGTCGGGCCCCACCCCCGAGCCCTGCGGCACCTGCGACTCCTGCGTGGCGTTGGCCCGCGGCGGCTCCGGCACGGTCGACGTCATCGAGATCGACGCCGCGAGCCACGGTGGTGTCGACGATGCACGTGACCTGCGCGAACGCGCCTCCTACGGCCCGGCCCAGAGCCGCTACAAGATCTACATCATCGACGAGGCGCACATGGTGACGCCGCAGGGCTTCAACGCGCTGCTGAAGATCGTCGAGGAGCCGCCCGAGCACGTGAAGTTCGTCTTCGCGACCACCGAGCCCGAGAAGGTCATCGGCACCATCCGCTCGCGCACCCACCACTACCCCTTCCGGCTCGTGCCGCCGGCCAGGCTGCAGGCCTACATGGAGGAACTGTGCGTCAAGGAGGGCGTGGCGGTGGCGCCGGGGGTCCTGTCGTTCGTCGTGCGCGCCGGTGGTGGGTCGGTGCGTGACTCGCTCTCGGTGCTCGACCAGCTGATCGCGGGCTCGGGCCCTGACGGCCTCACCTACGAGTCGGCCGCGGCGCTGCTCGGCTTCACCGACGGCGAGCTGCTCGATGCCGCCATCGACGCGCTCGCCGCCGGCGACGCGGCTGCGGTCTTCCGGGCGATCGACAAGGTCGTCGAGACCGGGCTCGACCCGCGGCGCTTCGTCGAGGACCTGCTCGAGCGGCTGCGCGACCTCATCGTCGTCGCGGCCCTGCCCGACGGCGCCGGTCAGGTGCTCCGGCACGTGCCCGAGGACCAGCTCGAGCGGATGCGGCACCAGTCGGCCGCGTTCGGCCCCGGGGCGCTCTCGCGTGCCGCCGACGTCGTCAACTCCGGCCTCAGCGAGATGACCGGGGCCACGGCGCCACGGCTGCAGCTCGAGCTGATCGCCGCCCGCGTCCTGCTTCCCGGGGCCGCCGGCGAGGCGGGGTACGCGGCCCGCCTGGACCGGCTCGAGCGCCGCCTCGACGTCGGGGGAGTGCCCACCGCGGCCGTCCCGTATGCCGCACCGTCACCTCCTGCTCCTGCTCCTGCTCCTGCTGCTGCTGCTGCTCCTCCTCCTGCTGCTGCGCCGGCGCCGCCCCCGGCGGACGCCCCTGCGGCGGCCGTGTCCGGGCCGCCCACGCCGACGCCGACGCCGCAGTTCCAGGCGCCGCCGGCCTCCGCCCTGCCGGAGCCCCCGCACGAGGCGTCGGCACCCGAGGCGGAGCCCCAGCCCGAGCCGGGGCCCGCAGCGCACCGCGACGAGCCGGCATCCGTGGCGCAGCCGGCATCCGTGGCGCCGGCATCCGCCGGGCCGTCTCCGGCCTCGTTCCGACCCGAGCCACAGCCCGCCGTGACCTCTCAAGCCAAGGGGCCCGGTGGCATCGACACCGACGCCCTGCGCCGCTCGTGGCCTGACGTCCTGGAGTGGCTGAGCCGGCACAAGCGGGTCACCTGGACCTTCGTCTCGCAGAACGCGCAGGTGCTCGACTACGACACGCAGCGGGTGCTGCTCGGCATCTCCACGGTGGGGTTGGCCGAGACCTTCCGCCGCGGCGCACACGCCGACTACGTGCGCCAGGCACTCATCGACGTGTTGGGGGTCGACGCCCGCGTCGAGGGCATTCCCTCGGACGACGTCGTCCCCACCGCTCTGCCCGCGGCGTCGGAGCCCGCCGGGCCGACCGTCCCCCCTGCCGCGGGTACGGCGGGGGGCGCGCGGGCGGCATCCGGTGCGGTCACGACCCCACCCGCTGCGACCGGGTCCGTGGACGGGCGATCCGGGGCGGCAGGTGTCACTGGCGGCGGCTCCGCCGAGAGCTCGTCCAGCGCCACGGCGGCGGGGGCCGCGGGCGGCGTGGGCACGGCCACCCACCCCCGAGAGCCGTCCAGCTGGTCCGATGCGCCGCCCCCGCCCGACACCGCGCCCTCGTGGGCCAGCCCCTTGGATCGGGCCAGGGCGACGGTCGAGGCCGAGACGGAGACCGTGAGCCAGGAGCGGGTGGTCGACGACACGGCCATCAGCGACGACGACGAGTCCATCGGCGACCTCACCGACGTCGGCGTGCCGGTCGTCGAGCGCATCCTCGGCGGCACGGTCATCGCGGAGGACTCCCGTTGAGTGCTCGCTCGTACCGCATCAGCCACAGCGTGGTCGCGCCGTTGTCCAAGGCGATCTGGCGACCGATGATCACCGGCACCGAGAACGTCCCGCCCACCGGCGGGGTGCTCCTCGCCAGCAACCACCTGTCGTTCATCGACTCCTTCGCGATCCCGATCGCGGCTCCCCGGCCGGTCAGCTTCCTTGCGAAGGTCGAGTACTTCACCGGCACCGGGGTGAGCGGCGCGATCCGGCGTGGGTTCTTCGAGGCGGGCAACGCGATTCCCGTCGATCGGCACTCGTCGCGGGCCGCGCAGGAGTCCCTCGACGCCGCGCTGCTCGTGCTGCGGCAGGGCCGCGGCTTCGGCATCTACCCCGAAGGCACCCGGTCGCGAGACGGGCGCCTCTACAAGGGCCGCACCGGCGTCGCGTGGCTGGCCCTCACCGCCGGCGTGCCCGTGGTGCCGGTCGGCCTGATCGGCACCGACCAGGTGCAGCCGGTCGGTGCCCGGTTCCCGCGGCGCGCGAAGGTACGGGTCTGCTTCGGTCGCCCCATCTACCCGGCGTCCTTCGCCGACCTGCCGGCCGCGAGGGCGCGACGCCTGCTCACCGACGAGGTCATGGACGCCATCGCGGTGCTCTCCGGCCAGGAGCGTGCCGACACCTACAACGAGCTGCCGCCCGACTCCACCGGTGCGGCGGTCGGTATCTGAGGAGAGGATCCCCATGTCGACGACCCAGCGATTCGCCGCCACCGGGCTGACCTGCGGGCACTGCGCCCGGGCGGTCAGCGAGGAACTGTTGGCCCTTGCGGGCGTGCTCGACGCCGAGGTCGAGGTGGTCGACGGCGGCCAGTCCGTGGTCACCGTCGTCGCCGAGCGCCAGCTGAGCGACGACGAGGTCACCGCGGCGCTCGTCGAGGCCGGCGACTACGTGCTCGTGCGCCCCTGACCCGGTAGGCGCGGCTTACCCAGCACGCGAGGCCTCCTCGCCTCGAGTGCGGAAGTGGTCATCCTGGCGACCGTTTCCGCACTCGAGGCGAGGACACGGCATCCCGAGGCGAGGACACGTGTCGAGATGCAGTCGAAGCTGCACGGGACTGAGCACCAGACCTTGCGCAAACCGGTTGATCCAAGCCGGACGTGAAGGAACCGGTAGCTCGCGCTTCGCGGCATGTGCGGATGGGTTTGCGGGCTCTGCGGGACTGGTCTTGTGACCCCGTTGCGGGGTCAGGCGGGCACGCGGAGCTGGTCGGGGCGGGTAGTGCGGTTCAGCGCGGTGGAGGCCAGCATGGCGGCGAGGGTGGCCACGAGCAGCAGTGCGAATCCCCAGGCGGCCCAAGTGGCCCAGGGCAGCGGGATGATCGCGCCGGGTTCTTCGGCGAACCGGTACCCGACGCGGCGCCCGGTGAAGGCGACCGCGAGCCCGCCGCCGACGACGAGCCCGGCGAGGACGGCCGGTGCCGCGGGCAGCAGCGATTGCAGGACCAGGGCGTGGCGCAGCATTGGCACTGGCACTCCGCTGGCGACGGCAGCGGCATCCGCGCGTCGTCGACGGACGGTGGCGTCGGCCAGCGCGACGACGAGGCCGATGGCGCACAGCCCGATGCCGACCCAGGTGGCCAGTCCTACCAGGTCGAAGGACTGGCGGTAGAAGGGGTCCTCGAGCCACTGCTGGCCCATGCTGATCCGGTACTGCCGGCTGAGCCAGGTCGAGGCAGCGGCGACCGTGGCAGCAAGACCGAGCAGGAGGGCGGGGCGTGTAGTGGGTCCTGGCTCGTCGGCCAAGCGCCGCAGGGCCAGCAGGAGGTCGGGCCGCCCGGTGTGCCGGGCGACCCACGCCGCGATCGGTCCGAGCACGAAGGTTCGGTGCCGCCGATGCTGGTCGAGCCTGCCCACCAAGACGAGGGCGGCTGCCGCGGAGGCGGCAGTCACGGCCGCGATCGCCAACAGCGGTGGCCACCAGTCAGCGAGCACGACGTCGGGCACGACGGGTATGTCCTGGACGAGCACATAGTCACCGGACGGCACCGCGGATCCGTCCGGGAGGTCCCGGTAGACGGGCATGTACGAGCCACGCAGGTTGAGCACAGTGATGCCGGCCCAGAGCAGGACGATGCCCACGACGGCACCCACGGCCACGGGCACCACGGTGTCGGCCACGGCGACTCGGCCCAGTTCGCCCGGCCCGGCCCCGGCGTCGCGCAGCTGGCGCATCCGGGCACGCCGCTCGATCGAACCCAGCTTCCACGTCTGCCCGGTCAGGAACAGCGAGGGCAGCGCGACCAGCAGCACCGCGAAGGCGACCCCGCCTCGGGTGCCGGGGTCGGCCACGACCTGGATGCTGGCGACGACGTCGGTGCCGTACAAGGCGATGAGGCCTCCAGCGGTGCACAGCAAGGCTGCTGTCACCGCTGCCGACAGCAGGCTCCCCCAGAAGCGGAGCCGGTCGTTGGGGGTGCGCCGGCGAGCCAGCCAGAGCGCGGTGGACCACCTGAGGGAGGTGCTCATCGCAAGCCTTCGGCCGCCGGGGTGGCAGGCGCAGGGGGCGGCTGTGAGCCGTCGACCCGCCCGTCCCACAGGTGCACCTCGCGGTCGGCGTGGGCCGCCACGCGCGCGTCGTGAGTGACCAGCACGACGGCCGCACCGGCATCGCGGGCAACGCCGACCAGCTCACCGGCCACCAGGTCGGAGGCCACCGAGTCCAGCGCCCCGGTCGGCTCGTCGGCCAGCACCACCCGCGGCCCGGTCACCAGCGCCCTCGCCAGCGCGACCCGCTGCCGCTCACCCCCGCTCATCCGCCCGCCCGTGGTCTGCGCCACCGAGGAGACGCCCAGTCGCCCGAGCCACTGCCTGGCATCGACGAGGGCCTCGGCACGACCTCGGCCCGACAGCAGCAGCGGCAGTGCGACGTTCTCCTCGCCGGTCAGCTCTGGCACGAGGGTGCCGTACTGGAACACCATCCCCACCGACTCGCGGCGCAGGGTCGCCCGGCCCCGGGCCCCCAGGGCCCGCAGGTCGACACCACCCAGCTGGACCGACCCTTGGGTCGGTACCAGGATGCCGGCCAGGCACAGGAGCAGCGTCGACTTCCCCGAGCCCGACGGGCCGGTGACGGCGACCACCTCGCCCTCTCGGACATCGAGGTCGACACCAAGCAGGGCCGGTGTCCCGTCGTAGTCGTGAACGACGCCGCGGCAGCTGAGCACCGGTGCGGTCATGCGATTTCTCCCTCGAGGTCGTCGATCCGGCGGCGTGCCGAGTCGATCCAGTGCAGGTCGGCGTCCAGGTGCGCCAAAGTTAGGTCGGCCGAGAGGACCTCCTGAAGGGTCGTGCCCGGCCGGTGCTTCGCCGCAGTCAGCTCGCGCATCCGCTCAACGCGCACGGCGCGCTCTCGCACGAGGTGCTCAACAGCGCGGTGGGTGCCCTCGGCGAGCAACAGCAGGGTCACCTTCGTGGCCACCGGATTCGCAGTGCGGTCAGGCAACGGTTCGACCTGGGTCAGCCAGCTCGCGAGCTCCTCGCGGCCCGCGGCTGTGATGCGGTAGGAGGTGCGGTCGGGACCGTCGACTCGCTCACGCGAGGCCTCCTCGACCAATCCCTTGTCGCGCAGGCGGCCCAGCGCGGCGTACACCTGCCCGAAGGCGAGCTGCTTGGCGGCGGGAAACAGCGCATCATGCTCCCGCTTCAGGTCATAGCCGTGCTGCTCCCCCCTCGACAGCAGCCCCAGCAACACGTGTCCCGTCGTCACCCTCACCACTATTCACCATAGGAATACCGATTGTCACGCGTTTCTTCGATGCGGCCGCAGATGACTGAGACCGCTCACTGTGTGCGGCATGTGAGTGCGGTGCGTCCTCAGTGATGACTCGAGAACTCAGGGGACGTAGACCATGACTGGCACAAACCGGTATTGGCCTTCGGACTCGCGCACCTCCACCTCCAACGCCAGGTCACTACGCCCTTCTTGGAGGGTCCACAAGTCCACGAGACAACTCCACGATCCTCCCTGCCAAATGGCCACGGAGGTTTGCCAGGTGTCGCTCGGCAGGACGACCAGATCCACGCGACCGTAGTCCTCCACTGCCGCCAGGCACTGCTGCCTGACGTCGTCGGAGACTGGATCAACTCCCCCCACGTCCCGCGCGAGGACGGCGTCCTTGCGAGCGAGAGAGGCGACTATTCGCGACAGCACGTCACGCCACTCCGTGGGGACGGGAGTCTGTTCTTCGCCCTTGGAAGGTACGTGAACATCGATCACAAGGCGACCGTAGTTCAGCACGGCAGACGCAGCGCCGACTCGGCCTGGTGCAACTACCCGCGGCAGATCCGTACACATCGACCAACGCCT
>Ga0105047_10003417_pt1 | contig 27979 bp, 29 predicted proteins | sample MAT04_FD_78384 | JGI IMG/M metagenome (GOLD analysis project Ga0105047, IMG submission 78384) | Freshwater microbial communities from Lake Fryxell liftoff mats and glacier meltwater in Antarctica - MAT-04 (megahit assembly) | ecosystem: Environmental > Aquatic > Freshwater > Ice > Liftoff... | reverse complement strand
TCGATGCCGAGCATGAGCGATTGCGCGCCGGTGGCCACGATGACGGTATCGGCCAGATAGGTGGGCTCGGCCTCGATGTCGCCGACCCAGATCTTGAACGGGCGCTCAGAGAAGTCGACCTTGGAGGCCTTCACCGTGAGGATGGTGGTGCCGAACCGGTTTGCCTGGGCGCGCAGGTTGCTCATGAGTTCGGGGCCGGTGATTCCCTCGGGAAAGCCGGGGAAGTTCTCGACCTCGGTCGTGAGCATGAGCTGTCCACCCGGTTGATCGCTGGTGGACGATGGCTCGCCCTCCAACATGAGGGGGGCGAGGTTGGCTCGCGCCGTGTAGATGGCTGCGGTCAGCCCCGCCGGGCCGGAACCAATGATGACGACTTCGCGATGCTCACTCATGTTGGGACCCTCTTGCTCCAGAGGAAGAACCCGAGGAGGGTGAACACAATTCCCACGCTGGCGTAGCTGATCCACTCGGCCACGGGGATGATGGCGATGGCACGGCCGAGGAACGCCAGACCTACGATGGCCAACAGGATGACGACGATCAGCGCAACCGTCCCGTACACCGCGCCGCGTGCCACCTTGAGCACCGGGCCGGTGGTCTTGTCGCGAACCGAGTCGACGAGGTCAACGACGAGGTCGGTGACCTGATCGGTCCAGTCCGGCTCTGACGACGGGGATGGGTGCACATCGGGGGTGGCCATGGCCGGGGAGCCTAGGCTGTGGCCGCGGTTGCGACCACACCTCACGGCTCGGGCCTTACCCCCGGCTCAGAGCGGTGTCACCGAGCAGGTCGTCTGGTCGACCACGAACAGCGGTGCTGCCCCGCCGGCGTCGGATGACGATTCCACGACCACGACCCGCTGCCCGTTCACCACTGCGGTGAACCGTGGCGTGCCCAGCCCCGCCAGCAGGTCACTGCATCCGGGTGGTGCGGGGGCTGGCTCCAAGGCCGATTCGGTGACGGGCCCCGAGGCCGGTTGAGGGCTGCTGACGGGTGGAGCCGATTCGTCCACGCCGGCAATGGTTGTGGTCGTGTCCTGGGCGGACACGGCTTCGCGTAGCGCAGCGATGTCGCCGAGTGAACCCAGGTCGGTGACCGCGGCAGCGGGGGCCGCCGTCGCGGCATAGGCGTCTGCACCGGCGTTAGCGTCGAATCCCGACATATCAGCACTGGCCTCGGCCGACTCGTCGCTGACGGTGGCATCGCGCGAGGCTTCGGTTGACGCCGGAGCGGCGGCCGAGTCGGCGGTCATCTCGTCATCGGAGTTCGCGTTGCCGAGTCGGACTCCAACGGCCGCCACCACCAAGACGGCGGCGGCGGCAGCAATTCCCCGGGTCCACCGATCGGGAAGGAGACGACGGCGGGCCCGTTCGGTGGCAAGGTCGGTCACCGTCTCGGCCCCTAGATCGGCCCCTAGATCGGCCACCGAATCGTCCGTGGACAGGGCCAGCTCGTCATCGAACGCCGCCAGCGCGGCGTCGATATGCGCGGCTCGTCGGGCGGCCACCGGGGGCGCGTAGTCGACGAGCCGCCCGACGACGTCGTGCAGCGCGCGTTCGTCGAGCTCGCGCTCGTCGGCGCTGTCGGGGTCGGGATGATTGGTCGCGTCGGTCATGGCTCCTCCGATACGACGCTCGGATCGGCAGTTTGGTTCCCGATGCCCAGCTGATCGGCGAGTTGTCGTCGGCCGCGTGCAATTCTGGAGCGCACCGTGCCGATCGGGACGTCGAGAACGGTTGCGATCTCGGCGTAGTCCATGCCGATCAGGTCACGCAGCACCACTGCGGCTCGGAACTCCGGCGCCAACTGCGAGAGCGCCTCGTCGATGTCGTGGCGATCGGCGACAGTGTCCGCCATGGCGGCACCCGAGTTACCGTCGATGTTCGTGGCGTCGCGGTCGTGAGCGCTGGTGTCGATCGGATCGGGGCGGCGCTTGCGTCGACGCAACTCGTCCAAGGCGGCGTTCGTGGCGATGCGGTAGGCCCACGTACGCACTGCGGATCGCCCGTCGAACCTCGGGAGGGCTCGGGCGATCGAGATCAGCGCCTCCTGTGTGGCGTCCTCGGCGTCGACCGGGTTGGCGCAGATCCGACGGCAGACGCCGTAGACGTTGTCGTAGAGCCGGCCGAGCAGTTCATTGGCGGCGGCGCGATCCCCGTCGCGGGCCGCTTGGGCCAACGCGAGCTCTTCGGACCGCTCATCCACCGCCGGCGCCCTGCGCGGTCAACGACACGTTGTTCAGCTCGACGCGGTAGTCGGCACCCACCGGGGCTCCGAGGTCGGTGATCCAGATCAATACGTACGATCCGGCGCGGCCGCCGAGGTCGACTGTCGTGTCGGCGGCTACCGCATCGATGCGGAGTGCGCCGTCAGCGGGAGGGCCGGTCCCGGCCGAGGGGTCCTCCGACGTGACATACACGGAGCCCTTCCAGCCCGCTGACCCGGTCACGGTGAGCGACGAGAGAGCTGCGGGAGCGTCGAGCGCCAGGACCAGCCCAACGCCGTCCTTGATGCCGTAGTCGGCAGCCCGGTAGGTCTCCGTGCGCCACGCGGTGGCCGGGTCGGCGTCGATGGCCAGCGGTGCCTTGTCGTTGTTCTCCTGCCCATTGTCACCCATGGGGTCGAACGGTGTCGCCGATGCAATGGCGACAGCGACCGGCGCCGATGATGCGTCCACCGTCTCGGAGGGCTGCTGCTCCTCGCCGTTCGAGCCGCCGATGATCAGCGCTGCGATGATGAGCAGCGGAGCGATCAACAGCGCGGCGAGAACGACTCGTCCGGCGACGCTCGTCGTTCGTGGACCGGTGGGAGGGTTGGCACCGGCCCGACGCTTGGGGCGCAGCGTCCGGCGAGTCCTCGAGCCGTTCGCCGCCGAGGTGGAGGCCTCGTCGGTTGGCGGAGACAGGGGCGTCGCTGTCGTGACCGTCGGAGTGCGACCCGTCGAGGTGCGAAGCTTCGACGTGGAGGATCGCGACGCCGAGGCAAGGGCGGTGCCGAAGTCGAGCGCCGATTGGAAACGCCGTTGCGGGTCCCGATTGAGGTTGCGCATGATCGCGTCGGTCAGTGAGGGGCTCAACCATCGGGCCCGATCGTGCAGTGCGGGCGGGTCCTGGTGAAGCCGGGCCAGCGCGGTGGCCGCCGGCGAATCGCCACGGAACGGCGTTTGGCCACATGCGGCCTCGTAGAGCACCGTGCTCAGCGAGTACAGATCGCTGCGTTGGTCGACTCGTCCATCGCCGACCTGCTCGGGTGCGAGGTACGCGGCGGTACCGACGAGTGACCCGGCGACTGTCATATCGGCGTCCTCCTCGGCCTTGGCGATGCCGAAGTCGGCAAGACGGACCGAACCGTCGGTGGTCACGAGAATGTTGGCCGGTTTGATGTCGCGATGGACGATGCCGTTGCGATGGGCGCAATCGAGGGCCCCGGCCAGGTCGCTGCCGATCTTGCGCAGAGAGGCCTCGTCGAGCCGCCCTGCCGCTTGGAGGTGTTCGCGCAGCGTGACTCCCTCGACGAGCTCCATCACGATCGCGTCGCAGTCGGCCGTGCTGACCGTGTCGTATACCGCCACGATGTTCGGGTGGGCGAGTCGGGCGGCGGCGACGGCCTCGCGTCGGAAGCGCTGAACGAAGTCCGGGTCGGCAGCAAGGTGCGAGTGCAGGATCTTCACTGCGACCCGGCGCGACAGCAGACGGTCGTTGGCCCGCCACACCTGGGCCATGCCCCCCGTGCCGATCGGGGCGAGCAACTCGTAGCGGCCCGAGATCAGGGTGCCGACCGTCGACGACACGCGCCCTTCCTCGTTGTCCACGGCGCCCACGCTACTGGTCGCTACCGGCGTTCTCCGGGAGCACCCGGCCCCGACGCAGGGTGCGTGACCACCAGATGACGAGGAAGAGGAGCGCGCCGCCCGACAGCATCAGACCCACCCCGCTGAAGGTCGTCGACCGGATCCGTTGTCGGGTCGACGCCAGGACCCGGTCGGACTCGGGCGCGAGCAGATCGGCCTTCATCATGAACTGTCCCGATGCCCGCACCTCCACCGCGACGTCGACGCGGTTGAGGCCGGGGCGAAGGGTGAGCATCTGCTCCTCACCGTCGAGGAAGTTGAGCCGGGGGCTCTGCAGGCGTAGGCGCACCTGCAGCGGTTGGTCGAGAGCGTTCGTGAACGTGAGCGGAATCGACGTGCGGCGCGAGGTGATCGTCAGCGAGCGTGATTCTGACGCCGTGATCGAGTCGAGGGCAGCTGCCATGACCGCTCGTGCGGCGGCGAGCACTGCCGCCTCCTCGTCGGGTGCCAATCGCCGGTCGAGGCTGCGCTGCACGACGATTGCGACCCGAGCCACGCCCGGATCGTTGTCGGGCAGCATTGCCGAGTAGTCCGCAAGGAGGGGCCGCGTTTGACGCAGCGCAGCCGACAGGACACCGACGTTGGGGACGTTCGACGGGGGTGCGAGCACTCGGGTCCAGGGAACATCACGCCCTGATTGGCGCATGGTGATGACATCGAGCGACGAGATCAGTTCGGTCGCCGTGACGACGGTGATGGCAGTCGAATCCCTGTCGGTGAAGGGTGCCGACTGGAGGACGCCGAGCAGCTCGGCGACCACGGCCTCATCCGCGTCGTCGCCGAGGCGGAGAATCGAGCCGCGTTCGGAATCATCCGCGAGCCACGTCCCGAAGAGGAGCGCCATGATCTGGTGCACCGCCAATACCGGCTGGGTACTCGGGGAATCGATCAGCGCGGTGAGGTCGGGATCGAACGAGAACCCGGCCAGGGTCGAGCCGTTGGTTCCCTCGAGACGTACGGGTCGGCTGTAGCCCGATTCGCCTTCGGGAGGTTCGTCGGCGAGCAGTTGGGACGGCTCGACGATGAGGTTGTCGACGCCGACCCGTCCGAGCAGGGCGATCCCTTCTGATCCCACGGTCGGGTCCGGTGGCCAGGTGGTGTTGTCGATGGGGACAGCGAGGCGGGCGAACGTCGCTTCCTGCCCGTCGACCAATGCGGTCTGGACATCGGCGAGCGTGCCGGAGGCGGCCCAACCGTCCACATGGAGCTCGGCCCACGGCGCTCGCAGGAGGCTCGCCGATTCGAGGTTGCGGGACAGCCGTTCGACGAGGACCGGATCGGTCGGGATCTGCGATGAGGTGAGCGCGACGAGGGACTGGGGATCAATGGCGGTGGTGACCGACAGATCGCCGGCTGCCGTCAACGTCGTCACCGTCTTGTCGATCGACATCCGCATCTCGTCGCTGACGTCGGGATCCCCCCGGTCGTCAAAGGCCAGCGCTGGGCGCTGTTGCACGAGCAGCGCGAGACGCATCGGGTCAGCGGGCCGGGACTCGGCCGTCGGGAGTCGGTTCAGATAGAGGGTGGTGCTGGCGAGGGTTGTCCGACCCGACGTCTGCAACTTGACCATCACGGGATGCACGCCGGCGTTGGGCAGAAACGCTCGCTCATCGTCGTTGGTGCGCCGCGAGCGGATGGGAACCCGAAGCTCGCTGATCCCCGATGCGTCGGTGATGTCGGCCACTGGCACCGAGACCGGCGATTGCAGCACCTTCGATTCGAACGTGGCGTCGCGGGCATCGGACAGCGAGGACCGGATCTCGGCCTCGGAACCGCTGATGGGCTGGGCGATCGTGTAGTTCAGCCGGGCACCCTCGGGAGCGCCTGCGAACCGGAGGTGGGCCACCCATTCCCCATCTGGCGCGGCCCACGGCGAGGCCGACACGATCTCGATGACCGGCTCGCTCGCCGCATCATCGATGGCGGGTGCGGTGGTGGGGGGCGTGTCGGGTGGTAACTCCTGGGCAGCCACCGGGCCGGAGGACACGGCGACGACGAGCACCGCTGCCACCGCCGCCAGCAGCACGCGGGCGCGGATGATCATGAGCGTTCCCACGACAACACCGACAAATGATCGGTTTCGAGCTGGAACCCGAGACGTCGGTACAGCGCCAGCGCGGTGGTGTTGGACTCCTGGGTGTTGACCAACATCATCCGGCTCCGCCGTCGTCGTAACCACCGGATGGCATCCATCACCAGTGCCGATCCGATGCCCTGTCGCACGTGATCGGGGTGGACGGCAAGGCGTTGAAGGTAGCCGATGTCCATGGCTCGGCCGCACACCGCGTAGCCGACGATGCCGCGTTCGTCGAGCACCCGGAATCGCACCGATGTCGTCGCGTTCAGTGCGTCCTGGAGGCCATCGGCACCGAGATGCCAGAAGGACTCGAACGCCCGACGGTCGACATCGAGCACGTCGGAGCGGTCCCGACGGCGGGCCCGCCGAAGGCGGTCATCGGGTGCGCCGAGATCGCCCTGGAGGTCGTGGCGCAGCACATGGAGCCGCTCCTTCAACGCGAAGCCCGCCCCTTCGAATACGTGGGCGTCGCTCGGCCGCAAGGCAGCCGTCACCGCCCGTTCGTAGCCGTCGGCACTGATCCGCTCGATGCAGTGCTGCACCGAGGCGCGACTGGTCAGCGTCGAGCCCGACGGCGTCAGCCCTACATAGGCAGTGGTCGGGTCGTCCTGCCAGGGACCGATGATGAAGCGGTCCTTGCCAACGAGTAGGGATCGGCGGGTCATGAGCAGTCGGTCGACGGAGTCGGATGTACCTCTCATGAAACGGTGCGGCGTGGGCCGCGGCCAGCCGGCGTCGCGGGGCGACAGCGAAAGTAATCGTAGGCTTGTCCGCGATGCTGATCCTGGTCACTGATCCCGCCGCCACCAACCACGTCGCGGGTGATCACCATCCGGAGTCACCGCAACGCCATCGCGCCGTGATGGCTGCGGCCTCGGACCACGTACTCGATGGAGCGATTCAGATCGTGGCGCCGAGAGCGGCAACCGATGAGGAACTGCTTCGAGTCCATGACGCCGCCATGCTCGCCCGGCTGGCCGCGGTGTCAGGTCGAACCGCTCAGCTCGATGCTGACACCGCGGTGAGTCCCGAGTCGATCGACATTGCCCGCCGAGGTGCCGGTGCCGGCCTCGTCGCGATCGAATCGTTGCGCACCGGCATTGGTGCGGCTGCGTTCTGCGCCGTCCGCCCCCCAGGGCACCACGCCACCCCCTCCACCCCCATGGGGTTCTGCCTCCTCAACAACATCGCGGTCACCGCTGCGAGCCTCGTCGCAGCCGGAGAACGCGTCCTGATCGCAGATTTCGACGCCCACCACGGCAACGGCACCCAGGACATCTTCTGGGATGAGCCGTCGGTCCTGTTCGTCTCGTGGCACCAGGCGCCGCTGTACCCCGGGACCGGACGCATCGGCGAGACGGGCGGGCCCGCCGCTTCCGGCCAGACGATCAACATTCCTTTTGCGCCAGGCACAACGGGCGACAGCTATCAGGCGACGGTCGACCGGCTGGTCGGGCCGCTCATCGAGGCCTTCGCCCCCACCTGGCTTCTCATTTCGGCCGGTTTCGATGGACACCGTGACGATCCCCTCACCGACCTGGGCCTGAGTTCGGGCGACTTCGCCCAGTTGACGTCGGTGCTGATGCAGACGGTCCCGGCGGGTCGAACGGTGGCGTTCCTCGAGGGTGGCTACGACCTCGCTGCGCTGCAGGCCTCGGCGACCGCGACCATGGCTGCGCTCATCGGCGAGGAGGTGCATCCCGAACGACCGTCATCGGGAGGCGCCGGCTCGGAACGCCGCGAACAGATCATCACGACGCTCGCCGACGCCCACGGTCTCAGATGAGTACCGGCGACGCCCGGATCCACGAATCACTGCCGGCGACGGCCCAGGCGGTCGTCGAGGCGTGGCAGCCTCTCGCTCAACGATTCGTCGATGCCGGGCACCGGCTGTACCTGGTGGGTGGGATCGTCCGTGACCTTCTGAGCGGTGAAGGCGTCGTCGATCCCGACTTCGACTTCACGACCGACGCCACTCCTCGGCAGGTCAAGGCAGTCATCGGACCCGTGGTCGACTCGTTGTGGACCCAGGGGGAGCGATTCGGCACCATTGCTGCCAAGCTCGACGGCCGCGTCCTCGAGATCACGACGCACCGCGCCGAGGCCTATGACCCGGCCAGCCGCAAACCCGACGTGGTTTTCAGCACCGACCTCCTCGCGGATCTTTCGCGACGCGACTTCACCATCAACGCAATGGCCCTGGAGTTGACGGCGGAGTCTCCACAACTCATTGACCCCTTCGGGGGGCTCACCCATCTCTCGCAGCGACGGCTCCTCACTCCTCGCGCCGCGGCGGAGTCGTTCTCCGATGATCCACTGCGAATGATGCGCGCCGCACGGTTCATCGCCCGGCTGGGCCTGGTTCCCGACGCCGACATCACCGCTGCCATCGGTGGCCTCGGCGAGCGGCTCGCGGTGGTGAGCACCGAGCGGATTCGCGACGAGTTCGACAAGCTTTTGATCACCACGGATCCCTCCGAGGGCCTCGGCTTCCTCGAGTCCACCGGCTTGCTGGCCCGGTTCCTCCCCGAGGTCGCAGGGCCGCAACGTTTCGCTGCGGTGGGCCGGCTTCGAGCCGACGTCGCGCTCCGCCTGGCCACGCTGCTCGCCGATGTCGAGGCGCCGATGCTGCGGCGGCGCCTGCGGTCCCTCAAGTACTCCAACGAGATGATCGATCGAGTCACGGCTCTGGTGTCGCTCACGACCTGCGTCCTCACCCTCGATGACGGTGCGCCCGATGGCGACCTCCGTCGCCTGGCACTTCACGGCTCGGACGTACTTCGCGAATCCCTGGAGCTGGCGGCGCTGTTGACCGAAACCACCGGTCCTTCCGGGGGTGGCTGGGGGCGGTTGGCGAGTCTCGCCGAACGCCTCGACCTGCTCGCAGCGGCGGAGGACCTCGCCGAAATCCAACCGGCCGTCAAGGGCAAGGAGATCATCGACCGTCTCGGGATCGAACCCGGCCCGATGGTGGGGAGAGCTCTCGAGCACTTGCTGAAGATCCGGCTCGACGAGGGTCCCATCGGCCGCGACGAGACGTTCACCCGGCTCGACGAATGGTTCGCCGGCCTGGACCGCTGATCTCAGACGCCCTGCTTGCGTCCTCGCAGGATGACCGTCGCCGGGATCCACTCGTGCAGCGGGCTGCGGAACGGCGAGTCGCTGGTGCGGCTCACCTCGGGCTCGAGCAGGGTGTCGACGCGAAAGTTTGATCGGCCGAGCAACGTGAACACGTCGGTGATGCGGTGCGCCTGGATCGAAGCGTTGGGCCCGATCGAGATCTCGGACGGGTCGAACGCCGAGCGGGTGAGGCGTACGGAGTCGCCGGATGCGTCCGGGGCGCACATCAACTCGAGTGGGTGGGGCAGCGAGATCACGAACAGTGCTTCGGTGCGCAGCACGCGGTTGACCTGGCGGAACACCCTCGAGATGTCGGCGACTGCCGCCAGCGAGTAGATCGCCAAGCACAGATCGATCTGGTCGCCTCGGACGAAGGCGAGGTCGGCGAGGTCGCCGTGGTGGAACTCGACCCGAACATCGTGCGCCTCCGCGTTGGCCCGGGCGATAGCGAGACGCTGGGCGGACGTGTCGACCACGATGACCCGAGCCCCCTGTTTGGCAAGGGCGATGGCGTTGGATCCGTCGCCGCATCCGAGCTCGAGGACTCGCTTTCCGTCACCCGAGCCGATGAGGCGCTCGAGGGACTCGTCGTCGAGGCCGGGCCCGAACCGCACCGCATCGGTGTCGAAATCGGCGCCGTCGGGAAAGCTGAGTGTGGTGATCGACGGGCGGGGCTGGTCGGGTTCGACCAGCGCGGGACGATCGCCGAGGTTGCCGGCGGAGGGATGACGCGGTCGGGTGCCGGCAGGTTTGGGCCGTGGACCGTTCGGCGGATTCGATGACGGGGGCCGCGAAGTCACACCTTCACTCTTGCTGATTCCGCCCGACGATCCGGGGACCCCACCGGGCCGCTCTACCGTCACCGCCCTGAGGTCAGTACCCTGGCGTGGTGCAATTTCCGCAGGCCAAGGGTTCGGGCCGGCCCGGCTCGACGCCGGGAACGGTCGACTACCGGTTGGATCGTCGACGCGTCCTGCGGGCCTTCCGTGCCGGCGAGGTCGACCGCGAGGAGATCTGCGACGCTCAGCTCGAATTGATGCGGGTCGGTCGCGACTATTCCAAGGCTGCGTCTACCCCCTGTCCGATCTGCAACGAGCGCGCGCTGAAGTACGTGAACTTCGTCTTCGGCCCCCGGCTTCCCCCGGCTGGCCGCTGCATCACGTCCAACAAGGAGCTGCAACGTCTGGCCGAACGGCCCGGCGACTACCGGTGTTACCAGGTCGAGGTCTGCATTTCGTGCCGCTGGAACCACCTGCTGTCGAGCTATCTGCTCACAGCCAAGTCGTCGTGAGTCACTGAATGGCTGACGTTCCTACGGGCCCGCGCCCCAAACCGTCGCCTCGGCGACCTCCCAACCGCCAGGCGCCCCCCAAGCGGTCGGGTATGAACGACGCGCCCGCAGCCACCGCAACAAAGGTGGCGACGAAGGCTAAACGTCCCGTAGCCAAGAAGGCGACGAAACCTCGTCGCAAGCGCACCTCGTGGCGGGTCTGGTTGCGGCGGATGACGTTCGGAGTGATCCTCGTCGGGGTGGGCACGGTGGGCGGCGGCTTCGTGGTGCTCAACAACGTCGAGGTCCCCGATCCGGTGCGCGAGATGACCACTACGTCGTTCGTCTGCACCTCTGAGGTGCCCGACAACCAGTGCACGCCGTCCAATTCGGTCGCCCAGTTCTCCTCTGGCGGCAACCGCATCATCATCGGTCTCGACGAGGTGTCACCCCACCTGATCAACGCCGTCGTCGCTGGCGAGGACCGTTCATTCTTCGATCACGGCGGCGTGGATCCCTGGGGCATCGCCCGGGCGTTGTACCGCGACGTACGGGGCTCGGCGTCCACCCAGGGCGGCTCCACCATCACCCAGCAGTACGTGAAGAACGTTTACCTCAACAGCGATCGCACCCCGGAGCGCAAGCTGAAAGAGGCGGCGATCTCCATCCAGTTGGAGCGACAACTCACCAAGCCGGAGATTCTCGAGCGTTACCTCAACGAGGTGTACTTCGGCCGCGGTGCCAACGGTGTCGAAGCGGCGGCGCGGGCCTACTTCGGCAAGGACGCCAAGACCCTCGACATCGCCGAATCGGCCTACCTCGCGGGGCTGATCCGTGCTCCGAAGTACGCCGACGCCACCAAGACCCCCGAGCAGGCGACCGAGGCGAAACGCCGCCGCAAGACGGTGCTCAACGCCATGGTCGAGGAGAAGTACATCACGCCCGAGGAGGCGAAGGCCGCGGATGAGACGCCGTTCGAGGGCACCGTGCTGGTGTCGCCACGACCGAACAACGGCACCGACGTGCGGGAGGCCTTCTCGGGCATGGGCGGCGAGTACATCATCGAATGGGTTCGTACGCAGCTGAACGCCATGCCCAACGTCGGCGAGGACGCCGTATACAGCGATGGCCTGCGCATCTACCTGACGGTCAACCCGGTCCTGCAGCAGACCGCTCGGGACGCCATCTCCGAGAAGCTGACCAAACCCGAGGACCCGGCCGCCGCGATGGTGTCGGTCGACGACGGGGGCCGCATCGTGTCGCTCATCGGCGGGCAGGACTACGAGACCCAGAAGGTCAACCTGGCACTCGGCAAGGCGGGCGGCGGCAGCGGCCGTTCGCCGGGGTCCACGTTCAAGCCGATCGCGCTGGCCGAGTACGTGGCCGAAGGCAACTCGGTGAAGTCGAAGTTCTGGGCGCCGGCGGCCTGGATCTTCCCTACGCCCGATGCGCCCGAGCCGTTCTGGCCGGTCCATAACTACGAGGAGAAAGACCTCGGCCAGCTCACCGTCGAGGACGCCACCTGGAAGTCGGCCAACACCGCCTACGCGCAGATCATGAATCAGATCACCCCCAAGAACTTCGCCGCGATGGCCGCCAAGCTGGGCGTCACCGCTCCGGTCAACGAGGTGCCGTCCTCGGTGCTCGGCACCTCAGAGGTCTCGGTGCTCGACGTGACCACCGCCTACTCCACCTTCGCCAATCACGGCACCCTCAAGCGGCCGTACATCCTGCGACGGGTCGAGGACAGCGATGGCGAGGTGCTCTACGACGTCACCCAGGACCCGGCGTACGCACCGGTGCCCAACTCGGTGGACCCGGCCGTGGCCGACACCGTCGCCTCCACCCTGACCGGTGTGATCCAGAAGGGCACCGGCCAACGAGCCAAGATCAAGCAGCAGGCCGCCGGCAAGACGGGGACCACCGACGACTACAAGGACGCCTGGTTTGCCGGGTTCACCTGCCGGCTCACGACCGTCGTGTGGATGGGCCATATCACCGGTGAGCCCGGCCAACCCGTCCCGGTCATGGACAAGGTCACCGGAGGCTCGACCCCGGCCGAGATCTGGCAGCGCTACATGTCGGTCGCGACCGATGGCAGCAAGGGCTGCTCGTTCAAACCGACCGACGCGGGAACGGTGTTGGGTGACAACCTGGACCTGGCGCCGACGACCACGCTGCCACCAGTGACGCCCGTCACGCTTCCCGACGGAACGCCTGCTCCGCCGGTCGATCCAGCGGCGCCGACCACGGCCGGCCCGCCGACCACGGCGCCGGGCGCTCCCACGACGGCACCATCGGCCTGACATTCATTGATATTGCCGCTGGTATTCCGGAGGCTCCCGTCATACAGTTCGAATATCGGCCGGTAGCTATATGGCACCGGACCTTACATGGAGGTGCTGCCATGAGCAGTTCTCGTTCGACCGAACTCGCCCGCCGGCCAGTGTCCGTTCCCGCGATCGCCGCCTCGAAGGTGCGTGCGGGGGCCGATCCGTTGGTCATGGTCACGGCCTACGACGCCCCCGGGGCGCGGGTGGCCGAAGCCGCCGGTGTCGACATGATCCTGGTCGGGGATTCCCTCGCCATGGTCGTGTTGGGATATGACGACACCCTCCAGGTGACCGTCGCCGATATGGCTCATCACATCGCCGCGGTCGCCCGGGCCAAGCCCGCTGCGCTCATCGTGGGAGACATGCCCTGGATGAGCTACCACGTATCGCCCGCCGACTCGGTCGCCAACGCCGCAGCGCTGGTCCGCTCCGGAGCCCAGTGCGTCAAGCTCGAGGGCGGCACCAAGCGCATCCCGATGATCGAGGCGATCGTCGACGCCGAGATCCCCGTCATGGGCCACATCGGCCTGACCCCGCAGTCGATGCACGCCATGGGCGGGTTCAAGGTGCAGGGACGTCAGACCGAGGCTGCGCTGCAGCTGGTGAGCGACGCCAAGGCGCTCCAGCACGCCGGCTGCTTCGCCATCGTCATCGAAGGCGTGCCCGACGAGGTGGCAGCGATGATCACCGACGCGGTCGACGTGCCCACCATCGGCATCGGCGCCGGTCCGCGCTGTGACGGCCAGGTGCTCGTCATGCACGACCTGTTGGGTATCGAGGATCGCATGGCCCCGAAGTTCGTCCGGCGCTACGCCGACGTCAAGAAGGTCTCGGTCGACGCCGTCACCGCCTACGCCGCCGACGTGCGTACCGGAGCGTTCCCCAACGCCGAGGAGTCCTACCATCTCTCCGCCGAGCAGTCCGAGGCCATGGCGCTCTACGGGTCCACCCCTGCCTGAGTTTCGGACCGCCTCGTTCCACTGTCAGTGGTCGGCGCCATGCTGGCCCCATGAGGAACGGCGACCTGCACTCCATTGCACCAATTGGTGAATGTGACCGTACCGGTCCTGTCCGAATGGGGTTTCGGCGCTCCCTTGCGGCTAGGGTTGCCAGGTCGTTTCGACGACACCCCTGCCCCGGAACGTCCGGGGCCCTGCGGTCACACGTGACCGAGGTCCACAGGGAGGTACATGCACATGCGCGCCTATGAACTCATGGTGATCATCGACGGAGACGTCGAGGAAGCCGGAGTCAAAGCGGTGAACGCGAGAGTCGCCGAGCTCATCGAAGCCGACGGTGGCACCATCGCCAAGACCGATTTCTGGGGACGGCGTCGTTACGCCTACCCCATCAATCACAAGCTCGAGGGCATCTACGTCGTCTTCGAGATCACCACCGTTGCCTCGAACCTCAACGAGCTCGATCGCTTCCTCCGACTCGCGGACGATGTCGTCCGCCACAAGGTAATGCGGCTGCCTGACGGCGAGGCCGAGCGGCGTGGCCTGCTCGGCACCCCTGCGGCCGTCGCCGACTAGGAGGAAACACTCATGGCAAATGGAAACAACGTCGATCTGATCGGCAACGTCACACGTGATCCGGAGCTCCGGTTCACGCCGTCAGGACAAGCGGTCGCGACCTTCGGGCTCGCGGTCAACCGTCGCTGGCAGAACCGCCAGACGCAGGCCTGGGAAGAGTCGACATCGTTCTTCGATGTCGTCTGCTGGGCCCAGCTGGCCGAGAACGTCGCCGAGAGCGTCACGAAGGGCACCCGCCTCATCGTGACCGGCCGTCTCGATCAGCGCTCCTGGGAGACCCAGGAAGGCGACAAGCGGTCCAAGGTTGAAGTCATCGCAGATGAGGTCGGCCCCAGCCTGCGCTGGGCAACGGCAACCGTGTCCCGCAACGAGCGCCAAGGCGGCTCGTTCGACGGACCCGGCGGCGGCGGCGGCAACAGCGGTGGCGGAAACAACAGCGGCGGAGGCGGCGGTGGTGGCCAAAGTGCCCCCACCCCCAGTGCACCCGCAGCGACCTATGACTACGACGAGGAGCCGTTCTAATGGCAGCGAAGCCAAAGCGTTCAACCAAGCCCCGCGACGCCGGTCGTCGTGGCGGCAAGAAGAAGGTCAGCGTTCTCGTCAGCGAGCGCGTCGAGTACGTCGATTGGAAGGATGTCAACCTCCTCCGTCGTTTCGTCTCGGACCGGGCCAAGATCCGCGCTCGTCGCGTGAGCGGCAACGACACCCAGCAGCAGCGTGAGATCGCCAAGGCGATCAAGAACGCTCGCGAGATGGCGTTGCTTCCCTACACCAGCCGGGTCACCACCCAGCGCGGCCGGCCCCGTGGCGACGACGATCGTCCTCGCCGTCCCCGTCGTGACGAGTCGGCAGAGTTCGAGCCGCTCGAGGGCGCCGAAGGCGCAGAGGGCGCTGCCGACGAGGCAGCCACCGACGAAGTCGTGGCGGAGGTCGCAGAATGATCGACGTCAAGATGGTCCTTCGGGCCAATGTGTCGGGTCTCGGCAAGCGCGGCGATGTCGTCGAGGTGTCGCCGGGGTACGCCCGTAACTTCCTCGAGCCCCGTGGGCTGGCCATGAAGGCCACTCCGGGCGGCGCGGCGCAGGCCGAGTCGATGCGTCGAGCTCGCACCGTCAAGGATGCGAAGGATCGCGAGTCCGCCGAGGAGATCGCAAAGGTCCTCGTCTCACGCACGATCACGGTCAAGGCCCGCGCCGGTGCCGCCGGAAAGCTCTTCGGTTCCATCACGAACCAGGAGATCGTCGACGCCATCGCCGAGCAGGCCAAGGTCGAGATCGATCGGCGGTCGATCCACACCGACGAGCACATCAAGACGACGGGTAGCCATCAGGTGCAGGTTCGTCTGCACGGCGATGTCCAGTTCCCGGTGACGGTCGAAGTCACCGGGTCCTGAACGGTTGATGTCATGAAGGCCCCGACCGGTTCGCTGGTCGGGGCCTTCTGTTTTTTTCAGCAGGCCGGTCCTTCGCAGGATGGCGGTCCGATGGGGGTACATCCCCGCCCCATCCACGGGATATCCCCAGCTCGTCCCCGCTCCGTACACCGAAATCTCGGGATAAACCGCCTTTATCCCCTTTCCCCTCACAGGCCAATGACGCAAGGCTGATCTCGATGTCGAACGCTTCCCCCTCCCGTCCGATGGAGGGTCGCGTCCCGCCGCACAACATCCAGGCCGAGGAGTCACTCCTCGGTGCGATGCTGCTCAAGCAGACCGCGATCTCGGACTCGGTGCAGGCCGTCAATGCCGGCGATTTCTACAAGCCGGCTCACGCCCACATCTACGAGGCCATCTCGGCGCTGTACGGAGCCGGCGAGCCGGTCGACCCCGTCACCGTCGCCGCCGAGCTCAAGCGCGCCGGCCTCCTCGACGCCATCGGCGGCCCCGCCGTCCTGTTGTCGATCCAGTCGCGCACCCCGGCAGTCAGCAATGCTGCTCACTACGCCAAGATTGTCGAAGAGAACTCGCTGCTTCGTCGCCTGGTTTCCACGGCCAGCGAGATCGCCGAGCTCGGGTACGCACCCATGGACGATGTGTCCAAAACGCTCGATTACGCCGAGTCGATGATGTACGAGGTGGCCCAGCGCCGGGTCAGTGACACCATGGTCGAGCTGCGGGACCTGCTCGATGACAGTCTCGACCGACTCGAGAAGCTGTACGAGCGGGGTGATTCCATCACGGGCACACCGTCGGGGTACACCGATCTCGACACGCTCACCGCCGGCCTGCAGCCCAACGCTCTCATCGTGGTGGGTGCCCGACCCGCCATGGGCAAGACGTCGTTCGCCCTTGGCGCCGCCGCCAACGCCGCGCTGCGCTCCAATCGCCCGGTGCTGTTCTTCTCGCTCGAGATGGGACACCTCGAGCTTACCCAGCGTCTGCTCGGCTCCGAGGGACGCATCGACGCCACCCGCCTGCGTAACGGGCAGCTGAACGAGACCGACTGGAGCAAGATCTCCCGGGCCATGGGCCGCCTGGGCGAGGCACCGTTGTGGATCGACGACAACCCCAACCTGACCATCATGGAGATCCGCGCCAAGGCCCGTCGTCTCAAGAGCAAGGTGGGCGACCTGGGGCTCATCGTCATCGACTATCTCCAGCTGATGAGCGGCCGTTCCAACGCCGAGAGCCGCCAGGTCGAGATCTCCGAGATCTCCCGTGGACTCAAGATCCTGGCTCGCGAGCTGGAGTGCCCGGTCATGGCGCTGTCACAGCTATCGCGTGCCCTCGAGCAGCGCGCCGACAAGCGGCCGATGCTGGCCGACCTGCGTGAGTCCGGCTCGATCGAGCAGGACGCCGACATCGTGATGTTCGTGTACCGCGACGAGATCTACAACCGGGACTCGCCCGACAAGGGCACTGCCGAGATCATCGTCGCCAAGCATCGTGCCGGCCCTGTCGGCATGTGCCGGTTGGCGTTCCTCGATTACTGCACCCGGTTCGAGAACATGGCCAAGGCGCCGGTCTAGCTGCTCGGCCCCGCCGCCGAAGTGCTCGGCCGTCAGGACGACTCCAACGCGAGCAGCACCCGCTTCGCTTCGAGACCGCCGAGGTAGCCGCCCATCGAGCCGTCCGAGCGCACGACCCGGTGGCAGGGCACCACGACGGGGAGGGGATTGGTGGCGCAGGCCGAGCCCACAGCGCGCACGGCCTTCGGGTTGTCGGTGAGCCGGGCGACCTCGGTGTAGGAGGCCCTCCGGCCGTACGCGATATCAGCCAGCCGGTGCAGCACGACGCTGCGGTAGCCCGACGACAGGCTCCAGTCGAGCGCTACCTCGAACTGGCGACGGCGACCCTCGAAGTACTCATCCAGCTCACGCGTGACTGCGTCGAGTCGGGCCGGCGCCTCCAGGATCCGGGGGCTGATGCGTTGGGACAGCTGGGAGAGCACGGCGTCATGGTCCTCGGCGCCATAGGCGACGCGCACCAGACCGATGGGAGTGGCGGCCAGCAGCAGTGAACCGACCGGCGTGTCCAGCGTGCGGTAGGCGACATCGAGGATGCCAGCACCATCAGCCGCAGCCGCAAGCCGGGCGTGGAGCGCGCCGAGGTGCTCGGCGTCCACGGGGAAGGCGCCGGTGACGGCGTTGAGAAGCTCATCGGTGGTCATGTGATTCCGGATTCTGGGGTGACGCCCCGGTAGGTGGTGCGGAGGTTGGCCATGCCGTCGGCCGCGGCGCGACGGGCGGACTCGGTCGTCCCCCCGAGGAGCTCGGCGACCTCGGCGTAGGGGAGTCCACCGAGGTAGTGGTAGGCGACGGCCAGGCGCTGTTTGGTGGCGAGGGCGCCGAGGGCTGCAGCGAGGTCAGCGTCGAGCTCGGTCCGACCGGGTTGGTCGAGAGACGGCTGTTCGGGCGGCTCGGCCACCGGGAGCGCTCGGCGCCCAGCAGCTCGACCGACGTCAATGGACTTTCGGTGGGCGATCGTCACCAACCAGGCGGGAACGTTGGCATCGGCGGGCAGCTCGGGATAGGCGCGCATTGCGGCGAGGAATGTCTCGGACCAGGCGTCATCAGCCTCGTTTGGACCGATCACGGCGCGGCAGACCCGCAACACTGTGGCGCCGTGGAGGGCCACGATGGCTTCGAAGGGGACCTTCGTGGTGGGAGTCGAGGTCATGTGGCGTAGTGATCAGTCTCTCGCACTCGTCGGCGTGGTCCGGGTCGTATCGCTATGACGTCTCGGAGCGCTGCAGCGTGAGGTCGTCGGCCGGAATTCTCGCCGAAAAGCGAAGAGGAGGGGCCGGAGCCCCTCCACTTCTGCGCTTTCCAGGAATTTTCTGACACAGGCGTGGCCTGCAACCCGAAACGTCCCATCGACGGCACCCAATTCCGGCTCCGAGATGAATCGGTGGTTTGGGGCCGGTTTCGCTCTCGCTCCCCATCGGTCTCAGCGACCAGTACATCCGATGGATCAGTGCTTCCCCGCGAGACGAACTCGCAGGAGCACCAAAGCACGAGTTGGTGACGGGGGTCAAGAACTCGGCGCGACGATGGGCCGTATGGCCTATTTCGAGAAATCGCCCGTGAACGGGGCTCCGGTGCTCTGCGCTCACCCCGGCCAGCGGGCAGACTCGCCGGGGTGAGCTCTCGGTGGGAACGAAGCGATGTGCTGCGCGGTGACGCTTATGACGAACGGTTCTCGCGGCTGGCCCGCGCCGGCCATGACGTGCACGGCGAGGCGAGCTTCGTCATGGCCTACGAACCTTGCACCGTGCTCGATGCCGGCTGCGGCACCGGGAGGGTGGCCATCGAACTCCACCATCGCGGCGTCGAGGTGGTGGGGATCGACCTCGATCGCCAGATGCTCGAGGTCGCGGTCGAGAAGGATCCCGACATCGAGTGGTTCCGCGCCGACCTGGCCCGTTTTCGGCTGCCCGCCCCGCCACCGGCCGCCTCAGCTCCTGCAGTCGGTCCTGACGACACCTCAGTCCCCGATGACGAGACGGCGACCGAAGCCCTCGAGGAGGTCGACGAAGCCCGTCGGTTCGACGTCGTCGTGGCCGCAGGCAACGTGATGATCTTCCTCGAGCCCGGCACCGAGTCCGATGCGGTCTACAACCTCGCCGATCACGTCGCTCCGACGGGCGTGCTCATCTCGGGGTTTCAACTGACGGCCGGTCGCTACGACGTGGCGCGCTACGACCATGACTGCGCGGCGGCCGGGCTGACGCTCGTCGAACGCTACGCCTCGTGGTCCCGTGACCCCTGGACAATCGACAGCGGGTACGCCGTCTCGGTTCACGCACCGGCCGGCCACGCCGAACCAGTGGCCGCCGTCGACTCCGTGCAACGGGCGGCAGCGCCGCCGTCGCGGGCCTCCTTGGACGATCAGGCTGGCGATACCTGACGTGGTTGGGCCCACGCTGGACGCAGCAACGGGTCCCCCGGGTGGAAAGCCACGTCGGGGTCGGGGTCGAAGGCCCGTGGTTCGGTAGCGAAGACGTCGACGAGTGCTGCTTCGGCCTCCTCGGAGGTCAATGCCCGGGTGTCGTGGCACCATTCGACCAGTGTGCCGCTGGGGTCGGTCGTGTAGATCGACCGGCAGAACTCGTGGTCGATCTCGAAGACGTCGAGCCCGAACGACGACCAACGCTTGCGGGCGGAGTCGAGATCGGCCTGATCGGGGGCATCGAAGGCCAGATGGTTGACCCACTCGGGGAGGCCGAGGTCGCGTGACATCGCCCCCCGCACCGGCTGGAGCGAGTCGACGTGGAGGTCCCAGAACGCGATCATCGAGCCGTTCCCACAGCGGTAGAAGACGTGCTTGGCCCACCCGCCCTCGGGAGTGGGCGCAACGACCGCCTTGACGATCTCGAAGCCCATTGCCTCGGTGTAGAAGTGGTGCGTGGCCTCGATGTCTGGTGTTGCCAGCGCTACGTGATGAAATCCCGTGTCGAGCCCCCGGGTTCGTCGTGTGCTGCGAGTTTCGCGCATCCGGCCCCGAGGGGCCATCGAGACCGCCCGGTATCGTGGTGCCCGGTGGGAGAGCGCACGGGCAAAACACAGTGGCTTCGGGCCGCAATGGCGGTTGCGGTGGGGGGACTCGTCGCGGCCGCGTTGTTCGTCGTTGTCGGCGGTGACGAGCCCCGTCGTCCCGGTCCTGCCGCCGACACCGAGCAGACGTTCCTTGACCGGTGGGAGTCCTGGCGCCGAGCTCCAGCGAGCTTTGCCGAGCGGGTCGAGCGACGTCGTGGCGGGCAGGTGGTGGTCGAGGGCGGGGCCGCGGTGGTCCAACGATTTCCCGACAGCCTCGTGCGCACCGGCGGTCAAGTGAGCGCCCGGTTGGATGGTCGCCTGATCGGCTGCCGGTTGCCCGACCGTGAGGTCGCGTCGTGCGCGGACACGGGAGGTTTCGACCCCGTCGAGGAGCTGCGGCTCGAGCTCGATGACATCAGGAGCCAGATCAGCGGCGCCGATGCCGCGTACCGGGTGAGCGACCTTGGCGGCGGCTGCTTTCGGCTTCGTCACCTGGTCGATGAGGTTCGGCCCCGCTTCGGTGATCGCACCGACTACTGCTTCGATGCCAAGACCCTGGTGGTTGTCCGGGAGGAGCGGGTGGAGAACGACCTGACGATCGTCACCACCCGCAGTGACGTCGGTACCGAGGTCGAGGACGCCGCGTTGGCCTTGCCCTCGCCGGTCAGCCGGTGAACGACGGGGCATGGCTTGCGAGCGCCGGGGCCAGGAGCTCGAGATATCGGTTGCGCTCGACCTCGACCGCCCCCAACGACGCCAGGTGGGGCGTGGTCCACTGGATGTCGAGCAGCGCTCCGTCAATCGTGGAGAGCACATCCGCAAGCGCGACGAGAGCCACCTTGGACGCATCGAGCTGTGAATGGAACATCGACTCGCCGGCGAAGAGGCCGCCGATGCTGACGCCGTAGAGTCCTCCGACCAGCTCGCCCTCGGGGGTCCAGGTCTCGACGCTGTGGGCGATGCCCAGATCGTGCAGCCGGGTGTAGGCCGTGATGAACTCACCGGTTATCCAGCCGTGCGGGCGGCGGGGATCGCCGCAGCGCGACATGGTCTGGGTGAAGGCGGAGTCGATCCGGATCTCGTATCGGCGCATCGAGCGGCGCAGCGAGCGGCTGACGACGAGGCGGTCGAGCGGCAGCAACCCTCGGGGATCGGGGGACCACCAACCCAGCCGCCGGCGGCGACCGACGGGCATGGGGAAGAGCCCGCTGCTGTAGGCGGCGACCAGGGTTTCGGGCTCGAGATCGCCGCCGACCACGACGAGCCCGGACGGGTCGGCGTGGGCTGGCGACGGAAACTCCCACCGGCACGGGGGGAGGCCGAGACGTGACAGCTGTTGTTCCGCCCGGGTCATCTCAGCGGCGGAACGTCATGTCAGCGGCTGTAGTCGTAGAAGCCCTTGCCTGACTTACGACCGAGCTGCCCGGCGGTGACCATGCGACGAAGCAGCGGCATCGTGGCGTAGTTGGGATCGCGGAACTCGTCGTAGAGGGCATCGAGGATGGACACCGACGTGTCGAGCCCGACCAGGTCGAGCAGTGCGAGGGGGCCCATCGGGAAGTTACAGCCGCCCTTCATGGCGGTGTCGATGTCGTCACGGGAGGCGACGCCGTTCTCGAGCATCCGCACCGCGTTGTTGAGGTAAGGAAAGAGCAGGGCGTTGACGATGAAGCCGGCCCGGTCCTGAACCTCGACGGGGTTCTTGCCACAGCTGGTGGCGAACTCCTTGACCGCAGCTGTGGTTGCCTCGTCGGCGGTGATCGGGCTGATGATCTCGACCAGCGACATGGCGGGCGCCGGGTTGAAGAAGTGCACGCCGACGACCTTGTCGGCCCGGCCGGTAGCCATTGCCAGCTCGACCACAGCCAGCGTGGAGGTGTTGGTGGCCAGGATGGCATCGCTCTTCACCGCGGCGTCGAGTTCGATGAACAGGGCGCGCTTGGTCTCGAGGTCTTCGACGACCGACTCGATGACGAGATCGCAATCGGCGAGATCGCTGATGAGCTCGGTGCCGGTGACCCGTGCGAGCACGGCGTCACGATCCTCTTCGCTGAGACGACCCTTCTCGACCTGCTTGGCCAGCGACTTCTCGAGCTTGGCGATCGTCGCGTCGGCCGTGGCCTGCTGGCGCGACCGCAACACCACGTCGAAGCCGGCTTTTGCTGCCACCTCCGCAATGCCGGACCCCATGATTCCCGAACCGCAAATGCCTACCCGCTTGATCATGGGTGCCAAGTTACCGTTGGGTAGCATTCCTCGGGCAAGTTCGTGGTCTACCTTCCGGTCGGACCGGCAGGTACGAGGAGAACGAATGAGTGGAACGCTGGCCCTGGTGGGCGGAGCGGAGTGGACCGAGGGTTGCACCTTCGATGCCGGACTCCTGGAGCGCAGTGGCGGCACGCGGGTCGTGATCGTGCCCACCGCGTCGGCCTACGAGCAACCGCACCTGCTGGTCGAGCGGGCCCGCAGGTGGTTCGCCTCGCTCGGGGCCGAGGTCGATGTGCTCGAGGTCTTCGGCCGTTCCGAGGCCCTGGCGCCCGGCGCCGCCGATATCCTCGACGACGCCACGTTCGTCTACATCAGCGGCGGCTCCCCCATGCACCTGCGCTCGGTCCTCAAGGACACACCGGTGTGGGACGGCATCGTGGGCGTCTGGCGCCGGGGCGGGGTCATCGCCGGCAGCGCTGAGGGCGCCACGGTGCTCTGCACCCACATGGTCGACAGTCGCGGTGGAGCGTTCACCGTCGGGCTCGACCTGCTCGACGGACTCACGGTGATACCCCGGTACAACCTGTGGTCCGAGGACAAGCTGCACCGCACCATCACGCTTGCTCCCGCTCAGATGGCTGTCGTCGGCATCGATGAGGCGACCGCCCTGATCTGGGACGGAGAGGCCTGGTCGGTCTCGGGGACCGGTTCGGTGACGGTGCACCGCAACGGACACCGCTTCGGAATCGACGAGCTGCCGATCCTGCCGCACTAGCCGGCCCGCCACGCGCCTGACCGGTTTGCCGGTCGATGCCGGCCTACGACTCGGTGATGGTGACCTTCTCCATCACGACTTCTTCGACGGGCTTGTCGGAGTCGCCGGTCTGGACTTGGCCGATCTTGTCGATGACGTCGGTGCCCTCGGTGGCGATGCCGAACAGCGAATACGACGGCGGCAGTCCCACGCCTTGATCGCCGGTGATCACGAAGAACTGGCTGCCGTTGGTATCGGGCCCGGAGTTGGCCATGGCGACGGAGTACTTCTGGTACTCGCCCTGGGCGGGGAGCTCATCGGGGAAGTCGTAGCCGGGGCCACCGGTACCAGTGCCCTGCGGATCGCCACCCTGGATCATGAAGTCCTTGATGATCCGGTGGAAGATGATTCCGTCGTAGTACCGGTAGCGGGCCAGGAACACGAAGTTGTTGACCGTGCTGGGGGCCTTGGCGGCATCGAGTGCGAGCGTGAAGCTGCCCTGGTTGGTCTCGACCTCGGCGGTGTACTGCTTCGCCGGATCGATGCACATCTTCGGGGCACCGTCGAACTCTTTCTTCTGCTCCGACGAACCGTCGGCCGCGGGGCATTCGGCAGTACCGACGGCCGCCGGCGCTGTGGTGGTGGTGTCCCCGGTCACGGTGGAGTCGGTGACTGCGGTGGTGTCGGTCGAGTTCGCAGCATCGGTGTCGTCGTCATCGCCACCGGAGACGAGGGCGATGCCGACAACCACCACGATCACCAAGGCGGCGATGAGCGAAAGGTTGAGGTACCGCTTGCGGCGGGCGTCGGCGATGGCCTGCTTTCGCGCCTCCTCGGCGCGGGTTCGGTGCATTTCCTTCTGACGGGCGCGTTTGTCTGTTCCCATAGCGGGGGTCACGTTACCAATGGTGGGCGGGGACCGTGGCAGTCCTGTCTGAGAGTTCGGCTAGATTCAGCCGCCGTGGCTCGTCTGGTGCAGAAATTCGGCGGTACCGCGGTCGGTGACCCCGAGCGCATCCGTCTCGTCGCCGACCACGTCGCCCGTTGCCGGCGACGGGGCGATGAGATCGTGCTGGTGATCTCGGCCATGGGCAAGGAGACCGACGACCTGCTGCGCATCGCGGGCGAGGTCTCGTCGACGCGACCCGGTCGTGAGATGGACATGCTCATCACCGCCGGCGAGCGGAAGGCCATTGCCTTGGTGTGCATGGCCCTTGCCGACCTCGGCGTCGAGGCCGAGAGCTACACCGGCAGCCAGGCCGGGTTCATCACCGACACCAACCACACCGACGCCAAGATCCTCGACGTGCGCGCCGACCGGATCCGAGCTGCGCTCGAAGCGGGCCGGGTCCCCGTGGTCGCCGGCGCCCAGGGTGTCTCCACCGACCACAACGTCACGTTCCTGGGTCGTGGCGGCTCCGACACCACCGCAGTGGCGCTGGCCAAGGCGTTGGGTGCCGACGCCTGTGAGCTCTACACCGACGTGTCGGGCGTGTACACCACCGATCCGCGGGTGGTCCCCGAGGCCCGCAAGATGAGTCGCATCAGCTTCGACGAGATGTTGGAGATGACGGCGACGGGATGCCCGAAACCCGCCATGCGGTCGGTGGAGTACGCCGTTCGTCATGGCGTGAAGCTGCACGTTCGCTCGGCCTTCACTTGGGAGCCGGGCACCTGGGTTGTCGAGGAGGATTCGACCATGGAGCAAGCCACCGTCCGAGCCATCACCCACGATCTGAGCGAGGCCAAGGTCACTGTCAGCGGCGTGCCCGACCGTCCCGGTGTTGCCGCACAGTTATTCCGTGCGCTCGCCGACAGTGGGGTGAACGTCGACATGATTGTTCAGAACGCCTCCGAGCACGGCATCACCGACATCTCCTTCACCGTGCCCCGCTCCGATCTCGACTTGTCCATGGCCGTCGTATCGGGACTCAAGGACGAGTTGGGCATTCGCGACTTCGGGTCCGACAGCTCGGTGGCCCGCGTCAGCGTCATCGGTGCCGGCATGAAGTCGAATCCGGGCATTGCGGCGTCGATGTTCGAATGCCTGGCCGACGCCGGGATCAACATCGACATGATCTCGACGTCGGCGATCCGCATCAGCTGCGTGGTCAGTGAGGACGAGGCAGAGCAGGCCGTCGCCGTGCTGCACGCCACGTACAAGCTCGACGAATCCAACTTCTGATCAGGCCGGCTGCACGCAGAAACCCGCTTGCCGGGGTGGTAGGTGGGGCCGTTAGCCTGACAACCATGAATGTTGGAATTTTCGGAGCGACCGGCCAGGTCGGTGGCGTGATGCGGACCTTGTTGGACGAGCGGGACTTCCCGGTCGACGAGCTGCGATTCTTCGCGTCGGCCCGATCAGCGGGCACCACGCTGCGTTGGCGTGACCGCGACATCGTCGTCGAGGATGCCTCGACCGCCGACTTCGCGGGGCTCGACATCGCCCTGTTCTCGGCCGGCGGTGCCACCTCCAAGGTGTTGGCGCCCAAGGTGGCTGCGGCCGGGGCCATCGTCATCGACAATTCATCCGCGTGGCGCATGGACCCCGACGTCCCGCTCGTCGTGCCCGAGGTCAATGCCGATGCCCTCGGCACCATTGCCAAGGGCATCGTCGCCAACCCCAACTGCACCACGATGGCCGCCATGCCAGTGCTCAAGGCGCTCCACGCCGAAGCTGGTCTGCGCCGCATCATCGTGAGCACCTTTCAGGCCGTGTCCGGCGCCGGCCTTGCCGGCGTCGACGAATTGGCCGGACAGATCACCGAGGGAGTCGAGAGCGAGCACCTCACCGACCTCACCTTCGACGGTGGCGCCGTGAAGCTGAGTTCTGGCCCCAAGTTCGCCGAGACCATCGCCTTCAACGTGCTGCCCCTGGCCGGCTCGATCGTCGATGACGGTTCATTCGAGACCGACGAGGAGCAGAAGCTCCGCAAGGAGAGTCGCAAGATCCTGGGCCTGCCCGATCTTTTGGTGTCGGGAACCTGCGTGCGGGTGCCGGTCTTCACCGGGCACTCACTGGCGATCAATGCCGAGTTCGACCGTCCGCTCAGTGTGGCGCGGGCCACCGAGGTGCTCTCCGTGGCCCCGGGTGTGGCGCTCGACAACGTTCCCACGCCACTCAAGGCCGCGGGCGGCAACGAGTCGCTGGTCGGTCGCATCCGGCTCGACGAAGGCGCCGTCAACGGCCTGGCGTTCTTCGTTTCGGGGGACAACCTGCGCAAAGGCGCAGCCCTCAACGCCATCCAGATCGCCGAAGAGCTCCACCGGGTCCGCCGAGGAGCGAAGCCAGAGTAGGGCGAGGAACGAGCCCGAACCTCGGCGAAGCGATCGAGGCCATCAGGGCGGATCTGTGACGTAGCGCTGGGCGGCATCCTCGAGTGAGAGGCCGAGCTGTCCGGCGAGGGAGGCCAACCAAGCCAGCACATCACCGAGCTCGTGAAGTTGCTGCTCGACAGTGCCCTTGCGCACGGCTTGGGCCAACTCGCCGACCTCTTCACACAACCACGCCACCGTCGACGGGATACCCCGTTCGGCATCGGCGGTGCCGTACAGGTCGGACATCAGCTGCTGGAACTCGGTGATCTGCACGGCTGCAAACTACGCGCCGCGCTTGACTGGGCGATGAGGTCTTTCAGTCGGGGAGAAGGAGCCGGTAGCCCACACCGGGTTCGGTGACGATCCGGGGCCGATCATCGCCGGTGCCCAGCTTCTTGCGCAGGTTCGTCACGTGGACCCTCAACGATTCGGTGGTGCCACCCTTACCCGGTCCCCAGACCTGGGTGAGGATCGTCTGATGCACGAGCACCTTCGCGAGGTTGCGGGCGAGGAGCGTCAGCAGGGCGAACTCCTTGCGGGTGAGGTCGAGGGGCTGTCCACCGGCGACGGCGACGTACGCGTCGGTATCGATGTGAAGGTCGCCCACGTCGATGACCGAGGAGTCGACGACCGACGCCACGAGCCGGCGGTGGCGAAGTGCCACCCGTAGTCGGGCCAACAGCTCGGGCATCGAGAACGGCTTGGTGACGTAGTCGTCCGCGCCGGCGTCGAGCGCCTCGACCTTGCGGCTCTCGGCGCCGTCCGCGCTCAAGACGATGATGGGGTTGGCGAACCAACGGCGGAGCTCGCGGCACACCGAGATGCCGTCGAGGTCGGGGAGGCCCAGGTCGAGTACCACGATGTCGGGCTGCTCGGCCGAGGCCGCGGCCAGGGCGTCGCGGCCGTTGGACGCCACCGTGACCCGGTAGTTGCGGGCACTGAGCGCCGTGGACATGACCTCGGTCAGCGCCGCCTCGTCATCGACGACCAGTACGGAGATCTCATCGGATGGGGAGGTAGACGGTGAATTCGGCACCGCCGCTGAGTGAATCACTGACCGAGAGAGTACCGCTGTGCGCCTCGACGATCGCCTTACAGATCGCGAGGCCCACGCCGCTCCCGGCAGAGGCGCCGCTGGCCTGGAACGTCTCGAAGATCACGCTGCGCTGATCGGCGGGAACCCCGGGCCCATCGTCGCTGACCGTGATGACGACCCAGGGCGGCTCGGCGATCGCTGCAAGGCGGATCACGCCGTCGGTCGGGCTGTGGCGTGCCGCGTTCTCGACGAGGTTGGTGATCACCTGGTCGAGGAGGATGTAGTCGGCGTCGAGCATTGGCAGGTCGTCGGGGACATTGACCTCGAGGCGTACCTTGCTGACCAGGCGCTGGAGGCGGCCGACGCAGAACTCGATGAGCTCGGCGAGGTCGACGGCCTGGCGTTGCGGCTGGAGCAGACCGGCCTCGATGCGGCTCAGGTCCAACAGATTGGTCACCAGCCGGTCGAGGCGTTCGGTCTCCTCCTCGATGAGGGTCAGCAT
>Ga0105047_10003416_pt1 | contig 27980 bp, 20 predicted proteins | sample MAT04_FD_78384 | JGI IMG/M metagenome (GOLD analysis project Ga0105047, IMG submission 78384) | Freshwater microbial communities from Lake Fryxell liftoff mats and glacier meltwater in Antarctica - MAT-04 (megahit assembly) | ecosystem: Environmental > Aquatic > Freshwater > Ice > Liftoff... | reverse complement strand
TGGCGTTTGGTACATCATATTGCCAATGCTTGAGCCTCTGAATTCTGGACTCCATTTCGAATTAGGTTCCGGAATAATACTATTTTTTAAACTAAAACTACTGTTCTGAGCCAGTAAATCATTAGACGTTATTCGACCAAACGAAATAGGAACGAATACAACCACAGCGACAAAAATCATACTAAAGCAGAGTAAGCCAAGTATTAATTTTTTGTTTGTGAGAAAAGTAGATACTAATAACAATGCGAAAAATAAAGTAAAATAAAAGTAAAAACGATACTGAGCCGACGTGAGACCCAATAATAGCGCTAATAATATAAAAGCCAAATAAATAGTCCAAAGTTTAGAAACGCTTTTTTGGAAGATGACAATTGGTGCAACTAAAAGTAATGCTATTGATGCAATTCCGATATAACTTGATAATTTATTTTGCAGGAAATAATGGTTAACGAGATCCAAAAATGAGGCGCTTACAAAAGCATTATTATCAATATAAAACGAGTTTAGCATGCTTTTGCTAAAAAAGAAATCCATTATGATGGTCGGAACCGCATATTCTAATTCTCCTATTCTGAAATTCAACAAAGGAAATAATGGATAGCCTGTGAGTATGACGTTTTTTAAAACAAATAATAGGAACACTAAACTTCCGACTGCACTAACAGGAAACAACGTTCGTTTTAAAGACTTAAACTTTTTTATTAACAAAATTAAAGGAAATAGCAGTAAAATGACAGCGGTAACTTTAATAAAGAATGCAAAGAAAGCAAGAGTTGAAATTATAATAAAGGCTTCTCTATCTTCTCTTTGCAAATAGTAGCAAAACAAAATAAATCCGAAGATGTAAATCGGTAAATCAGGAGAAGGCGCACTGATGAAAGGAAATAAAAATAAATAAGTAAGCGGTACTAATCCAAAAAGCAAATCCAATTTATCACCGTTTTTAAAGTACAAATTCAGTTTTTGAAAGGCAAAGAAATTTCCGAGCAACAAACAAAATCCATTCAAATCATTAAAGCGTTCATATAGAAAAGAAAAGCTATAAACGCTTTGTGCTATATGCCAGCCGCTCGTTTGACCGAAAAACAAATGCAGATTGGCCAATCCTTTTACAAATCCGTAGTCGTTGAGCCATTTAATAGTTTGAATATAATAGCTCTCGTTATCAATGATAAAAGGCAATGTTGCGCTTTGAGCTAAAATAAGTAAACTGCTAGCAACCAAAAGAATTTTACTAGTTAAGGAGTAAGAGTGTAGTTTCACTAATGTATTAAAAACGGTTGTAACAACTTCTTTACTATTATACCAAAACGCACTAGAGAATGATACTAGTACAATATGAAATACTAAGTTTATTGGACCAAAAAAAGCCCAAACTGAAGCAAAAATAGTGATGAAAAACAATCCTAAAATCGGAGTTATTATAAATTCAAACTGCTGAATTCGAAATAGTTTTGAGAATGCAATTCCAGCACCAAATGCCGTAAAGAAAATGTAGAGCCAGCTAAGCAGAATTAGTATCATAGGATCAAACTATTAGTCCGTCTTTCATAACTAATTTGCGATCCGCCATGTTGGCAAACTCTTCGTTATGGGTAACGATTATGAAGGTTTGTCCAAATTCATCTCTCAATTTAAAGAATAATTGATGCAGGTTTTCCGCTGATGCAGTATCTAAATTGCCTGAAGGTTCGTCAGCAAAAATAACAGCAGGCTTATTTATTAATGCGCGAGCCACTGCAACCCGCTGCTGCTCGCCACCCGAAAGTTCGTTTGGCTTATGATTTTCTCGCGCAGATAATCCAAGATAGCTCAATAATCTTTTTGCTTCTGTTTCCGTTGGTGCTTTTTCTTTTCCAGCAATATAGGCCGGAATACAAACGTTTTCCAAAGCAGTGAATTCTGGTAGTAACTGGTGAAATTGAAAGATAAAACCCAAATGTGTATTTCTAAACTTTGACAAGGCTTTATCTTTCATAGTCAAAATATTTTCGCCATTTATATCAAGTGACGTATCATTTGCTTTATCCGGATTATCAAGCGTTCCAAGAATTTGTAATAAGGTAGTTTTTCCGGCCCCAGATGCACCAACAATAGAAACGATTTCGCCTTGCTGAATATGTAAATCAACCCCTTTTAAAACATGTAAATTATCGTAATATTTCTGGATATTTTTGGCAACAATCATTAAACTAATTTTTCACAAAGTAACAAAGTATTTTCTTGTCTTAAACAGTATAAACTTTTTTTATAGTCTGATAAGTTATAAATTACTTAAAATAATTTTTTTTTGTTTAACTTTTTTGTACTTTTGTTGAACAAAATAATTAATTCTTATGAACAACACCATTGAAAAAGAATTATTTGAACTGATAGGCGACAATCATCAAATGACTTCGGCAGAAACTCCAATGAGAGAAGATGCTTTTCAAAAATCGGATAAAGAGAAAATGGCATCAATTGAAAATCATTTTTACCATATCATGGAGGAAATTGGCCTAGATATGACAGATGATAGCCTAAGAGGAACTCCTCACAGGGTTGCTAAAATGTTTATCCAAGAAATCTTTGCAGGTTTAAATCCGGCAAACAAACCAAAAATATCTGTTTTTGATAACTCGTACAATTACGATAAAATGTTAGTTGAAGCAGATATTACGTTCAACTCAACTTGTGAGCATCATTTTTTGCCAATTACAGGTAAGGCACATATCGGTTATGTATCAAGTGGTAAAGTTATTGGTTTATCTAAGTTAAATCGAATAGTTGATTATTATTCCAGAAGACCTCAGGTTCAGGAACGTTTGATTATGCAAATATTTAACGAATTAAAATCAGCATTAGCCACAGAGAATGTAATTGTGGTAATGGAAGCCAAACATCTATGCGTATCTAGCAGAGGAATAAACGACGAAAGTAGTTTTACTTCCACTATTCAGTACGGCGGAATATTTAATGAAAAAGAAAATAGGAATGATTTCTTTAACTTAATCAAGAAAGAGAAATAAAAAAAATGTGAGGTTACTGTTTTTTTTGAAGAAGAAATCCCGAATTTATTTGGGATTTTTTTTGTTCGTAAAACTTAAACCAGCTATCAAACCAATCTTTTATAAGGTAGTAGTAAGCAACTAAACCATTATTAAAATATCTTTTCTGTACAACCGCCAGCATCAATTAAAATACTTTTGTCAATGTAAACCTGTCAAACACCTTTTTGAAAACCACTTTTAAAACCACAGTAAGATCATTTGCAGCAATTAACTTAAAAAATGAAAATTAAATCCAACCAATTGATTATTAATCTCAGCATTAGTTCAGAGATAATTACTTCAAATTCTAAGGTACTGATTTCATTTCTACTTTGGCATCACTATTGTGTAAAGGATATTTAAAATTTAAAATGATGTTTAAAGCAATTCCTTTCGAAGTCGAAACAGCTTCAAGATCTACTAGAATTTACAAGCTTTTCTTTGGCATTGCTTTCGACTTAATTGGAATACTTCCCTCTATTTTTCCTCCATTTGCAATTGTTTGGGCGCCTTTGTCTGCGGTAATATTGCTTGCAATGTATAAAGGTCGGATCGGTAAAATAGCAGGTGTTTTTGATTTTGTTGAAGAATTATTTCCTGTAATAGATTTTATACCAACATTCACACTGACATGGTTTTACATTTATGTCATCAAAGCGCGAAAATGAAAAGCTTATTTTATGTTTTCAAACCAATTAGCGACAAATCCCAATCCGCAACTTCGAAGCATTTTTTTCTCGAAAGCCCAGAAGAAATCAAATTGTCCAAATATAAATCCATAGGTTACTAAAAGAACCTGATAAATTGGAAATATTAAAATAATATACAAAGGATAATACAGCCATCCAGAAACGTTGTCTTTGCTAATACCAAAAAGTCCTAAAAACGGCTTTGAAAAGTAAGCGGCTGAAGAACCAGTTACAGCAAACACAATAATAATTACCGCCAACTGCCAGTTTGATTTTATATTCCATCGCTCTCTGAAGTTTCCCATGACAATCTAACGTGCAACAAAAGTAAGTAATTTAGGGTCGTGGAACAAATCCACCAAACTGTTGTTTATTCGTAATCTGAAAAAAAATCATATAATTATACAATAAATAATTTACTTCATATCCATAGTGGATTCTAGAATCATAATCAATTCGCATTTCGTATAAACGTGTACCATAAACTTGTGGCTGACTTGCTCTTAAATTCCATTCAATAACATATGCTTGATTGCGGTTTTCCAAAAAGCTTTCGGAATAGTATTTTCGTGGACGAGCGGTTGAAGCTAACCAAGAATTAAAGCCAGGATCAATAATAATAACTTCATACTCCAGAGAGTCATTGGCAATTCTAACTTTATCTGATTCTTTTATTTTATCAGGTGTTTTCGCTTTGGTAACGATATTTTTATCGAAATGACAGGAAGCCAAAACAACAATTAAAAATAACGGGACAAATAACTTTTTCATGACTGCTTTTGTTTGCCTAAAATTACAAAAAACTAAAGAAGCTTGTTCCAATTTTAACATAATAAAAAACCACCCTAATAGAGTGGTTTGTATAAATTTATCCTATTGTAAACTAGGCATTTTCCGTTTTTAAAAGACTAATAATCTGTTCTGCTAATTCGGTTCCTATTCGGTCTTGTGCTTCCAGCGTTGCAGCACCAATATGAGGTGTCAACGAAATCTTTGGGTGCATCAATATCTGAATTTCAGGCGTTGGCTCGGTTTCAAATACATCTAAACCTGCAAACAAAACTTTATTGTTATCTAAAGATTTAATCAAAGCCACTTCATCAATCACACCGCCACGAGCACAATTAATAATTCCAACACCATCTTTCAATAATTCTAATTCTTCTGCACCAATCACATAGCCATTTTGAGCGGGAACGTGCAGTGTAATAAAATCAGAATGTCTGAAAAGATCTTCCATTGGTTCGGTTTCAAATTCCACATTGATGAACTGTCCATTGTAAAAATCAACCCGTACTTCCGCTTTGTCAACAAATTTATCGGCTGCAATAACCTTCATACCAAGACCAAGCGCCATTTTAGCTACAGCCTGTCCTATACGCCCAAAACCGATAATTCCCAACGTTTTTCCGCGCAATTCAATTCCGTTAGCATACGCTTTTTTCAAACCTTCAAAATTGCTATCGCCTTCCAAGGGCATATTTCTATTAGCATCCTGAAGAAACCGAACTCCGGTAAACAAATGTGCAAATACCAGCTCGGCAACACTTTCAGATGATGAAGCTGGCGTATTAATTACGTGTAAACCTTTAGCACGCGCATAGTCAACATCAATATTATCCATTCCAACACCACCACGTCCAATAATTTTCAAACCAGGACAATTGTCAATAATATCCTGACGCACTTTGGTTGCACTACGCACTAAAATTACCGATACATTGTTCTCGTTAATATAATTGGCAACCTGTTCCTGAGCTACTTTGGTTGTAATCACTTCAAAACCACCTTTTTCTAATGCTTGAATTCCACTTTTTGAAATTCCGTCATTGGCTAATACTTTCATTTATGCTGAATTTATTTCAGCATCTTTCGATGCTTAATTATTGTTTATAATTTTTTCAGGAGCTATTTCCGGCTTTACATTCTATCTTTTTATCTCGTTTGACAACGAGATAAAAAGGATGCCATTTCAATCCGGGCTAGGGCTATCTGTTAAACGGTAACTTCGTTTTGATGTACAACTTCTTCCAATTTTTTCATCACATCAACCAAAACCTGAACACTTTCTAATGGTAACGCATTGTACATTGATGCACGATAACCGCCAACAGAACGGTGTCCTGTTAAACCAGAAATTCCGGCTTCTTTCCACATTTTGTCGAATACCTCCTGATTTTTTTCATCAACTAATAAAAAAGTAGCATTCATAATACTTCTGTCTTTTTTGTCAGCAGCGCCCATAAAAAAAGGATTTCTGTCGATTTCATTGTAGAGTAATTCTGCTTTAGCTTCATTTACTTTTTCAACTGCAGCAATTCCGCCTCTTTTTTTCAACCATTGTAAGGTCAGCAAACAAGTATATACGGCAAAAACCGCTGGTGTATTGTACATGCTTTCTGCTTTGATGTGTTTTTCATAATCTAAGATACTTGGAATAGCTCTTCCCGATTTACCTAAGATTTCTTCTTTTACAACTACTAATGTTGTTCCTGCGGCACCCATATTTTTCTGAGCTCCGGCGTAAATCAAATCAAATTTTGTAAAATCAAGACTTCTTGAAAAGATATCCGAACTCATATCACACACAACTGGAACGTTGGTTTGCGGGAATGATTTCATTTGGGTTCCAAAAATAGTATTGTTACTCGTGCAGTGAAAATAATTTACGTCATTTGGAACAATATAATCCGTTGGAATGTTATTGTAGTTTTGGTCTTTTGAAGAAGCAACAACAATAGTTTCTCCAAATAACTTAGCTTCTTTGATGGCATTGTTTGCCCATGTTCCTGTGTCCAAATAAGCTGCTTTTCCGTCGGCTTTCATTATATTATATGGAACCATAAGAAATTCTAAACTTGCGCCGCCATGAAGAAACAAAGCTTGATATCCTTTTCCTTCCAAACCTAAAAGATCTAAAACTAAAGCTCTCGCTTCTTCCATAACGGCAATAAAATCTTTACTTCTGTGTGAAATTTCAAGAAGTGACAAATCAGAATTATTAAAATTCAAAACGGCTTGTGCAGATTTTTCGAATACTTCCTGCGGCAAAATACATGGACCAGCGCTATAATTATGTTTTTTCATGGTGACAGATTTCGAATTAATTGAAGTGCAAATCTCGGAAACACATTTATGAAATCCGATTGAAAAGCATTACTAATATAACGATGTTATTAACGAAAACGTTGTAGTTTATAACAATTAATTAGAATCGTTTAGCGAAGCTAAAAATTGTAAAGTATCCACATTATCAGAGTAATCCCATAGTTTTGGTTTTTGGGTTTGTCCAAAATCAATTGAATTTTCAATCAAATTATTAGAAACAATGCACTGAATTTGTTCAGCATCAATTGTCAGACGTCTTTGTAAATCTGAAAGATCATCGTAATACTCATAAAAAACAGACGAAATAGGAGAGGCGTAACTCGGGTCATCTTTTAAAGTTAGGAATTCGTTATCCAGTAATTTGAAATTACTCATCAAGAAAACTGCTTTATTATAATCGTAATTATTAGAATATTTTTCATAGTAAATGACATCTTTTTGCTCATACATCGCTTGAAAAAAAGCTTCAAAATTATAGTCTTTTGGCAAAAACAATTTAGAAACATTACGACATCCTAAACCAAAATAGCGGAAAATATCTTCACTAAGATTCACCAAATCATCATGCGTTTCTTTCCCGTTTAAAACCGCAACCGAATTTCGGCTTCTGCGAATTATACTCGGTTTGTTTTTAAAATAAAATTCAAAATAACGAGCTGTATTGTTGCTTCCGGTCGCAATCATGGCATCAAAATTTTCAAGTTTTCCATCCGTAAAAAAAATAAAACTGGAAAGTTTTGGTTCGACAGTAATCATATAATCAGACAGAAATTTTATCAAATGCTGGTCGTTCGAAGACGTTTTTACTAAAGCTTTATGCCCAGAAATCAAAACCGACATAAAATCGTGAAAACCAACCAGCGGAATATTACCAGCCAAAATTAATCCAACTGTTTTGGACTCAACATTCGAAAAATCATAGTTAGACAACCAATGGTTTAAATTTTCTTCTGTCAAAGCTTCAGCCCAAGACTGAAGAGAAAAATAAACCTGCTCTGGCGTAAACCAACCGTTGTGCGATTGCGAAAGTGCAATTAAGTCTTTAAACTTTTCAAAATACAAACTATTATACAGCACATCTGTACGGTGAATTTGTTTGTCGATGGTAAATTGGCTTAGAAATTTTCCTAACTCAACAAACGGTAATTTTGTGTTAATAGAATTCATTTAGATTTGTTTATAACGCGTTTTGATTGTAATTTTGCACAAAAATAAGTAATTGATTCAGGATAAGTTTTTTTAATTTGAGAATTTTTAATTCTTAACGATTTGAAATCTGAATCTTGAAATCTAAAATATAAAATCAGTATGGCAATCATAATAACAGACGAATGTATAAATTGCGGAGCTTGTGAACCTGAGTGTCCGAACACTGCGATTTATGAAGGAGCAGATGATTGGAGGTATAAAGATGGCACCAAACTTAAAGGAAAAGTAATTTTACCCGACGGAACAGAAGTTGATTCAGATACAGCACAAACGCCAATTTCCGATGACATTTATTATATCGTTCCAGGAAAATGCACCGAATGTAAAGGTTTTCACGAAGAACCACAATGTGCCGCTGTTTGCCCAGTGGATTGTTGCGTTCCCGATGACAATCATGTTGAAAGTGATGTAACGCTACTTAACAGAAAAGCATTCCTGCATAATGAATAAAACAAAAAAATCCTGAGTTTATCATTCAGGATTTTTTCTTCCAACCAAAAAAAAGTTTATTTCTGCAAATCGAACACTTCAACGGTTATCCTATCTGTTTTTTCATCATAGGTTTCTAGAACAAGATTTCCGTTGGCATCGAAATGACCTATCGAAAATTTCTCATTATTTTTATAAATATAATTATTAGTAGATGTTCTTCTTAAATACATCGGCTTGCTGTTAGTTGAAGTAGTCATGGCATAGCCGACTTTATCCAACATAACTTGATATTTTTCACCATCATAAGAATAATAGGCGGAGTGATCCACGTCAATTATTCGCTCCTGACCGTCCACACTAACTCTGGTAGTGGCTGTAACCTGAGTTGCCGATGGCTGAATTTCTGTATTCAACGTTCCTTGAGGCACTTCTTTAAGTTGAATGTCTTGAACTTCTTTAATTTCTTCTTTTTTAACCAACTTGCGTTCTCCTTTATTGTCTTTTACGGTTGTAGTAGTTGTTACTGTTTCAGTTTTCTTGTTTTGATTTTGCGCATGCATTCCTAATGACAGTACAAAGACAAACATTCCTAAAGCTAAAGTTTTCATTTTGTTTAATTTAAATGATTCGTATACTGCAAACCTACTTTACTTCTTACTATTTTGTGTTACAGAATTATTCTTTTTAATTATACTTTTTAAATCAAAACTACATTTTTGGCAATTTTTGCTAATTCAATACATTTTTGATAAACTTTTAGTAAATTTGGTTCAATCCATATTAAAATGAAGAAAAGTTTACTCATACTCTTTTTGCTACTTAGTATCAATATTTTTTCTCAAACTGAAGAAAAAACAATTGAAGTACGAGATGCTGATAGTAATGAAGTGATAGAAGATGCTACGGTTTTTGTCGCAAAAACAAAACAGATGCTACTGAGCAATTCTGAAGGTGTTGTGAGTTTTGTTTTAAATGGAATTTCAAATATTCAGATTACACATTCGTCCTATACTACGGTAAAGATGAGATCCAATACTTTAAAAGAGCGGCGGAATATTGTTTTCTTAAAAAGTAGCATTACGGGTTTGGATGAGATTATTGTAACCAAACAACATCCGCACAAAATACTGAAAGCACTTGTAGATAATTCGATTAAGAGGTTAACGGTTCCAGCACGTTTGAAGGTGTATTCTCGAGAGTTTTTTAAGATGAACGGAACCAACTCGTATTATAATGACGGCTTGATGAACTTTCAATTGTTTGGCAACAGTAAAAACTTTAAAACGGATATTTTATTGGAGCAAAATCGTTCGTTCGGATTGATAAATGAAGAAATCAGCGGTGATGTTTTAGGTTATAATTTGAATGATATTATGCAGAATTATTATAATTTCAAATACTTAAATCCGCTTTTAGACGTAAATGCTAAAAAAGAATATGAGTTTGTAATTAAATCCTACCCAGCCAATGACGACTATTATTTACTGTCAGCAACGCCAAATGATAATGTGAAGGAGTTTCTAGATGATTTTACAGTTCTTTACGATCATAAAAAGAAGATCATTGTTGAAGTTAGTTCCGTCGTTTCACCAACAACGATTGCCAATATCAAAGACAAAACTTCTATAGGTTCTAAGAATATTTACAAGTCATTATTTAAAACCATTTATCGATTAGATAACTCAAATTATTATTTAGTAAGTTCACGTGAAGAGATTGGTTTTGAGCGAATTGATAAAGATAAAAAAACAGATATCGAAGTCAAAAATTATTTTGTTACAACCAATTTTAGCAACCATAATTATACGTATAAGGATAGCGAAGTTTTTAAAGACAAAACACTCTACAACAAGAAAAACACCATCTTAACCAACTACTGGGATCTCTCTGGATTGACTACAACTGATGAAGAAGAACAAATTATCCTCGCCATAGAACTTAGACAATAACGTTCCATTCTGCATTTATTCGCTCATGTTACTTGATTTTATTAATCTATATTCGCACACTTTATAAAAAAAAAACTCAGAATGAAAGCAGGAATTGTAGGATTACCAAATGTTGGAAAATCAACCTGATAATGTAGTGTCAATTACTATCGTATAAATCTTATTTGAATAATCATCAAAAGTCTTAAAAACCTTAAATTCATAGTTTTTTAATGATTGCCCGTAACTAAACAAGGAACAAGTGATTACGCTGGTAATGTATAATTGTTTGATAAATCTAACATAATTTCTAAAGTTTAAATTAAATAATATTTTAAAACAGTTATAAGTTTCACTAAATTATTAAGTGAAAGGTTTGAAAAAAAATCAATTAACAAATAATTACAAAATAATTATTCTTGAAAAAAATATAGCTTTTTGCGCAGCGTCGATTTTATACTTGAATTAATAATCTGTTAAAAAATAAAAACAGACCAAGAAAAATTTTACGACTATAATACATCTAATCAACCTTTTTCTAAACATATTTACACTAATTTACTTTCATTTGGTAGTTGAATTTGCCCCGAAAAATGTAATGTTGTCAACGACTTATTAAAACATATATTTGGTATATTTGCAAATCCAAAAAAATTGGAAAACAGCAAACATAATTGTTAATAGTAACTTGTTAACCACAAATCAGTAACGAATGAAAGCAGGAATTGTAGGATTACCAAATGTTGGAAAATCAACCTTATTTAATTGTTTGTCAAATGCCAAAGCGCAGAGTGCCAACTTTCCGTTTTGTACCATCGAACCCAATATTGGTGTGGTAAATGTTCCTGATCCAAGAATAAATCGGCTAGAAGAATTGGTAAAACCAGAACGTGTTCAGATGGCAACTGTAGATATTGTTGACATTGCAGGTTTAGTAAAAGGAGCAAGTAAAGGTGAAGGCTTAGGAAATCAATTTTTAGCAAACATCAGAGAATGCAACGCCATTATCCACGTAATACGTTGTTTTGACAATGATAATATTGTGCACGTCGACGGAAATGTAAATCCAATTCGTGATAAAGAAACAATCGATATCGAGTTGCAGTTAAAAGACTTAGAAACTGTTGAAAAACGACTAGAAAAAGTAAATCGCGCTGCAAAAACAGGAAACAAAGAAGCACAGACTGAGAAAGCGTTGTTAGACAGAGTTCGTGAAGCTTTATTACAAGCTAAATCGGCTCGTACAGTTGTTCCGCAAAATGTTGATGAAGAAGCTTTATTTGAAGATTTTCAATTAATTACAGCAAAACCAGTATTATACGTTTGTAATGTTGACGAAAGTGCAGCAGTAAACGGAAACAAATATGTAGAGCAAATTCGGGAATTGGTAAAAGATGAAGAAGCAGAAGTAATTATTCTTTCTGTTGGCGCTGAAGCGGATATAACCGAATTAGAAAGCTACGAAGAGCGCCAAGTTTTCCTTGAAGATATGGGATTGTCTGAGCCTGGTTCAGCAGTTTTAATTCGTGCAGCATATAAATTATTAAAACAACAAACCTATTTCACGGCTGGAGTTAAAGAAGTTCGTGCGTGGACCATTAACATCGGAGATACTGCGCCCAAAGCCGCTGGCGTTATCCATACCGATTTTGAAAAAGGATTCATCCGTGCAGAAGTTATCGCTTTTGATGATTATTCCACCTTAGGATCTGAAGCCAAAGCCAAAGAATCTGGAAAACTAAGAGTGGAAGGTAAGGAATACATCGTAAAAGATGGCGACGTGATGCATTTCCGATTTAATGTGTAACTCAGATAACAGATCAAAGAACATAGAAAATAGATTAACCGTGAAAGAAATTTGGCGGTTTTTTTTTTAGGAGCATTGCCACTATATTTTTAAGAACCTTCTGTCCCGCTGTCCGTTCTATTCCCGAAAAATCGGGAGATGCCACTTCCATCGGGGCTAACGAGAACGTTTTCAAGCTTTAAGATTAGATACATCTTAAATTGAAAAGTTGGTATAATTGAAATTAAAACAAAGCGCCGCCGGAGGTCAAACTTAAGTTTGCATTTTTTTCTCTTTAATTTTAGTACCAATAATCTTGGCACAACATTTGGTTCTTCAAAAATCAACTAACTAAAACTTCATTATTATGGTAACCATCAAAAAAAGTTTAAAATTCTTCGGAAAATCACTTTTAGGAATCTTGATGTTTTTAGTACTTTATGTTTTTTCTGCTTTTTCACTATCCAAAATAACCATTAATACTGAAGCGGACAAACAAACACAGGAAATCCCAATTTACATCAGAACAAATGGCGTGCATACAGACATTATTGTACCCGTAAAAAATATAATCAAAGACTGGCGCAAACAAATTAAGTTCGAAAATACAAAAGACAAAGATTCAACGGCTCAATATTTGGCTTTCGGTTGGGGCGACAAAGGTTTTTATCTGGATACGCCAGAATGGTCCGACTTAAAAGCAAGCACGGCTTTCAATGCAGCATTCGGACTCGGAAATTCAGCAATACATACCACGTTTTATAAAAGAGTTTCAGAAAATAATGAATGCGTCAAAATATTAATTTCTAAAGAAAATTATCAAAAATTAACGCAGTATATCGAAAGCAGTTTACAATTGGATGCTTCACAAAATCCACGGTGTATTGCAGCTACAACATATGGTAAAAATGATAGCTTTTACGAAGCATATGGCAAATATAATTTATTTTATACTTGCAATTCATGGGCTAATGCAGCTTTAAAATCATCAAACCAGAAAGCCGCATTCTGGACTGTAACCGATACCGGAATATTTTGTCATTATCAATAAAAAATTCATACTTCCAAGTTCGTTTTCTGCTTTCTGATGTGTAAATACTAAACACTATTTTTGTCAATATCATTCTTAATAACTTTGATTATTATCGATTTGAAAATCGCGCTAATTCCATTACATTAGCACAAAATCGTCAGTTTTAAAATGTCAGAACAAAATCAATATACAGAAGACAATATTCGTTCATTAGACTGGAAAGAACACATCAGAATGCGTCCCGGAATGTACATCGGGAAACTGGGTGACGGTTCTTCGCCAGACGACGGAATTTATATTCTTTTAAAAGAAACTATTGACAACTGTATCGATGAGTTTGTCATGGGTGCCGGAAAAGTGATTGAAGTTACTATCAAAGACAAATTAGTTACCGTACGCGATTACGGTCGTGGAATTCCGCTAGGAAAAGTTGTAGATGTAGTTTCCAAAATGAATACGGGTGGAAAATACGATTCAAAAGCATTTAAGAAATCGGTTGGTTTGAACGGTGTTGGTACTAAAGCAGTGAATGCATTATCGAATTATTTTCGTGTAGAATCTGTTCGGGATAACCAACAAAAAGCGGCCGAATTTTGTGCCGGAAATCTAACCATTGAAGAAGATATTGTTGAATCTACTAAGCGTAAAGGAACCAAAGTTTCTTTCATTGCCGACGAAACCATTTTTAAAAACTACAAATACCGTAACGAGTACATTATCAAGATGCTCAAGAATTACTGTTATTTGAACACGGGTTTAACAATTTATTACAACGGTGAAAAGTATTATTCTGATAACGGTTTAAAAGATTTATTAGAAGAAACCATTGCCGAAGAAGACATGCAATATCCTATAATTCATCTTTTGGGCGAAGATATTGAAATCGCATTAACGCACAGCAAATCACAGTATTCAGAAGAATACCATTCGTTTGTTAACGGACAAAATACGACGCAAGGTGGAACTCATTTAGGTGCTTTTCGTGAAGCGATTGTAAAAACCATCAAAGAGTTTTACAACAAACCTTTTGAAGCTTCAGATATCCGTAAATCAATTGTTTCAGCAATTGCTGTAAAAGTAGAAGAACCTGTTTTTGAATCTCAAACGAAAACTAAATTGGGATCAACAGATATCGGACCGAAAGGCCCATCAGTGCGAACATTTGTTAATGATTTTATCAAAACCAAACTCGATAACTTTTTACATAAAAATCCGGAAGTAGCCGATTTATTATTGCGAAAGATTCTACAAGCGGAACGCGAGCGCAAAGAACTTTCCGGAATTCGTAAACTGGCAAAAGATAGAGCTAAGAAATCTAGCTTACACAATAAAAAATTACGCGATTGCCGAGTGCATTTAACGGATGCTAAAAACCCACGAAGTTTAGAAAGTACGCTTTTCATCACCGAAGGAGATTCGGCTTCAGGTTCGATTACTAAAAGTCGTGACGTAAATACGCAAGCCGTGTTTAGTTTGCGTGGAAAACCTTTGAATTCCTATGGAATGTCGAAGAAAATTGTTTACGAAAACGAAGAATTCAACTTATTACAGGCTGCCTTGGATATTGAAGATGACATGGGCGATTTGAGGTACAACAATATCGTAATCGCTACTGATGCCGATGTTGACGGTATGCACATTCGACTATTGTTGATTACCTTTTTCTTGCAGTTTTTTCCCGAATTAATTAAGGACGGACATTTATATATTTTGCAAACGCCTTTATTCCGAGTGCGAAATAAAAAAGAAACCATCTATTGCTATTCGGAACAAGAACGTGTTGATGCAATTGAAAAATTAAAACCAAAACCAGAAATTACTAGATTCAAAGGATTAGGAGAAATTTCGCCAGACGAGTTTAAGAATTTCATAGGTGAAAGCATAAGACTTGATCCAGTAATGTTGGACAAAGCAACACCAATAGAAACTTTACTTGAATTTTATATGGGTAAAAATACACCAGACCGACAGGTTTTCATTATTAATAACTTGAAAGTAGAATTGGATGTGGTGGAGAAATAAAGTGTAAGTTATGGAAAATCAAGACATACGTTGGAAACAAAGGTTTCAGAATTTTGAAAATGCGTTCAAAGTTTTTAAAATTGCTATAGAAGATTATCAAAATCCGTCCAACTTAGAAAAAGAAGGAACAATTCAGCGATTTGAATTTACACACGAATTAGCTTGGAATGTTATGAAAGATTTTTTAATTGAGGAAGGAATTCAAAATATTATTGGTTCAAAAAGTGCTACTAAGGAAGCTTTTAACAAGGGTTTGATTGAGGATGGAGATGAATGGATGGAGATGATTAAAAGTAGAAATCAAACCGTTCATACCTACCACGGAAATATATTGGAGGTTGAATATCTGAAAATTAAGAATATTTATTTTCCAATAATTGAAAAATTTAACAACAAAATGAAATCCTTTTTATCATGAAATTTGGTTTAAAAGAGGAAACAATTGCAAAAATCTGTTCAGTTTTTGAAAAAAATCCAGATGTCCTAAAAGTAACCATTTATGGCTCAAGAGCTAAAGGAAATTATCGAATCGGTTCAGATATTGATTTGACTCTTTTTGGCACTAATTTAGATTATAATTTATTAAAAACCATTGAAGACGAAATTGATGAATTAGATACTCCCTATCTTTTTGACATTTCAATATACAATAATTTGGGTTCTGAGAGTTTAAAAGAACATATAGATAGAGTTGGAAAAACTTTTTATACAAGAAAAAACACAGAAGATTCAGCATAAATGAAAGACGAAGAAGACGATATAATTCCAAACGAAAACGAAGACGAGAACAACGAATCGTTGGATGAAACTGCCGACGAAGGTTTTGAGGACATCAAATCTTCTAGTAGTAATCATTTTTACGAAAACGAAGAAAATCCAGAAGATACCATTACCAAAGTTACAGGAATGTACAAGGATTGGTTTTTGGATTATGCTTCCTATGTAATTCTAGAGCGTGCCGTTCCTGCAATTGAAGATGGTTTCAAACCCGTGCAACGTCGTATCATGCACTCGATGAAAGAACTCGATGACGGACGTTACAATAAAGTAGCTAACATCGTTGGACACACGATGCAGTATCATCCGCACGGAGATGCGAGTATTGGTGATGCGATGGTTCAAATAGGGCAGAAGGATTTAATTATCGACATGCAGGGAAACTGGGGAAACATCCTCACGGGCGATAGTGCTGCGGCTTCGCGTTATATTGAGGCGCGAATTTCTAAATTGGGTCACGATATTTTATTTTCTCCAAAAATCACACAATGGGGAATGTCGTATGACGGTCGTCGGGCAGAACCTATAAATCTTCCGGTTAAGTTTCCGTTGCTATTGGCGCAAGGTGCAGAAGGGATTGCGGTAGGATTGTCAACCAAAGTCTTGCCACACAATTTTATTGAACTAATTGATTCTTCAATAAAAATATTAAAAGGAAAACCATTCACACTTTTCCCTGATTTCCCAACAGCAGGAATTGCAGATGTTTCCAATTATAACGATGGTTTGCGTGGCGGACGTGTTCGTGTGCGTGCTAAAATTGGGCAATTAGACAAACAAACATTGGTTATTACTCAGATCCCGTTTTCAACCAATACTTCAACTCTGATTGATAGTATTCTGAAAGCCAATGAAAAAGGAAAAATTAAAGTCAAAAAAATAGAAGACAACACGGCCGCAGAAGTAGAGATTCTTATTCATCTTCCGCCAGGTGTTTCTCCAGATAAAACTATTGACGCGCTTTATGCATTTACCGCATGCGAAACTTCGGTGGCACCTTTGGGTTGTGTGATCGAAAACCATAAACCATTGTTTATAGGCGTTTCTAATATGTTGAAAATCTCAACAAACAGAACGGTTGATTTACTAAAACGCGAGTTAGAAATACAATTAGATGAACTTGAAAACAAATGGCATTTTTCAACGCTAGAAAAGATTTTCATTCGGGAAGAAATGTACATCGATTTCAAATTGTATTCGGACAGAGAATCGCTTTATGTTTATTTGTACGAAGCCTTCAAACCATTTTTAAAATCATTTGTTCGAGAAATCAACGACGAGGATTTACAAAAACTGACACAGATTCCGATGATTCGTATTACGCGTTTTGATTCGGATAAAGCAGATGATGCGATTTCTAAACTGGAAGCCGAAATGGAACAAGTAAAACATCATTTGGCTAACATAATCGACTTTTCAATTGACTTCTTCCAAATGCTGAAAGACAAATATGGCAAAGGTCGAGAACGACAAACAGAATTAAGAAGTTTTGACAATATTGAAGCAACCAAAGTCGCATTAAGAAATACCAAATTATATGTAAACAAAGAAGAAGGTTTCTTTGGAACCGGACTGAAGAAGGATGAATACGTTGCCGATTGTTCCGACATTGATGACGTGATTGTGTTTTTGCGCGACGGAAAAATGATGATTGCCAAAGTCGATGATAAGAAGTTTGTTGGAAAAGATATTATTCACATTGCTGTTTTTGATAAAAATGATAAGCGTACTATTTACAATATGATGTACCGAGATGGAAAAAATGGTGCTACATTCATAAAACGTTTTAATGTTTCCGGAGTTACACGCGATAAATTTTATGATTTAACGCAGGAAAAAGCGGGTTCTCAAGTAGTGTACTTTTCGGCAAACCCGAATGGCGAAGCGGAAGTTATTTCAATTTTATTACGTCAAGTAGGAAGCATCAAAAAACTGAAATGGGACCAGGACTTTTCTGAAATTGCCATCAAAGGAAGAGCTTCACGCGGAAATACCGTAACCAAATATCCAATAAAAAAAATCGAATTGAAGGAAAAAGGGATTTCAACTTTACGTCCGAGAAAGGTTTGGTTTGATGATACGGTTCAAAGACTAAATGTAGATGGAAGAGGCGAGTTGCTTGGCGAATTCAGACCCAATGATAGAATATTGCTAATCAATCAATCCGGAAAACTGAAAACGATTATTCCAGAATTAACGACGCATTTTGATGAAGATATTGTTGTGATGGAAAAATGGAATCCCAATAAACCGATTTCGGCAATTTATTACGAAGGTGAAAAAGAGCGTTATTTTATCAAGCGTTTCCTAATCGAAAACGAAAACAAAGAAGAAATTTTTATTACCGAACACGAAAAGTCTCATTTAGAAATAGTTTCTACAGATTGGCGTCCGGTTGCAGAAATTATTTATGCTAAAATAAAAGGCATTCAAAAAGAAAATCAGATACTAAATTTAGAAGAATTCATTGCGGTAAAAGGAATTAAAGCTTTAGGAAATCAACTGACTTCAGATAAATTGAAACAGGTGAATTTGTTAGAACCATTGCTGTACCAAGAACCTGAACCAGAACAGCCTGAGGAAATGGAAGTTTTAGATGAAAATAATGTTTCAGAAGATATTCAAACACAAACTGACGATGACGGACAAATAACGCTAAGTTTGGAATAATATATACTAAAACACTAGTGATAAAAAGTGGCGTTTTCGTATTTTACTATCTGCTTTTAAGTGCACAGTTTTACAAACCATTTTTAATGTTAGCAGAATCTTTTTGTGATTTTTTTATGAATTGCAGCGCTTTTCAATCGCTTCTTTACAAAAGTATTTGTCTTCAAGTTTACCATAAACACTTATATTTTTTTTTTAGTTATACAGATTGCGTTATGGGAAGTAGTACATGAAATGATGCACCTTCGTTCTGTGTTCCACTAGCAAAAATTTCACCATGATGATTTTCAATAATGGTTTTACAGAGCGCTAATCCGATTCCTGTTCCGATATACGCATCTTTATTGTGTAGGCGCTGAAATATCGTAAAAATTTTATCAGCGTATTGCTGTTCAAAGCCGATGCCGTTGTCTTTGAAAATTATCTCAACATAAGAAATCGACGCATTGAGCGCAGGGTGTTTTTTGATTTCTTTTTTCGACAGTTTATGTGATGAAATCTCAATTGTTGGCGGTACATCGTGCTTTGAGTATTTAAGCGCATTACTGATTAAGTTATAAAAAAGTTGATTCATCTGCAAAGGAATGGCTTCTATTGTAGGGAGTTTGTCAACTATTATTTTGCCTTTCTTATCTGCAATGAGCATGTCAAAATCGAGTAAAATATTTTTCAGCGTTTCGTTCAAGTCGGTTTTTACAAATAATTTTTCCGGCTGAAGCAGTCTTGAATAGTTTAATAGGTCGCGGATAAGAGTAGACATCCGGGAAGAAGCACTTTCAATTTTGTCAAGGTATAATTTTACTTCTGTGCTTAAGCCATCTTTATATCTGTCTTGTAAGAGCATGGAGAAGGTTATAATTTTTCTTAATGGCTCTTGCAAATCATGACTTGCCACATACGCAAACTGATCTAACTGTATATTACTTTGCTTCAATTCGTCGTTAGAATCTTTTAATTCAGAAGTTCGTTCTTTTACTTTTCCTTCTAATTCTTGTGTCAATAATTTAAGTTTTTTTTCTGCAGATTTACGTTCAGTAATGTCAACAAAAACGCTCATTATTTCATCTTTATTAATTACAGCTCTCGCTTTTATTACTGAAATTCTTGTACCATCAGTGCGTATAATCTCTTTCTCGTAAGGAGGAGAAATTTTCATGCTCTTTGCTTTCTCAATTGCTAAATGTTCGTTGCCGTGATGTTCGGATGGTGTATAGTTGAGCCAATTTATTTTGCCCAGTTTGAGATCTTCTTGTGTGTAACCAAGCATATTTAAATAGGCATTATTGGCTGCAAAAATTGTTGCGCTGTCCATATGTGTAAAGCAAACTGCAACTACGTCAGATTCAACCAATGCTCTTGAACGAGCTTCACTTTCTTGTAATTTTATATCTGCTTCCTTTTGTTGTGAAATATCAATACTGATTCCTGAAAGTGTGTGGGCATCGCCAAATTCGTCATATTGGTAAAGCCCTTTTGATTTTATCCAAACAATAACTCCATCATTGGCGCGGGTAATTCGGTAATCTACATCATAATTATCACGATTAATTTTCGATTTTTCTATCCGTTGAAATGCTAATTCTTTATCTTCTGGTATAATTGCTTTATGCCAGTCTTCATAAGTTAGATCTATGCGTTTTTCACTATATCCCCACATTTTTTTATGCATATTAGACCACTCCAATTTTGATGAAGCGATATCTAAAGACCAAATCCCTACTTTGGCAGAATCGGTGGCTAGTTTAAGATGAGTTGCCAGTTTTTTTTGTTCTTTCGCACTAGCTTCAATCAGTTGGCGTGCCTTTATCTGTTCAGAATGTGCTGCATTGAGTTGCTCTTGCTTATCTAGCAACTCCTGATTTACGATCGTTAGTTCTTCGTTGGTTGATTGAAGTTCTTCTTTTGATGTTTCTAATTCTTCATTCAAACTTTGCATTTCCTCATTGCTGCTTTGCAGTTCTTCATTGGCACTTTGCAATTCTTCATTGGCTGCTTCCATGTCTTCCGTAACAGAGCGCATATCTTCCCGTGTTTGCGAAAGTTCTTTTTCTAATTGCTCATTTTGCTTTTGATTCGCGTTTATGGTTCGCGATTCAGATTCATTTTCTTGTTGAAAAACAGGAAAGGTCTTCTTGTTAAATTGAATTAAATAATGCACATCAACAGTATCGGATAGCGCAACAATTTCTATAGTTACTAATGACTGTTTTTCATTTACTCTTACAGGAATATCTTCTTTAATAAAGGTTGTCTGTTTTTTTGCAACTTTGTGAATGGCATTGCGCAGTTCAAATGCCAAACCCTCACGTGCCATTTTTATAAGGTTATAAGTAGGTTTGCCTTGTGGTGCCTGAAGAAAAGGAGATATGTCTCCGTGAATGTGAACGATGTCCATAGCTTCGTTTACCACGACACTTGCCGGAGCTTTCAAAAGCATCATTTCCTCTGCACTTTTGCGGAAGTCACTTTGGTTGGTTTCACTTTTTGTAACAGTTTTATTTTTTACTGTTAGTGCCTCTTCCTTACGATCGGTTGCAACATGTAAGAACCTACCTGGTACCGATTTACGCGAATAAATTTTCTCGTGCTTTGATACCTGCGTAAATAAATCGGATGATGCACCAACAGTTTCAGAATTTCCTAGCAGCAGAAAACCATTTTCTTTAAGTGCATAATGAAAAGTAGTGAAAGCTTTCTTTTGCAAAAAAGTATCCATATAAATTAGCACATTGCGGCACGAAATTAAATCCATTCTTGCAAATGGTGGGTCTTTTAAAAAATTGTGCGGTGCAAAAACGCACATGTCACGAATGAACTTATTAACTTCGTAATCGTCCTTATTTTTATTAAAGTAGATTTTTAATTGCGCCGCGGAAAGATGTTCTACATCAGCTTTAGTATAAATAGCGGTGCGCGCTTTTTTGATTGCTTTCTCGGAAATGTCGGAAGCAAATAGCTGAATTTTTGTGTTTGATAAGTTGTCTCCTAAATATTCGTGCAGGCAGATGGCAATAGAAAATGCTTCTTCTCCGGTCGAACATCCAGCAATCCAGACACGAATTGGCTCATCTTCTGATCTATTCTTGATTACCGCCGGAAAAACCGTATCGCATATAGTCAAAAAAGTTTTGGGATCGCGAAAAAAAGAAGTAACAGGAATTAAGACATCTTGAAAAAGCGCGTCTTGTTCACTTGTATTTTGATGCAGTAATTTTAAGTAATCAGCAAGACTTTCTTTTTTGACAACTGCCATTCTCCGTGCAATGCGCCTGTGAAAAGTAGGTTGCTTGTAGTAAGTAAAATCAATACCTTTCCTTTCCCGCAACAGCGAAAGTATTTGTTTAAAAACAGCTTCATCGTCTTTAGGAAGTTTTGCCTCGTCTTTGTAAATATCGCTTTTTATGTAGGTATTGTTAATTTGCAAAAGCTGCGCTGGAATGTTTCCTGGAGCTAAAATAAAATCGACCACCCCTGCATTCACCGCGCTTTGAGGCATACTATTGTAGGCGGCACTTTCATTATCCTGCGCAAAACATATTCCTCCATTTTCTTTGATTGCCTTTAATCCTAATGTACCATCACTGCCCGTGCCTGAAAGTACAATTCCCACTGCAAACTCTTTATGTACTTCGGCTAGTGTTGTAAAAAAAATATCAATCGCACGATTAATAATTTTTTTGTCACGAGGAGAAAGTTGAAGTATTCCGTCGGTAGACGTTAAAATCTTATTGGAAGGAATGATGTAGATGTGGTTCGGCGCGAGATGTATATCTTTGGTAATTTCGTGAACAGGAATTTTGGTTACTCTTTGTAAAATCTCGGGTAAAATACTTTCATGTGATGGATCAAGATGTTGTACAAGTACATAAGCCATTCCGGAATTTTCCGGTATTGCAGTGAGCAAAAGCCTAAAGGCATCAAGTCCTCCAGCGCTAGCACCTACACCTACAATTGGGAAGTTTTGTACTGTAGCAGGTGGTTGAGTCTTATTTTTAGTTGGTGCAGCCAATTGTTGTATAAATTAGAAAAATGAATTAATTATATAAAAATTTGAATGGAAATAAAATTTGTCTACATTTTAACTTTTCGCTAAAGTTCAATCTGAAAGACCTGTGGGTTGAGAGCAGGGAGAATAAATCTTATCAGGTTAATTGGTATGATGAAATTCACACGCAATGCGATACTCAAAGGTAAACATAAAAAATTTATAACCGATTATAAGGTGTTTTATTTACTTCAAATAATATTCTGATTAAAAAGGTACAGTAATGGTATAATAGATGCTGATATATTTGGTATAAAAAATTTTAAAATTACAAAACCTAGACCTTTAGAAAATGCTCGCAATTTTCTTTAAACTCTAAAAACCTAATAACGGCGAAAAAACACAGGAACTTATAGTTATATTGGAACATTCTAATTTTATATGCACATAACTTTTAACTGTTTATGCAGTAAATGAAATATTTTCAGATTCCAGACAGTAATAAATCTGGAACAGGTCTGGCCTTAGCGATAAGCAAAGAATTTATTAAATCACGAAATGGAAAAATAGTACTAAACAGTCAGTTAGGTTTAGGTCGTACGTTTGCTTTTCAACTTGAGATAATTTAAGATATTAAAACGGATAACCGATTGCCAAATTGAATATTAAATTTTCTCTGCGCCAAGAACCGCTTCCTACGTCAATTTCATCTATTACCCAGCGTTGACCGTCAGGTAAATACGGTATTCGTATTGGAAAAGATAAATCGGTTCGCAAAACCAAAAAACTAAAATCAAACCTTAAACCAAATCCAACTCCAACGGCAATTTCTTTAATAAAATCTTTGGTAAATTGTGAACCAGGTTTATTTTCATCTTTGTTTAACAGCCAAATATTTCCGGCGTCCATAAATAAAGCTCCGTCAATAAAACGGTATATCTTGGATCTATATTCTGTGTTGAATTCTAATTTCACATCTCCGGACTGATCCGGTATAAATTCACTAACTTCATTGGAGCCATCATAAGTTCCTGGACCCAAAACTCTGGGTCGAAACGCTCTAAGACTATTTGGCCCTCCAATAAAAAATTGTTTCATAAAGGGAATTTCATCTGAGTTGCCATAAGCAAATGCAGTTCCAACTATTATTCGGCTTTTTATTAATGAGTTTTTACTGAATTTATGGGTATGTTTAAATTCACTCTGCAATTTAATAAATTGGCTAAACGGAACGCCTAGAACTTCAATAGGATCTCGTTTTTTAATATCAGCACCTGTAATTAGTCCCAAGATATTTCCAGAAAAATCAACACCACCTTTGAAATAGAAAGTGTTTTTCTTTTTCTGATTCATTTCAGTATTGTAGGTGTAAGAGTAAGTTGGTCCAAAAATTAGTTGTTTTGCAATAACATTTTTCAACGACGGATTTAAAGCAAGCTGTTCTTGGTATAAAGGGGTAACATTTTCTGGACTTGCAAAAGTAATATCGGTAATATTAAGCATGTGCTCTTTATTACTATTTTCTTTCCAAACATATCCAAACGATGCTTTAAAGGTTTGTAATGAAAACAATTGCTGTCTGTTTTGAAATTCGTACCCAATTGTTGTATTGGTTCGCGGAACGTAGCCGCTTGCGGATTTTAGTTTGAATGGAGAAATAAATCGAGGCCACGTCAAACTTGCTTCTGAGCCAACTCGAAAAACATTGAATCCGTTATTGATTCCGCCCAATTGTATTTCTAATCCGCCATATGCTGAAATACTTAATAATTCGCCGCCATGAAATGTATTGCGATTGCTCCAATTTATTTTTAATTCTGTTCCGGTGTAATTCGCCGTATTGGTTTTAGCCAAAACTTCTACCCGAATCGATTTTCGTGGTAATGGCGTAAGATAATAATACACATCGAGATAATTTCCAATAGTGTCAGCAACAATAAATTGATTTTTCACAAACTTAAAAGTTCCTAAATTAACTAATCTGTTAAGCGATAGATTGTGATTTTTTCTGTTGTATACATCATTTTTTTTGAAGTACAAAGCGCGGTCAAAAATCCTAGGTTTAAACAAACCATTATTTCCTATAATAGTAAAATCTTTATATTTTTCTGTTTTAGTTAGACTATCTTGGTTGAGTGAATAATTGGGATAAATCACAATTTTATTGATTTTAAAAATTGTTTTTGCTTGCTTGGGCGTATTTTCCTTTATCTTAATAATTAAATCTACTTCGTGTTTAGCCACAGTGCTATCTACTTGAATGAGTAAATAATCGGCATTGAAATAGTAAAACCCTTCTTCTTTTAATTGTGTATCAATTCTACTCCGCTCAAATTTTATAATTTCAAGACTGTAGGCGTCGCCTATTTTTAGCAGACTTTTATTTTGCAGTTTTCGGACCGCCGAACTAACATCTGAGGAATCAGAAGGAAATTGTATCGATTTAATTTTATAAAACTTACCAGATGTTACCTTGTATTGTGCTGTTGCTCTTTTTCCGTGTCTAGTCGAATCGGCACTAGTTGTCGCATTAAAATACCCTTTATTTTCAGAAAAATTTTGAAGTAATGCTCTGTTGTACTCAAGATCTACTTGGCTGAACAATACAGGAGCTTCTCCAAGCTTAAATTTTAGCCAATGACGAAATCCTTTCTCTTTTTTTACATTTCCGGCAATGTTGTACAAAAATAATTTCGGGCGAAGACCCAAAAAACTTTTATTCGGAACGGGTCGTATGATTTGATTTAGTTCAGTCTGCAATTTTTTACGTACTTTTTTGGAAACAGAATCTGATTTCACTAAGGTTACTTTTCCGCCAGTGTAAAGCAGTTCGCCTTCCGCAAGATATTTTGTATTACTGCAAGAAATTGCAAATAATCCGATAACGATACTATATGCAACTTTCTTAATCATCTGATTTCGATTTTGATTTTTTGGATCTACTAGTTTCTTTCTTAAAATGAAATAATTCTTTAAACTTATTATAATCCATAGTAATCACAAAACCAACTCCTGATTCAATAACTTGACCTTGCAATGCAACTTGATACAAGTTTTTTCTGTAGGCTCGCAGTTTATATCTTCCGTCTTGTGAAAGCTGATATTCTGCAGAAATATCGTTACCAATTGTGTTGGCTTCTTTATTTTTTTGTTCTGGTCCTTCAATTCCAAAACTACTTCCTATGGTAACTTTTAATCGGTCGTTCAATAATTTTTTAGAAAGTCCGACATTTAAATCGGTTTTATTTGCTTTTTGACCGGTCGAGAAATCTTCTGAAGATTCTAAATCAAAATCTACTTCAAAACCTTTAATTAAATCACTTGCAAAATTATTAAGTTGTTGTGACAATATTTTACTTGCGCTTTCCCTAGCTAAACCTGACGCTGTTGCGCCACCAGTTTCACTTGAAAATGGATCTTCCCCAATGAAACGACCAAGTAAAAGCAGTGCAAAAACTTGTTTGTTTAATTCGTCTGGTTCTTGTCGCAACTGTGCTAATTTTGTATCAGTTTTTGTAATAATATCGCCAGAAACAGTGTTGTTTCCTGCAGGAAGTATGATATCAAATGAGATACTTGGTCGTAACAATTCGCCATCCATTTTTAATTCAGTTTCAAACGGAATTTTTTGTTTGTAAGTATTTCTTTCTTCAGTCGTTAACGATGAAAGTTGATTGCTCAATAAGTCTATTGGTGCTGTTTCTATTTTATAAACGGCAGTAATATTAACGTCAGCAGTGGTTGGTTCTCCTGTCCAAAGAATGTAACTTCCATTTTTGATATCGAATTTTCTTTTAATCAAATTGAAACTCATTTCATAACTTCCTTCAGATAATTCGTAACGTCCGGTTAGTGAAGTTTTTCCTGACGGATCGATTCCGCCAGTTAATTGGGCTTCGCCTTTTAATTTCAAATAATCGCCATTTGTTTTATCAATAATTAAAGAAAGTTCAGCATCTTTATCTACTTCAATATTTATCGAAGCATTGATACCTTTGATTTCAGTCTCACTTAATGTCTCGTCAAGGGAAATGGTGGTGAATAATTTGGGTTGATCTTGGTCAATAAACTCCACAATTCCTTCTCGGTCTGCAATCGACGGATCGTCCTGAGGCAACACTACTGTAAATTTGGTGTCTTTATTAATTCTGACACTTCCTTCCACTGTTGGATTGTTCATTGTTCCTTTTACGGTCAAATTATTGTCCAAATACAGTTCTCCATAAAAAGTATCGTTGTCTTTTGCTTTTGAATTTACCGCCTTAAAGTTATCGGCATCTACAGTCAGATCAAATCCTAAATTGGCATAATCCTGATTGTTTATTTTTCCGTTAAGCGTTAAATCATTGTCTTTTTCATCTTTAATTTTAAAATTATTTAGCAGAATCACGTTGTCATTGAATACTAGTTTATCAGTTATTGATTTAAATTTGGCATTCAATTTCGTAGCCTTAAAACCAACATCATTAAATTGCAATTCGCCTAGTAATTTTGGATTAGTAGAATTTCCAACAATCTTCAATTGGCCATTTAAATATCCGGCTCCATCGGTAATATTGTCCATAGAAAAGCCTTGAATGCTCTTGATGTTCAATTTTTGGATATTCAAATTCATATTCAGATTATCAGTACCTGCACTATAACTACCGTCTAAATTTAGCTGATTGTCTTCGCCCGTAAGTTCAATTTCAGCAGTGTATGTATTGGCGGTATAATTGTGAACGTTCACATAAAGCGTTCCAACCGGATTTTTATTAAACGCGAATTCTGCAATAGTTACATCCGCTGTAAAAAGCACTTTTGACATCAAATTTTGCAAAACTGCTTTTCCGTCTATAGTTCCAGCGATTTCTATATTTTTCAATTGAACGATATCAGTTAAGGTCTCAATAGCAAAGTTTTTGAATTCAATAGCTAACGGTGGATTGGCACCTTGCGATTCCGATTGAAGGCTGATACTGTTTCCATCTTTACTCAATTCAAAATTATTTATATAAATGGCATTGTTGGCAAAACGGATTTTGTTTTCATTTGAAAGTAGCCATTTGTCATAATTCAGCAACAACTTTTCAGGATCAAGTACCACTTCATTACCACCATTTTTTGATTGTAAATTTCCAGCAATCTGATAGCGGTCTTTGTTTTTAAAATCCTTAATCAACAAAGTATAATCAATGATATCATCTGCTAATTGCCCGCTTAAACTTGTTTTTGGAAGTTCAATGGTCGCATTTTTGATTTGATCAACACTAAAGTTGTAAAGCAGAGCATTGTCTTCTTTGTCAATTTTAAGTACTGCATTTGATATAGTA
>Ga0105047_10003415_pt1 | contig 27983 bp, 19 predicted proteins | sample MAT04_FD_78384 | JGI IMG/M metagenome (GOLD analysis project Ga0105047, IMG submission 78384) | Freshwater microbial communities from Lake Fryxell liftoff mats and glacier meltwater in Antarctica - MAT-04 (megahit assembly) | ecosystem: Environmental > Aquatic > Freshwater > Ice > Liftoff... | reverse complement strand
TCAGCCGGACTTCCCAAGCGTCGCCGTGCGGGAAGCCCGGCTGAAGCCGGCTAAAAACACAGTTGCGGCGTCTAACCACCCCCTGAAGAGCGTGTCTAACAACGGCATAGCGTGTTTCGCTGCCCCAATAGGACTACGCACCCATTTCACGACGAGCACGTATCGTACTTGCAGAAAGACGCTCGCGAGATGCAGATTCGCCAACCAAAATGCGACATTAAGGATGATCGCAACGGGGCGAATAGTCTATTCAAAATAGTTTCGTCATCTGTTGTGGCGTCAAGAGATGGAACTTTCGCGTGCTTTGTGTACATTATGAAGCATGAAAACGAAGCAAGCTCGCCAGACGGAGTCGGTGAGCGAACACCCTCCTGTGATCAGCCTTGTGAACCTGGGTTGCGCAAAGAATCTCGTGGATAGCGAGCGTGTTCTGGGCACCCTCGCCGAGAACGGTTTTTTGATCGCTCAAGATCCCGCCGTTGCCGAGATATGCCTGGTCAACACCTGTGGCTTCATCAACGAAGCGCGCGAAGAGACCGCCAGCGTGCTCAACGAACTCTCCACCTTAAAGGAGAGCGGCAGCCTGAAGACGCTTGTCGCGCTGGGATGCCTGGTCGAACGCGTGGCCGATGCTCCGGAGCTGAGCCGCTTTTTGAAGGCTGCCGATGTGCGGCTGGGATTCAAAGAATATCCGCGCATCGTCCAGATCTGCCAGGATCTGATCGACGAGGCGCGCGGCAAGGAATCCGTAAAACGCGCGGGCGATGCGCAGCGCGGCGGCCCCAATGTCAGTGCCGCGAAGAAACCGGTGCCGCAGAGCTACAACGATTTTCTGGTCGCGCCTCGCATGCGGATTGGTTCGCCGCATACGGCATTTTTGAAGATCTCCGAAGGATGCAGCAACCCGTGCCGCTTCTGCGCCATCCCGCGCATGCGCGGCCTGCAGGTCTCGCGCCCGATCGAGGCCATCGTTGACGAAGCGCGCCAGCTTGCCGAAGGCGGCGCGCAGGAAATCAATATTATTGCGCAGGATACGACCAGTTACGGGCGCGACATCTACGGAAAATTCCGCCTCGCCGATCTGCTCCGCGCATTGCAAAAAGTCAAAGGTCCGCGCTGGCTCCGCCTGATGTACGCTTACCCGCGTTACCTGACCGAAGAGATGCTCGACGTTCTGGCCGGGGACGAACGTTTCTGTCCGTACATCGATATTCCGCTGCAGCACATAGCCGACGACATGCTGACAGCGATGGCGCGCGGCGTGACCAAGAAACAGACGGTCGATCTGATGGACCTGATCGCCAGAAAACTTCCGGGCGGCGCGATCCGCACGACGTTCATCGTCGGGTTTCCGGGCGAGACCGAAACGCACTTCAAGGAAATGATGGAGTTTGTCAACGAAGGCCGCTTTACGCACGCCGGAGCCTTCCTCTATTCCCACGAGCCGCTCACGCCGGCCGCGAAGATGCCCGATGCACTTTCGCTTAGTGATAAAAAAGCGCGCCGCGATGCGATGATGCTGGCACAGCGCGAGATTTCACGCAGCCGAACGAAAGCGCGCGTCGGAGAGCAGCTTGAAGTGATGGTCGACGGCACGCTGGCCTCCGATTCGGCCACGGTAAAGGGCGCCCGCGCCATCGCGCGCAGCAGGCTTGAAGCGCCTGAGGTCGACGGCATGGTCTTCCTTAAAGGAGCGGGCACCGGCAAGCTTGCGCCGGGAACGATCCTCAAGGCGGAAGTCGTGGATGCGCTGGATTATGATCTGGTAGCGAGTATTTAAAGATCATGTTTACACAGCTACGCCTTCAGAATTTTCTGAGCTTCAAGGGGCCAGTGACGGTGCCGCTTCCAAAATTTGGTGTAGTGGTGGGTGCAAATAACTCCGGCAAATCGAACTTGCTCTTGGCGCTTCGCTTTCTAAATGCGGCAAGTAATGGAGGCAGACCGGCCGACATTTCTTTTCAAAATTTTAATCGGACGTTGAATAGTCTGCTATACCGCGACGAGAAGGCCAATGCATTTAATTTGTCTATGAATGCAACCAGTGACGTAAAACGCGTACCTTGGCGGAATGCAACTTACGAAATCTCAATAAAATTTTCCGGTATTGACCCTATCATCGGCCGGGAGCATTTCTCGGTAGATACAAGTGATGGACCCGGAGAAACCCAGACGTACCAGGATGTGCAGCTGCTAAATGTATTCACTCAGCCGGGACGGCCGTCTCCCACGTCGCTCCGAGGATCATTCCTTTATGAACATTTGAGGCGTATCGAATACTTCCACTTTGATCCGAACGCATTGCGCGCACCGTCGCACATTACCCCAAATCCAAAGATTGGAATTGATGGGTCGGGGTTGCCTGCCGTTCTGGATGCGCTTCGAAGCGAGCATCCCGACATTTATGAAAAAATCGAAGCTGACTTCCGCCAATGCGTTCCGGATGTGCAGCGTATTCTTTTGAAAACGACTAATGAGGGTCAAAAGGTCGTAATGCTTAAACAGGCCGGTTACACGCAGCCCTTTTCCTCGTCAGAAATATCGGATGGATTGCTTCTGTTTTTGGCTTTGCTCTGCTGCATAAATCAGGTTCCGAAACCGTCGTTAATTCTTCTCGAGGAGCCCGAACGCGGCATTCATCCTCGGCGTTTGGCTGATGTTGTCGCATTGATTGGTGCGTTGGTGGACAAGAGCGACACGCAAGTTTTGATGAGCACCCATTCACCATACCTTCTGGATTTATTTAAAGACGATTTGGAGTCTGTTCTGGTACTCGATCGCGACGAGAATGGGACTTCAGTTCACCGCGCTCATGAAATAGTCAAAGAGATGAATGGATTGCATGGCAGTCCGTTAGGTGAACTATGGTTTAGCGGGGCCTTGGGCGGAGTGCCCAAGTGAAGGTTGCATTTCAGGTCGAAGGTTCTACAGACTTGATCGTATTGCCAATTCTTGTTCGTCGAATTCTAAATATTGATATTGTTCCGGTGCACCGGCAGCGGCGTCCTGGCGGCGTAAACGCAGTGTTCTCGACGCTGGAAAGTGTAGCATGGGAATACTGGAAAAGTGATACGCGCGGTCTGGTGATCGTCATTGACAACGATAACAATATTCCTCTTCACGATCAGTCTCATCTCCCAAACGGAGTGCCCGGCTGCAATTACTGCCAGCTTAGTCAAAAGCTTCCCAATTTGCCGTCTCGCCGCGACCTTCCTCAATTTGCTTTTGCAATTGGCGTAGCTGTTGAATCGTTGGAATCATGGCTGCTCTTCGGCGCACAACACTCTGGAAAGAAGCGTGAACATCAACCCGAACAGATTAAAAATAATTTGAAGCAAATGCTTTATGGCACATGTCGCCCAGATGCCCGGACCTGCAAGGAAATATGTACGCCCATTGCTGAAAACGTGGATCTCTTGGAACTTTCGAGAGCCGCACCGAGTTTTAGTTTTTTTCGCGACTCTGTATTGAGACTTCGGATCTAAAAGAAACCTTTCAATCTCCAAGAGTCGGAGAGGAGCGCCGCATGCCATCCGTGCTCAGGATCGCGCGGTCGTATTCCTCTACCACTTCTCTGGCGCGAATTAAAAAAAATTCGCTAAAAAGAAGATGTTATAAGTCGTTTCCAAAGAGATGGTTATGCGCTACCCAAAGATTTTTTAAAGATTCTTGCGACAAAACGAAAATCGAAATCGTTTTAGTATAGTTGAGGAAACCCGGAGACTATTCGGGGCACTACACTACGGCAGCACGATTTTGCCTTTGCCGCTCTTATCTTTCTTCCCGGTATATTTGTACGGCAGCGCATTTGAACCAGCCACGATTCCATTACTCAAGCTGAGCGCAAAGGGCACTGCGATGGGATCATTTTTAATGGTGCGGCTTGTGGCGCCTGAATTCTTCAGCGCCTGCACCAGCGAAGCGCGCGAAAGCGTGACCTTCAAGCGGGTGCGTTTGGGGGTCAGTGAGAGACTTAAAGGCGGCGATTTGAAGCGGCCTTTTTCGTCGAGCACAAACAGGAAGGAGCGCGCGCCGACGGTTAGCGCGCCCTGGAGATTCAACGTCGCCATGTCCACCGGAACAGGAAAATTTTTGGACGTGAGCGTGAAGCGGTCGACTCCGGGTTTGACAAAGTTCAATGAAAAGCTGCTGCTCCTGACGTTCAATGTCTCGCCAACCAGCACTGGGATAGATGTCAATCCGGTCGCCTCGCCGTTGTCTGTCACGGTCAATGTTGGATAGTACAGTCCAGGCGCGGTGTAGGTGTGAACGATGTCGGCGTCTGTGCCGAAGGTTCCGTCCCCAAAATCCCATCTATATTGCGTGATCACGCCATCGGTGTCGAAACTGGCGGCTCCGGAGAACGAACACGTCAGCGGCGGCGCACCGCTGAGCGGCGATCCTGAGATCACCGAGACCGGCGAAAAATTGTTGACTGCGATGGTCACCGAATCTGTCGCGGACGCGCCCATGTTGTCGATTACTTTCAAAGTCGCCTGAAAGACGCCGACGCCATACGTATGGACGACCTGCGCGCCTTCGGCCGTCGCATTGTCGCCAAAAGTCCAGATGTAGCGCGCGATGGTCCCGTCCGGATCGTTGGAGCTTGAGCCATCGAAGGTCACAGCCAGCGGCGGCTGGCCCGTGCGCGCACTGGCGGAGATCACCGCACGCGGCCCCAGCGTTTCGGTCAAGGCCTGCGTGGTGGCCAGAGTAAAATCGGTTGGCGTGGCCAGCGTGGTGCCGCGCACTGCCAGAATATAATTTCCAGGCACGGGCGCATTAAGCACCAGTTGTTCGATCGTATCGACGTTGTTCACTCCGATAGTCGCCAACTCCTCCGGCGCATTGCCATTCAGTTTGAAAGGCAGGACTTCGATCTGGTCGCTGAGCCGGATCAGGCGCAGGTCCAGATCGTTGATCAAGGTGCGGGCTGCCAGCATGTCGCCGGGCTCGTCGCTCCAACTGAGCGTGGCCTTGATCTGCGAACCGTCGCTGCTGAAGACAAAGAAGCGTTCGGGTGTGGAGCTATTCAGCGTACGGCTGGGCAAGCGAGTGCCAGTGAGATTATCAAGTTCAATCAACTGAATCGCGGCTTGCGCGTCGATCATGCCCAGACCATGCAGGTAATCGGGACCGGGGCGACCCATGTCGCTGGCCGTCTGTCCCAGCAGCGCGCGTATATAATGAGGCGAGGGATTGGCGCTGACGCCGGCTTGCTGGTGATAGCGTTCGATCAGCAGCGCAATCATTCCGGTGGCGCCGCCACAGGCCATCGACGTTCCCGACAGGCGCGTGTACTGCGTGCCTGGAATCGCATTGGAGTTGCAGGAGTTCACATCGTCGCCATTGTAGATCAGCTCCGGCTTAAGCCGTCCGTCGTCCGTCGGGCCGGCAGAAGAGGAGGGCAGCACGGACGTCGCGGCATTGGGAATGGAAGCCTGCGCGCTATCCATTGCAGCGCCGATGCTGATCGCGTTCTTGCTTGTCGATGAGGCATCGACGCAATTGTAGAACTCGCCGTCACTGGCCGGAGTGCCGTCGTGCGGGTTCCCTGGTCCGCTGTCGTTGCGATCGTTTCCGACCGCCTTGACGATGATCAGGCCGTCGGAGCGGATGATCGAATCCCAGTCGCGCGAGAAGCTCGAATACGAACCGAAACTGCTCTGGTTGTTGTTGAAGAAACCGTTGTCCCATCCGGTGACGAAGCCATACGCATGGCTGGAGAGAATCGCGCCATAGACATTCTTGGCGTCGAGCGGTTCCTGGCGATCGTCGCCGTTAAGATCGAAGGAAAAAAGCCGTGCGCCCGGCGCCGCGCCGCGCGCCAGAGCAAACACGTCGCTCTGCCCGTCACCGCCAATGCTGCCCGCCACATGCGTGGAATGCGCGACCTCCGGTACGGAGATGACATCGGAATTCAAGGTCAAGCGCGCGGCCAGATCAGGATGCGCGAATATCCGTCCTTCGTCGCGCACCATGATGTTGACGTCAGCGCCGCTGAGACTTCGAGGCGCGTTGCTCAACGTGAACACGTTGCTCGCATTTTTCGCATGATCATTGCATCCACGCTTGGACGGGCGCGGAAAATCGACGGCGTATACTGCATCCAGCGCCGCCAGTTTCAGCGGAGAAAGTTGAGATGGCAGTGACACTTCAACGTAGTTCGGTCCGCGGGCTCGCACCGATCCGTTCAATTCACGAAGCATGCCGCGCAATGACTCGGCGGACGCGCCGGGATAAAGTTCGAGCCGGTAGAAAGTCGACGTCACGTCGCAGGCATATTGTGGCGGTGGGTGCCCCAGCACAGTCGGCAGGATTTTGTCAGAAGGCTCCAACGCCGCCCAACCCAGAATGCGCGGCACAAAAACTTTGGAGCAGCGGCTGATCTGGCGCTCGGAGCAGCGCACATGAAACGCACATTGCGTTGTCGGGAAGAGTACTTCGACCCCAAGAATTAGCAGCCGAGCGCGGTCAGTGTTTGAAATTGGACCGCCGAATTGAGCGAGCCAGATTTGAGTGACATCGTTCGGCTTGCCGTCATTACGCCGCGGGAGCACATTGCGCCAGCGCAGAGCGATCGGATGAGGCTCCTGCGGCCAGAACGCATCGTTTCTTCCCACTTCAAGCGGCGGAAATGCGATCCTTTGATAAGCCGGAAATAAGCGGCCTGCCGGAGCCGCTCGGAGCAAAAAAATCAACACGAAAGCACATGCGCACAAGAAAGCTGCAATTAAACAGATTAAGTTTCGTTTAAGGCTGTAAGCCATGTCTTTCTTAAATCGTAGTTGGACTACCCAAATGATAAGACGACTCAGGAGTTACGTTCCAAGTGCAAATCTTAAAAAAGCTTATAACTGCACTGCTTTTATGCAAGGAAAGTGACGGTTTCCCTCTCCCCTTAAGGGGAGAGGGTCGACGTGAGCGTAGCGAACGCGGGGTGAGGGGTTGGACGCGCAGATTTGAAACCACGCGTCCACCCCTCACCCCCAACCCCTCTCCCCGAAGGGAGAGGGGAGAACAACGGCAACATAAAACGCAACAACTTGACACAGACCTGCCGTGCCGGCCTATGCGCAGCTTGTGCAAGGACTTACTCGACGTTTGTGAAAACGAGGTTAGACTGCGTGCCAATGTAGCCCTCGTTTTCCCGCTGCGTAGCTTTGCCGCCGCAGTGAAACAAAAGCATCCTTTGCCTTACCTTAGATGGGGGATTCACTTTGTCAGACTCCAAAAAATTTCAGCGCAAGCCAACGTCAACCTCGCGTCGAGTGGCGTTAAAAGCGCCGCCGAAAAGTGCCGCCCACGATTCGGAAGGCTCTGACGATTCGTCAAGCCAAGTGCCGCTGCTGGCCGACGACGAAGTTCCCTCCAGTGCGCCCGAAGAGTCGCCCATCAAGGTCGACCCGTCCCTGCTCTCCGAAAACGCAATTTACTCCGATGCCATGGACGATCCGCGCGCTGAATTGCGGCGATCGCTGAGCAAGCGCAATAAGCCCGCCTCGGCCCGAACCAGTTCGTCGGGGCTTATCGCCACCGATGAAGAAAGCAAACCTGCCGAAAAAGGCTCCGCGCGCATGACAAAGACGTCAGCCCGCAGTTCCGGACTGATGCCCAGCACCGGAGCGGCTGACGAGCCTGCACCTGCACCTGAAGTATCGCCGTCCCGTGGTTCCCAGCGTTCAATCAAGCCCGGCAGCGCGAGATCCAGTTCGGCCGGACTGAACGCCACGGAATCCTCGCCCAAAAGTTCCGCACGGATGTCGAAAACGTCGGCTCGCAGCTCAGCGCTTTTACCCCGCACTGAAACGCCAGACGGGAGTTCTTCGCGCCGCTCAACGCGCAGTTCAATGGTTGCCGCAAAAAAGCCGCTCTCGCTGAAACATAAAATCGGCGCAGGCGTGCTCGTCTTTACCGTACTGGTTGTGCTGGGTGGATACGACCCCTTCATGCGCCATTGGCACACCACGAATCTCGATACTGCGGCCACTGTTGAAGAACGTAAAAGCGCTGCCAGTGCACTGGTCAGCCGTTATCAGGCAAACGCGCTCGAAACATTTCAGACCCGCTTTCGTTCCACCGATCCGCTACTGCGCGAAGCGTCCGTCCACGGTATGAGCCAGGTCGCGCTGACCGTAAAAGGCACGCGCAAAGACATCATCAAGGCGCTCAGTTCGGAAGTGCCGAACGCAAACACGCCCGGGAAAATTCTGTATCTGGATGCTCTGGCATCGATCTCCCAGTCGATTGTAAAGTCGGCGGCGGCGGATAAATCCCCGGACGATCAGGCTGCTCTGATCAGCATCGCCGAAACGTTGATACCTGTAACGGACTCGGTCGAGACTAAACTCGAAGTGCGCCAAGCCGCCGTGGACGCGCTCTGTACGCTGCGCGTCAAGGGCGTGTGCAAGCAACTGGTCAAGCTGGCCACCAGCGATAAAGACTTAAAGGAGAAGGCGCGTCGCGGCATCGCCGGCACAGCGCTCCCCGACAGCGCCGGAGATCTGCTCCGCGCCGCCGCCGGCACCGACAAGGAACTGGCCAACGAAGCCAAGCGCGCGTTCGTCACCATACGCGACCAGGCCAAGTCCGAGGACATACTGCCCCTGGTCGGACCCGAGCAACCCGAAGACGTGCGCCGTGAAATCATCGAGGCACTCGGCAAACGGCGCGACGATCCCAAGGCCCAGCAGGGCATCACCATTGCGCTCTCCGATCCAAAACCCGAGATGCGCATCCTGGCGCTGAAGGCCGTTCCCATAACGGGCGTCAGCGACATGAAAAAATTGGGTGAACTGATCAAGGACCCCGAAGAAAGCGTGCGCCTTGCAAATGCCGAAATATTGAGCGTCTTGCGCGACGGCGAATCGCAGAAGATCGTGCTCGAAGCATTCAAGAATGACCTGCCGGGCAAAACGATGGACGCATACATTGGCGCTCTGGCCAAGCGCGTCAACCGGAAGGATCTGCCCTCCATCAACATGATCGTCGGACTCTTTGATACAAATCCCGCCGCACAGGGTTCGCTCTGTAAAGCGCTGGTTCAGCTCACACTTGCCGATGGCGGCAAGCAGCGCGAACAGGAGCGCACCGCGTGGGGCATGGATAAATGGAAAGTCTGGCACGCGCGCATCACCGAACGGGAGCAACTTCGCACGCAGGCTAAAGGCGTCATCGCGACCGTCGCAAAGCAGAGAGATGCCAGCCGCACCCTCTTTCCAAAGTTCTACGAACAGACCAAGGCGGCCGTCGAATCACTCGAAAAATGCATAGAATTGTGCAAGCCGGATGATGTTGAAGATATCAAAACCCTTGAGGCTGAACTGTTGAGCGCCTCACGCCAAAAAGATTATTTCTTCAAAGGTTCGGGAGTTTAGGTACACTGTCGTCATACCGATAATAGTGGTGTACGGTTTTGCAGGCATTTCGAAGCACGAATGCTCGCAGGATTTGGAACGAAACGGTGCGAGGGGAATTGAGAATGAAACGCGTATCCCGGTTTTTGACATTGGCTGTTGCTCTGGCTTTTCTCAGCGGTTGCTCGACGACCGCAGGCAAGAAGGCCATGAACAAACCCATCAACAATGACAGCTACACCGGATTCGATCACGACCGCGATTCGCCCAGCAAGCGCACTGCCGAAAAACTGAAGCCGGTGAAAGACAACCAGGATCCGGAGGCGGCCATCGAGCAACTCGTCGGCTTTTTGCAGAAGGACCGGTCATACGCCGTGGGCGCCGAAGATCAGCTCAAGATGTGGGGTTCCCGCAACGGCAACGCGCCGATCGTGACGCGCAAAGTTCGCCTGCTGTTGAAGCACCCCAACGTCGAAGTGCGCGCCCCGGCCGTGCGGTTGACCATGCTCTTTGGCGGCGACGAAGTGAACGGCGATTTGATCGAGTGCCTCGCCGATCCGGAACTGTCGGTGCGCGCGACAGCGTACAAGGCTCTGCAGGCCAGAACCCATCGCGATTTCTCGTACAATCCCAACTCTGGCGAAGCGGCCCGAGCGAAATCCGTCGATTCCTGGCGCCAGTGGTGGCAGTACGAACAACGCAAAGTCGCCGTGCAGCCGGCCTCGACCTACGAGACCAATCCGCCGCGCGAGCCCCGGGTGGCCCGGCCGTAAGTTAAAATTTCAGCGCTATGGGAGCGGCAAAACGGACTCGCAAGCGCCTCAAGACTGCGGAAGAGATTTCGGCGCTAAACGATTGTGAGGCGTATGCGCGGCGCATAATTCGTGAAAAGGGCGGCACAGTGTGCCGCATCCAACTCCAAAAACAGTTGCAGCCATCGCTCAGTGGCTCGGGCCCGTTCTATTGCCTGATAAGCGCGGAACAGTTTCAATCTGGGCATATCACGTTTGCGTGGTCCGGGACGACCGTGTTTACGACCGCATCACCGGACCGGCGGGGATGAGCAAAGTCGACTACAAACAGTTATTCGAGTATGCCGACGAACTGGAATTTGGCTTCTAAGTACCTTCTGAATGGGTAATATCAAGGCATGAGATCGCGCGCTCAGTTTGATCATTTTATCGAGCAGGCTATTGCGCACATTTTTGCACGGCCATCCATGCATGGGTCGAGCGCGGGCGAAATCGAAGGCAGGCTCCTGAGCCTGCTGGAAGTCTATGACGCGGTACAGTCCGGAAACGTTCACGCCTCCAATTGGCTCCGCGTTTGGGTTGAGCATCGAAGCACATCGTATGCAGCGAAAAACGAGAAGCTCTCGTATTTAGGTCCGTCCGTGTTGCGGGGTCGCTCCAAAGTCCCTCGTTTTGTTCGCGAAACGGCTTGCGCTAAAGTCCGTCGCGTTGTGAAAGACGTGCTTCGTGAACTTAAACAGTATTATAGCGTTGAGTTCGAACAGCTTCCGATAATTGCTCGCGCAGACGCGGGCATCGTGGAACAAAAGATTACCGCGGAATTGACGAGCAATGAAATCTATTGGCCTACGGTACTGGAATCCCGCTTACTGACATTTTTATGTTGTTGGGAACAGTTGATAAAACCGGACGCATACCAAGCGATGGAAATTTGGCATTCAAAGCTGAAGGGTAATCTGGGAATTGCGCATAAGGCCTTATTAAAAGCGGGTTATCTCGAGCAATCGCTTGATGAGAAAATCACTTTTGAAGGCATTCGCGAGGACTTGCGACGTGTGGTGCAAGCCTTCAACAATCTTGAATTCAAGCCCAGGACGGTGGCGAAGCGAATCACAAATGCAAAACAGCCGCGACGATTTGCGGCATCTTTGAAACACGGTAGCACTGCATGAACCAGTCCCAAGGCACACCTGACATCCAATTCATCCAGCCGCCCGGGCCGCCGCCGATCGGGCCGTACAGCCCGGCTGTCGTTAGCCGCGGCATGGTCTTTTTGTCGGGACAGATTCCGCGCAATCAGGCCGGGCAGATCGTGGCCGATAGTATAGAGGCGGCCACGCAGCAGGCGCTTGAAAATCTGCGCAGCGTGCTGGCTGCGGCGGGTTGCTCGCCGGATTGCGTCGTCAAGACCACCGTGTTTATGACCGACATGGGCGAGTTCGATGGTATGAACAAAACCTACGCCGCCTTTTTTGGATCGCATCGTCCGGCGCGATCAACCGTGCAGGTCTCGCGCCTGCCCGCCGGTGCGCGCATCGAAATTGAGTGCATCGCTCTGAAATAGAACGCAGTACGCTAACGGAGTCTTCCGCATGGGTCGCTTTTTCATTTTCGTCGGAATCGTCATCGCCGCCGCCGTTCTCTTTGTCGTGATTGCCACCAGCGGCGGCAGCAGCACCGATCCGGGAAGCACACCTGGACAGGGTAAGAAATCCGCTCCGAAAATTCTGAATCTCGCTCTCGACACCGATCCCAAGTCGCTCGACCCGATTGGCATCACCGACACCCTCTCGGATGGCGTCGCTCGCAAGATTCACAACGCACTGGTCCGCTTCAAGCGGGGCGAGAACGGCGTGTTGACGGTCGCTCCCGATCTGGCCGAAAAATGGGACGTCTCGCCGGACGGCAAGCTCTACACATTCACGCTGCGCAAGGGCGTCAATTTTCACAACGGGCGCGAGGTCAAGGCCGCCGATGCCGTCTATAGTTTGATGCGTCTGCTCAGCATCGAAAGCAAACGTCCTGATTGGCTCAGGCCAATGGTGGTCGGCTCCGAAGAGCGCTACAAATCGCAATCCCCCAAGTCGCCCGTGGGAATCAAAGCCACCGGCGAATACACGATGACGATTGAACTCACCGCTCCTTTCGCGCCGTTCATCCAGCATCTTTGCACCGTCAATTGTTCGATCGTACCAAAAGAAGCCGTCGAAGACGAAAGCAAGCCTTTTGCGCGAAATCCGGTTGGCGTGGGCGCCTTCAAGTTTGAAAGCTGGGAGAATAATCTTGCGGTGACACTGACCCGCAACGACAGCTATTACGGCGGAAAGCCCAAGCTGGATGCAGTCAAGTTTTTCATTATCAAAGACCGCAACATGCGCGTGGAACGCTATTTCGCCGGCGAACTCGACGCCACCGACATTCCCTATGGGCGCATGAAAGAGACCCTCGAGAAAGCAAAGATCGAGAATACCCTGACGTACGATACGTTTCGCACGAACTATATCGGCCTCGGATTTCCCAACGGAGATTTCAAGAAGAAGACGCAGGATCTCTCGCCCTTCGGCACTAATAAATTAGTCCGGCAGGCCATGAATTACGCCATCGATCGCGAGTATCTCTGTGACAAAGTGCTGGAAGGCCGCGGCACGCCCGCCAAAGGAATCCTGCCGCCGGGAATGCTCGCGTTCAAGGCTGATCGCAAGGGCTGGCCCAAGGATGTGAAGAAGGCCAAAGAACTGCTGGCGCAGGCCGGATTCCCCGACGGCAAGGGGTTGCCGGTGCTGGTGATTCTGCATCGCAACGACGAGAACACAAAACTGGTCGGACAGGCTCTGGCGCATGATCTCGATGAAGTCGGCATCAAGACGGAACTGCAGGCGCGCGATTGGAATATGTTTCTGGAGATGGTCGAGATCGAACCGCGCCAGTGCTTCCTGCTGGGTTGGGTCGCTGATTATCCCGATCCCGATAATTTCCTGTACGTGCTCTTTCACTCCAAGCAGTGGGGCGCGCCGGGAAATCACACTTGGTATGTCAATACGGAGGTCGACGCGCTGACCGAGAAGGCGCGCGGCATTGTGGATATGGCGCAGCGCATTCCGCTTTATCAGAAGGCTGAAGATATCATCCTCGAAGACAGTCCGTGGATCTGTACATACAATGTTCGCAACGTCGTCTTGTTGCGCAGCAACATCAAAGGCATTCGCGAAAACTGGACGCCGCTTGATACTGGCACCGAGTTTCCGCAGGTCGACTTCGCGATAGTCGACAAAGAATAGCCGGCGTTACATTATTACCTGAGACTGACAAACGCCGGGGATGGGTTAAGCTTCGCGCATGACAACCTATCTGCTGCGGCGCTTGATGCAGACGCTTCCCGTGCTCTTCGGTGTGGTGCTGATCGCCTTTTTGCTCTCGCAAGCCAGCGGCAGTCCCGTGCGCGGATTGCTGGGGCCGAGCACCAATAAGGAGATCGTGCGCAAGGTTGAAGAATACTACGGACTGCACAAACCGTGGCCCGAGCAATTTCTCGCGCACCTCAACAAGCTTGCGCATGGCGATCTGGGCGTCTCGATCGCGAGCCACGGCCAGCCCGTGCTTCAGATGATCATCGATGGCCTGAAAGTAACTTCCAAGCTGGCGCTCGGCGCAATTCTGATCGCGACAGTCTGCGGCGTGACCTCCGGAATCCTCTCAGCGTGGCGGCCGTACTCCTTGATTGATTACGGATCGTCGGTATTCGCCGCGATCGGCATCTCCTTTCCGGCGTTCTTTCTGGCGATGCTGCTGATGCTGGTCTTCTCTGTCTCGCTGCGGTGGTTCCCCATCGGCGGCTACCAGCCTGGCGAGATCAAGTATCTTATTCTTCCCTGTTTTTCGCTGGGCATGATCAGCACCGCGTCGATTGCGAGGCTGACGCGCAACTGCATGCTCGATACGCTCTCGCAAGATTACGTGCGCTCGGCGCGCGCAAAAGGCCTTGAGGACCGCTCGGTTCTGCTCGGACATGCGTTGCCCAATGCATTGGTCACGGTTATCACAGTGATCGGCAATGACCTCGCCGGGCTGCTCGTCGGCGCGGTGCTCACGGAGACGGTCTTCGGGCTGCCGGGAATCGGATCGGTAATCAGCAGCGCGATATTCACACGCGACCTGACCGTGGTCATGGGCTGTTGCATTTTCTTTGCGCTCGTTTTTGTGATCATCAATCTGCTCGTCGACCTGACCTACGCGTTTCTGGACCCGCGGATCCGACATGCCTGATTCTGAATTACCTCAAAGCCTGCAGCCTGATGTATCGCCGCAAGCCGTCACGCTGCCCGAGCCCCCGTCCGCGCCGCTGACCGCCCCGCCGTGGCAGCGGCTGCTGCGCAATCCGCGTTCGCTTGCGGCGCTGGCGCTGATCGTTCTGATGATTTTTCTCGCGCTTTCGGCTCCTATTCTCGCGCCCTATTCCTATTCGTATCAGGAACGCGGTTCGGAATTGGTGAGCCCTCGCGCGGCGCACTGGATGGGAACCGACGAGCTGGGCCGCGATGTTTTCTCCCGCATGATGTACGGCGCGCAGATTTCGATGGTCGTCGGTATTCTCGCTACAAGCATCTCCCTGTTGATCGGCGTGAATATTGGGCTTTTCTCCGGATACTTCGGCGGCTGGGTGGATGCGTTCTTGATGCGCCTGACCGACACGGTCGCCGCCTTTCCGACACTGCTCTTCGCGCTGGCTATCGCCGCGGTTCTGCAAAGCGACGTGACGCATTCAGAGGTCTATCCGCTGCTGCAGCCGCAGGTCCGCATTCTGTTTATTGCTCTGGGCGTGGTGGGCTGGACCGGCATCGCCCGGATCGTGCGTTCGCAGGTGCTGTCCGTCAGAACTCTGGATTATGTCACCGCAGCGCGCGCGCTGGGGGCGGGGGAGATGCGCGTCATCTTCAAGCACGTGCTTCCCAATTGTGTTTCGCCGATCATCGTCGTTGCCACGCTTGCGGTGGGTGGAAATATTCTCGGCGAGGCCGGACTCTCGTTTCTCGGCTTGGGCGTTCAGCCGCCCTTTCCCAGTTGGGGCGGCATGCTCTCGGACGCGCGTTCACATTTTCGCGACTACTGGTGGGTGGCCGTCTGTCCCGGCATGGCGATCGTGCTCACAGTCCTCTCGTTCAATCTTCTTGGAGACGGACTGCGCGACGCGCTCGATCCCAAGAGCCGCAGTTGAAGAACTCATTCTACAATCAGGAGATGTACTTTGAAAATCGACTCCGAAGACCTGCTGCAGCGTTTTCTCTCTTACGTCCAGATCGACACGCAGAGCGACATGCATTCGCCGAGCACGCCCAGCACGGAGAAACAGTGGACGCTGATCCGCAAGCTTGAAGCTGAATTGGGCGAGCTGGGTCTTGCCGACGTCCACGTCACCGAATTTGGATATGTGCTGGGAACCGTTCCGGCCACCAGCAAGAAAGAGAAGCTGCCGCGCATCGCGCTGCTTGCGCATGTCGACACGGCGTCGGAATGCTCCGGGCTGGCCAAGCCGATCGTGCATCGAAAGTACTCGGGTCAGCCGATTGTTCTGCCGGACGACCCGACACAGACGCTGACTATTGAGAACACGCCGCTCCTTAAGGAGAAGATTGGCGAGGACATCATCACGGCATCCGGCATAACCTTGCTGGGCGCCGATGACAAATCCGGCGTGGCGATCGTGATGGCCGCTGCGCGGCACTTGATGCTCAATCCGGAGATTCAGCACGGCCCGGTGCGCGTTTGCTTTAATCCCGACGAAGAGATCGGGCGCGGCACCGAGAAACTTTCGCTTGAAGAACTGGGCGCCGACTTCGCCTACACGCTCGATGCCGAGAATCTTGGCGAGATCGATTACGAATCGTTCAGCGCGGACAAGGCCGTAATCACCATCCACGGAGTGGCCGCGCATCCCGGCTGGGCCAAGGGTGTGATGGTCAACGCGCTGCGGCTTGCTGGCGCCTTCATCAAAAGTCTTCCTGCGCATTTGTCGCCGGAGATGACCGCGAACCGCGACGGCTTTATCCATCCGCTTGAGATTCGCGGCAACGCCGTGCGCACCGAGATTCAGATGATCCTGCGCGACTTCGAACTCGATGGACTCGCCGCGAAGCGTAAAATTGTCGAGGAGGCCGCGGCGCGATTGCGGCTGGTGGACGCGCGCGCGAAGATCGAATGCGAGATCACGCCGCAGTATCGCAACATGCGCTACTGGCTCGAAAAGGATATGCGTCCCGTCGAGTTCGCGCTCGAAGCCGTCCGCCGCGCGGGTCTGACGCCGACTTCTGAGGCGATTCGCGGCGGCACCGACGGCTCGCGCCTGACCGAACGCGGGCTGCCCACTCCGAATCTCTTCACCGGATTTCACTACGTCCACAGCCCGCGCGAATGGGTCAGTCTTCAGGACATGTGCAAGGGCGCCGAAGTCTGCGTGCGCCTGATGCAACTGTGGGAAGAGAAAAGTTAGGGGTGGGGCAGACATTCCTGTCTGCCCGAACATGAACGAGCAGACAGGAATGTCTGCTCCACCTCCCACTCTTTGAGGTTCTAGTTTGGCATTCGTCATTTCCATTTTATGCGGGTTGTTACTCTCGTGGCCGTTCCGGTCTTACGACGGCTCGGCGCCGGCCTGGTTTGCGCTTGCGCCGGTATTCTGGATTGTGGCGCGCGCAGAGAACAAACGCCGCGCAGTCGCCTACGCGGCGTGCTTTGCGCTGGCGTGGACGCTTTCATCGCTCACGTTCATCTGGCATCTCACTGCGCCCGGCACCATCCTGCTCGCGATGTACATGTCGATGTACTTTGTGATCGCGCTATTGCTGATCCGGCGGCTGGCAAAACTGGGCGTCGTCAATGTCGTATTCGGCGCGGCGGCGGTCTGGGCGGTTATGGAAGTCGTGCGCTCGACCATTCCGGTACTCGCCTTTCCGTGGCTGCTGCTCGGGCACACGCTCCTTTATAATGAGTGGCTTCGGCAGGGCGCCGATTTGCTCGGCGTGTACGGCCTCAGTTTCCTGATCGTGATGGTCAACGCTGCGCTCGCCTTCGCCATTCCCGCGTGGCTACCATCGCGCTTCCACGCAGCTTTCGAGACCAACATCAAGAGCGGCTGGCGGGCTTCGAGCATGACTGCAATCATGGTGCTCGGGGCGCTGTATTACGGTTTCTTAAGGAGCGTCCAAATCGCGCCGCGTCTGCAGGCCGGGCCTCCGATCGGGTTGATACAAGGAAATATCATTCAGAAGCTGGATCGCACCCAAAATGAAATGGATGCGCAGCTTGTGGGGCATTTGGAAATGCACCGCCAGCTTGCGTCCCATCCCGAAAAACCGATCTTGATCTGCTGGGCCGAGACGATGGTGCCTGGAACGATCAACAGTGGTGCGTCGGGCGAATTGTTCAAGAAAACGGTGGCCGAGCACGGCATTGCCACGATTGCAGGCTCTAATTATCTCTATCCGGAAGAAGCGATGAACGAACTCACTTCGAACGCCGCATTTCTGGTCGACGGCAAAGGAAACGAGGTTCTTCATTATCTGAAGCAGCGCTGTGTGCCTTTCGGCGAATACATTCCCTTCGCGCGCCGTTTCCCATTATTAAAATCTCTCCGGTCGATCACGCGTGATCAGTACATCCCCGGCAACGAACCTTCGGCGATCTGCAATGTGCCGATCACGATGGAGGCGGGCGCGGAGCAGGATCGCTACCGCATCGCTCTGAACATTTGTGTCGAAGATATTCATGCGGACCTCGCGCGCGACTCGGCCCGTGCCGGCGCCGACACGCTGATTAACATCACCAACGACGGCTGGTTTTATGACACCTTTGGACCCCGCGGGCATCTTCAGGCGGCGGCGTGGCGGGCGATCGAAGTGCGCCGCCCGCTGCTGCGCGTGACCAATACCGGACGGACCGTTGCGGTCGACCCGCTCGGCGAAATCGATCTGCTCATGCCCGAGGCGACGGCGGCCACATGCGTGACGCACCTGAAACGAATCGCGCCGAAAGCCGGCGTGGAGAGCCGTCTGGTCACCTTAACCATGCTGCTCGGCGACCTCGGCGCGGGTCTGGTATTCGCATTAATCCTCGCCGTCAGCCTGCTGGTCAGCTCAAAAATAGGCGTGCCTCATGCGACGCAACTGCCACACGCGTAACATTTTCTAAAAAAATGCATTATCAGTGCATGCATTCTACGTCATTACTAACAGGTCCCCGTGTAGTGTCTTGGAACCTTGGCAAAAAGGAATGCCCACGCAATGCGACATCGACCTCTGGCGGTTAAAAATCCGGCCATGGATCCGAACGTGCTCCAGCAACAAAATCTTCGCGCGACTGCTTTTTTCCTGCTGCTGGTTTCGACGCTTCTGTTCAGCGCTACGATTTACGCAGAGGAAGACGACGCCAAACGTAAAGCGTATGACGCCAAATTGAAAAGCGATCGCGCCAATGCTGAAGCACGCATGAATGTGGACAAAGCGACAAGCGAAGATCAGCGCAGATCAGCCAAAAAACATCTCGACGACATGAAATCGAAGCAGGAGCAGAAGCAGAATCTGGCGGAATTCAAAGAGAAGACGCTGACGAATCTGTCTTCAATCAAGGAGCTCTACGCAAAAGCCGAAGACGCATTCAAAAACAAGCGCATGAAGGAGGCCGGCGACCTTTATAGCTCGGTGGCACTCGCGAATGTGGCCGGTTCGGAAGAGATGGCCGAAACATCACGCGGCCGGCTGGTCGAGTTCGAAGATCAGGCCAAGGCGCAACTGAAAGCCGCGGACGATCTGGACCTGAAGCGCGAGTATGTCAAAGAAGTCGAGATACTCAGCGCGATTAACAAGGAGTTTCCCAGAACAGAAGCGCATAAAACTGCGGTGCGGCGCCTGATTACGCTAAAAAGCCGCCCGGAGATCGCCGGCTATGTTGAACTGGCGCAGGCCGAGTCGTTTGAGAGCGACGGCAAGTTGACGGATGCCGTTGAACATTATGGAAAGATTTCAACCAACCCGCGCTACGAGAATTCCATTCCGGCACTGAAGGCCAAGCGCAAGCTTGAAGAGCTGAATCGCGATGACGGCACGCGCGAAAAAATCAAAACCGAATTTAACTCCAAGGCCGACAAAGACGCCCCCGTGCTCCTGGCCTCGGCGAAGAATTTCGTCTCCAATCGCATGCCCAAGCAGGCCATCGAGAAACTGCAGACCGTCGTGGATAAGTATCCCGAAACCAAATACGCCGAAGAAGCACGCAAGCAGATCGACGAACTGAAACAGGAAGAGCCCAAGAAGTAAGAGTCGAAAATGAATTAAAACGGGAGGCGATTTTCGCCTCCCGTTTTTATTTGGCACTGGTTTCTGACTTACGCTTTTAGCTGCGCGATGATTTCTTTGATCTGGGCTTCAGCGGTCGCCGGATCCAACTGTGCGGTGCCTGCGCCTTTGTGTCCGCCGCCGCCGTACTTCGAAAGCATCTCGCCGACGTTGACTTTGCAGGTCCGATTGAAGATGGAATGCCCGACCGCCGCAACGACGATGCCTTTGTGGCCGTCGATCAAGCGGACCTCAACATTGGCATCGCGGAACATCATGAAGCTAAGAAATCGGTTTCCGACCGGTTTTTCCTTAACGCCGCGGAAGTCGACGATGATCACATTTCCTTCCGAGCGCGCATGCTTGGCCAGCAGAATTTTGAAATCCTCCTGCTCTTCCTGCACGCGCTCGGTGCGCTTGGCGACCTCGGCGTGCCGCATCATCTTGTCCAGCGTCACTTCCTTGATGTACTCAGCCAGCCAGCGGAAATACTTCTGGAACTCCGGCCCCAGGCCGCTGCGCGGATCGAGCGTCAGTCCCAGCAAAATCCAGCCCTGCGGGTCTTCGACGTCTTCAAGTTCGAGCTGCGCGCTGTCGAGTCTATCGCAGGCTTCCAGCATCTCCGCGTAACGCGCGAATTTCTCGCCATGCGTTTTTTCGAAGTGATTGTAAATCACGCGCGCGCAACTGGGAGCCACTTCGAAGCGCCCCTTGAATTCCGTGGGCATTCGCGCCGACTCGGAAATGTGGTGATCGAACCACATTCCGCAGTCCTTGATGTAGGGAAGATTGACCACGATATCCTGCGCGTCAGCAGGCACTTTTCCGTCCTGCGCATCCTTGGGATGGACCATGCGAATTTCGCCGATCTTCTCCACTTCAGTGAGCAGAATGGTGCTGACCAGTCCGTCAAAATCGCCGCGGGTGATGATGCGCATTGAAGACTCCTGTCGTCTCATTGCAAAAGGTGGAGCAGACATTGCTGTCTGCTCGTATCGAAAAAATCCGCTGAGAGCCTAGCACAATTCTACAAAGTGCAATACTGCAACCGAAGAACGATGGTCCGCTATTTCAACATGCCCGCCAGCAGAGTCTCCACGCTTGCCAGCGCCTCCGCCAACTTGCTTCCGTCGCTGCCGCCGCCCTGCGCCATGTCGGGCTTGCCGCCGCCTTTTCCGCCGACTTTGGGAGCGAGCTCCTTCAGCAGATTGCCGGCATGCGCGCCGCGCTGAACGATCTCCGGCGAGAAGCTGACCAGCAGCGCCACCTTGCCATCCTTGATTCCGCCCAGCACAATCGCCGCTTCCTTCAGGCTTTTGCGAAGACCGTCGAGTGTCGTGCGCAACGTGGCCACATCGGCGCCTTCAATTTGCGCGGTGAGCACTTTGACGCCTTTGATTTCTTTGACATTGCCGAGCAGTTCGCCGGCCGTCGCGTTGGCCGCTTTTTTCCGGGCTGATTCCAACTCGCGATCCAGCGCCGTCTTTTCGTCCTGCAGTGCCAGAAAGCGTTCGTGCACGGTTTCTTTTTTCGTCTTGAGCATCAATGCCAGATTGTTCAGCATCTCTTCGCTGCGCCGCGCGTCGGCAACGGCCGCCAGGCCCGTGAGCGCCTCAATGCGCCGCACGCCGGCCTGGATCGACGATTCGGAGACGATGCGGAAATAACCGATCTGCCCGGTGCTGGCGCAGTGCGTGCCGCCGCAAAGCTCCACGCTCGGCCCCATCGTCACCACGCGCACGCGGTCGCCATACTTTTCACCAAACAGCGCCATCGCGCCGCGCGTCTTTGCTTCGGCAATTGGCAGCTCCTCGGTCTTCACTGGAAAATCGGCCAGCACCAGTTCGTTGACCTTCTGCTCGATCTCAACGAGTTGCTCCGGCTTGATCTGTTCGAAGTGCGTGAAGTCAAAACGCAGCCGGTCGGGCGCCACGAGCGAGCCGCGCTGTTCGACGTGCGTGCCGAGCGTGGCGCGCAATACATTATGGAGCAGATGCGTCGCCGAATGATGCTTCAACGTCGGGAGGCGATGCTGCGGATCGACCACGGCCTGCAGCCTGTCGCCAACCTCGATGTTTCCGCCAAGCCGCACATAATGGAAGAAAAGCCCTTCCTGCTTCTGCGCTTTGAGGACCTCGTGGCTCTCGCCGTCTTCGGGACTGATCAGCCGCCCGCGGTCGCTGACCTGTCCGCCGGATTCGGCGTAGAACGGCGTGCGGTCGAGCAGCAGAACCGCCTCGCCGACCTTGGCCTCATCGACGATGTTCTCGCCCTGCACAATAGCGAGCACCTCGACGTCTTTCGTCTCGAGTGACGTATAGCCATCGAAGCGCGTCGGCTTGCCCGCGAACTTCTTCTTGATCTCGGCGACGGGGCCGCTGGCGAAGATTTCCTTTGCCATGGATGAGCCAGCTTGACTTCGTTTTACGGCCTCATTAAATGCAATTTGGTATTCGTTGACGTCTACAACAAAACCATATGACTCCGCATTCTCTACGGTTAGTTCAATTGGGAATCCAAAAGTATCCCACATTCGGAATGCTCCACGACCGGAATAAGGTATTTTTTCATTGGCGTTTACTACCAGTTTGATATTGTTCCACCACTCTTCTGATAATGCTCGTAATCGTTTTTTAAACGAATCTACTTCCTCGTTTATTTCACCGAGAAATGTGTGGAACGCTTCACCAGTAATCTGGTCAAACCCGCATTGTAGATTGGGCGTTTGCATTAGCGCACTTGCTAATGGAAAAACCTTGTGCAAAGAACTTTTCTGATGCTTTTTTAAGTGGCACCACAACGCGACCATAAGTGATTTCTTGAGTTCAACTTCGCCTAGACCAGCCGTCTTGTTGAACGCTCGCTCTTCATCATTCAATATTTTTACAATGAGACTCCCGCGATCAGCTAGCTCTGAATATCCTTGTTTCATTTGGCTGATTACTTTTTTACCAATCGACTCAATGCAGACTTCGGGCGTCCCGAGTTCGCGACCATCTAAGATGGCGCGTCTAATCAAACGTCGCACGACATAATTGCGCCCAGCCTTATCAGGCGCGACGCCGTCGGCAATACAGAAGACCGCGCTGCGCGTGTGGTCGGTAATGCGCCGCATGCGCCGATCATTCTCTTTATCCTTGCCGTAGGTCGTGTTCGCCAGCTTCGCCACTTCCTGCACGATCGGGAAGAGCAGGTCGCTCTCGTAATTGTTCGGGATCTTCTGGATCACGCGGACCATGCGTTCCAGGCCGGCGCCGGTGTCGATGTTCTTCTGCGAGAGCGGTTCGAGCTTGCCTTTGTCGACACGGTTGAACTGGGTGAAGACCAGATTCCAGATCTCGACGTAACGCGTCGAGTCCTTGCTCTCGGCCACGCGTTCGGGCGCGCCCTGCTCGGGTTTGGTGTCGTAATAAATTTCGCTGCATGGGCCGCAGGGGCCGTTCGGTCCCAGGCTCGGCGCGTCGGCTGGCCAGAAATTATCGTGCTCGCCATAATCGTAAATGCGCCACGAGCCGTCCGCGTTCTTCAGTTCAGGCGCATACTGATGCCACCACGTTTCGGCTTCCGTATCTTTCTCGATTCCCAGCTTCGGATCGCCGCCGAAGATCGTCACGCTCAGGCGCTCTTTCTCAAGGCCCAGGCCGCGCACCGGATCGGTGCAGAACTGCCAGGCCCAGTCGATCGCTTCCTTCTTGAAGTAATCGCCGAAGGAGAAATTGCCGAGCATCTCAAAGAAGGTGTGGTGATTGGGCGTGCGTCCGACGTTCTCGATATCGCCGGTGCGGATGCACTTTTGAACGGTGACGGCGCGTTGCTGCGGATGTTCGATCCGCGCGCGACCGAGGAAGTGATCCTTAAACTGGTTCATGCCGGCGCCGGTAAAGAGCACGCTCGGGTCGTTCTGCGGCACCAGCGAATCCGACGCGATGTGCTTGTGCCCATGGCTTTTGAAGAACTCAATCCAGCGTCGGCGGATCTCGTCGGTGGTCAGGAATTGCGGCATGTTTGAAAATCCAATCGTAGAACAATGAACCGGGCTGACAAAGGCACGAAGCGACAGAGTTTATGTAACTTTGCCTTGAGGGCAACAGCGAGTGCAACAAAGCTGTTCAAAAGTGCACTAGGCGCGCACATCCGCTTCCTCCTTTATTAGAGAAAGCCCGAGGCATCCTCGCGCCAAAAACCAAGTGACAACAACGCCCCGCCCCGGCGCCATGCCCCGGAAAAAAGTTCGTAAAGAAAACTCACAGATCCAAATTTAAAGTGTGCCGGAATTAGTTCTCACAGACGTCGGACACTGCGCCGGTTGTCTTCGCTGCTTCGTTGAAGCATTCTCGAAGTGTATAGTAGTCGGCGCGCTCCCTGTTACTGCTCAAGCAAAAATCTCGCTCACTGATATTTTGAAGCCAGGCAGCGCCGGTTCCGCGTCTGCTTGATCGTTTTTTCGAAAGACGACTGGCGATTCGGGCGCGGCCGCGCGGTACACATTGACCTGTTCATTCAGCACATCGACGTCCCAAACTACCGCTGTGCCCGCCGCGAAATAATCGGCTCGCTTTTCGGCCAACTGACTTTCGGCAAGCGCCCCGTAATCGTTTTCACTGCGCACTTCAACCGCCAGCGTCGGAGCGCCCTCGACGAAACGCATCGCGTCGTCGGGAAAAGGTCCGGCGTAATACGCCGCATCCGGCGCGAAAGTCTGCCGGCCGGATGGAAGCGTCGGCACAGTGAATCCCATGTTGTCGGTGTAGGCTTCGCCTTTTCGTGAGCGTTTGCAGTATTCCCGAAGCGCGACAAAAATGTTTCCTGCCACAATGTTGGGTCGTCGTCCGGTTGGCATGGATCTCACAATCTTTCCGCCAATTAGCTCGGCTTTGCCGGGCTCGCGGGAAAGATCCTCTAGTGTCGCGTATGCAGGTCGGATCATAGATGGCCTCATTGAGAATAATACCTGACCTGCGATTGAAATCAATGCAAACCCTTCTCCCCCCGTTTAGGGGAGAAGGTCGACGAGCGGAGCTCGCAGGATGAGGGGCGGGGGGTGTTTGCAAGTCCGGCGTAGGCCGCCCCTCACCCCCGACCCCTCTCCCCCTGAACGGCGGGGGCGAGGGGAGAACAAGCAGCGCCTGCTTTGAACGTGCTCCTCACTTACTACGCTTGCGGTGTACTCACACAGGAACCTTTTCGGGAGCCCTGAAGCCATGCTGTTCAAGCGTCTGTCGAGTTTCGTCGTATTGCTGGCCGTTCTCTCAAGCTGCGTTGCCGAAGAGAAGGCCCGAAAGGAAAAGGCGGAAGCCTTTCTCGATGCGACCACCGCCGGGCCTGACTTCAAAATTCAGGGCGAGTACTCTGGCGAGATCACGGTAAAGGAAGGCGGCAAGAAGTCCAAGCTCGGCGTGCAGGTTGCCGCGCGCGGAGAAGGCAATTTCGTGGCGCTCTTTTTCACCGGCGGATTGCCTGGCGAGGGCGATGCCACCGGAAAAGATTTCTTTGAGCTCAAAGGAATGACCCAGGACGGAAAAGTGAGTTTCTCGCTGGTCGGCAACGCCTACACCGCGCATTGCGACGGTGAAATCTTCAAAGGCGAGAGCACCAAAGGCGAGAATTTTGAATGCAAAAAGATCGTGCGCGGCAGCCCGACCATGGGTGCCAAAGCGCCGACTGGCGGTGTTGTTCTTTTTGACGGCACTAACACTGACGCTTGGAAAGGCGCGAAGAAAGATGCGCGCGACCTGCTGGCTACCGGCGCCACCACCGCAAAAGAGTTCAGCGACTTCACGCTGCATCTGGAATTTTCGACGCCCTTCAAGCCGGCCGGAAGCGCGCAGGATCGCGGAAACAGCGGCGTCTACATTTTGAACCGCTACGAAATCCAGATCATGGATTCATTCGGCACGCCGCCGGTCTTCAATGGGTGCGGCGCGCTCTACCGCGTGGTCGCTCCGCCGCTCAACATGTGCTACCCGCCGCTGGCATGGCAGACCTACGACATCGATTTCCAGGCCCCGCGCTTCGAAGCCGATAAGAAGACGCAGAACGCGTTCGTGACCGTGCGCCAGAACGGCGTGCTGCTTTACGATAAGCTGGAGATCAAAAGCGGCACCGGCGCCAAGCAGAAAGAGAAGGAAGTCCCCGCCGGTCCAATCTACTTGCAGGATCACGGCAACCCGGTCTTCTATCGCAACATCTGGATAGTTGAGAAAAAGTAAAATGTGAAACGTGAAGGGCTAAGAGCCAAGAGCCAAGAGCCAAGAGCACCTTTGTGGCCAGCCTATGGCTCATGATTCCCAAAGAAAATTTCAGTGCAATAAAATGATTGGTTTAAGTTGGCAGAGCGTGTCATTCGTTTATAAGGTGGTGTATTCCTGTTAGCCATAAACCCAAAATCAACATCGGAGACGATCGATGCAAGTGTTTGATATGCGCTGTATTGTTTTTGGACTATGTGTCTTGAGCGCCGCTCTCATGGCCGGCGAGACCAAGACTCCGCCCAAGAAAAAGCCCGGGCACCGCTGCACCGAAATGGAATACGGTCCGTACCTCGCTGCCAGCTTTGGCGCAGGCAAGGACAACATGGCGCTCAAGGGCGTCACCGTTCGTCTGATGAAAGAGCCTGAAGTTAATATCTGCTTCGACACCGAATTAATGCGCGTCTCCGCCGGCTGGACTGACGGCTTCATCGACTGGGCCAGCACGCCCTTCAACGGCGCGCACGGCGCGGGTCCCAACGCGGTGGGCAAAATTCAATTCAGCACCAAGCGCAATCCGGGCTGGGCGCGCGAGTGCGTCTTCACCGATCCGCGCCAGGATAAAGACGGTCCGCTTCCCGCCGATTGGGCCAAGTACAAGGGCCTCTATCTGAACGGCGACAAAGTCATCTTCTCCTACACAGTCGGCGACAGCAACATCCTTGAACTTGATAGTGCCGTTAAGGTCGATGGCGGCGTCGCCTTCGTCCGCACGCTGAATATGGGCGTCTCCACCAAGCCGCTCTGCATGATGGTTTGCGAAGTCGATGGCACTGAAGGCAGCAGCGCCAAGATCGGCGAAGCCATCGGGGCCGTCCTCAGCGGCCCGGCTGGAAAAGTGGTCGCCGCAGTCGCGGGCGCGCCGGAAGGCACAGTTCTGGAAGCTTCGGGCGGTCGCATTCTGCTCAAGCTTCCGCCGCTGACCAAGCCCGCCTCCTTTAAACTGGTCATCGCGCAAGTGCCCGACGAAAAAAGCCTCTCTGTTGCGCTGGATGGCGCAGCCGAGAACCTCGCACCGCTGATCAAAGGCGGAGTGAAGCGCTGGGAACAGAGCGTGCAGACCAAGGGCGTGCTTGGAGCCGACGACGCGCCCTACACCGTCGATACGCTCACTCCGCCCGACGACAATCCCTGGAAATCCTGGATGCGCTTCGGCGGCATGGACTTTTTCGCCGACGGAAAACGCGCCGCGCTCTGCACCTGGAGCGGCGACGTCTGGATCTGTTCCGGCATCGACGAAAAGCTCGAGAACCTGACCTGGACGCGCTTCGCCACCGGACTGTATCAGCCCCTCGGCCTTAAGATCGTCGACGACAAAATCTATACGCTTGGCCGCGACCAGATCTCGCGCCTGCACGATCTGAACAACGACGGCGAAGCCGACTTCTACGAATGTTTCAACAACGACTGCGCAGTGACCCCTAACTTCCACGAATTCGCCTTCGACCTGCAGACCGATCCGCAGGGCAATTTTTATTATTCAAAGGGATCGCCCGTGCGCGGCGGCGGGCGCGGCTTTGAGCGCATCTCGAAACACAATGGCGTCATCATGAAAGTCTCCAAAGATGGCAGCACAAGCGAAATTTTCGCAACAGGATTCCGCGCTCCGAACGGAATGGGCGTGGGCCCCAATGGCGAAGTCACCAGCGGGGATAACGAAGGCACCTGGATGCCTTCGTGCCCTTTGAACCTGATTCAGAAAGGCGGCTTTTATGGCGTCAAGGAAGCCGCGCACCGTCTCACCGCTCCTGACAAACGCGACAGCCCGATCTGCTGGCTGCCCATGGGTGTCGACAACTCTGGCGGCGGACAGGTATGGGTGACAAGCGACAAATGGGGCCCTTTCAAGGGCAGCATGCTCCACCTTTCCTACGGCAAGTGTTCGCTTTTCAAGGTGATGTACGAGGTTCTCGACGGCGTGCCGCAGGGCGGCGTGGTCCGCTTTCCGCTGACCTTTGCGAGCGGAATCAATCGTTCCCGCTTCAATCCAGTCGACGGGCAACTGTATGTCTCGGGCCTGAAAGGCTGGCAGACCACCGCTGCCAAGGACGGCACCTTCCAGCGTGTGCGTTACACGGGAAAGAATGTCGCGATGCCGACGGAATTGCATGTGCGCAAAAGCGGTATCGACATCACTTTCAGCAGCGCGCTTGACGCGGCCTCCGTCAATGATATCAACAATTGGAGCGGCCAGATATTCAACGTACGATGGACGGTCACGTATGGTTCGCCCGAATTCACCCTCTCCGACCCGCTAAAGAAAGGGCGCGACCCGCTGGCCATCGATGCCGTCAAGCTCTCGGC
>Ga0105047_10003413_pt1 | contig 27998 bp, 19 predicted proteins | sample MAT04_FD_78384 | JGI IMG/M metagenome (GOLD analysis project Ga0105047, IMG submission 78384) | Freshwater microbial communities from Lake Fryxell liftoff mats and glacier meltwater in Antarctica - MAT-04 (megahit assembly) | ecosystem: Environmental > Aquatic > Freshwater > Ice > Liftoff... | reverse complement strand
CACCGCGCTCTCACTCTCTCACCCTCTCACCTACGCCACCTACGACGGCGACACCCCTTCGGCCGAGCGCAGCCGCATCCGCAAAACGGCGCGCATCCTGCTCTCCAATCCGGACATGCTGCACGTGGGCATCCTCCCCTATCACACCCAATGGGCGCCGTTTCTGGCCGGGCTGCGCTGGATCATCATCGACGAGATGCACACCTACCGCGGCGTCTTTGGTAGCCAGGTGGCCAACGTGCTGCGCCGACTCCAGCGTCTCTGTCGCTACTATGGCGGCCAGCCGCAGTTCATCTGCACGAGCGCCACAATTGCCAATCCGGCAGCGCTGGCCGAACACCTGATCGAACAGCCGGTGACGCTGGTCGCCGGCAACGGCGCGCCGCGCGGCGAAAAGCAGATCATCCTGGTCAACCCACCCTTGCTGGATGCCGAAAAAGGCATTCGGCGCAGCGCCACGTTGGAAGCGACCGATCTTGCGGCCCGTTGTTTGCGCGCCAACCTGCAAACCATCGTCTTTGGGCGTGCGCGGCTGACCACTGAACTCTTGTTGACCTATGTGCGCGAAAAAGCGGAGCCTCACCCCTCGCTCCTTGCGCCGCGTTCCGCACTCTCTGCCATTCGTGGCTATCGCGGGGGGTACCTTCCTTCCGAACGCCGCGCCATCGAAGCCGGCCTGCGCAGCGGCGATGTGCGCGGCGTGGTGGCGACCAATGCGCTGGAACTCGGCATCGACATCGGCGCGCTGCAAGCGGCCGTCATCTGCGGCTATCCGGGCAGCATTGCCAGCACCTGGCAGCAGATGGGCCGCGCCGGGCGCACGACGGAGGCATCGCTGGGGCTGCTCGTGGCGACCGGCGGCGCGCTCGACCAATACGTGATCCAACACCCAGAGTTCATTTTCGAGCAGTCACCCGAACATGCGCTGATCAACCCGGACAATTTGATGCTGCTGCTCGACCAGGTGCGCTGTGCGACCTTTGAACTGCCTTTTGCAACGGGAGAGCGCTTCGGCGCCAACCGCGTACCCAGTGACGAAACCGACGACACAACCGGCGACGTGTTGGCGCTGCTGGTCGAAGAGGGCGATGTGCAGCCCCACAACGGTGAGTTCTTCTGGAGCGGCGAGAGCTATCCGGCGCGCCGCGTCAGCTTGCGCAGCGCCGGCCGCGATAGCGTGGTCATTCAGGCGGAAACCACGGTGCAGCAGTCCCCCGCCGCCCCGCGCCGCCCCGCGGGGCGCGACCTCCCCGCGGCCTATACCGTAATCGGCGCCGTGGACCACGCCAGCGCGCCGCTGCTGGTGCACGATGGCGCCATCTATCTGCACGAAGGGCAGAGCTACCAGGTCAAGAAGCTGGATCTCACTGCGCTGCGCGCCGATGTGGCCCCCGTAATCGTGGACTACTATACCGAGGCGGCGACCGAAACGACCGTAACGGTGCTCGCCGTGCATGGTCAGCGTGAAACACCGGCCAGCGTCGCCACCTTTGGCGATGTCGAAGTGACGGCACAGGTGATCGCCTACCGGCGTATCAAACGCCATACCCATGAAACGCTCGGCGTACAGCCGCTCGACTATCCACCGCAGATCCTGGACACCAGCGCCTACTGGCTTGCCGTGCAATCGGCCGTGCAAAACGCCCTCGAACGCGCCGGTCTTTGGTACGACTCGGTCAACGACTATGGTCCCAACTGGCAGGAACAGCGCGCCAAGGTGCGCGCCCGCGACCACTATCGTTGCGTCCAATGCCGCGCACCCGAACCGCCTGGCCAGGAGCACGACGTCCACCACCGCATCCCCTTTCGCACCTTCGGCTGTGTGTCGGGCGTGAATGAGCATTACCTGCTCGCCAATCGCCTGGAGAACCTCATGCTGCTGTGTCGTGCCTGTCACCGGCGGCTGGAGACCGCCGGCCGTCTGCGCACCGGCATGGACGGCCTGGCCTATGCCCTGACCAACCTGGCGCCCGTGCACCTCATGTGCGACCGCGCCGACCTCGGCGTCCACGTCTCTCGCGCCGATACGCCCTCCTCCTCTCACCCCCTCCCCCTCTCACCCTCCCCTCTTGCCACCATCTACCTCTACGAACGTGCCCCCGCCGGCCTGGGATTCAGCACGTTGCTCTACGAGTTGCATGACGACCTGTTGCGCGCGGCGCGCGCCCTGGTCGGCGCCTGCACGTGCCAAAACGGCTGCCCTGGCTGCGTCGGGCCAATCTTGGAAGAGCAAAGCGGGCAACTGGCCACCAAACGGCTGACCGCCGGCTTGTTGGACGCGCTGTTGGCATAACGTGCTATAATTCTCTCCCATTCAACGCGTGGCAGCCAACGCTGTGGCGCATACAACCACCCGCAAATCGCACCAAGCCCGGAGGCTATCATGGGACATCCGCTCGCTGGAAAAGTCGTCATCATCACAGGCGCCAGTACGGGGATCGGCGCGGCGGCGGCGCGCTCGCTGGCGCATGCCGGTTGCAAAGTGACATTGGCCGCACGTTCAATAGACAAACTAGCGGCGCTGGCGGCAGAGATCGGCCCGGCTGCCTTGGCGATCCCGACCGATGTCACCGTGGGCGCCGATGTCGTGCGCATGGTGGAAGAGACTGTGGCGCATTTCGGGCGCGTCGATGTGTTGTTTGCCAATGCCGGCATCTACATCCCCGGCACGGTGGCGGAAGGCGACCCTGATGCCTGGGCAAACCTCTTGAACGTGAACATCGACGGCGTCTTGCGCGGCGTCCATGCGGTGCTGCCGCATATGATGGCGCAGCGCTCCGGCGACATTCTGGTCACCAGTTCGATCTCCGGCTTTATCGACATCCAGTGGGAGCCGATCTACAGCGCGTCCAAGCATGCCATCCAGGGCTTTGTGCACACGCTGCGCCGGCAGGTGGCGCCGCAGGGCATCCGCGTGATGGCGATCGCGCCGGGCATGGTGGCCAACGAGTTGTGGGGCTTCTTCGACCCAGCAGAAATCGACAAAAAAGTCGCAGAACATGCCAGCCTGCGCTCCGAGGATGTGGCGGAAGCGGTCGTTTTCATGCTATCCCAGCCGCCGCACGTGACGATTCGCGATCTGGTGATGCTGCCGCAGAACCAGGATCTGTGACGCTATGGCGAAGGGAGGAGGGCTTTCGGGGGATGTCGATCACTGTATGGGGCGCGTAATTTGGTGGCTTGACAACTGCCAAAACGCAGTGTAATATATCCATGCAGCATGGTACGCATACCATACACGTAACGAGTAGTTGACGCCTCTCTGTTCATTGCGTAAAATGACGTTTAGCTGTGGCGTCGATCCGTCGTGGTTGCTCCCAATGATTCATTTCCATATCGTCGTATGTTGATAGTCAGTCAGCAAAGCAGATAGCCGGCGCACGTGGTGACGTGCAGTGCGCATGCTTGGACGTGTATGCGTGGTCATCTGCCCCCGTAATGTGGTTGTCTCTCTCTGGTTACTTCGGCGTTTGCTGAAGCAACCATTTCGATCCTATCAGTTTTCAGCTTTTGCGAAGCATGGAGGAGATTACATGCAAACCAATCAGCTTTCTCGCCGGCGCTTTCTGCAATTAGCCGGCATCGGTGCGACCAGCGCTGTGGTGCTGGCCGCGTGTCAGGCGGCGCCAGCCGCCGCCCCGGCCGGTGGCGCCGCCGCCGGTGAAGCCGCTGCACCAGGAGCGGCCCCGGTCACGTTGACTTTTGGTCACACCTGGGAAGCCTCGTTCCAGGCACATCAGGCGGAGTTCGACAAGAAATACGCCGAGAATCACCCGGGCACGATGTTTGAGATCACCTACAACACCTGGGGTGATCACAATCAAATTGTGCCGACCTGGGCCGCCGCCAACACCCTGCCGGACATGATCTACACGCATGGCCGCTATGCCTTCCCATGGAACTTCGAGGGCATCTTGGTGCCCACGCAGGATTTCATCGACAAGGATGCGGAGTTTGACGTCAAGGGCATCTGGAATGAGGCGCTGCGCCTCTACCAGTTGGATGGCAAGCAATACTCGATCCCGTACGATCACGGCCCCATCATTCTAGGCTACAACAAGGACCTCTTTGACGCGGCCGGCGTTGCCTATCCCGCCGAGGACTGGACGTGGGACAACTTCTTGGAAGCTGCGCAGAAGCTGACCAAGGAAAACCAATGGGGCTACGGCGGCTACTACAATACCATTTTTGGCCTTGGCAACGAGAATGGTATTTCGGCCGTAGGGCCGTGGGGTGGCGACGTTCTCGACGAGACCGAAACCAAGATTCTATTGGACACGCCCGAAGCCAAAGCAGCGATGCAGTGGTGGGTGGACTTGATCCAGTCCAATGTGGCGCCGACGCCAGCCATGGCGCAGGCGATCCCGGCTGGGCCGTGGGTGGCCGGTCAGGCAGCGATGTTTGCCCTGGCCTCGTGGGGCACCCCCACGCTGATTCAAAATGCCAACTTCAAGTGGGATGTGGCGCCGTGGCCCAAGGGACCTGCGAAACAAGTGACCGGCTCGTTCGGCAGCGGCTTTGGCATCACGCGTGACTCCAAACATCCGGACGCGGCATGGGCTTATCTGCGCGAGTACCTTTCCAAGGAAGGCATGGAGTTCATGTGGGGCGCTTCGGGCCGTGGCAGCCCCGCACGCGAGGCGGCGTATCCGAGTTGGCTGACCTCCGAAGGCGCGCCGGAACACGCCCAATTCTACGCCGATGCCTTGAAGAACTACGCTGTGACCGGTCGCCCGTACCAGACATTGGCCGGCGGCGAGATCCTGGATATCTTCAATCGCAACACGCAGCTGATGGAGTCGGGTGACCAGAGCGTCGACGACACTGTCGCCAACATTATCAAGGATGGTACACCTGTCCTCGAGGCAGCGGCGGCCAAGCAGGCGGCGAAGAAGTAGAGATGGTTAGGTAAGGGACTGTGCGTCGAGATGTTGCTGCGAACACAGTCTTGGCACACTCGTCAGGTGAGTGCAGAGCCACAGAAAGGCTAAGGGCAGTAATGGATACTCAGCTTACTCTGTGGTCTCTGCGCCCTGCGTCAACGTCCATACGGATCGCTTTCACGGAAGGACGGCTCGCCGATGTTGTTTACAGTCATACGATCGCGAGGGCGCAAGCCACTCACACTCCAGCAGCGGGAAGAGCTAGATTTCTATCTGTTCATCGGGCTGTGGCTGATCGGCTTCATCCTCTTTACGGGTGGGCCGATCCTGGCATCCTTTTTCTTCAGTTTCACGAACTGGACGGGCTTGACCAGCGGCGAGTTTGTCGGTTTGCTGAACTTCAAGACACTGCTGTTTGACGACCCTCTTTTCTGGACTGCCACGCGTAACACCTTTTTCTACTCGTTTGGCGCAGTCACGCTTGGCACGGCGGGGGCCTTGTTCGTGGCCTTGCTACTGAACCAGAAATTACCTGGCACAACCTTTCTGCGCGTGATTTACTATATGCCGTCGATCGCCAGCGGTGTGGCCGTCTCTATTCTGTGGATTTGGCTGTTCAACCCGCAGTCGGGCCTGATCAACTATCTGCTCTCCTTGATCGGGATCAAAGGACCCCTCTGGCTGGCCAGTCAACAGTGGGCACTACCGGCGTTGATCATCAAAAGCCTATGGGCGATTGGCGCCAATATGATCATCCTGTTGGCCGGTCTGCAAGCTGTACCGACCAGCCTCTACGAAGCCGCCAAGATCGACGGCGCCAACCAGTGGCGCGAGTTTCGCGCGGTGACACTGCCCATGCTCTCGCCGGTACTGTTCTACGTGCTCGTCATCTCCACCATCAGTTCCTTTCAAATCCTCACCGATGTGCTGGTGATGACGCAGGGCGGTCCGGGCACGGCAACGTTCGTTTTTGTCTACTTTATCTACCAGGCGGCTTTCCAATACTTGAAGATGGGTTATGCCTCGGCGCTGGCCTGGATTCTTTTCGTCATCATTCTGGCACTGACGCTGCTCCAGCTTTGGGGCAGCAAGAAGTGGGTCTATTACGAAGACGATAGCCGCTAACCGGAAGGATTTGCTTTATGGGCCAGACGATCGACCGCCCACTTGGTTCCGCTCTACGCAAAGCGACTACGGTCCCCTGGCACCAGCGCAGCAGCACGCGCGGGGTTTTTCAGGCCATCCTGGTCTATGCGATTGTCCTGCCGGGGGCGCTCTTATTCACGATCCCCCTGGTGTGGATGCTCTCGACTGCGCTCAAAGAGCCCAAGCAGATATTCATCTTTCCGCCGCAGTGGATTCCCAACCCCGTGCATTGGGAAAACTTCGCCAAAGGATGGAATGATTTTCTGCCCTTCAATCGCTTCTTACTCAACTCGCTGATCATCACCACCAATAATATCGTTGGCAACCTGATTTCGTGCTGCCTGGCCGCTTTCGCTTTTGCACGCTTACGGGCGCGTGGTAAGAATTTCTTCTTTCTGCTCGTGCTTGGCACCATGCTGCTCCCGGCCGAAGTGACGATCATTCCGCAGTACGTGCTCTTCTCCAAACTGGGGTGGAACAACACGTGGCTGCCGCTCATGGTACCCTCCTGGTTTGGCTGGGCCTTTTTCATATTTCTGTTGCGCCAGTTCTTTATGGGGATTCCGCGTGAATTGGATGAGGCGGCCCGTCTCGATGGTGCGTCGTCGTGGCACATTATGTGGAAGGTTATCATCCCCCTGGCCAAACCGGCGCTGGCCACCGTGGTGATCTTTGGCTTTATCGGCAACTGGAATAACTTCTTGCAGCCCTTGATCTATATTCGCTCTACCGATATGCAGGTGTTGGCAGTGGGGCTCAACATGTTCCGCGGCGCCTTTGGCAACACCAACTACAACTACATGATGGCCGTTTCGCTGCTGGTGCTGCTGCCGGTGCTCGTCGTCTTTTTCTTCGGCCAACGCCTCTTTGTGCGCGGCATTGCCCTGACGGGGATCAAAGGGTAGTCGCGCGTAAGGGCGTTTCGTCGTACAACGTGCAATTTCCCATCGAACAGCTCGAGAGCCAGGAAAAACAGGGTTGCTCGGCAGCGCTGGGAAATTTGCGTGCCTGTGAATTCAGTTTCTTACAACCGTTACGCCTGTAAAGGGGAACGTCGATGCAAACCAGCCCAATCCAAGAACCGTCGTTACCGGCAGCCAGCCGCACGATCGCCCTCGACAATATCTGGCTGCGGCCTACCGCGCGCTGGGGGCATACGCAGTACAGTCTCGAATATCACAAGGAATACCTGGCCCGCCATACCGGCATCGCTGCCGACAGCACGGAGCGCCTGCGCCGGGGCTATGACCGCTTTGGCCTGGACTTCCTTTGGCACACCCAGGACGGCTTGGTCGATTGGGCCAAGGCCGGCCGCGCCACGGACATGGGGCACGCCTCCTATGCCACAGATGGCAGCGACCTCCGCCAGCCCGTCGCCAGCCCGTTTACCTCCGAAGAAGAGGTGTGGGCGTTCGATGCCGTGCAGGAATATGGGCTGCCCGACTTCGACGACCAGGTGCGCAGTTACGAAGTAATCCTGCAGACGGCACGCGCAAATTTCCCCAACCAGCTCACCACCGGCGGCTACTACAAGACAATCGTGTCGGGGGCCATCGAGGCCTTCGGCTGGGATATGTTGCTGCTGGCGGCCGCCGATATCCACCAGATGGAGCGTGTCTTCGACAGCTTCTTTCGCCGCACGCTCTTCCACATGCAGGCGTGGGCGCAGACCAGCGCCGAGGTCATCATTCAGCATGACGATTTCGTGTGGGCACGCGGTCCCTTTATGAATCCGGATGTCTATCGCAAGATTCTCATCCCGCGCTATGCCGAACTGTGGAAACCGCTGCATGCCGCCGGTAAGAAGGTGCTCTTCTGCTCGGACGGCAACTTCACGCAGTTTGCCGGTGACATTGTCGCAGCAGGCGCCGATGGGCTGATCTTTGAGCCATGCATGGATTGGGGCTCCATGGTCGAAAACTTCGGCCAGACCACCTGCCTGGTGGGCAGTTTTGTGGACTGCCGTGATCTCACCTTTGGCAAATGGGACATCGTGCGCACCGACCTCGACCGCACCTTTGCCCACCTGGAGCGCTGCAAAGGCGCCCTCGTCGCTGTCGGCAACCATCTCCCCCCCAATATTCCGGGAGAAATGCTCGATCGCTATTTCGACTACCTGCTGCCCCGCTTGGGGCGCTGATTTTCCGCAAGCAACTTTGAGGCATATTATCCGTTATGGTGTCACCTGCGATTGACGAGACCGTTCAGGCCAACCTGAAGTGGAATTTCTCGGTGAACTTGGTCGATATCTCTTTTATCACCCTGGGCCTCAGCCTGATCTCGCGTGAAACCGTCATGCCGATCCTGGTAAGCTCGCTCACCGATTCGAAAATGGCGATCGGCATGATCGCTGCCCTGTGGGGGCTGGGAATCTATCTGCCCCAACTCTTTACGGCGAACTACGCCGAGCGGCTGCGTTACAAGAAACCTTTCTTGATGGTGTTGAGCAGTTTTGGCGAACGGCTGCCCTACCTTCTGATCGGCATCGCGGTGTGGCTGTTTGCCGTGTCCTCGCCAACGCTGGCCCTGGTGCTCTTCTTTGTGTTCTTGACCACGGCGGCCTTCAGCGCCGGCGCCGGGACGCCGGCCTGGTTCGACATGATCGCCAAGGTCATTCCCGTGCAGCGCCGTGGGTTGTGGGCCGGCATCGGCAGCGGGCTGGGCGCCTTGATGGGCATCGCCGGCGCCTATTTTGTGGGGCGTATTCTCGACAGTTACCCCTATCCGGGCAACTTCGCCTTTCTCTTTGTGCTGGCCTTTATCTTTGTCAGCATCTCGTGGGTCGGGCTGGCGCTCAACCGCGAGCCGCCTAGCGAGATCGTCAAGCATCCGGTGTCGCAGGTAACCTACTTTCGCCGGTTGCCGGCGATTTTACGCGCCAACGAGAACTACCGCCGCTTCTTCGTCGCGCGCACCATCGTCCAGTTTGGCACCATGGCCGGCGGCTTCTTTATCATCTATGGCAGTGAGCGCTTCGACCTGGACGGCACCGACATCGGTGCGTTGACCGCCGTGCTGATCGGCAGCCAGGCGCTGATGGGGTTGGTCTGGGGGCTGATTGGCGACCGCCTGGGCCATAAGGCTGTTCTTACCTGTGCCGCCGTGGCGGTGGCCCTGGCCGCCTTCGTCACGTTGATCGCGCCGACGCAGGAATGGTTGTTTGTCACCTTTTTCTTGATGGGTGCCTACTTGGTCGCCGATTGGGTTTCCAGCCTCAACATCATCCTTGAGTTTTGTGACCCTGCCGACCGCCCGACCTATATTGGGCTGACCAATACATTGTTGGCGCCTTCGATCGTGTTGGCGCCGCTGATCGGTGCCTGGCTGGCCACCGCCGTCGGCTATCCTGGCCTGATGGTGGTCGCTGCGCTGTTCGCCATTGTGGGCGCCCTGCTCTTTGCCTTTTGGGTCAAGGAACCAAGGCAAGCGCCGTCAACCTAGCGGTTGTTTGCTTTCCGCACTGCAAGCCTATTGATCTCTACTCAGGACATACCCATGAACCGCACCGACTTTCTACCCTTTCGGCAAATCCACCTCGACTTTCACACGAGTGAAGACATTCCCGGCATCGGCGCCGATTTCGACCCGGACGAGTTTGCCGGCACGCTCGCCAAGGCCCACGTCAACTCCATTACCTGTTTTGCGCGCTGCCATCACGGCTGGCTCTACTATGATTCAAAACTGAACCCAGAGCGGATCCATCCACATTTGGAGCGGCCCAACCTGCTCAAAGAGCAGATCGAAGCCTGCCATGCGCGCGGAATCCGCGCCCCGATCTACACCACAATCCAGTGGGACCACTTCACGGCACGCCAGCACCCCGAGTGGCTCTGCACCGACGCTGACGGCTGTGTGGTCGGCACGCCGCCCTTCGAGGCCGGCTTCTATCGAGAGATGAACGTCAACTCGCCTTACATCGACGAGTTTATCAAGGGGCACGTGCGTGAGATCCTGGAGACGCTGCCGGTCGACGGCTTCTTCTTCGACATCGTGCGGCCGATCCCTTCCACCGATCTCTACACGCAAGCCAAGATGCGCGCCGCCGGTCGCGACCCGGCTGACGCCGAGCAGCGCGCCCAGTTTGCCTTGGACTCGCTCAATGACTTCAAGCGCGACCTGAGCGCATTTGTGTGGGCCATCAACCCTGAAGCCAGCGTCTTTTTCAACGCCGGCCACGTCGGCACGCGCCACCGCGCCGTCGCCACCGCCTATTCGCATTGGGAACTGGAGACGCTGCCCTCCGGCGGCTGGGGCTACCAGCACTTCCCGGTCACCATGCGCTATGCGCGCAACCTGGGCCTGGATATCTTGGGGCAGACTGGCAAGTTCCACACCTCGTGGGGCGATTTTCATTCGTTCAAAAACCTCCCTGCCCTCCAATTTGAATGCTTCCGCATGCTGGCGATGGGCGCCAAGTGCATGATCGGCGACCAGTTGCCGCCGCGTGGGCGCATCGAACCGTATGTCTACGACCTGGTCGGCAAGGTCTATGCCGAGGTCGCAACCAAGGAGCCGTGGTGCGAAGGCGCCAAAGCCGTCAGCGAGATTGCCGTCTTCACGCCCGAAGAGTTCGGCTCTGCCCAGGCCTTTGCCCTGCCCGACGCCATCAAGGGCGCCACGCGCATGTTGGAAGAAGCCGCGCACCAGTTCGAAATCGTCGACTCCCACAGCGACCTGTCGCCATACAGCGTGGTCATTCTGCCCGACAGCATCCCCGTCAACCCGGCACTGGCGGCCAAGCTCAAGGGCTATCTCGACCAGGGCGGCAAGATCATCGCCACCTTTGAATCGGGGCTGAATCCACAGCAGAGCGCCTTCGCCTTCAAAGCGCTTGGCGTCGCGATGGTCTCTGAAGGCCCGCGGGCGGCCGATGGCAGCCTGGTGCGCGGCGCCGTCTACGAACGCGGCGACTATGTGGACTACCTGTTGCCCACCGGCGAAATCGGCCGCGGGCTGCCGCCGACCGAGCATGTCATGTACATCCGCGGCATGGATGTCAAAGCCGTTCCCGGTGCGCAAGTGCTGGCCAGCATCGTGCCCAGCTACTTCGACCGCACCTGGGAGCATTTCTGTTCGCACCGGCAGACGCCGGCGGCGGGCGTGGCGGGCAACGCCGGCGTCGTGCGCAATGGCGATGTAATCTACTTCAGCACCCCGCTGTTTACCCTCTACCAAAAGGTGGCGCCGCTGTGGTGCAAACGGCTATTTCTCAATGCGCTGGAGATGCTGCTGCCCGCACCGCTCGTGCGCCATGCGGGGCCAAGCACGCTCTTTGTCACGCTCAACGAACAGGCGCAGCACGACCGCTGGGTGGCGCACCTGTTGCACTACATCCCGGAGCGTCGCGGCTTCTACTTCGACACCATCGAAGATGTCATTCCGCTCTACGATGTGCCGGTTTCGGTGCGTGTGCCTGGGGAAGTGAAAAGCGTGGTCATGGCGCCGGCAGGGAAGGCGCTACCGTTCACCCTGCAGGGCGACCGCGTCGATTTTGTCGTGCCCAAGGTCAATGGGCATGAAATGGTCGTGTTGCAATTTGCGAGTGGTGGTTAATCAGATATTGAGGCTACATGCAAAATAGGCTTTGGTACGACAAACCAGCCGCCACGTGGGTGGAGGCGTTGCCGGTCGGCAATGGCCGCCTGGGGGCGATGGTCTTTGGCGGCGTGATGGAAGAACGCCTGCAACTCAACGAGGATACCTTGTGGTCCGGGGCGCCGCATGCGGGCGACAACCCCGCGGCCAAAGACGCGCTGCCAGCCGTGCGCGCCGCTCTCTTTGCGGGCCACTATGCCGAGGCGGACCGTCTCGCCAAGCAGCTTCAGGGGCCATTCACACAGTCCTACCAGCCGCTCGGCGACCTGTTGCTGACCCTCACCCCCAGTGAACCCGTCACACAGTACCGCCGCGCGTTGGATCTCGACACGGCGCTGGCGACCACGGACTATGCCGCGCGCGGCGCGCGCTACACCCGCGAAGTCTTTGCCAGCGCGCCCGACCAGGCCATCTACGTACGCATCGCCTGCGACAAACCAGGGCGCATCGACCTGCGCGTGCGCCTCACCAGTAAACTACGCCATACCACCCAGACGCCGGCCGTGGGAATGCTCGTGCTGGACGGGCGCGCCCCCAGCCACGTCGAGCCGCCTTATCGCCCCTCTGCCAATCCGATCCGCTACGCCGAAGATCCCGCGGAGATGGGCATGACGTTCGCCGTGCATGTGCAGGCGCTGGCGCAGGGGGGCGTCGTTGCCTCTGAAGACGGGGCGCTGCAAATCACCGGCGCCGACGCCGTGGTGCTCGTGGTGACGGCGGCCACCAGCTTCGCCGGCTACGACCGCGCGCCGGCGCTGGGCGCCGTCGACCCGCATCACCTGGCGGCCGCCGCGCTGCATGCGGCGGGCGATCGTTCCTATCTGGTGGCGCGTGCGGCCCATCTTGCCGACCACCAGCGTCTCTTCCAGCGCGTGACGCTGGATCTGGGGGCAGGAAACGTGGCCAATCTGCCGACCGACGAACGCGTGCGCCGCTTCGCCGCCGACCCCGACCCGGCGTTGGTGGCGTTGCTTTTCCAATATGGCCGCTACCTGCTGATCGCCAGCTCCCGGCCTGGCGCGCAGCCCGCCAATCTCCAGGGTATCTGGAATGATGAAGAGCGCCCCCCGTGGAGTTCCAACTTCACGATCAACATCAACACCCAGATGAACTACTGGCCGGCTGAAGTGACGAATCTGGCCGAATGCCATACACCGCTCTTCGCCTTTATCGCCGAGTTGAGCGAAAACGGACGGCACACGGCGCAGACCAACTACGGCGCACGCGGCTGGGTGGCCCACCACAACGCCGATCTCTGGCGGCAGAGCGCGCCCGTGGGCGACTTCGGCCACGGCGACCCCGTGTGGGCCTGCTGGCCAATGGCCGGCCCTTGGCTGTGCCAGCACCTGTGGGAACACTATGCCTTTGGGGGAGATCGCGCCTTTTTGGCCGAACGCGCCTATCCCCTCATGCGCGGGGCAGCCGAGTTCTGTCTGGACTGGCTGCTGGAGCACAACGGCTACCTGGTGACGGCGCCCTCCACGTCGCCGGAAAACAAGTTCACGACCGCCGCGGTTGAACAAGCCGCAGTCAGTGCGGCGTCCACTATGGACATGGCGCTGTTGCGCGATCTCTTTGTCAATTGCATCGAGGCCGCGACGGTACTGGCGGTTGATGCGGACTTCTGCCAAGAACTGGCGCGTGCGCTTGCCCGGCTCTATCCGCCGCAAGTCGGGCGCCATGGGCAACTCCAGGAATGGTGGCAGGATTGGGATGACCCTGAGGATCACCACCGCCACGCCTCGCATCTCTTTGGTCTGCACCCGGGGCGGCAAATCACCCGGCAGGCGACGCCGGATCTGTTTGCGGCGGCGCGTCGTTCCTTGGAACTGCGCGGCGACGGCGGCACAGGCTGGTCGATGGCGTGGAAGGTCAACTTCTGGGCGCGTCTGGAAGATGGGGACCACGCCCTCAAGATGGTCGGCAACATGCTCACGCTGGTGGAAGGCACCGCCACGATCTATGAGCACGGGGGCGTCTATGCCAATCTGTTTGACGCCCATCCGCCCTTTCAGATCGACGGCAATTTCGGGGTGACCTCCGGCATCGCCGAGATGCTGCTCCAAAGCCATGCCGGCGGCCTGCATCTGCTTCCAGCGCTGCCCACCGCGTGGGCGAAGGGCGTCGCGCGCGGGCTGCGCGCGCGCGGTGGTTTTGTGGTCGACCTCGAATGGCAGGAAGGGACGCTGCAACGGGCGACTGTCACCTCGCAGCAAGGGCGCCCCTGTCGTCTGCGCACCACCGGCGCCGTCGACGTGCGATCCGAAAACGCGCCCTTGTTTGCGCGTACCGCCGAGGAAGGCGTCGTGGTTTTTGCGACCGAGCCAGGCGGCGTCTACGTGATTACCCGTGCATAAATGCAGAGGAGCCGAACCATGTACGAACCTACCCGTGAATCCGTCTCGACGCACCCTACACCCGCCTGGTTCAACAACGCCAAGCTGGGCATCTTTGTGCACTGGGGCCTCTACTCCGTTCCCGGCTGGGCGCCGCTCGCCGGCGAGCTGAGCGAAGTGCTGGCCAACGGCAACTGGGCGACGTGGTTCGCCAACAACCCCTATGCCGAGTGGTACATGAATTCCTACCGCATCGATGGCAGCCCGACGCAGGTCCATCACCATGCCGCCTATGGCAATGCGTTTGACTACGCTGACTTTGCCGCCGGCTTCAACGCCGCTGCGCGTGAATGGGACCCCGCTGCGTGGGCCAGCCTCTTCCAGCGCGCCCACGCCCGCTATGCCGTATTGACCACCAAGCACCACGACGGCTTTCTGCTCTGGCCCAGCCGCCAGCCGAACCCCTTTATCCCCAACTACCACGCCGAGCGCGACCTGGTCGGCGACTTTATGGGCGCCATGCGCAGCCACAACATGACCGCCGCCTTGTACTACTCCGGCGGCCTCGACTGGACTTTTAACGACAAGGTGATCCAGGATCTTGCCGATATCCCCGCTACCGTGCCGCAGATGCCGGCCTACGTCGACTACGCCAACAACCACTGGCGTGAGCTGATCGACCGCTACCAGACCCTGATCCTCTGGAACGACATCGCTTACCCAGCCGAGACCGACCTCAATGGGCTCTTTGCCGACTATTACAACGCACTGCCGGAAGGGCTGGTCAACAACCGCTTTACGCAGCGCTTCCAGATCGGGCCGGACGGCAATATTGTCAGCGACAACCATTTCGACTTTGAGACGCCCGAATACGCCTCCTTCGCCGAAATCCGTGCGAAGAAATGGGAGTCCTGCCGCGGGGTAGGCGCCTCTTTTGGCTACAACCGCAATGAAGGGCCGGCGCACCACCTGACCGTGGAGGCCCTGGTGCGCTCCTTTGTCGACATCGTCAGCAAGAACGGCAATCTGCTGCTCAACGTCGGTCCGATGGCCGACGGCGCCATCCCCGCGATCCAGCAGGAACGGCTGTTGGGGTTGGGGGCGTGGCTGGATGTCAACGGCGCGGCGATTTTCGACACGCAGCCGTGGGTCGTCGCCGAAAGCCAGACTGATGGTGGCGTGGGCGTGCGCTTTACGCAGCAGGGGGATAATCTTTATGCCGTCCTGCTCGACACCCCCGCGGCGCCCCAATTTGAAATTGGCGGCCTTGCCTGTGTGGAAGGCACGACCGTGCACTTGCTCGGCCAGTCTGCGCCGCTGAGCTGGCGGTCGACCGACGGCGGCGTCGCCGTCACTGTCCCCGGGGCGCTGCCGGCGTCACCGGCCCATACACTTCAATTCACGCCGCGCCCGAGCTGGTGCTAAGCTAGGAGGAAATCGATCATGTCTGAGGTCACCAAGTTTGAGCCAACGTGGGAATCGCTTGCCCAGTACACGATCCCCGATTGGTACGCCGACGGTAAATTCGGCATCTTTATCCACTGGGGTGTCTATGCCGTGCCCGCCTTCGCCAATGAATGGTACCCGCGCAATATGTATGTGCAGGGCACCCCGGAGTTTGCACACCATGTGGCCACCTACGGCCCGCACACCGAATTCGGCTACAAAGACTTTATCCCCCTGTTCCGCGCCGAACAGTTCGATCCGGCGGCGTGGGCGGCGCTTTTCCGCCAGGCCGGCGCCCGCTTTGTCGTGCCGGTGGCCGAGCACCACGACGGCTTTGCCATGTACGACTGCTCGACCTCGCGCTGGACATCGGTCCACATGGGCCCCCAGCGCGACATCGTCGGCGAGTTGGCGCAGGCTGTGCGCAGCGAGGGGATGGTCTTTGGTCTTTCCAGCCACCGCGCCGAGCATTGGTGGTTTATGAACGGCGGCCGCGCCTTCCCTTCGGACGTGCAAGACCCCGCCAATGAGGACTTCTACGGCCCCGCCCATCAGCAGCCCGACTGCGACGGCACGCAGCAGACCGAGAATGTGCCCAGCCTCTTTTCCGAGCCGCACCCGAGTGCGGAGTATCTGAACGATTGGCTGGCGCGCACGTGCGAGCTGGTCGACAAATACCAGCCGCAGCTTGTCTGGTTTGACTGGTGGATTGGCCACGCCGCCTTCCCGCCCTATCTGCAGCAATTTGCAGCCTACTACTACAACCGTGCGCTGGAGTGGCAAAAAGGGGTGGCGATCAACTATAAGTACATCGCCTATCCCGAGGGCACCGCGGTCTTCGACGTCGAGCGTGGCCAGCTCAAGGGCATCCGCCCGCTGCTCTGGCAGAACGACACCTCGGTCTCCAAGAACTCCTGGTGCTATGTGGAAAACCAGGAGTACAAGACGGCCACGTCGCTGATCCAGGATTTAATCGATGTGGTGAGCAAGAATGGCGCGCTGCTGTTGAATATCGGCCCGCGGCCCGATGGCACCATCCCGGAGCCGGAGCAGGAACTGCTGCTGGCGATTGGCCGTTGGCTGGAGATCAACGGCGAGGCGATTTACGGCACGCGGCCGTGGCGCGTGTACGGCGAGGGTCCCACCGAAGTGCCGGAGGGCGCTTTCACCGACACCAACCGCGCGCCATTCACGGCGCAGGACTTCCGCTTCACAACCAAGGGCAACGACCTCTACGCCATCTGCCTGGCGTGGCCCGCGGTGTCGGCGACCGTCCAATCCCTCAGTACCGGCGCCGGTTTTGCGGCGGCACAAATCGCCGGGGTGCACCTCCTGGGCGCAGCAGACGCATTGGCCTGGACGGTGGATGAGGCGGGGCTGCATGTGATGCTGCCGGCGGAGCAGCCGTGCGAACATGCGTACACGCTGAAGATCACGTTGAACGGGTAAGCCCGCAACGGCAGTTCACACAAATATACACAAAATCACAAATTGGCTATTGACAAGCGCATGACGCCGTGCTATTCTGTGTGTGAAGATGTTGGTTCGCCTGTGTGCTGACGATGAGGCCCTGGCGACATTCGGACAAACTGGCTGGATTGCAGAGTGCGCTGCTGCCAGGGCATCATCAGGAAAACGAGCAGATTATGGGTTTACGCAACCAGACACAATTGATACCGGCCGGCACAAGACGCGCGATGCGTCGCACGCTGTGCCGATGGACGGATAGTCTGGCGAATCTCAGACACAGCCACTCACCCTGCACAAGATGTGGGAGGCAATGCCGGTAACGGCGTTAGCCCACACTTGGCCCGCCTTGGGAACCGCAGGCTGAACCCGGCCTGCGGTTTCTTTTTTGCCACCTATACCCACATCACTGATTTCGGGGATCTAGCTCAACGGTAGAGTGTTGTGCTGCGACCGCGCTCTCTTGTCCGCATCGCGGGCCGGCAGTGGTTGCTTATCAGGACATAAAGGGAGCAGGTTCGACTCCTGCGGTCCCCACTGGTGTGTGCAAGATACACACAAATACACAATTATGATTCCTTCATGGCTCGAAAGCGGGCCGCAGCCGGCGGGTTATCTCGAAAACTACCCCATCGGTAATCTCTTGCCCGCTTGTTGTTTCTGTCGGACCCTGGCGGGCCGGCGCTTGTAGGTTACCTCTCCCAAACCGTTGTCCAGGCCTGAAGACCCAGGGACGGTCGTACACGGCGACGCGTACGGCCGATTTGCCTACAACACTTCTCGTCCGCCAGGGGTTTTATCCACTCATCAAGGGGTGAGGAAGCGTGTTTTTCGGGAGGTGTGTATGACGTACCGCAAGTATTACTCCACGCGCCAGACGCCGCAGGCGATGCCCATGCCGGGCGCTGGGCAAGTCCCCAACGCGGCGGGCGGCTACGCGTGGGCCGTGGACGACTGGGCGCAGATGGACCGCTTCTTGGTGTTGGGCTCCGAAGGGGGCACCTACTACATCGGCGAGCGTAAGTTGACCGTCGAGAATGCCCAGGCCGTGCATCGCTGCATCCAGGTCGACGGTGTGCGCACCGTGCGCCGCATCGTCGAGATCAGCGCAGCGGGCCGTGCGCCCAAAAACGATCCGGCGTTGTTTGCGCTCGCCATGGCTGCCGGCGTTGGCGATGCGGCGACACGCCAGGCCGCCATGCTGGCACTGCCGCACATCGCGCGCACGGGTACACACCTGTTCCACTTTTTGGCCTATGTCGAAGGGTTCCGCGGGTGGGGTCGTGCCTTGCGCCGGGCAGTAGCCGGCTGGTACACGGCCATGCCGGCCGAGAAGTTGGCGTACCAGGCCGTCAAGTACCAACAGCGCGACGGCTGGGGTCACCGTGACGCGTTGCGTCTGGCCCACCCAAAGGCGCCGACCGCGCAGCACGATGCCATCTTCTACTGGATGGTGAAGGGCTGGGCAGAGGTCGGTGACGAAGCGCACCCGGAGCCGGCGTTGCGCCAGATCTGGGCGTTGGAGCGGGCCAGGCGGGTGGCGGACGTGCACGAGATGGTGGGCTTGATCGAGCGCTACGACCTGCCGTGGGAAGCCGTGCCCACGCCGTGGTTGGGCGAGGCGCCGGTGTGGCAGGCCTTGCTGCCCAAGTTGCCGATGACGGCCATGCTGCGCAACCTGGCGCGCATGACGGCCAACGGCACACTGCAGCCGATGGGTGCCGAGATGCGCTACGTGGTGGAGCGCTTGGGCGACAAGCAGGCCATCGCCAAGGCGCGCATCCACCCGATCGCGGTGCTGGCGGCGTTGAAGACCTACGCCCAGGGCCACGGCGAGCGCGGCAGCCTGCAGTGGCAGCCGCTGGCGCCCATCACCGACGCGTTGGACGCGGCCTTCTACCTGGCCTTCGGCAACGTCGAAGCGACGGGGAAGCGCATCGTGCTGGCGTTGGACGTATCGGGTTCGATGGATGGCGGGGTGATCGCCGGCGTGCCAGGCTTGACCCCGCGCGTGGCCGCGGCGGCCATGTCGTTGGTGACGGCGGCGGTCGAGCCGCACCACACAATCGTGGCGTTCGCCGCGCAGGCGGGGGGCGGCTATGGTGGGCAGTTTGGCCCTGGCGACCCGGCGATGCCGCCGGTCGACATCTCGCCGAGGATGCGGCTGGACCAGGTGGTCGCCAAGATGCAGGCAATCCCGATGGGCGGCACGGACTGCTCGTTGCCGATGCGCTGGGCGCTGGAGAAGCAGGTCAAGGCCGACGCTTTCGTGGTCTACACGGACTCGGAGACGTGGGCCGGCCCGGTTCACCCGGCGCAGGCATTGCGCACCTATCGCGAGAAGATGGGCATCCAGGCCAAGCTGGTCGTGGTCGGCATGACGGCAAATGGCTTCAGCATCGCCGACCCGCAGGACACCGGCATGCTGGACGTAGTCGGCTTTGATGCGGCCACGCCGCAGGTGATCAGCGATTTTATCGCTGGCTGACAATCATAATCGCAAGGGTGGGGAGGCGCTGTGGCTGCCCTGACAGCAGAGCGCTGCCCCACCCGGTCTACGGGAGGTAATCATGAAAGTTGCCGAAGCCTTGATCGCCAGGGCGAATGCCCAGAAACGGATCGAGGAGTTGAAGGTCCGGTTGACCCGGAACGTCAAGGTGCAGGAGGGCGACGTGCCCTCCGAACGGCCTGAAGTGTTGATGGAGGAATTCGAGCGGACGGCTGCGGGATTGTTGATCTTGATCCAGAAGATCAACCGCACCAATGCGACGACAGCATTCGACGAGACAATGAGCATCGCTGACGCCATTGCTGTGCGCGATGTGATACGGATCAGGCACAAGATCTACGCCGACTTGGCAAGCGCGGCCTCCGTCTTGACCGACCGTTACTCACGGTCCGAAGTAAAGTTCACACGAACGGTGGATGTGGCGGAGTTGAACAAGAAAGGTGACGAATTGGCGCGGGAGATGCGGGCCTTGGACGCCCGTATCCAGGCGGCCAACTGGTCGACAGAGTTAAAGGAGTAGGTTGTGCGCTATGATCGGCGACACGTACAGGCTGGGCGTGTCGCCGGTAATGGCTGAGCAATGTTGGTGTAGCCGTCCAGACAGTCTAGGAGCACAAAACCCCAGCCGACGGGGGTTAATACACCGGCACCCAAAACATACGGTATGTAAGGCCATACCGTCCAAATTACTGTCATGCCTACAATTGTAACAAGCGTACTGCGTACTACGTATTGTGACCACCAAGTGCTAAGCTGTTTGACCGGTGAGGGTGGGATTGGGGGAGAGCGGCGCTTCGCATCAGGTTTGATGGGAAGCGCCGCTGCTTTTCTGAATCCTACTTTGGTTCAAGTTTCAGAAACGGGCTCGACTCGACATGTTCAGTTAGCCATTTCGCTGGATTTGAAGATAATAGCCATGACGGTCTAGAAAGCTGACCAAGGGCGAAGGGAGCAAGCTGGCGAGACAGGCGAATGGGTTATCATGGCTCAGGAATCGTCATTTCCTAGCCCAAAGCAAGGTGAGGTACTTCGAAGAAAAGTATCATACTACCCTGGCGCGACTTGACACAGACGGGTTACCCGATAACGCTGATTTCGAGATGCATGAGAACTTCGTGATGTGGCACCATTGGCACGAAGTGTCCGAGACATTGCGCAAGGACGTCGCACTATTGGAAAAGATCGCGGACCAGGGTTTGTCATCCCCAGCGGGATCCACCGATGTTGGCGACTAAGAGACTGCTTCAAATCGAGGAAGCGTTTTCCGATCAGGTTGCTCGCATGGTTGTCCTCGAACTTGACGGCGAAACGCTGCGGCTTGTCCTGTACTTCAGAGATGGTACCAACCTCGTGCGATGGTCCTCGCAGTTTTGGCGTTTTGACATTCGCTTTAGTTGTGGCTATACTTGGCACCTCTCAGCCGGAGTGGTGGTTGGGGATGACAATAGGTGTGTTTTGAGAATGTTCGAGTTACGAGCAAACAGCGCCATGCGAGTTTCGGCCAGGCAGAAATCTATAGAATGTTGTTGTTGCACCTGCACAGGACGAAGGCGGTTTGCTTCGGCGCCGGCAGCGCAACAGGCGCAGTAGCCAGCGAACGAATCTTCCTCGCCGACCCGTCCGCAAAACCGTGGTCCGGTGAGGGTATATTGAGAAAGCACAGCGCTCAGTTACCCTGGGCGCTGTTTTTTTCTAAAGCTGCCGTAGTCATATTTCGCCGGCAGTTTTGTTTCGGCAACCTGGACGCAGCCCGTGGGCGTCCAGCCATGCATCCGTGGTTCACAATGAAAGGAACATATCATGTCTTGGAGAAGGTTCACCCCATTGGCAGTGCTTTTGATGCTCGGGTTGCTCTTGGCAGCCTGCACCGCACCGGCGCCCACATCGGGACAGGCTGGGGCAAGCGCACAGCCGGCCGCCGCGTCGGCGACTGGTGGCAACCAGAAGTTGATCTGGTCTGTGGAAGGCGTGAACGAATTGCCGGGCCTCGACCCCGCCAATCCGCAGAACGCACAGTCTATCCAGGCGATCAATTTGATCTTCGGCGGCCTGGTCAAGCTGGATGCGCAGTTGAACGTCGTGCCCGACGGCGCCGAGAAGTGGGAAGTCTCGGAAGATGGGAAGACGTACACCTTTACCATCCGCGAGGGCCTGAAGTTTGCCGACGGCACACCGGTCACGGCAGGGGACTTTGCGGCGTCGATCAACCGTGCCTTGCAGCCGGAGACGGCCTCGTATGGCGCAGCATTCCAGTTGGGCCATGTGGTCGGCGCCGCCGATGTGGCGGCGGGCACGACCAAGGAAGCCAGTGGCGTCGAAGTCATCGACGATCGCACGCTCAAGATCACGACCGACGACAACGTGCCCTACTTCCTGGCGCAATTGACCTATCCGGTGACCTTCGTGGTGCCGTTTCAGGCCATCGAGAAGGATGGCGCGGCGTGGACCGAGAAGGCCTTTGGCACCGGCCCGTTCCAGGTGAAAGAGTGGCAGCATAACCAGAAGTTGATCCTGGAGCCAAACCCGAACTACTGGGCCGGCACGCCGGGCGTGGCGGAAGTCGAACTGCCCTTCTTCGCCGATTCGGAGACGGCCTACCAGTTGTACCGCACGGACGGGCTTGACATCATGGGCAGCCAGCAGAATCCGATCCCGTCGGCGCGCGTGCCGGAGGTCAAGGATTCGCCGGAGTTCAAGACCGTGGCCTCGTTTGCCGTACGCTATGTCGGCTTCAACAACAAGCTGGCGCCCTTCGACAGCGTCGACGTACGCCGGGCGTTTGCCATGGCCGTGGACAAGGAGACGCTGGCCAATGCCGTGCTCAACGGTGCCGTGGGGGCAACCGACCGCATCCTGCCGCCGGCCTTTGCGGGATCGCAGCTCCCGATCCAGGGTCTCGCCTTTGACCCCGCAGCGGCCAAGGCCGAACTTGTCAAGGCCGGCTATACGGCGGACAACCCTTTCCCACAGGTGACGTTCACCTATGGCGCGGAAGGCGACAACGAGCGGGTCGCCACCTTCTTGCAGCAGCAGTGGAAGGAAAACCTGGGCGTCGATGTCGTGTTGCAACCGCTGGAACTGGCCACCTTTAGCAAGAGCATGGACACAACCTATCTGACGCCGGCCGACGGTCTCCAGTTCTATCTGAGCATCTGGGGCGCCGACTATCCGGATCCCCAGAACTTCGTTTCGCAGCAATTGCGCAGCGATTCGCCCAACAACAATGGCCACTTTGAGAACGCCGACTTCGATAAACTTGCCAAAGAAGCCGACACCTTTATCGGTACGGCCGAAGATCGCCTGAAGTTGTATAATCAGGCGGAGCAGATTGCCGTCGATAACGTCGGTTGGCTGCCGCTCTATGTGCCGCAGTTTAGCGTGCTGATCAAGCCGTATGTCCAGGGCATCGTGCCTACCGGGCAGGGGTTGGTCATCCCGGACTGGACCGTGGTCACCGGGCGCTCGTCGCAATAGTGTAGTTGGGGTAGGCCGTGCAACGCGCGGCCTACCCTCCCTGCGCCATCATCCTGTTTGGCCCGCACAAGCACCGTCCTATGAGCCAACTAATCGGGCGCCGGCTGCTGAGCCTGGTGTTCGTGATCTTCAGCATCACCTTTCTCACCTTTATCGTGGGCTATCTGGCGCCGGGCGACCCAATCTTGGTGATGATGGGGCCGCGCCGCGATCCGGTGCTCTACGCCAGTCTGCGCCACCAGTATGGGCTGGACCTGCCGTGGTTTCAGCAGTATTTCAACTACGTGGGCGGGCTGTTGCACGGCGACTTGGGCGTCTCCTATCGCTATCAGGGGCGCAGCGTCAACGACATCCTGGGCAACGGCGTAGGGGTGTCAATTTTTCTGGGTATGATGGCCCTCGTGCTCAGCCTGTTGATCGGCATTCCTACGGGCATCCTGGCCTCGCTGCGTCAGAATTCCTGGTTCGACCGCACGAGCATGATCACCATGCTGGCGCTCTTCTCGATCCCCACGTTTGTGATGATTCCCATCTTGCGCGCCTTTAACTACTTCGTCCTCTATAAAAACGGTCTGCCGTCGCTGCCGCCGGCGGGGTGGGGCACACCGGCACACTGGGTGATGCCCGTGATCGTGCTGGCCGCCGTCAACATGGGTTACATGGCGCGCCTGACCCGGTCGAGCATGCTTGAAACGTTGCAGCAGGACTACATTCGCACCGCGCACGCCAAAGGGTTGCCCCAACGGCAGGTGGTGACCGTCCACGCTCTGCGCAACGCGCTGCTGCCGATCGTGACCGTGATCGGGCCGTCGTTGGCGTTTGTGGTCACCGGCAGCTTTGTCGTGGAGAGCCTGTTTGCGATCCCGGGTGTGGGCTTTATCGGTGTACAAGCCATCGGCCAGCGCGACTATCCGGTTATTCAGGGCACGACTGTGGTATTGGCAGTCGCCGTCGTGTTGATGAATCTGGTGACGGACATCCTCTACACGGTGCTCGACCCGCGTATCAAGGCGGCAGGCTGATGGCACTCTCCGAAGCGACGCAGCCCTTGCCTGCAGCGGTCGTGCGCCGGCGCGCGCGCCGGGGCTTTTGGTGGCGTTTTTCGCGCAACTGGCTAGCCGTGGTCAGCCTGATGCTGGCCGTGCTGTTGATCGGGACGGCCGTGGCGGGACCGCTGCTCTATGGCGTCGACCCCAACTACCAGCACTATACCGCCATCAACGCCTGGCCTTCCGCAGATCATATCCTGGGAACAGACAGCCTGGGGCGGGATACGCTGGCGCGCATCATGCAGGGGCTGCGCGTGTCGTTGATCGTGGCCTTCTATGTGGAGGTGCTCAATATCGGCGTCGGCGCTACCCTGGGGCTGGTGGCGGGCTATCGTGGCGGCCGGGTCGACAATGTGATCTCGCGCCTGGCCGACATGCTCTTTGCCTTTCCCGGCTTGCTCTTTGCGATCCTTGTGGCCGCCGTCTTCGGGCAGGCGGTGACGGAACGCTTTGGCGGGATCGGGCGGCTGCTGTTGGTCGCCGGCTCGTTGGCGTTGGTGAGTTGGCCGTTGATGGCGCGCTATGTGCGCAGCCAGACGCTGGCGCTGAAGGAACGCGACTTTGTGGGCGCGGCGCGCAGCATTGGGGCGACGAACGGTCGCATCATGTGGGGGCATATTCTGCCCGGCGTCGTCGGGTTGATCGTCGTCAGCGCTACGCTGGATGTGGCGGCAGTGGTGGTCAGCGAGGCTGTGCTCAGCCTGTTGGGATTGGGCATCCAGCCACCGGACCCCAGCATTGGGCAGATGATTCGCCAGGCTATCGACTATCTGGAGACCAACTGGCTGCAGGTTTTTTTCCCCAGTTTTGTGCTGACGCTGCTGGTATTGGTCTTTTCGTTTGTGGGCGACGGGTTGCGCGATGCAGTGGATCCGCAGAGTGCGACGAATACGTCTGAACCTTAATTTGCATGATTGAAGGATTTGCTTGATGCGCTCTCGGAACTAACTTACCAGCGATTTGACGACTCTGCTATAATAAGAAAATGGTGGGTGTGCAATACGTATGTCAGGAGTAATCTATGAATGCGGTCACGGTGCGTGAGGCAAAATCTAATTTGGAGCAACTGATCCGGCTGGCGGTTCAGGACTTGGAACAAACCATCGTTGTAACGGATGCTGGTGAGAAGGCAGTGGTGGTCTCATTGGACGAGTTCAACTCCTGGCAGGAGACGCTCTATTTGTTGTCTAACCCAGCCAATGCTGCTCATCTGCGCCGGTCTTTGGCGGAAGCGCGTAATCACCACGGCGAATGATTTAGTGTGCTATCGATAGCGTGCTATGATCAGAACACCTCGGCTCTTCCTCAAATTGTTTGCTCCGGATGGGTAGGTGTTGCATGCTTCAGGTCAAATTGCTTAGTGAGGCGCACGGTAAGGCGCTCAATATCCTGCATTCTTGTGTGACGCCGTACGGCTTTCGCGCCTCCGGGTTGGCGGCGGGTTATCCACAGATCTGGGCGCGCGACAGCATCATCACCTTCCTGGGCGGCGCGGTGACTGGGGACGAGGCTTTTTTTGCTGCCGGCCGCGCTTCGCTGGAAATCCTAGGCGCACACCAGTCGCAGCGCGGGCTGATCCCGCTCAACGTCAACCCCGATAGCGGCGCGGTCAGCACCGAAAACGCCGGCGCCCTGGATGCCAACCTCTGGTTCATCCTCGGCCACTATCTCTACTATCACTACACGAGTGATCTGGCCTTTCTGCAACAGCAATGGCCCATCATCAACCGCGCCATGCTTTGGCTCGAATACCAGGACATGAACGAGTGTGGACTGGTCGAGGTGCCGGAGGCGGGCGACTGGATGGACCTGATGGCGGTGCGCTACAATGTGCTCTACGACAATGTGCTCTATTATGCCGCCAAGTTGGCTCATGAAGAGCTGACGCGCGTGCTGCCGGCGGGTACAGATGTGTGTGCGATGGACGTCGACGCCGCCGGCGTGCATGAGCGGGTCAACCTGCTCATGTGGATCGACCGCTGTTGGGTCGCCGAGCACTTCGCTGAGCACCTGGAGAAGCTCAAACGTATCCGGCTTGAATGGTTCATGCTCTATCACAATATGGGCTCCATCTCAAGCCGCCCCTTCTATATCCCGTGGGCGGCATTCCGTGAATATGGCGACTGGTGCGACAGCCTGGGCAATCTGCTGGCGATCCTCACCGGCATCGCCGACGGCCATCGCACCGAGCACATTCTGCGTTACATGCACCAGGTCGGCATGGCGGAACCGTACCCGACTAAGGCCATCTACCCGCCCATCTTCCCCGGTGAGAGCCACTGGCGTGAGTACTACCGCAGCCGCAACCTCAACCTGCCGCACCAGTATCACAACGGTGGCATCTGGCCCATGATCGGCGGTTTCCATGTGGCAGCGCTGGTGCGTCACGGCTGGGATCGGCACGCCGAACAGTACGTCATGTCGCTGGCCGAAGCCAATCGCCAGGGCACTGTCTACGACTGGAGCTTTAACGAATGGCTGCATGGGAGCACCGGCCACCCCATGGGCTATGAGCAGCAGGCTTGGTCGGCCGCCATGTTCCTCTATGCCGAAAACGCCGTGCGCACCGGCAAACTGCCGCTTTTCGACGAGCTGATCGCCGCCAAGCCCGCCGCCGCCGTCGCCAACGAAAATAACGAGTTTCACGTGGCAGCGGGCGGAGGGCCGGGATAGATGCCGACGATTCAGTTCAAAGGCAAATCCATCATCCATTCGGTTCACCTCACGGTTCCTTATCGCCAGTTGGTGGTGGACGAAGCGCGCTCCGTGTTGGAAGCTGGTTAGCCGGCCTCGTTGAAGGGTAACCTGGTCGTTCATGGCGACAATTTACATGCACTTAAGGCCTTGGTGCCTTCGTTTGCTGGCCGGGTGAAGTGCATCTACATCGATCCGCCGTACAACACCGGCAACGAGAAGTGGGTGTACAACGACAATGTGGCGCATCCGATGCTGCAAGACTGGTTCAAAAAGGCCGTAGACAGCGAAGACATGACGCGTCACGATAAGTGGTTATGCATGATGACGCCGCGGTTGAAGTTGCTGCGCGAATTGTTGCGCGAGGACGGCGTGATCTTTGTCTCGATTGACGATAACGAGGCTCACCGCCTGCGCATGCTGATGGATGATATCTTCCTGGAGAATAATTTCGTGGCGCAGTTGGTCTGGGAAAAGGGCCGCAAGAACGATGCTAAGCTCTTTTCGGTCGGCCACGAGTATATGCTCTGCTATGCCAAGTCGATGGAGACCCTGCGTTCGCGCAAGACGGTGTGGCGTGAACCAAAGCCAGGCGCACAGGTGATCTGGGAAGAGTATACCCGGCTGCGCACGCTGCATGGTGACGAAGATGAGGTTGTCGAAGGTGCATTGCAGGAATGGTATCAAGCCTTGCCAGCCAAGCACCCGGCCAAAGCATTGAGCCGCTACCGGCATGTGGACAAGAACGGGCCATGGCGCGATCGCGACATCTCCTGGCCGGGCGGCAACGGGCCGCGCTACGACGTGATCCACCCCACCACGGGCAAGCCATGCAAGGTCCCTGAGAGAGGGTGGAGATTTGCGACCTCACGCAAGATGCGCGAGCAAATCGAACTGGGATTGGTGGTTTTTCGCGACGACCACACGGATCCGCCGTTTCGTAAGGCGCACTTGAAGCCAATCGCGGCCGAATTGGAGGACGACGATGCGGCCCAGATCGACAGTGATGTGAGCGACGCCGACGATGCCGGCGTTGGGATGCAAGTCATGCCGAGCGTCATCTACAAACAGTCACAGGTAGCGGTGAAATACCTGCGCAAGTTGATGGGCGACAAGGTGTTCGACAACCCCAAGGATCATGAGGTCATTGCGCGTATCCTGCGCTACTGTACAAATCCCGACACCGGGGATATCATCCTTGACTCATTTGCCGGCAGCGGCACGACCGGCCATGCCGTGCTTGCACTCAATGCCGAAGATGGCGGCAATCGTCGCTTTATCTGAGTTGCGGGGTAATACCCCTGGCTTCAGACATGGGGATGTAAGCCGCATGGCGCTCCTTGCGCCATATCCTTTATGTTATTTGCGAATTGCATAATTCATAGTATAATGTCTCTAT
>Ga0105047_10003412_pt1 | contig 27999 bp, 27 predicted proteins | sample MAT04_FD_78384 | JGI IMG/M metagenome (GOLD analysis project Ga0105047, IMG submission 78384) | Freshwater microbial communities from Lake Fryxell liftoff mats and glacier meltwater in Antarctica - MAT-04 (megahit assembly) | ecosystem: Environmental > Aquatic > Freshwater > Ice > Liftoff... | reverse complement strand
GCCGTCCATGCCGGCACCTGCAGCGAGTAGCAGGCATCATCGTCGACACCCAGGACGATCCACGGGAACCCGTTGTTGTCCTGCTCCATGGTGATCCAGCGCATCGCGGGCGTGGTCAGGGCGCGGTCGAGGGACCAGCCCAGCTTGACGTCCTGGAAGAGCCCGATGGCAACCGCCTTGTCGCCGTCCTTGGGCGCGCTGACATTCAGTTGTGACTGCACGTCCGACACCGGCAGCACGTGCACGATCGCCTGGGTGCCGTCACCACCGGCGCCCGACTGGTCGAGGGTGATCATCAGCCGGTCGTAGCTGCCCTTGTTGGCCCAGTCCACGCGCTTGACGCTCCAGCCCTTGCTGAGCGGGTCCGTGATCGCCGTTGAGACGCCATTGCACACGAAGTCGGCCGGTGGCGGGGCCTGCGGCACGAGGCTGGGCCTGGGGGTCGGCCTGGGGGTCGGCCTGGGGGTCGGCCTGGGGGTCGGTCGGGGTGTCCGGCGGGGGGTCGCGACGGGCGTGGGGGTGGCGGTCGGCTCGGGCATCGGCACCACGACGGACGTCTCGTCCAGGGGCACGAGTTCCATGGTCACGCCACCCGCAGGCATGAGGAACGCCGGTGTCGGCAGCTCAGCGTCGATGGGCTCGAAGCCGCTGGTCGTGGTCTGCCACAGCAGGTGGTAGCCGGCGGTGTCGACGGCCGCCACATGTGTCTGCTCTTCCGGGCTGGCCGTGTGATAGGCGAGACCCAGCACCTGGCCGAGCGCGCCATATGCCGCGCCCTGCTCGGTCTCGGTCATGCCCAGCTCGTCCATGATTCGCTGGTAGTGATCCCAGATACCCGGCGTGGACGCGGCCGCCAGGCGGACCGTGACCACGGGGTGGGCAGGGCTGTCGAGGGGCGCCAGGATGAGGATCGTGCCGTCGGCGCCGTACGCGTCGGGCGGGTCGGACTCGTCCGATGGGCCGGACCTGAGGGCGCCCGGCCAGGTGTCGCCAGCATCCTGGAAGTCGTAGCCATCCCACTGGCCCAGGGCATCCGCGAGCTCCTGCCCGGTGATGGTCGGCGGCGCTGATTGCTCGGGCGTCGCGGCCATGGCTGGTGCCACGAGACACACCAACCCAGCCAGGATCGGGATCATCAGCTTGCGCATCTGCCGCGCCTCCGTGCATCGATGAGGAATGGCAGCCTACCGCCAATGTGCGCGCAGGGCGGACGACTCCGCCTTCTGGTGGTCCGTCGAGCGGCCTGCGACCGCCGGACGGCTGCGCCATCTGGATGCCTGACGCCCGCACGCCGCGGAATATGGAATACGATCGGTGACGATGACTGCGCTCGCCGATCTGGACCAGTCCCTGCTGTCAGCCGAGTTCGCGCGCGATCCGTACCCGACGTTGCGCCGCCTTCGGGAGGGCGATCCGGTCTACTGGAGCGATGCGCTCGGCGGCTGGCTGCTGACCCGCTACGACGATGTGCTCGTGACCTTCAAGGACGTGGCGCACTTCTCCAACGAGGGACGCCTGGCCAAGGCAGTCGAGTACTTGCCCGACGATGTCCGGGCACGCTTCACGGCCTTCGAGGACCACTATCGGACGAAGGGTCTGCTGCACTCGGACCCGCCCGACCACACCCGCCTCAGACGGCTGGTCCGCGATCCCTTCTCGCCACGTGCCGTCGAACAGCTCCGGCCGCGCATCCAGGCCATCGTGGACGACCTGCTGGACCGCGTCCAGGCGGCCGGCACCATGGACGCCATCCATGACCTCGCGGTGCCCTTGCCGGCCACGATCATCGCCGAGATCTTCGGCGTACCCCAGGAGGAGTCGCCGCTGTTCATCGGCTGGTCCGACGACGTGCTTGCATTCCAGGGCCAGAACCGACCGAACGTGGAGTGGCTCGCGCGCGCACAGCGCGCCATCGTGGAGCTACGCGCGTATCTTGGCGCGCTCATCCAGCAACGACGCGAGGAACCATCGGACGATCTGTTGAGCTCACTGGTCGCGCCCGGCCCGGACGGCGACCGCTTGTCGCAGGACGAGCTCATCAACACGTCCGTGACGCTGCTCGTCGCAGGCCACGAGACGACCCGGTCGCTCATCGGCAACGGCCTCTACCTGCTGTTGGCCGATCCGAGCCGATGGCAGCGGCTCCGAGAGGAGCCCGGACTGCTCAAAACGGCCATCGAGGAGACGTTGCGTTTCGAGAGCCCCATCGCGCGCCAGCCACGCCGGATGCAGGAGCCGACGGTGCTTGGCGGCAAGGACATCCGGCGCGGCGAGATGGTGTTCCAGATGCTCAACGCCGCCAACCGCGACCCCGAGCGCTTCCCGCACCCGGAGGAGCTCGACCTGGATCGCTCCGCCGACCGGCACATCGCGTTCGGCAACGGCATCCATTTCTGTCTCGGCGCTTCCCTGGCCCGGCTGGAAGGGCAGGTCGCGTTCGCCTCGCTCCTGGAGCGGATGCCCGACATCCGGTTGCTGGACCGGATACCCGACTGGGCCCTGGACAAGCAGAACTCGCGCCTGCTGAGCTCGCTGCCCGTCAGTTTCTGACGGCTGTCGGGACACTGCTACGGTTCGCCCTGATACTTGGTAGTATCCGAATAGTTCGTGTCGACCGAATAGCTGGCGTCGTGGAGCGCCCTGCAACACCCAAGGAGTCCCATGGCTACGTTCCTGTATCGGCTCGGCAGGGCGTCGTTCGTCCACCGACGGCTCGCGCTCGGCATCTGGGTGTTGCTGCTCGTGGGCACCAGCATCGCGGCTGCGGCCCTGTCAGGGCCAACGTCGACCAGCTTCTCGATCCCTGGCACGCAGGCGCAGGAGGCCATCGACAGACTCCAGGCGCGTTTCCCGGCGGCTGACGCCACGGGCGCAGCTGCGCGCATCGTGTTCGCCGCGCCGGACGGCACGACGCTTGCCGACCCAGCCAATGCGGCCGCTGTCGCCGCTGTCCTGGCCCAGGTCGGCGGTGGCGCCAAGGTCGCCAACGTGTCCGACCCGTTCACCACACCAGGTACCATCAGCCAGGACGGCAAGGTCGCCTTCTCGCAGGTGACGTATCGCGTCACCCCGTTCGATCTCACTGAGGCCGACCGGGAAGCGCTCCTGACCGCCGCCGAGACCGGCCGCGCGGCGGGTGTGACCGTCGAGATGGGTGGCGATGCCCTCCAACCCGCACCCGAGCAGGGCGCGTCGGAGGCCATCGGCATCCTCATCGCTGCCGTGGTCCTGTTCATCACCTTCGGTTCCTTCATCGCGGCGGGCCTGCCGCTGCTGACCGCGCTCATCGGCATCGGCATCGGCGTGGGGCTCATCACCACGGCGACCGGTTTCGTGCAGCTCAGTGCGACGTCCTCGATCCTGGCCGTGATGATCGGCCTCGCGGTCTCCATCGACTACGCCTTGTTCATCCTTTCCCGCTTCCGGGGGGAGCTGAATGCAGACGCGGACCTGGACACCCTCGAGGCCGTCGGCCGTGCGGTGGGCACTGCGGGATCCGCGGTGGTCTTCGCAGGCTTGACGGTCGTCATCGCGCTCACCGGCCTTGCCGTCGTGGGCATCCCCATCCTGACCGAGATGGGTATCGCGGCGGCCGTCACCGTGGCGGTAGCGGTGCTGGTGGCCATCACGCTGTTGCCGGCACTGCTGGGCTTCGCGGGTACTCGCGTCCTCGGCCGGCGTGGCACGCGCCGAGCCCATGGCACCCCGGAGGTGCAGGACACCAAGTGGTTGCGCTGGCCCCGGTTCATCGCCCGCCGACCACTGGTCGTGCTCATCGGCGCGGTGGCGCTGCTGCTGGTCATCGCCCTGCCGGCACTCGACCTGCGCCTGGGCCTGCCAGATGACAGCACCTCGGGCCCGTCGACCACGCAGCGCAAGGCATACGACCTCCTCGCCGCCGGCTTTGGCCCAGGCTTCAATGGTCCGCTGACCCTGGTCCTGGATGCGACCGGCAACCCGGATGCAGTCGCTGCGGCCCAGCAGGTCGCGGCAGACATCCAGGCCCTGCCGGACGTCCTGTTCGTGGCGCCCGCCATGTTCAACGCCGCGGGCGATACCGCGATCCTGAGCGTCGTCCCGGCCAGCGGGCCAAGCGCGCCGGAGACCGTCCGTCTCGTGTCTGACATCCGGGCCGCTGCCCCGGCCATCGCGGCCGAAACGGGCATCGCGGTCGGTGTCACGGGTCAGACCGCGATCACCATCGACATCTCGCAGAAGCTGGGCGACGCCCTGCTGCCGTACCTCCTGATCGTGGTCGGCCTGGCGTTCATCCTGCTGACCCTCGTCTTCCGGTCGCTCCTGGTGCCGCTCACGGCGACCCTCGGCTTCCTGCTCAGCGTCGCGGCGACGTTCGGCGCGGTCGTGGCGGTCTTCCAGTGGGGCTGGTTCGCGGGCGTGTTCGGGGTGGAGCAACCATCTGCGATCGTGAGCCTGCTGCCAGTGTTCATGATCGGGGTCGTATTCGGTCTCGCGATGGACTACCAGGTGTTCCTGGTGACCCGGATGCGCGAGGAGCACGTCCACGGCGCCGACGCCACCACGTCCGTCATCACCGGCTTCGGCCATGGCGCACCGGTCGTCACGGCCGCCGCGATCATCATGATGGGTGTCTTCGGTGGCTTCATCCTGGGCGCTGACGCGCTCGTCAAGTCCATCGGCTTCGCGTTCGCGATCGCGGTCCTGTTCGACGCCTTCGTGGTGCGCATGACCATCGTGCCCGCGGTGCTGGTGCTGCTCCAGGAACGCGCCTGGTGGCTGCCTCGCTGGCTGGATCGGGTCCTGCCGGACGTGGATGTCGAGGGCGCCAAGCTGGAGCACCGGACCGCCGGCCGCGAACCCGAGCCCACCGCGCCGGCACTGCCGGCCGCGTAGCGCTCAGGTCGACGCGCGCGGCTCGGGCTGGGTCCCGGGCCGCGCTGTCGTTGGAGACCCGGCAGATCAGGTCGTTTCAGGCCCGGTGGCCACGGCTGCGCGGAACCCCTGCCCAGCCACGAGGTCGCAGCAGGCGACCGAGCACCAGGCCATAGACGACGTGGGCGGCGAGCATCACGACGTCTCGGGTGACGCCGGCCTCACGGTCGGATCGGACCAGACCCCATGCGGGCAGCGCGTGCCGGTAGCTCACGAACCAGATCGACAGTCCATATGTGACCGCGAGACGGACAGGGGAGCCGACAGGGCCCGTCAGCCGCAGCAACGATGCGAAGACCATGCCGCCGACAGCCCCGAAGGCGAGATGTGCCACGGTCGCCGCGATCCGCAGGGGCAGGCCACGTATGGGCGAGCCAGTCCTGTCGGAGACCTGCTGGGTGATCTCCTCCGGCGGCTGACGATCGATGAGGCCCAGTCGACGGGCGCCGAGCATCACGACCGACATCGCGCCTGTGGCTGCCATACCGGCCAGTGCCGCCCGCTCCAGGTCTGACCTGGGAGGCACGACGCCGGGATATGCACCAGCCTCTCGCTGGCTCACCGCTGGGGCTCATCGGCCAGCTCGTCCGGTCCATCGGTCTCGTAGTCGGTGCCCGTGGTGGCGCGTGCTCCCGGACCCGTCGAGCCGGGCACCTTGGCAGTCGTGCCGGGCGTCCGGTCGTGGGGGACTGGCTGCTCGTCATCGGGTGAGCCCGGTGCGAGGTCCGGGTCGACCGGGGGATAGGCGGTATCGGTGCCCGATCCCCCACTGTCTGTGCCGTCGAAGCGATCGTCCGGGAGCGCGTGCGGTGGGACCTGTCGCGTGTCCTCGGGTTCAGTCGCCATGCTGGGTACCTCGTAGCGTCGATATGCTGCGCGACGGCGACCATCGGTCCGTCGTCCTGGGGCGCTGAGCTCCCCGCGGATCGTGAGCCACGTGCCATCCAGGCGTCGCGTGCACGGCGAGCGGACGTGTTACAACGTCGTGACAGGTCGCTCCGGGTGCGTGGCTGCGACCGTCGCCGTCGGAGCCCGGGACCTCGAGCCATGTCGCGGAGGCGGGCGGCGGACGACACACATACCCACCACGCCGAGGTCGGGACACGCCACGATAGCGGCATGCGTGCTGAGGCCGATCCGTCCGAGGTTGGGGACATACCCGGCCTGACCGGTCGGAGCCGCACCTGGTCGCTCCTGCGGGCCGACCCAGGCTGGTGGCTCGGAATCACCCTGCTGGCCGCGATCGTCGCTGCGTCCGTGGTCGGTCCGCTCCTCCTCGGACGGGCACAGGGCCAGCTGTTCCGGGACCAGATGCCGCTGGACGGCAGCGCGCTGCCACCCAACGACATGTTCCTGCTGGGCACCGACCGGGCTGGCCATGACCTGCTGTCGGAGCTGCTGTATGCCGGCCGCGCGACGCTGCTGGTGGGCATCGCGGCCAATGTCGCGGCGCTGGCACTGGGGACCCTCGTTGGCCTGGTGGCGGGCTACGTCCGGGTCGCGCGGCTCGGCCTCGTGGGCGGGCGCCAGGTCACCATCCCCGTGGAAGACCTGCTGATGCGCATCACGGATATCGCGCTCGCGTTCCCGGTGCTGTTGCTCGCCATCGCGGTCACGACCGTGGTCCGGCCGAGCCTCGGGGTCGTGGTCATCGTCATCGCCTCCGTACTCTGGACGACCACCGCGCGCCTCGTCCATACGCAGGTGGTCCAGGTCCGATCGGCCGACTTCATCACAGCGGCGGTGGCCATGGGCGTCGGCCAGCGGCGCATCATCCGCCGCCACATCCTGCCCCACGTGGCGCCCCTGGTGAGCGTGCTGCTGCCGCTGGGTGTCGCGGCCACCATCCTGTTCGAGGCATCACTCTCGTACCTCGGCGCGGGAGCCCCGGCGTCATCCCCGACGTGGGGCTTCATGATCACCGACGGCGCCGCGTCCATGCGCACAGATCCCCGGCTGCCGCTGCTGCCCGGGCTGGCCATCGCGTGCACGGTGCTGGCGTTCTCGCTCATCGGGGACGCGATCGAGAGCGCCATGGACCCGCGCCGGACGGTCCGCTGATGGCTGCCGTCATCCTCTCCCGTCTGCGCTGGGCGGTCGTTGTGCTCGTCGCGGTGTGCGTCATCGCGTTCCTGCTCACCTTCATCGTGCCCACCGATCCGGCCCGGTCCATCCTCGGCTCGCGCGCCACGCCCGAGGCGCTCGCCAGGGTGCGGGCATCGATGGGTCTGGACCGGCCTCCCCTGGACCAACTGCTGGGCTACCTCGGACGCCTGCTGCAGGGTGACCTGGGCATCAGCTACAAGCTCGGCAGCGTGCGGGTCCTGGACCTCATCCTGGCCAAGCTGCCCGCGACGATCCTGCTCGCCTTCGCGGGCGTGGCGGTAGGTCTCTCGGTCGGTTCCGTCGTTGGGGTCGCAGCGGCTCGCCGCCCAGGCGGGGTCATCGACCGGGTGGCTTCCATCGCGAGCTCGTTCGTGGTCTCACTGCCCACCTTCCTCATCGCGCTCGTGTTGCTGGACGTGTTCGCGGCTCGACTGGGTTGGGTGCCCATCCGGGACACGGACTTCGACCCCCTGGACGTCCGGGCCCTGGCGCTGCCGGCCATCGTGCTTGGCCTCGCCGTGATGCCCCAGTACCTGCGCGTCTGTCGCACCTCGATGCGCGAGCAGCTGGGCCAGGACTACATCCGCACTGCCCGCGCCAAGGGCCTCTCCGAGCGCCGGACGGTGTGGCGCCACGCGATGCGCAATGCACTGCCGACGATGATCACCCAGGCTTTCCTGGACCTGGGCTTCCTGCTCGGCGGCGTGGTGGTCGTCGAGTCGGTCTTTGGCTGGCCGGGCATCGGCCGACAGGCGGTCGCGGCGATCACCTCGGAGGATATCCCGGTGCTCATGGGCACGCTCCTCCTGTCAACGCTGTGCATCGTGCTCGCGAACCTGGCCGCGGACATCACCACGATGCTGCTGGACCCCCGGACGCAGGAGTGGGACACATCCCGCTGAGGTACTGCCCAACGTGCGTTGGAGCGCGTGCTAGGCTCGGCGCCAGCGAGCAGGAACGAGCCAAGGCCGTGGGCCGGCGACCGCAGCCGCATCGCGAGGAGGACGTCCATGGGACACGGGAACCGCCGTCGGGCACTGGCGCTCTGCGCGCTGCTGGCACTCACCATCCTGCCGGGTACGGCGGCCAGCGCCCAGGACGACACGGGCGGCACGCTGACGTTCGCCGTGTCGACCGACGTCTCGACGTTCGACCCATCCCTGGCCTACGACGCCCTCTCCCAGGAGATGGTGCACCTGACGTTCGACTCGCTCATCACCTTCGATGACGAGGGTGCGTTCGCGCCCGGCCTCGCTGACCTGCCGATCATCTCCGCCGATGGCCTGACCTACACGTTCAGCATCCGGCCGGACGTCTCGTTCGTGCGCCACGGCGAGATCGTGCGCACGATGACCGCGGACGACGTGGTGGCCTCCATCAATCGCCTGCTGCGGCCGGACGTGGTGCCCTACCCGTCGCCCATCGGCCCCTCGTATCTGACCGCCATCGTGGGTGCCCAGGCAGTCCTGGACGGCACCGCGGACACCGCTTCCGGCATCACGGCGCCGGACGACCACACGGTCCAGCTCACCCTCGACCATCCCGACCGGGGCGTGCTCAACATCCTTGCCTCCAGCTTTGGCGCGGTGCTGCCGGCAGAGTTGGCGGGTACGGATGCGACAGCATTCGGTGCCGACCCGGTGGGCACGGGGCCGTACACGCTCGAGTCGTACACGCCGGGTGTCGGCGTCACATTCGCCCGTAATCCCCACTACTGGCAACCAGACATGCCCAAGGCAGATGCCATCGATGTCCGGCTCCTGGTGCCGCCGGATGTGCAGGTGCAGCAGGCCTCCTCGGGCGACCTCGACATCGCCGGCGACCAGATCCCGTCGACAGACTGGACGACCGTGTCAGGCGATCCGGCGCTCGCTGATCGCATCGTCGCCACGGACCCGTTGGAGTTCGTGTACCTGACACTGGATACGTCCGGGCCGGACAGCCCGTTCACGGATCCGCTAGTCCGGCGGGCCGTGAGCCATGCCATCGACAAGCAGAACCTGCTGCGTCTGGCCGGCGGTCGGGGCACCATCGCCGGCTGCCTGTTGCCCCCGGCGGTGCCGGGTGGTGACACTACGTGTGACCCGTACCCGTATTCCGTGGACACGGCCAAGGCGCTCATGAGCGAGGCCGGCAACACCGGCTTCGCGACCCAGCTGTACACGACGCCGACCAGCCGCGACCTAGGTGAGTCCATCGCCACGGACCTCGCCGTGATCGGCATCGATGTGGAGGTCATCGCGCAGGACTTCGACGTGTTCCTGGGCACCGTTACGGCGCGCCATGGTGCGCCGATGGCGTTCACGGGTTGGGGCAGCGGGTTCCCTGACCCGTTCGAGTTCATCGACCCCTTGGTGACCTGCGCTGCCGCCGTGGAGGGCGGCTCCAACCTGTCCTGGTATTGCGACCCGGAGCTGGATGCGGACCTTGCGGCCGCCCGGCAGCTGACCGATCGGGACCAGATCATCTCGACCTACGCGGCGCTCCAGGACCGGGTGATGGAGGCCGCGCCCATCGTGCCGCTCCGGTTCCCCACCCGGACCATCCTGAAGTCGGACCGCCTGCCCACGTTCACGGAGCTCGACCCGGTCTGGATCTGGGACCTCGCGAGCTACCCCATCACGCAGTAGGCGGACTCACCGGCACGTCCGGCAAGCTCACCGGCACGTCCGGCAAGCTCACCGGCGCGTCCGGCAGGCTCACCGGCGCGGCTAGCAAGGCGCGCGCGGGCAACGCCTCAGATGGACGTGACCGTGGGGGCGGGCGCAGCCGTCTTCTGGCCGCTCATGGAGACCAGGAACTCGGAGTTGTTCTCGGTCTTGGCCAGCCGGTTGAGCAGCAGCTCGATGGCCTTGGACGACCCGCCGTCGTTGTCCACCGCCGCCAGCATCCGGCGCATCTGCCACACGAGCTTGAGGGTCTGCTCGTCCAGGAGGAGTTCCTCGCGCCTGGTCCCGGAGCGCTGGACATCGATGGCCGGGAAGATGCGCCGTTCGGCCAGCTTCCGGTCGAGGATGAGCTCCGAGTTGCCGGTGCCCTTGTATTCCTCGTAGATGACGTCGTCCATGCGCGAGCCGGTGTCCACGAGGCACGTCGCGATGATGGTCAGCGAGCCGCCCTCTTCCAGCTTCCGCGCCGCGCCGAAGAAGCGCTTGGGCGGATATAGCGCGGCTGGGTCCATGCCGCCCGACATCGTGCGGCCGGAGGTCGGGATGGCGATGTTGTAGGCACGCGCGAGACGGGTGATGGAGTCCATCATCACGACCACGTCCTGGCCCGCCTCCGCGGCTCGCTTCGCGATCTCGAGGGTCATCTCGGCCACGAACGTGTGGCTCTCGATGGGCTCATCGAAGGTGGAGGCGTAGACCTCGCCGGCCACTGACCGGCGCATGTCCGTGACTTCCTCGGGTCGCTCGCCGACGAGCGCCACGATGAGCCGGACGTCGGGATGGTTGGCGGTGATGCCCTGGGCGATGGCCTTCATGAGCATCGTCTTGCCCGCCTTCGGCGGACTTACGAGCAGCACCCGCTGGCCCTTGCCAATGGGGCTGGTGATGTCCACCAGTCGCTGGCTCAGGTTCTTCTGGTCCGCTTCCAGCTTCAGCAGCTCGTTGGGGTGGACCGGCGTGAGTGCCTCGAAGTGCGGTCGCCGCCGGGCTTCCTCGACGGGCAGGTCGTTGACCGTATCGATGGCGAACAGGGTGTCCGGGCGACTCGGGTCGCGGTCGGGTGCCGCACCTCCCTCGAGCCAGTCGCCGGGTCGCAGCCCATCGCGCTTGATGAGAGCTGCGGGAACGCGAACGCCCGTGGCCGCGAACTGCTCCGTCAGGAGATGACCGCCGCGGGTGTCGTTCTCGATGACCAGGACGCCCGACATGGCATACGCATCGGCCGTCTGGACGTGGATCTGGGGGCCGCGGGGATCAGACGAAGTCGCTCCTCCTCGTCCGCCACCGTTTCGTCGTCGGCTGCGGCGCGCGGGATCGCTCGACTCGGTCTGCTGGGTCATGAACGTGGGTACCTCTGTGTCATCGTGGCAGGGATGTGGGGCTGCAACGGACGCGACGCGTCGTCTCCTCGACCAACCATGGCCGTGGGGTGCGCAGTCACTCGGGTCGGTGCTTGGGGGTGGATCGGCCGGGTCTGGTCATCGATCGTAGACGGAGCATACCTGTTTGGCGGCCGTCAGCACGCCGTCGACCGTGGTCGCTCCAGATCCCGAACTTGGCGGCTGGATATCCAGCTGGGCGCCGATGGTGCTGGCACCCAGCCACGGCCGGCAGGTGGTCGCTGCAGTCGGCGTGGCCACGTCGACTGCGCCGGTGCCAAGACACCTCGTACTCGCGCCCGCCCCGGCGCTCACGGCCGCCCCAGCGCCCGAACCAGCGCCCGCGCCCGCCCCGGCTCGTTTCTCCGGAATCCCCGAACGAGACTGCCTCGTATCGCTCCCTCCGACGCTCCAGGCCGACGACCTTGTCGGCCATTCCGTGATCTCGTCACGTTCCGGTCCTGTCACGCCCTCGAGATCGACCTTCGGCCCGGTTCCCATTCGGTGAATCCGGACAATGTGCGCACCCTCGAGCGACAGCTGCTGTCAGGGCCGACAGTCCCCAGTTCCCGGTGGCGCTCCATCTGCCTGGGCGTCGGGTCAGCGCGCGATGGGCAGGGGGAGGTGTTCGGCGAGCACGCGGAAGTCGGAGCGGGTGATCTCTCCGGCACGGGTGAGGTCGAACTCGTTGCGCTGGAGTCGCTGGTCGACGACCAGCGTCAGCTCGACATGGAAACCATCGTCCGACGAGTCCACCACGGGCGATGTCACCGGCGGATCTGCCAGCAATGCGGCCTTGGCGTTCTCTTCCTCGGCCGATCCCGGCCGCCAGGCAAGGTCGTCGAGCGACGTGACCGGCCGCACGATGACCATGGCGCCGCGCGTGACCTCCAGGTATGTCTCGACGAACCTGCGCGCCGTGGTCACGGACGCGAGGTGCGCGCCCGCGCTCCCCACGAGATCCGCCCATGCGTCCTGGTCACCGGTGAGCACCCGCACCGAGCCGTCGGGCCAGGCACCCACGTACACCTGCCACGGATGAGGACCGGACTCTCCCCGGACGCGCCAGACGACGGTCTCCGTGATGCCGGCGACTGCCACGGGCTCGACCTCAGCCCCTCCATCGAGCACCTGATCGGCGTATGGCTCACCGACTGCGAGCGCGACCGCCGTCAGGTCGGGTCCGTGGGTCGTCACTTGCCCGGCGCCTTGTTCACTTCGTCCCATTGCTTGCCATAGAACACCGCGTAGCTATTGAGATCGGTGGAGGTCACGAACGTCCCGTCATAGAACCAGTTCGTGACCTCGCCATCGCGAGTGGTCGTTCGGCAGATGGCGTTGACCTTGGCCGTATCCATGTCCGGGTCTGCCGTCTTCAGGTCGTCGCGCTTGGCATAGAAGGCCTTGAGGTATCGCTGCTTCAGCGTGTCACTGACCCCGGCGCCAGCCATGTCTCCGCCGAGGCTGGCGGTGACGGCGAACCCCTCGAGCTGGCGGACGACGGCCTCCGCTTCATCGGCGATCGACTGCTTGACGTAGTCGGCCCGGCCCAGCTTCGTCCGGTCGGCCTGCTTGCCCGCCTTGAAGGTGTCGGCGTGCTGCGCCTCGTGCATCAGGGTGATGGCCGCGGCACCGACGCCGAGGGTCTTGTTGAGGAAGATCTTGCCGCCCCGGTGGAACGAGCCCTGGCCGCCGTACTCGTAGTCGATGGAGATCTTCCATTTGGAGATGATCGCCTGGGCCCACATCCCGGTCGCGCTCGCGGCAAGGGTGTTGTCGATGGACGTGCGCCGCAGCGCGCCTGTGAGCCCCGGAGGGCTGGAGCCGGTGACCCCGGTCGTGCCGGTGCCGGGCTGGCTGGTCGCCTCGGTGGCAGTCGGCTTGGCAGCCTCTTCGACCAGAGGAGCGGTCGTCTCGTCTCCCGCCTGCACCTCGGCGTTCGCGGTCGGTCCGGGATGGCGCTGCACGACGCCCCTGCCCATCAGCCGGGTCACCGCATGATTGCCAGCCGTGCGTTGCAGCGCGAGCATCGCGTGCGGGCCGTCGTGCTCCGTCAGGGTCTGGCGGTTCCCACCAGCCCCTGACGCTACCCGGGTGTCACCTGCGCCATTGCGTGCGGCCGCGTGGCGTGGCGTGAGCGTTGTCTCAGCCTCCGGTACATGACGCGTGTGCTGACTCATGTGTGCGTCATTGTCGCCCTGCTGCGGGCACGGGCTAGGACCTGCCGTGCACGCTAGCTGCCCGAACGGGCAGAGGAGGCCACTCGCCCACTCCGCGTCGATCACCCATGGGTGGGAGTCGGAGGGGTGCGGCACGCTGGGTCTGCCATGTGGCCGGTAGACTCGTGCCGGAGGTCGCCGCGATGCCTGCTCTGCTGGAAGACGTTCGAAACGAGATCGAGACCCTTGTCGCCGGTATCACGTCCGGCGCTTGGAGGTGTTCGGCTCGCTGGTGAGCGGTGGTTTCGACCCTCAGCGGAGCGACGCCGACTTCCTGGTCGAGTTCGACGACAGCCCAGGTCTGGATCGACTCGGCGCGTACATCGGCTTCCAGGACGACCTCATCAGCCTGCTTGGCCGTCAGGTCGACCTCGTTATGTTCTCGGCAGTGCGCGATCCAATTGTGCGGGCCGACATCGAGGCTCATCGGCAGCTGTTCTATGCCGCATGACCCGCGTGCATATCTGGTCGACCTGCGGACGGCCGTGACAGCCATCACGGCCTTCATGGGCGGCAGGGAGCTGAACGACTTTCGGTCGAACGCCCTGGTCCGCTCCGCCATAGAACGGCAGCTCAGTCCTCGGCCACCTCATCCGGCGCGCTCGCGCGGCGTCGGACGATGTATGCGTGGCCACCCGAGCGTCCGTTGGAAGTACGCGCTCATCCCGTCCGACCATTGAGCGGGGTGGGTCGTCGGCTGGAATGGCTACTCGCGTCCCGTCGGGGCGCACGCGGCACGGTAGAGTGCGAGTCCACGACCGTACCCACCGAGGGATGGAGGCGGGAAGTGCTTGGTCGAGGTCGATCTCGGTGGTCCGGCGTGGCGTCGGGGGCAATGTTGCTGGCCGTGACAGCTCTCGGGCATGTGGCCGCCCAGACGCCGTCAGGCGTCGTTCCTCCCGCGGCGGTCATCGGTCTCGTGAACGATGCATCGAGCTGGGCTGGCGATGCCATCGACCGGGGTGTCCGCGGTGTGGCCGAGGAAGCTCGTGCTGAGCTCGTCCGATGCGAGCCTGACGGCCTCGCGGACTGCCTTGCCACGATGCTGGGGAGGCCCCTGGCGGGCGTTGTCCGATACGCCGCCGGCTGGTAGCGGTGACCGGACATTCTTGGAAACCCTCGGGCTCACCGGCCTGGTGCAAGAGCGCGCCCGGAAACTGCCACCGACGAAGGTGAGCGCGCTGCGCCCCTGACGTCAGGGGCTGGGCGGTCAGGAGCGGCTCCTTGCGCCACCTCAGCCCGTGTACCATCTGCCGAACGTTCGCGCCCGGAGGGGGACGGAGACGCGACGGCCCTGGAGGAGGTCCGTCATGGTGGTCGTCCCGGATCCGGTCGTGGTCGATTTCGCGCAGTCGGAGGAGGCGCCAGTCAGTCGCCGGTCTTGGCTGACAGCGGCCGCTGCTGCTGTCAGTGCGGTCGCCGTGGCGACGGTCGTACCTGCGGGCGTGAATGCCGCTACGGCGCCGCCAGTGAAGCTGGGCACGACCAATACCGGGAACAAGACCACGACGATCAAGGACACTGCGGCGAGCAGCAGCGCCAAGGCGATCGTCGGGCGCACGACCTACACCGGAACCGCAACGACTGCTGCGGGGGTGCAGGGCATCTCGGATGGCAAGAACGGCTCGGGCGTCATCGGCCAGGCGAACAAGGGCCCCTTGGCGGCGGGTGTGTGGGGTCGCTCGAGCACCGGATCAGGCATATACGGCGAAGGGCTTGCGGGTGTGGTGGGGTCGGGCTACGGCGGTACCGATTCGGTCGGCGTCCTCGGCTACGGCGAAGACGATGCCGCAGCGGTTGCCGGCGTTGGGGGCGCGACCCTCGATTCGGTGGGCGTCCTCGGGACGACCGTGGACGGCGCCGGCTGGGCGGCGTATCTCGACGGCGATGTCTTCATCGGCGGCACCACCTACGTACCTGAGTCGGTGCTCTCGGTCGACCATCCCGACGCCCCTGGTGAGCGGTGGTACCAGCGAGCCGCAGTCGGTTCGTTCGAGCGTCTCTCCATCATCTCCGGCAACACACGGACCGGTGCCGACGGCAGCGTGGTCGTCGAGGTCCCGGACCTGTTCGCCCGGATGCACACGGATTTCCGCTACCAGCTGACCGTCATCGGCTCCATGGCATCGGCGAGTGTGGCGCGCGAGATGAAGCAGGGCCGATTCACCGTCCGAACGGACAGGCCGCGGGTCAAGGTGTCCTGGCAGGTCACGGCGGTCCGGGACGATCCCGCGGCCCGGGCGAACACGTTCCACGCATCCGTGCCCAAGCGCGGGGCGGAACGAGGTCGGATGATCGAGCCGTCGTTGTACGGCAAGGCTGCGAGCCGGGCGTCAGGCGCCAGATTCTCCAGCGGACTGCGACGGCGTGGCAGCGCACTCGACGCGAAGCGCCGCGCCGCCTTGTCCGACGACTGACCACCGATCCAGACGCCGCACGAGTTGACACCCGTTCATCCCGGCGGTGAGCACTGGAGGGCACATGCATGCCGACATGACTGACCGGCGCGCGGGACGACGGCGTGCCGGCGCGAAGCGGATGCTCATCCCTGTCGGGATCCTGCTCGTGGCGTTTGCGTGCGCGATGCTCCTCACCCAAGGCCCCACGACGATCGTGAACGGCGTGGAGACGTTCCAGAGCAGCAGCCTGCCGAGCGGCCTGGAGTCGATCGTCTCGCTCTTCGTGCAACTGACGCTGCCGCCCACTGCGCTGTTCGTGTTCGCCATCGCGGGAATCCTGGCGCCGCCGATGCCGTTCCTGACCGGAGCACTGCTCGGCGTCCTCGACGGTCTCCTGTGGACGGCGCTGTTCCTGCTCTCGCCGGGCGCCGAGCCCGACGCACCCGGCCGCTTGGTCCGGCCGAGTGACGTGGTGGCGATCATCCTGGTGGCCGCGATCGTCGGACTCATCGTCACAGGGATCATCGGCACCATCGCCAACAAGGTGCTCGACGGGCGTGACCGAAGTCGGGAGATCCCTGCGGGACCTGCTATGTGGCCCGGCAGGACGGGGGCACCCCCGTGTCCGCACTGTGGTGCCGCGACATTGTCAGGTGCGAGCTTCTGCCGGGAATGCGGGGTCCAGCTCGGGCCCACGTCGCCGCCGAGCGACGCGTGACCTCGGCCCTCCCGCGGCCCGCGGGGCAGGTGTTCTGCTTCGCCTGCGGCACCCCTATCGACGCTCGCGCAGAGATCTGTCCGCACTGCGGGGTGCGACAGCGACCGCCCCCGTCCCCCGCATCCCTGTACGGCCGCAGCCGCACGACCGCTGCCCTGCTGGCGATCTTCCTGGGTGGGTTAGGGATCCACAAGTTCTATCTGGGCAAGGTCGGTCAGGGCGTGCTGTACCTGCTGTTCTGCTGGACCCTCATCCCGGGTCTCATCGCGTTCTTCGAAGGCATCTGGTACCTGACGATGCTGGACCAGGATTTCTGGGATCGCTACCCGACCCGCGAGCAACTGGCGGCATGGTCCGTAGGCACGCCTGGCTACTGGCCGCCGATGTCGGCGTCAGGCACTGGCTGGCCGCCTGTCCCCACGAAGCGATGTCCGACGTGTGCCCAGGTCTCGGCGCCGGATACCAGCTTCTGCCCACGGTGCGGCACACCGCCCTGACGACGTTGGCCCGCTGCTCGGTCAGCGCATGGCGCGGGCTCTGTCTCCGAGCGGGCGACGGTCCACGTCACGCAGTGACGCGTCGTCCGGTCAGGGGCGCTTGATATCGAGGAACACCTGGACGCGGGCGTCCTCCTCGGGATGGTGGGCGGTCCACGCCGGCACCTGGAGCGAGTAGCAGCCCTCCCCATCGGAGCCGACGACCAGCCACGGCACGCCCGAGTCATCCTTGCCCAGGGTGATGGACCGGACCGTGTTCATGCCCGATAGCGCGCGGTCGAGCTTCCAGCCAAGGCGCACGTCCTCCATGAAGCCGACGCCAATGGCGATGTCGCCCTGGCTGGGCTGCTCCACGTTGAGCGTCGATCCGACCTCATCGGCCGGGAGGACCTTGGTCATCGCCTGGACCTCGAAGTTCTCGGCGCTCGCCTTGCGTCGGTCGAGCGACACGGTGACCCGGTCAAATCCGTTGCGCTTGCTCCAATCGACGCGGCTCACGTTCCAGCCCGACAGGAACGGATCGCCGGTGATCTCCTCGCTCCCGTCGCAGATCCAGTCGTCCCCGGTCGGCGCCGGAGCCTGGCCGGTCGAGGCGGTCGAAGTCGGTTTCTTGGTCGGCTTGGGGGTGGGCTTGGGGGTGGGCCGAGGCGTGCGTGTGGGCCGTGGTGTCCGGGTCGGCTCGGCCGTGGGCTCCTCGGTCGGCTCCTCGGTCGGCACGACGACCGGGGCCGACGTTGGCGCCGGCATCGGCAGCACCGCGGCGTCCACGCCCATCGGCACGATCTCCAGCTGGATACCGCCCATGGGCGTCGGCACGAGTGGATCGTTCTCGCCTTCGGGCGTGGCCTCGAAACCCTGCGTGGTGCTCTCCCAGAGGGCAACGGCATTGGCGACCCAGACGACCGAGTCGTGTGTCGCGGCCTCGTCGCCGGCGCCGGCATAAGCGGCACCCAGCACCTGGCCAAAGCCGCCGTACACCGCCTGCTGCTCGTCCGCACTGAAAGCCAGCTCGCTCATGATCCGCTCGACGTTGCCCCAGACGGCGGGGTCGCCAGCCTCGGACAGCCTGACCTTGAGCACCACGTGGGAGGGACCGTCCAATTCCGGCAGGATGAGGATCGTGCCGTCCCCGCCGAACGCGTCGTTGGGGTCGGAGTCGGAGGACGGCCCCGAGCGCAGGCCCCCGGGCCATGCATCGCCGGCATCGGTGAAGTCGTAGCCGTCCCAGCCGTTCAGCGCGTCGGCCAGTGACTGGCCGTCCAACAGCGGCGCCGCGGCGGCTCCGGACGAAGGTTCAGGGTCAGCGGCCAGGATGCCCGTCGTCGTGACGCACAGCAGACCGATGACGAGAAGCAGCGCCAGCTTGCGCATCGTGCAGAACCTCCGGTGCCGATCAGGAACGTGGGCATGGTGCCACACCCGCAGGCGGCGCCCATACGGTCGTCGCGCTACCCAGCCGGATGCGGGATCCGTCGCACGGCGGCCCACACGGCCAGGCGCCGGTCGCCGGTCGTGACACTGGACAGGTCGGTCAGCATCGAATGGAGTCGTCGAGTGACGGCGGGCTGTGTCGCACCGGCAAGCGCGATCTCCTCGGTGGCGAGCTGCAGGTAGTCAGCCCACGACGGCCATCGGATCATCACACGGGGTCCACCCGCGCCGTCCGTTGCCACTGGCCCGGGATACCCGCTCACCGCCAGTCTTCGGAGTAGCGCGTGGATGCGGTCGATCGTCTGCACGGCCGTCGTGGGGTCGTTGATGCCGGGCGATAGGGCGCGCAACGCGATATCGACGAGCTGTCGAAGTCCGAATCCGACGTCCTGCTGGGAGGTCCGTTCAGACCCGATCGACACGGCCCGGGAGAGACGGGTCACATCGTCCGCATCCCAGGAGCCCCACAGCCGGAACAGGGGCCCGCCTTCCACGACCGCATCTCCGACCATCGGCACCAGCTCGGCGCGGCGGTCACCGACATCCGCCACCTCGAGGATCGCCTCCTCATCGAGCCCCACGACGCGCCCATCGCGTCCCGCCGCCAGGATGCGCGGCGGCTCGTCGTTCTGCTCCCACGCGGCCCTCGCCACATCGACCTCAGGGGTCACAGGTTCGTCGGGATGGACCCGCTCGATGGTCCGTCGCGTCTCGGCCGCGATGCTGTCCATCACTGTCGTGGCGCGGATGGCGTGCGCCATGTGGTCGATGTAGTACACGAACGCGCCCACGCTCGCCAGAAGCAGCACGAACGCCACGGTGATGGAGGCTCCGGGCACGAAGCCCACACCGCCATCTGCCGGGCTGCGGATCTCCCGGAGGACGAGGAGGGTGTACAGGAAGGTCGCCACGAAGAGCCCCAGGACCGACTGATTGGTCCGGTCGCGGAGGTACGTGCGCATGACCCTTGGGGACAGTTGGCTCGACGCCAGCTGCAGCACGAGCATGGTCACCGTGAACACCAGGGCGGTGAACGTGAGCATCGACTGCGCGATGGTGGAGAGAACACTGCGCGCTCCCTCAGCCGTGCCCCCGAAGATCGCCCCGACATCGGGAGGTAGCAGCCTGTCGATGGACGTCATGGCCAGGCTCAACCCGATCGCAGCCAGAGCGAAGACTGCGGGGATGAACCACAGGCTGGAACGCAGATACTCCTGGATGGCGGCGAACCTGAGCAAGTCAGGCGCGCGCAGTCACAAGGCCAGCGCACCCCGGGTGGCTATCCACCTTGGCTCGACCCAGCCTCCGCCCGCGAGCTGACAAGATGCTGCCCAACGCCGCCGATGTCGCCCGGGTCGATCACGTGCAGTGGCTCATCTGGGTCCTGCGGACGGACCTGCGCCGGCGGGCCGTCGGGAATGTCCTGGCTGCTGGATACGGCATCGTCCGACGACCGCTGCTGGCCGGCCGCTGGTCCCGTCTCAGGCGTGGTGGCTGGGTCGTCCATGATCCCTCCGCGACGTGCGTCATCGAGAATCGAATGCTTCCTTGCAGGCGGTCCGATAGCCCCGCATCACCGGCACGCCGATGGTGAGGGGCCTGCGGCGGATGATCATGGGGCCCTTGCGTCTGGCGTACGTGCTGTCCCGCGCCATCGTCGCAGGCTCCGCATGTCAGTCGTACCCGCACCTCCCTGATCCCTGTTGCGGGTTCATGCCGATCGGTGCAGCACGATGGCGACGTGCTAGTACAAGCAGTTCCGGTCACATTCGAGTCGAGGCCCACGGTCGACGCCGCAACGGCACGGATACTGGCCGACCAGTCGCGCGCGACAGACGCCGCCGGTGTGCTGGTGGTCGCTCAAACCACGACCGAGAGTGCCCGTCGGACGCTCGAAGCCGCAGGCGTGGGATACATCGACGGTAGTGGGAACACCCATGTCCGACTGCCAGGGGTCCTGATCCACACATCCAACGATGCCCCGCGACCCCGGGTCGAGAATCGGCTGTCACCCGCCCGCTTGTCCAACAAGAGCAGGCTGGTCGCTCTGTTGAGCCGCCACTCGGAGTCGAACCGAGGACCTGCGCCGCCTCAGGTGAGGCTGAGCGAGTCGCACAGGCACCCTTGACTCGGCGCCGTCGCCACCGTACGATGCACGTATCCCGATCAGAAGCGGTCGGCCGGATGCCCATGGACCGCTGCGAAGAGGTCCGGGATCGCGCCCAATGACGGGTCGCTGTTGGCGTGTCATCCATCGGCGCCCGTCGCCCGTCGCCCGTCGCCGGATACCTCAGGGGTCCCTATCCATGTCCACACACGTCCTGCATCGGCACCTCCGTCGTGCCAGCGCAGTGGCCGTACTCGCGCTCACGCTGCCGATCGCGGTCCTGGCACAGTCGCCGGCGACATCCCCGGCAGCCAGCCCTGTCCCCACACCCGTGCTCGAGGGCGCCATCACGGTCTACGCCGGCCGGAGCGAGGGTCTGGTCGGGCCCATCGTGACGAGGTTCACGGAGGTCACCGGTATCCCGGTGACGGTCGACTACGGCAACACGACCGCCAAGGCCGCGCAGATCCTGGAGGAGGGCGCTGCCTCCCCGGCGGATGTGTTCTTCGCGCAGGACGCGGGAGCGCTCGGTCTCATCGCCGACGCGGGCCTCTTGGCACCCCTGTCCGACGACGTCCTGTCCCGGGTCGCCGATGGCTACCGCGACGCTGACGGTCGATGGGTCGGTGCCAGCGGACGCGCCAGGGTGGCTGCCGTATCCAGCGAGCGTGTGCCCGAGGCCGACCTGCCCGGTTCCATCCTCGCGTTCACCGACCCGGCCTGGAAGGGTCGGATCGGCTGGGCGCCCGCGAACGCCTCTCTGCAGTCGCACGTGACCGCGATGCGCCAGGTCCTGGGCGAGGATGCCGCACGAGCTTGGCTTGAGGGCATCAAGGCCAACGAGCCGGTCGTGTACGAGGGCAATGCGCAGGCCGTCGAGGGCGTCGCCAGTGGCGAGATCGACGTGGCACTCGTCAACCACTACTACCTGTGGGCCCTCAAGGCGGCCGCCGAGGCGGCCGGCGACAGCTTCCCGGTCGTCAATCACTACTTCGACGCGGGGGACATCGGGGCGCTCGTGAACGTCGCAGGACTCGGCATCCTCGCCTCGTCGGACCAGCCTGCGGAAGCGGCGGCATTCGTGGACTTCCTGCTCTCAGCAGAGGCCCAGGAGTACTTCGCCACGACGACCTACGAGTACCCGCTCATCAAGGGGGTCGCTACGGCCGAGGGACTCGTGCCCCTCGCCGACGTGGGCGCCCCGCCCGTGGACCTCAACGACCTGGACGACCTGGAGGGGACGCTCGCGCTACTGCGCGAGCTGGAGCTCATCGACTGACGATGCCTCCGTATGGGGCGGGCCCGTGACCGCTCCGCCCATCGCCGCCGCGCGCGCCCGCATCCTCCGGGCACGTCGGACCCGACCGCCGCTGTCGCTGCTGGCGATCGCGGCGGCTATCTGCGTGCTTGCTCTCGTGCCGGTCGTGTATCTCGTGCTGCGCGCTACGAGCGCCGATGACCAGGTGATCCAGGTACTCCTGCGCCCGAGGATGGTGTACCTGCTGGGTACCAGCCTCTTGGTGGCCCTCGGCACCGTCGTCGGGTCCGTGGCCCTCGGCGTCCCGCTCGCATGGCTGACCTGCCGGACAGACCTGCCGGGTCGTCGGGTCTGGACCGTCCTGGTGGTGGCGCCGCTCGCCGTGCCTTCGTACATCCTCGCGTACGCGCTGGTCGCCGCGATCGGCCCGGGAGGTGCCGTGCGGGACGCGATGCAACAGCTGAGCCTCGGCTGGCTGGTGCCGGCACCCTTCGGCCTGCCGGGTGCCATCCTGGTCCTGGTCCTGTCGACGTATCCCCTGGTGCTCCTGTCCGCCCGAGCGGCCATGCTCCGGACAGACCCCGCCATCACCGAGACGGCCCGGTCGCTGGGAGATGGACCCATGCGCGCATTCGTGCGCAGCACCCTGCCGACACTCATGCCGGCGATCGCCACCGGCGCCCTGCTGGCCGCGCTGTATGCCCTGTCCGACTTCGGCTCGGTCTCGATCCTGCGCGCGGACACGTTCGCGCGCGCCATCCAGAGCCAGTACAGCTCATCCATCGATCGGCAGGGCGCCGCGCTCCTGTCGCTGGTGCTGGTGCTGGTCGCCCTGGCCCTGATGCTCGCCGAGGCGCGTCTGCGTCGGCACGCATCGATCGTGACACCCCATGGCGCCCGCCGTGCGCCGCAGGCGGTGGGCCTGGGCCGATGGCGCTGGCCGGCGCTGGCGCTGTGTGGTGCCGTGGTCGCAGTCGCGCTGGTCCTGCCGGCCGCCGTGGTGGGCGTCTGGGTCGTTCGAGGCATGGCCCTGGGCACGGTCCAGGTCGACGTCCTCGCGGCGACACGGGCGTCGTTGTCGATCGCGATACCCGTGGCGGCGCTTGCCATCGTCCTTGCCGTGCCGGTCGCGATGCTCCAGGTCGGATACCCGGGTCGGTTCGCCCGGGCGACCCGGGCCATCACCCTGACCGCGTATGCGATCCCGGGCATCAGCTTCGCGCTCGCGGTGGTGTTCGCCTCATTGGCCCTGGTGCCCGACCTGTACCGGACCCTGCCGATCCTGGTGCTGGCGATGGCGATCCGATACCTGCCGCTGGCGGTCAGCCCAACCGCCGGCACCATGATGCTCGTCGGCGGTGGGCTGGTGGAGGCCGCCCGATCGCTCGGTGACTCCCCGGCGCGGGCCGCGCGGACCATCCTGCTGCCGCTCGTCCGGCCGGGCATCATCGCGGGTGTCGTGCTCGTGTTCCTGAGCGCCATCAAGGAGCTGCCCTTGACCCTGTTCCTGGCCCCTCCTGGGATGCGGACCCTGGCGACACGCGTGTGGACCGACGCCACGGAAGGTGCATACGTCGAGGCAGCCGGGCCGGCGATGGTGCTGCTCGTGGTGTCCCTGGCATCGGTAGGGCTGTTGGTTCGTGAGCCTCGGGCGCAGACCTCATGACCGGGCCCGAGGTCAGCCTGCGCGTCGCTGACCTGTCACGGCGATTCGGCACGGTCGTGGCCCTCGACCGTGTGAGCCTCGAGGTGCGCCGTGGCGAGACCCTGGCGTTGCTGGGGCCATCGGGATCAGGCAAGACCACGGCGCTGCGGCTCGTGGCCGGCTTCGACCGACCCGACTCCGGGACCGTCGAGTTGGGCGGACGCCTGGTGGCTGGTGGCGGGGGCTGGGTGCCGCCGGAGCGCCGGCGGATCGGCTACGTGGCGCAGGACCTGTCGCTCTTCCCGCACCTCGATGTCCGACGGAATATCGGCTACGGGCTGCGGATCATGGGCGCTGACGAGCGCGATGCGCGCGTCCAGGAGTTGCTGGAGATGGTCGGGCTCGAGGCATCTGCGGATCGGATGCCCCATCAGCTGTCCGGAGGCATGGCCCAACGCGTGGCCCTGTGCCGCGCGATGGCACCCCGACCGGACGTGGTGCTGCTGGACGAGCCGTTCTCCAGCCTGGACCAGGCCCTTCGGGTCCAGCTTCGGGACGAGGTCCGGGCGCTCCTCCGACTGGCGGGCCAGACGACCGTGCTCGTGACGCACGACCAGCAGGAGGCCCTGGCGATGGCGGATCGGGTCGCCGTCATGCGCGCCGGGCGCATCGAACAGGTCGATGCGCCGGAGGTCGTCCACGCGCGGCCGGCGACGCCTTGGGTGGCCCGCTTCCTGGGTGCCGGGACCCTGGTCCCGACCACCATCGGCAATGGTCTCGCGGTCACGGAGATGGGCAGCATCCGCCTGCTGGCGGAACCGCCGGTGGCAGCGGACGTCTGCCTCATTCGATCGGAACACCTGGAGCTCACGAGTCCTGGCGAGGGAACGATCGCTGCCGTGGTCACCGCGCGCCGCTTCGAAGGCTCATATGTGGTCCTTGACCTGGAGCTCCCGTCCGGCCTTCGCATCCGGGGCGATGCCCCGGCGGCCATGCGGGCGGTCAGCGTGGGTGCCGAACTCGGCGTGTCGCTGCAACGCGATCCCGGGACCGTTGCATTCGTGGACGACGCGACCTGACTTCATGCGCCTCGAAGCCGTGGCAGCGGCTCTTCTCGCGCCATCTCGAGCAACGCGCCCTGGTCGGGTCCGATCTGGTGCACGTGCGCGTGGGTCACACCCACGCACGGCCTCTCGGATCGTGGCCACGATCTGCGCCACATCCGGGCCGTGGGGGAGCTTGTCAGCGATGTCCCCCGGCTGGACCATCGCAGCGAGCTCCTCGAAATGGGCAGGGCTGGGGCGCTCCTGGCTCGCCTGGCCCTGGATACAGGCGTTGGGCCAGACCTCGTGCGCGACGCGGAGCGCCTCTTCCTGTGATGGACCCCAGCAGGCCTGCACCTGGGCGCCGGTGCCCCGGCCGATGCGCTCGGTCGTGCTTGCCACGCCTCCGATGACCGACAATACGAACGGGCTATGCCCCTGGCGATCGATCCAGGCATGGAATCGATGTCCAGGTTCGTGGCCATGTGCGAATTGCCGCACATGTGGACGCACGATCCGGCGTCCACATGACTCCAGATGTGGTCGATGGTAATCCCTGGCGGCCGCCACGAGAACCCTCTCGCGCCATGGCGTCGACCGACTGCAAGTCGATGGCAGCGAGCGTCAGGCCTCGGAGTGGCGATTCCGTGCCTACGGCCTGCTTGTTCGTCCAGTCCTGCGCCGCTCGATCGCGGCTGTTGAGACCGGTCTGACCAGTGCTACTATGACGCCCTGGTCGCCCTGACGACCATCTCAGCGCGGAAGGCAGGGGCAGCTTGGGGCAGCGGTCGTTCGCGGACCGGGTCGCGATCGTGACAGGTGCCGGACAGGGGATGGGAGAGGTCTTCGCCAAGGCCTTGGCCGGGGCGGGGGCGATCGTCGGCGTGGCCGAGATCGATCCGGAGACCGGTCGCCAGACGGTCGATGCGATCACGGCGGCCGGCGGGCGAGCACATCCCTACGTCGTGGACGTGCGGGACAGGACTGCCATCGACGCCATGACCGCGGACCTGGTCGCCCGCTACGGACGCCTGGACATCCTCGTGAACAACGCCGGAGTGGCTGCCGGAGGGCCGTCAGAGGACGTGACCGAGGCGGACTGGGACCGGGTGTACGGGATCATGCTCAAGGGTATGTTCCTGTGCAGCCAATCCGCTGCACGCACCATGATCCCGCAGGGCCGGGGCGTCATCGTCAACATCTGCTCCATGGCGGGCATCGGCGGCTGGGCGAAGCGGGCCTTGTACACCCCCGCGAAGGCAGGGGCCATCTCGCTGACACAGGTCCTCGGCGTGGAGTGGGCACGCCACGGCATCCGCGTTGTGGGCATCAATCCCGGCCAGATCGAGACCCCCCTCAACGAATACGTGTTCAGCCGCGGCTTGGCGAGCCGGGAGCAGTTCACCAACCGTGCCCCGATGCGCCGGTTCGGCTCCCCAGAGGAGATCGCCGAGGCCGTGCTGTTCCTTGCAAGTGACGCGGCGAGCGGCATCACGGCGGAAGTCGTGACCATCGATGGCGGCTGGACGGCGTGGGGCGGCATCGAGGCCATCGACGCATGAGCGAACGAAGCTTGGTGGTTACCCCCGGTTCTGGTATCCCGATCACGGCCCGCGGTCGATCGATCGCCTATGGCCCGCCGCCGTGGCGGATGCATGGCCGCACCCTTGCTATCCGCTACCTCCTGGCAGACCCCGACGAAGCGCGTCGACATGTACCCGCCGGCCTGGAGATGGATCACGACCCCGTCGTGCGGGCGCGTTTCTGGGACATGCGCCACGACGCGCTGCGGAGCCTTGGGGACGACGGCGGGCCCGAGGTCTGGACGCCATTCCGGGAGGCGGTCATCGCGTTCCCGGTCCGGCGGGGCGATGTGGCCGGCGATTACCCCACCTATATGTATGCCGACGACTTCGCCTACACCGCGATGGGTCGCGAGGTCATGGGCTGGCCGGTCCGTGACGGCGACATCAGCGTCGAACCCGAGCCACCTGGTGGACCCATCGCGGGCACGACCCTCGCCGCGGGCCTCGTACGGGGGGGCGTCGAGCTGATGCACATCGACATGACCCTCACCGGCGACCACCGGGCCGACACTGACACGCAGCCGCCCCGTTGGCTGGCGACGAAGATCATCCCCCACGCCACCCGACCGGTCGCCGATGTGGCGCAGTTGCTCCAGACGGGTCCGGAGCGTATCCACAGCCGTACGATCTGGTCGGCCCAGGCGTCTCTGGAGTTGGGCGAGGGTGTCGGCGATGAGCTGCACCACCTCCGCCCGCGGCAGATCCTCGCCGCGGAGTACTGGAACGAGGTCGACCTGACCATCGGGTGGGCGACCATCCTCGACGAGCTGGGAGACTCGCCATGGTGAGCGGACACGCCGACACCCCGCTGGTGCTACAGGTCACGGGTGCCCTGCGGGTCTTGTTGATCGGCGAGCCGTCGAGCGTGACCGACGCCACGGAGCGTGCGTTCCGGGATGCCGGCGGCCAGGTCAGTATCGCAGCCGAGCCCGGCTCGGCGATGGATGTGGCCCAGCTCGTCGGAGTCGCCGCCTCGTCGCTCGGTGGGCTCGATGCCGTCGTCCGCTGGACCCCCATCCCGCGATCGCGGCCGATCCTGACGGATAGCCCCGCAGCGGATGACGACCGGTTCGAGACTGACATCGACCTGATGCTCCTCGGCGCCCAGCGTGTGTCCCTGGCAGCGGCGCGGGTCCTCGCCCGCTCGGGCGGTGGCTCCATCGTGCTGGTGGGGCCGATCGACGCCAGTCATGCGTATCCCGGCAGATCCTCCGTCGCGGCGGCGATGGCGGGCATCATGGGCCTGGCGCGCGGTCTGGCCGTGGAGCTGGCTGGTGACCGCGTGCGCGCGAACGTGGTCCTCGCGGGACCCATGGCCTCAGCGGACGTGGGCGTCGAGGACGATCAGGCGGCGCGAACCCTGCTCCGGTCGCCGCGGCCGACCCTCGTCACGGCCGCGGAGGTCGCAGCGGCCATCTCGTTCGTGGCAGGCCGGTCCAGTGCCTTCATGACCGGCCAGTCGCTTCGGGTGGATGCCGGGTGGGCGTCCCTCAACCAGGCGCCCGACGGGATGCGCTTCGTGTGATGGGCGTCGGAGCCCGGAGCTCCGCCGGTTCTCGTGGTTCCGGCTCGCCTCGCTCGAGGTAGCTTGCGACCTGGTCGGAGCGACTGAGGTGGTGCTCGGCGAGGAGGTCCGCAGCCCGGGCGCGATCACCGTTGGCGAGGGCAGCCACGATGGCGCGGTGTTGACGCAGCGAGCCCTGGTTGTAGGCCTGCACCCGATAGGCAGTGTGGGCAGCCTGTCGGGCGCGATGGATGATGGCCTGGGCCAGGGAGCGCAGCGGCTGGTTGGGGCTGTCTGCAGAGAGCCGGACATGGAACTCGATGTCGATCTCGGCGGCGTCGTCCGGGCGACTCTCCGCGATGGCCGCGGCCTGCGCCTCGATGAGCGGCTGCAGATCCGCCGCTATGGCGCGGGCATCGCCCGTCCCACCGCGGAGGGCCTGCGGCTCGATGGCCGCACGCAGCTCGATGAGGTCGCGCAAGGCTGCCTGGTTACGGCGCAGCCAGTCGTCGATCAGCCGGCGGCTC
>Ga0105047_10003410_pt1 | contig 28009 bp, 19 predicted proteins | sample MAT04_FD_78384 | JGI IMG/M metagenome (GOLD analysis project Ga0105047, IMG submission 78384) | Freshwater microbial communities from Lake Fryxell liftoff mats and glacier meltwater in Antarctica - MAT-04 (megahit assembly) | ecosystem: Environmental > Aquatic > Freshwater > Ice > Liftoff... | reverse complement strand
CTTTCCGACGACTGTACCCGCGGAGATGTGGGCTCCTTCTTCGACTTCCACGATCGCCCGTTCAGGGATGTAGTAGAAGTTAAGGATCTTGCCGGTGCTGTCTTCGATGACGACTTGAGGATGGAGATCACCCTTGTGGTCGATGACGGTACGGCGGACGTGTCCCCCGACTTCCGTCTCGACCTTCATCGAGCGGCCCTCGATCAAATCTTCATAGCGAACCGTTCCGCCAACATCGCACAGAATCGGAACTGAGTGGGGGTCCCACTGGCAGAGGACTTGGCCAGCGACAACTGTTTCCTCTTCCTTGACCAGCAGCACCGCACCGTTCGGGATCGTGTACTTCTCGAGTTCACGGTCCTTCATGTCGATGATCACGACTTCCCCGTTTCGAGTCAGAACGACGTTCTGGCCTTCGGAGTTCGTCACGCTGCGGATGCGGGAGAAGCGGACCTTACCGGGCTTCTTCGCTCGGAGGTCACTGTCTTGCAACTGACGCTGAGCAGTTCCACCGACGTGGAACGTACGCATCGTCAACTGGGTTCCCGGCTCACCGATCGACTGAGCGGCGATGATGCCGCAGGCGAGACCCTCTTCAACCAGTTGCCCGGTCGACAGATCCATTCCATAGCACAGTTGACATACGCCGAGTTCGGCTTCGCAGGTCATTGGGCTGCGGACCTGAACTCGCTCCAGTCCCAGAGCCTCAATCTTGCGTGCGATGGTGACTGTGATCAGCTCCCCTTCACGGACGATCACTTCGTCCGTAATGGGATGCACGATATTCGAACGGCTCACACGACCACGAATCGCGTCCGCCAGCGAAACTTCGACACGTTCGCCACGGAAGACCACACCCCGAGTCACCCCGCGTGTCGTGCCGCAATCATGGGTCGTACAGACCATATTCTGGCACACGTCGGCCAGCTTACGAGTCAGGTAACCCGAGTCAGCTGTCTTCAGTGCGGTGTCGGCCAATCCCTTGCGAGCACCGTGGGTCGAACTGAAGTATTCGAGGACCGTCAAACCTTCCTTGAAGTTCGACTTGATCGGGGTCTCGATGATCTCGCCGCTCGGCTTGGCCATCAGACCACGCATCCCCGCCAGCTGGCGAATCTGCTCCATACCGCCTCGGGCACCCGAGTCGGCCATCAGATAAATCGGGTTGACGTACGCTCCCTTTTCGCGGAGGTCATTCTCCAACTCGATCTTCATCGCGTTGGTGATCTGCTCGCGTGCATGGGTCCAGATGTCGATGACTTTGTTATAGCGTTCGCCCCCGGTGATGACCCCGCGGTCGTACAGCTTCTGCTGCTTGAGCACGTGGCCTTCGGCTTCCAGGATGTACTTTTCCTTGGTCGGCGGGATCACGAGGTCACTAATACCGAACGACAGTCCGGAGCGAGTCGACTCGGTAAAGCCGGTCCGCTTCATGTTATCGAGCAGTTCAATCGTCCGCTTGCGGCCGAACTCCTGATAGCAATCGGAGATGACGTGCTGCAGGTCCTTGCTCTTCATCGTGTGGTTGTAGTACGACATCCCATGGAACAGCATGTCGTTGAAGATGATGCGTCCGACAGTCGTCGCGACCAGTGAACCCGACGTGTAAGTATCGGCTCCGTCGCCCTTGACCCGCTTGCCCTTCGGCAAACGCAGCTTGATGATCGCATGCCGTACGATCTTGCCCATGCTGTAGGCCATCAGCGCCTCGTTCGTCGAGGCGAAGGTCATCCCTTCGCCCTTCTGACCGGTGCGCTTCATGGTGCAGTAGTAGCAACCCATGACGATGTCCTGCGACGGCGAAATGATCGGAGCGCCGTTGGAGGGGCTGAAGATGTTGTTGGTCGACATCATCAGAGTCGTGGCTTCGACCTGAGCCTCGATCGAGAGCGGCAAGTGAACCGCCATCTGGTCGCCATCGAAGTCGGCGTTGAAACCCTTGCAGACCAGGGGGTGGACCTTGATCGCGTTGCCTTCCACCAGGATCGGCTCGAACGCCTGAATCCCGATCCGGTGGAGGGTGGGGGCACGATTGAGCAACACGGGGTGATTCTTAATCACCTCGTCGAGGATGTCCCAGACCTCGTCGTCCTTGCGCTCCAGCATGCGCTTGGCAGACTTAATGGTGTCGGCGTGTCCGAGTTCTTTCAGCCGTCGAATCACGAACGGTTGGAACAGCTCGAGTGCGATCTTCTTGGGAAGACCGCACTGGTGGAGGGGCATATCGGGACCGACGACGATCACCGAACGGGCCGAGTAATCGACTCGCTTACCAAGCAAGTTTTCGCGGAAGCGGCCTTGCTTCCCCTTGATCATATCGGTCAGTGACTTCAGCGGACGGTTCGACGAACCGAGCACAGGTCGCTTGCAACGGTTGTTGTCGAAGAGAGCATCAACCGATTGCTGCAACATCCGCTTTTCGTTGCGGACGATCACTTCCGGCGCATTCAGGTCGACCAACTTCTTCAGCCGGTTGTTGCGGTTGATGATGCGGCGATAGAGATCGTTCAAGTCGCTCGTCGCGAAATTGCCCGACTCCAGCAGCACCAGCGGACGCAAATCGGGCGGAATCACCGGCACGCAGCTCAGAACAATCCATTCCGGCTTGTTCTCGCTGTCACGCAGGGCCTCGATCACCTTCAGACGCTTGATGTAGTCCTTCTGCTTCGCATCGCTGGTTGTTTTCTTCAACTCTTCGCGGAGCTTCTTCGATTCCTCCACCAGTTGGATGACGCTCAGCAGCTTGAAGATCGCTTCCGCGCCCATGTCGGCTTGGAACGAATCTTCGCCATACTTGACCCGGTTCGCAGCGTACTCATCTTCGGTCAGCAGCTGGCACCGTCGCAGCGGGGTCTCGCCGGGATCTGTGACAACATACTCTTGAAAGTAGATCACCTTTTCCAGGCTGGTCGTCTTCATGTTCAGCAGAGCGCCCAAGCGGCTCGGCATCGACTTGAAGAACCAGATGTGGACGACGGGAGCGGCCAATTCGATATGGCCCATGCGCTTGCGGCGAACGCGGCTGTGGGTGACTTTCACACCGCAGCGATCGCAGATCATGCCCTTGTACTTCATGCCGCGGTACTTACCGCAGGAGCATTCCCAGTCCTTTTCAGGCCCGAAAATCCGCTCGCAGAACAGACCGTCCCGCTCAGGCCGGTAGGTTCGGTAGTTGATCGTCTCTGGCTTTTTGACTTCGCCGAAAGACCAGCTGCGAATGTCGTGGGGACTGGCGAGGCTGATCTTGACGGCGCCAAAGTCATTGACGCGATCGTAAACACCATCACCGGATGTATTGTTGTTGCTCATGGCGATCTCCCGATTAGGAGTGGAGTGAATTCGGCTGGGGCAGTGCGGCAGGTTCAAGGGCAGTGTGGGAGTGAGACGAAGGCTTCCGAAGTCTGGTCTCACCGAGGTGCGTGGCTTGCCGGAAGTACAGACTTCGGAAGTCTGTACCCCGGTCACGCGGTTACACCTTCGCCTTTTCCAGTTGCACGTTCAGGCACAAACCTCGAATTTCGTTGACGAGAACGTCAAAGCTGGCGGGTGTGCCGGCTTCGAGGGTGTTCTCTCCCTTGACCATCGATTCGTAAATCTTGGTCCGGCCTTCGACATCGTCGCTCTTCACGGTGAGCAACTCTTGCAGGATATAGGCGGCACCATAAGCCTCAAGAGCCCACACTTCCATTTCTCCGAATCGCTGACCCCCGAAGCGAGCCTTCCCGCCCAGAGGCTGCTGGGTGATGAGAGAATAAGGCCCCGTCGCTCGGGCATGCACCTTGTCGTCGACCAAGTGGTGCAGCTTCAGCATATAGATGATGCCGACGGTCGTCTTCTGCTCCATCAGTTCACCGGTGCGTCCATCGTAAAGCTGCTGCTTCCCTTCCTCGGGAAGCCCCGCTTCGCGCAGGCATGCCCGAATCTCTTCTTCCGCCGCACCATCGAACACGGGGCAAATCGCTCGGTAGCCCATCTTGGCTGCAGCCCATCCGAGGTGGGTCTCCAGGATCTGACCCACGTTCATGCGGCTTGGCACGCCCAGCGGGTTCAACACGATGTCGACAGGTGTCCCATCAGGCAGGTAAGGCATGTCTTCGATCGGCAGAATCTTGGAGATCACCCCCTTGTTTCCGTGGCGACCGGCCATCTTGTCCCCGACAGAAATCTGCCGCTTCGACGAGACGTACACCTTGACCATCTGCAGCACGCCATTCGGCAACTCGTCGCCGCGCTTCATGCTGTTCATCTTGAGCTCTGCATCGTCGATGACATCGACAACGAGAGGCCAATTGTCCTTGAAGAGCTTGCGAGCGTCGGCCTGCTTCTGGGGGCTCCGGATGTCGAGGGTCTCGAAGTAGGCCTCAAACTTGCGGGAGAATTCCGACAGGAACTTGGGGTCGTCGATCGAACGGAGCTCGCGACCATCGTCGTCGGTCACGTGCTTGCCGACGACCGCGTCGAGTTCGGCCACAAACTCAAGGAACTTGTCCGCAACTCGCTTCTGGCCATCTTGCTCGACCTTTTTGAGGTCGACGTCGAACTTCTTTTTTTCCGCTTCGGTAAGACTCATCCGTCGCGAGAACTTTTCCGTATGGATGACAATCCCCTCGATCCCTGATGGGACTTCGAGCGACTCGTTCTTCACATCTTCCCCGGCCTTGCCGAAGATCGCGTGGAGCAGCTTTTCTTCGGGAGTCAGTTCCGCCTTGGCCTTTGGAGTGACCTTACCGACCAGGATGTCTCCCGGACGGACGCGGGTTCCGACATGGACGATGCCATTGTCATCGAGATGGCGGAGGGCCTTCTCGCTGACGTTCGGGATGTCGCGAGTAAACTCCTCTCGCCCGAGCTTGGTTTCTCGGATTTCCACGTCGAATTCGTCAATGTGGATCGACGTGTAGACGTCTTCCTTCACCAAACGCTCGGAAAGAATGATCGCATCTTCGAAGTTAAACCCTTCCCACGACATGAACGCCACCATGACGTTCCGGCCCAAGGACAGGATTCCATCTCGAGTCGCGGCCGTATCGGCGATGATCTCGCCCTTTTTGACGCGTTGCCCCATCTTGACCAGCGGCTTCTGGTTCAAGCAGGTGCGTTCGTTCAAGCCGGTGTACTTGCGGAGCGGGTACTTCTTGCCTTCGATTTCGATGCGATCCGCATCGACGTAGGTCACCTTACCGGCGCGGTCTGCCCGCGGCGTCATGCCTGAGTAACGCGGAACTTCGTCTTCCATCCCGGTGCCGACGAGCGGCGGCTCCGTGATGAGCAAGGGCACGCCTTGCCGCTGCATGTTCGAACCCATCAGAGCGCGGTTGGCGTCGTCATGCTCCAGGAACGGAATGAGCGACGCCGAAATACCGACCATCTGAGCTGGCGCCACATCGATGTACTGGATGGCCTTGGATTCCACCCAATGCACGTCGTTATGCCAACGAGCCAAGCAGCGTTCCGGGACGATCTTACCATTCTCGACGTGAGTGTCGGCGGGAGCCACCATCACGTTAGCTTCTTCGTCTGCTCGCAGCCACTCAATGTCCTCGCCGATCTTGCCACTATGCACCTTGCGGTACGGAGAGATCAAAAATCCATAGGCGTCAACCTTGGCATAGATGCTGAGGCTCGAAATTAGCCCGATGTTCGTGCCTTCGGGCGTCTCGATCGGACAAATACGACCATAGTGCGAGATGTGAACGTCGCGGACTTCAAAGCCCGCACGCTTGCGATTCAAGCCACCAGGTCCCAGAGCCGACAATCGCCGTTCGTGCGTGAGCATCGACAATGGGTTAGTCTGGTCGACCACCTGCGACAGTTCGCTCCGACCGAAGAAATATTCGATGGCAGCCGAGACGCTCTTCGGGTTGATGAGCGAACGGGGGCTCATCTCCTGAACGTCTTTCATCGCCATCCGCTCGGAGACCGTGCGACGTAGCTTCAAGAACCCCTTGCGGATTTCCTCAGAAGCCAACTCGTCGATCGTTCGCAAACGCCGGTTACCGAGGTTGTCGATGTCGTCCACGTGCGCACTTTGATCGCCCACGCGGAGCTTGATCAAATAGCGAATCGAGTTCGTGAAGTCCTCAGCCCGCAGGGTCATCTCATCATCGGGGATGTCCTGGCCGAACTTGCGATTAATGCGGAATCGTCCGACTCGTCCCAGCCGATAACGGTTCACATCGAAGAACTTTTCCCGGAATAGGTCGGTCGCCTTTTCCAGCTGAGGAGGGTTGCCGGGGCGCAGACGCTGGTAGATCTTCAACAGCGCCTCTTCGTGGCTGCTGGTGGAGTCTTCGAGAACGCTGTTGATGATCATCGGGTCTTCCACTTTGGAAATCCCTTCGACCGTCTTGATCCCCGCTTCCACGATTTCGGCAGCTGTCGACTTGGTGATCCGATGACCACACTCGACGATCACTTCTCCGAGGCGATCACCACTGCTGTAGACGATATCGTCAGCGGCCCAAAGGCCCACGAGCCCCTCCGCCCCGACCTTCGAGACTTTCAGTGACTGTACATCGTAAAACAGCTTGAGAAGCGAATGGCTCGACGTGTACTGCGGGTCCATGGCCCGCAACAGAGTCATCGCTGAGAACCGACCGCTCTGGTCGATACGAACGCCGAGAGTCTCTTTCTTGCTGACGACGAACTCAATCCAACTACCGCGTTCCGGAATTACGCGACAGGAGTACGTGCGACGTTCGCCGGGCTCTTCCGACTTCACGAAATCGACACCCGGAGAGCGATGCAGCTGAGACACCACGCAGCGTTCAGCTCCGTTGACAATGAACTCGCCGCCGCCGAGCATGATCGGGATGTCACCGAGGTAAACCTCTTCTTCGATCGGCTGCTCCTTGACCAGTCGCAGCCAGATGCGGAACGGCATTCCGTACGTCAGTCGCAACTGGCGACACTCTGTGGGAGTGTAGCGCGGCTTGCCGAGCTCGTATTTCACGTACTCCAGCCGAAACTGCGCGTCATTGCTGACAACGGGGAAGACTTCTCGCAGGATCTCTTCTAGACCTTGACCTCGCCGCTGATCTGGGCGACGATCCAGCTGAAGAAAGCGTGCATACGACTCGGTCTGGATCTGCGTCAGATCCGACAGGTCGAATCCTCCTTGCAGTGTTCCAAAATTCCGGACAGTCGAAGACTTGATGTAGCGTTCTGAAGGAACCGGCATGTCAAATCCTCACAAAGCATCTGGCGGGCAATCACATGATCCGCGGCAAGCGAGTGTCCAAGCCGTCCGCGAATCCCATTTCGACGCGGACCCAATCAGCTCAAGCCATTCGCTGGCGAGCCGGAAATGCAGCCACACAGACAAAGACTGTGCGGTAACCTGGTGACGCGCGCCGACAATGAACAAGAGTCAGAACGCGTCATCGGATTGGAGAGTCGCAAGGAGCCGTACTCCTGAACAAGGCATATGCTGCGGGCCACAGCACAAACCGAAAAAATGTGCGACAGTAAAGAACTCGTGACTTGGCAGAAGCCAAGAGTCCATACATCGCCGGATAAAGCGAAACAACACGAGAGGTGTCGACTTACGCCACACCTCTCGTGGATCGTGTTTCGCGAATCCTGAACTCCTCAGGCGAATACTCAGTATCCACGCTGGAGTCGTCAACGTCAAGTCAAGAGCAATTTGGCGTGAACTCTTGTGCCAAATCCCTCCAGAATTCAGCTACTTGATCGTCACGGTACCGCCAGCTGTGGCGATTTCGGCCTTGATCTTGTCAGCGTCTTCCTTCGACACACCGGTCTTGACGGTCTTTGGAGCGCCTTCGACGAGATCCTTGGCTTCCTTCAGGCCGAGGCCAGTGATCGTGCGGATCACCTTGATGACTTCGAGCTTCTTCTCGCCGTAAGAGGCGAGAATCACTTCGAACTCAGTCTGAGCTTCGACAGGAGCAGCTGCAGCCACTGGGCCAGCGGCAACAGCCACAGCTGCACCAGCAGCTGGCTTAATGCCGTGGACTTCTTCGAGGTAGTCGGCCAGAGCCTTCGCCTGCAGAAGGGTCAGACCAACAATCTTGTCACCAAGGTCCTTGGTGGTGGAATCAAATTCACGGGCTTCGGACATCGGAAAGTTCTCCAGGAAATCGGACAGGCCGCCTGAGTTCCCAGGGGCTGCACACACACACGAAACGTTGTTCCAAACCCCGCAACACGCTGGGGGTGGTTCACTGAGCTAGGCCGCAGGTTGTTCTTCAGTCGAGGAACTGTCTGCAGACTGTTCTGATTTGTCGGCAATCGCCTTAATCTGTCCGGCCAAGTACCCGCCGGCCCCGAGAAGCGCTCCAGCCAGGCGGGCTCCAGGAGACAAAATGATGCCTGCGATCTTGGACAGAAGTTCTGGCCGCCCCAGACTCTTACTGAGGTCATCGACGCCAGCTGCAGTCAAGGACTGACCATCGACTGTCCCACCACGGATCTCGATGTCTTTGAAGACGCTCGTGATCTTGACGATCTCTCGCGACAGGGCCACGACATCTTCGCCGCCCCACACAATCACCGTCGGACCCGCCAGCAGGCTGTCGACATCTGCCACACCAGTTTCTCGCAGCGCCACACGCACGAGCGTGTTCTTCACCTGCAGAATCTTGATTCCCTTCTTTCGAAGGGTGGTGCGGAGCACGCCGTCTTTGACGGAACCCAGCTTCGAGGTATTGAGCACCAACAAATCACGAGCACCATCCAGTTCGGCCCGGATGGTGTCAATCATCATTCGCTTGACAACTTTGCTCATACGTCACCTGTGTCCACCAACCCGGTATGGGAATCCGTTGATTCCCTGGCCGACTTGCGTCGTTCCGGCCCGGCGATTCCAAATTGTCCACTCTGTTTTTGACAGCCTCTCCAATTGGAGAATCCCGTCAGTTACGTCTAGTTCTTGCCCGAATCACTTGTCGTTCGCGGCACATGATTGAACTCATGTGCAACTACATCGAGGCTGCGATCTTCACACCAGGACTTTGCGTTGCGGCCACAGTCACGCTGCGAATGTACTGCCCCTTGGAAGCGTTTGGCTTCAGCGAGCGAATCAACTGAAGCATCGCTTCGACGTTCTCAGCAAGCTGCTGATTGTCAAAGGAGAGCTTGCCGACCAAGCAATGCACGATGCCGTAGTCATCGTTGCGGAACTCCACCTTACCGGCCTTGTACTCACGGACGGCGTTCGCCACATCCTGCGTGACAGTGCCTGCACGGGGAGAGGGCATGAGACCGCGAGGTCCGAGAATTCGGCCCAACGGGCCGACGACGCCCATCATATCCGGAGTCGCAATGGCAACGTCGAAGTCAGTCCAGCCCTCTTTGATCTTGTCGGCCAGCTCCTTACCGCCCGCATGGACGGCACCGGCCTTCAGGGCAATGTCGACATTCGCACCCTGGCAGAACACCAAGACATTCTTCGACTTGCCAATCCCGTGAGGGAGCACGATCGATCCACGCACGATCTGATCGGCCTGCTTAGGGTCAATTCCCAGACGCATCGCCAGCGAAACCGACTGATCGAACTTGCAGGGCTTCACGCCCTTCGGCAAATCGACATCAAATTTCTTCAGTGCAGTGACCGCATCGGCCACGGTCAAGACGCCCAGCTTGCCGGCTCGCTCGGTCAACACTTTTTGCCGCTTGGACAACCACATGTGACGGCCTTTTCTTTCAGATGATCTAGTGAATTGTGGGGGAATGAGCTGAGTGAGTGTCGTAAGAAGTGTCAGTCGACGACTTCAATACCCATGCTACGAGCCGTCCCGGCGATCACTCGGCAGGCTTCAGCCATGCCGGACGAGTTCATGTCCGCTTCCTTGGCTTTGGCGATCTCCATCACCTGAGCCATTGTCACCCGTCCAATCTTTTCCGTCCGTGCGTTCTTCGCGCCCTTCGCCACCCCAGCTGCCTTCTTGAGGAGCACAGCTGCTGGAGGACTCTTGAGGACGAACTCAAACGAGCGGTCGCTGTAGATCGTGATCAGTGCGGGGACGATCATCCCGTTCAGATCTTTGGTGCGCTCGTTGAATTGCTTCACGAACTGACCGATGTTGACGCCGTGAGGCCCCAGCGAGGTGCCAACTGGAGGCGCAGGGGTCGCCTGGCCACCAGGGATTTGAACCTTCACTTGCGTGACAACACTTTTTGCCATCGAAACCACCCAAAAAGAAAGCGCCCCGGAAACGCGAACGTCCCCAAGGCGGATGTGCGTTCAGTCTCAGACTTTCTCGACCTGCCAGTGCTCGAGTTCCACTTCGGTTGAACGGCCGAAAATCTCGATCATCACCTTGACTTTGCCGGTGTGGTCATCCAAGGAATGGACATGTCCTTCGAAGTTCTCGAATGGACCTTCCTTCACCTTGACAGCCTCACCCACAGTAATGCTGAAGCGAATCACCGGTGCAGCGTCTTTGCCCTTCGGAGCAACGGGTTGCTCCCCTTCGACAACTTCTTCTGTGACAGTTTCCTGACCCAAAAGACGACGGACCTCAGACTCGGGCATCGGCATTGGCTTGCCGCCAGCACCGGTGAAGTCTCCCACACCACTCGTGCCCAGAACGAGATACCAAGTCTCATCCGTCAGCCGCATCTGGATCATCATGTATCCAGGAAACAGCTTTTGCTCGCGAACCTTTCGCTTGCCACCCTTGGTTTCCACGACCTTCTCAGTCGGGATCACCACCTCGCCGAATTCGGCCTCCAGGCCTTCCATCTTGATTCGACGCAGGATCGAATCACGAATCGACTTCTCGCGATTACTCTGAACCTTGAGGACGTACCACAGCATCTCGTCTGGGCTTTCGCCAGCCGGAGGTGTGGATTCAGTGCTTTGCGGATCAGTAGTCATAGGAGGGGCGAATATGTTCGGCGAAACACTGTAAAGTTGCAAGCGACCGACGCCTGTTTTTTGATCCTACGCCTTCGTGGCTCTCAAGAATCCGATGAATTCGAAGAGATTCACCCACGCGAAGTCACACATCCACAAGAACGCGGAAGCAATCACCATCGTTACCAGGACAACTCCTGTGGCCCGAATCAGATACTCCCAAGTGGACCAGTTAACTTTGTCCAGTTCCCCTTGAACGGCAACCAGGAAATCTGCGAATCGGGGCCAGTGAATCAATCGATAGACGGACCAAGATCCCAAGACAAACAGCAGCACTGGAACGCCAAGCTTCACCAAGCGACTGGCGTCCAGCAAATAAGCCTCAGAGAACTGGTAGGAACCGAGGACAACGGCCGCCAAGAGTACCGCCAGAGTCACTTGGCGAACCAATCGACCTTGAGAGGCTTTGTACACCTTCGTCGAGGTCAATGTGGACAGCAGTGATGGGACTTCCGCAGTCGTTGACATGTCACTCCAGATTGAATCAACGAGGGCCAAGTGGCACATGCGTGCCGAGTGATGCACGGCACTGACGTGCCGAGAGCACGGGCGGAAGGACTCGAACCTTCAACCTGCGGATTTGGAATCCGCTGCTCTGCCAATTGAGCTACGCCCGTATGTTGCCAATGTCGTTCGCGTCGCATGGCGTGTCCATGCCTCAGCGGGGAGTGTACCACTCCGCCACGAAAACAGCTACTTCTTGCGAGTTTCCTTGTGCTTCGTGTGCTTGCGAAGCTTCTTGTCGTACTTGCTCAGCTCCAACCGCTCGGTTCCCCGAGTTTCCTTTGGCGTGCGGTAATTGCGGTTACCGGACTCCGTGCATTCCAACCAGACGTATTCGCGCACAGCAGAGGCTCCCCTTCAAAACGCAGAACCGCCCGACTCGCTGAGAGTCGGACGGTCAAGCCTGCATTCGAAAACTACTTGATGATCTTGGTCACGACGCCCGAACCCACAGTGCGGCCCCCTTCGCGAATTGCGAAGCGGCTTCCCTGGTCCATGGCGATCGACTTCTGCAATTCCACTTCGAGCTTGACGTTATCGCCAGGCATGCACATTTCGGCCCCATTGAGCAGCTTGACGCCGCCGGTCACGTCAGTGGTGCGGAAGTAGAACTGGGGGCGGTACCCGTTGAAGAACGGAGTCTTACGACCACCTTCTTCGGCCTTAAGCACATAGACTTCGCATTCGAAGTGGCTATGGGGCTTGATGGAGTTACCAGCTGCCAGAACCTGGCCGCGTTCGACATCATCCTTTGATGTCCCGCGAAGCAGCAGTCCCACGTTGTCGCCAGCAATCCCTTGATCGAGGGTCTTGTTGAACATTTCAACGCCGGTGACCGTCGTTTCTTGGGTGTCTCGAAGGCCGATGATTTGAATCTTTTCGCCAACCTTGACGACACCACGCTCGATACGACCAGTGACCACGGTTCCGCGACCGTCGATGGAGAACACGTCTTCCACCGCCATCAGGAACGGCTTGTCTTGCTCACGAGTGGGTTCCAGGATATCGCTATCGAGAGCAGCCACTAGATCGGTGATGCACTGAGAAGCGGCTGGGTCGGAGGGATTGGCGTAAGCTTCCTTCGAGTTGCCCCGAACGATTTTCGCTGTATCACCTGGGTAGCCGTACTTATTGAGCAGGTCGCGGATTTCCATCTCGACCAATTCGAGAAGTTCTGGATCGTCCACGAGGTCTACCTTGTTCAGGTAGCACACGAGGCAAGGCACGTTCACTTGGCGGGCCAAGAGGATGTGCTCGCGGGTCTGTGGCATTGGGCCGTCAGCTGCGGACACGACCAGAATAGCGCCGTCCATCTGGGCGGCACCAGTGATCATGTTCTTGATGTAGTCGGCATGTCCGGGACAGTCGATGTGGGCGTAGTGGCGAGTTGGGGACTCGTATTCCACGTGCGACACGGCGATTGTCACAGTCTTGGTGGCGTCACGAACGGTACCGCCCTTGGCGATATCAGCGTAAGACTTGAGCTTCGCCAACCCCTTGGTCGCCTGAACGGCCAGCAGGGCAGCGGTGGTGGTTGTCTTGCCGTGGTCAATGTGACCGATGGTGCCCACGTTGACGTGCGGCTTTGTGCGATTAAAGATTTCCTTGGCCATGACTCGTGCTCCAAACCCCCTTGAGAGTTTTCGTCTGCGGGACCCTGCCACCCGACGGGGTGGCCACCAATCGAATTCATCAACGGCCAAACGGCACGCAGCGGAGACTCCGCAGCGAACACTCTCGCCGTCGCCGACCTTACAAAACCGGCTACGCACCGGTTAAGCTACTGCTGGGATTCGAACCCAGGACCTCGTCCTTACCAAGGACGCACTCTACCAACTGAGCTACAGCAGCGGATCCCAGAGCGGGTGATGGGAATCGAACCCACGTGGCCAGCTTGGAAGGCTGGAACTCTACCATTGAGCTACACCCGCGATGCTGAGCCAGCCGGGAAGCCGACTCATCGCTCTCTCTTCGATTCTCGTCCGAAGCATTGCTGCTTTCAGAAAAATCTCGAAGGCTTCCGTTGATTGACTCAAAACTGCGAGGTTGGACGCATCCACCTGGCGAACCGAGTGGGGGCGACAGGATTCGAACCTGTGAAGGCATTGCCACCAGATTTACAGTCTGGCCCCATTGGCCGCTCGGGCACACCCCCATCGTCCCACGCCATAAGGCCAGAGCCAGAACGGACTTAAGGACAGAGCTAGCGGTGGGAGTCGAACCCACAACCGCCGGTTTACAAAACCGGAGCTCTGCCATTGAGCCACGCTAGCGGCACTCACCCCCGGCGAGGGAAGGGCGGAGTATACACAACACCATTCCGCTTGCAAGGGGACACGCTGACGAGAATTCCCCCGCAACTGACTCTGGCGGGACGGGTTAGATCACGGGGTGATTTCTCGAACCGTGATCAAGGCTTTTTGAATTGGAATACGGCCGCGGTTTGACGACAGTTATCCCCGCTCCCGCTCCACAGCGGTATTCCAAAGACACGGCAACGTACCCAGGGGTTCGACCCCTCCCCGCGTTTGCTATTTCTTCCTCAGCCGGCGACCCAAGGCGTCGATCGCCGCCTGACCGGCCTGGCGGGCTTCGGCAAAACCAGATGGGGTGATCGAGCCGCTACGGCAGTAGTCGAGGATGATTTGCTCGCCAGCCATGAGCTCTCGACAGGCATCTGGGATTTCGCTGGCGATCTCGATCGGAATTGTGGAGACGCCGTTGCGGTCGCCGTGCAACAACACTCCGGGGTCGATGCAGATCCCACCGACCGTGACCGGGACATTGAGATGCGGCATGTGGCAGTAGCCGTGCGAGCAGATCGTTCCGCCGGTGAAGACGGGGAAGTCAATCGCCTCCACTTGATCCAGATCTCGCCCCGCACCCGAGGTGATGAGTCCCGTGGCCCCAAATGATTTGTAAACCGTACACATGACCTCGCCAAAGGTTGCGGACACGCATGGCTGGTCCAAGTCCTGGAACACCATGATCGGCGGGCCAGGAACGCCCGCAAAGGCGTCGACCTGGTCCTTCATTCCGGTGTACACGTCGGCCTGGCGCGGGGGAGCCATACTGCGGAAGGTCGCAGTCACTGCAAATCCGACCATCGGCGGCATCTTCGGAAAGCAGCTGCGGATACTGTCGTTCATGTACCCTTGGTTACGGGGCCGGACATCAAACAGCTCGATGACGTTACACACAGTGGGCGTATCGTATTTCGCCAAGCCAGCGAGCGTTGCGGCGGAAATTGCAAAGGACATCGAGTCAGTTCTCCGGGTGGAAGAGGCGGTGCGTCAGTGGTGGTTTAAGGTTTATTGAGGAGGGAAGCAACCACAGGGCAATCACTCGCCAAGCCCTCGTCGTGCGAGACGAAATCGAGTCGCTGTGTTGCCCGTTGAAGAGTTCGCAGAACTCGGGCTAACATTGCTGGGGGAAGGTCAGAGGAATTCTGATGAATTCTGCAACAAAAAACGGATGGGCACTGTGCTGAGACAGTACCCATCCGGGTGAAGAGTCGGATCGTTCAGAGATTCCCCATTCGACGAGCGATTAGTTCTCGCCAGCCCAGCGATTGAACCGCTCTCGGAGCTCTTCCTTCTTGGGGGCGAAGTACGAATCTTCCCACAGTTCTTTGAGTGGGAAAGTGTCCTTCGGAAGACCGTCGCGAACTCGCTCTAGGATCAGCAATGATTTGAGGGCGTCTTCGGCGATCTGTTCGTCGGCATAGAGGAGCACGCTCTTTCCTTCGCCATTCTTGCCAAAGGTGTCCATGACGGCCTGCAGCCCCTTGGTTCCGTTCTCGAGAAGCTTTCCGGATCGCTCCAAGTCGCCGTCTTCCTTGAACGCCTTCTTCCCTTCGTAGAAGTCTCGACGCACATCCAGCATGCCCTGCTGCTGTTCCGCCTGGCAGCGGGTCTTCCAGTAGTTGTAGTTGATGGTGCTGCGATAGCGATCTTGCCAATGCATCTTGTCGGCCACGCTCTGGCTGTCTTCTTGGGCGAGTTTGGCGAATTCGGCCTCAGTGCCTTCGAGAGTAAAACGGGTTCCGTTTCCCGCAGCCGCGAAGACTTTTCGACCAAAAATGTCGGTCCACTCTCGCAGAGCATTGGCCCAGGCCGTTTTCGCGTCCTCGTCAAAGTAGCCGTCATCTTCACGAGCGGCTGCGTAGTCCATCAGCGAGTGATAGGGATACGCCATGAACAGCGGCAGGTCCATTTTGTGCTGTTCGAGCTCGCCGGACTCCAGCGAGGCGTTCGCTTTCAAGTACCAGGACCGGGCGACGAGGTAGTTGTCCTCGTTGTCGGGGTTGATGTCGCCATCGCCCTTGCCTTCCCAGCGGGTCTTGTCGGGGTCGGCGAGGAAGTATTTGCGGAACTGTTCTTTTTCATCGGCGCGACCGATCTTCTGCCCGAAGAAGCGTCCGCACTCGAAAAAGAGTTCTGGAAACTGCTTGTTCCGGATCGTTCCGCGTTGCAGGTATTTGGCTCCCTGCTTCACCCAGAAGTAGCGGTCCTCGACGGCGTCGCATTCGGACGACACGTTAAAGCCGAGGTTCCACGCCTGGTACTCCCACACCTTTTTGAAGTGTGGCTGAAGCAGCGTAATCGAGTCGGCGGATTGCTGGAGCTGGGACCAGTTCTTGGTCATGCGGTAATGTTCCGCATCACTCCACAGAATACTGGCTGCGATGCCCCGAAAGCCGAGCAGGACGAGGTTCATCGTCGAACTGGCCGGGTCGACGTTGCCGAGTGTCGCCTCACCGAGGCTGTAGTCCTCGCGCAGATCCGAGACTTTTCCGCCGCTGCCGAGGCTGCCCTCGGAGGGTTTCCCCAACAGGATCACAAACACCATGAGCAGCAGAATGCCGCCCGCGTAGACCAACTTCCGCTGGCGGGATGAGAGATTGTTCATTTTGCCTCCAATTCGCGAACTTGCAGACCGAAGTAGCCAATGATGTAGGCCGGGATGAAGAAGCCCAGAGTGATGAGCACGCTGGGGAGAATGCAGGAACCGACGGGCACATCGAACCCATTCGACGTGAAGAGTGCGGCATCAAACACACGAATGTCTGGAATGATGTACTGCGCCAGATAAAGCATGGCGTAGACGCCCGCATCGAGTGTTTCGATGACTCGCTTGGTGATCGAATCATCCAGCGGAGTCGATTCGTTCATGCCCGTCACGATGCGATAAAACGCCTCGATCGATCCACCACCGACCACTTGGCCGCCATCCGAGAAGTACCGGCTCAGGCGGTCGATGAGACTGTCCTTCAGGAAGGTCCCGAGAATCAGCAGCCCAAACGTCGCCAAGGTGGCCACCGGCCCCTTGAGGATGCAGCTCGCGGTCGTCCCGATCGTGATGATCAAGACCAGCAGAAGCCAAATGGCGAAAATTGTTTTCCAATAGCCGACGGCAAATGACCGATCCGGCATGCGGACGAATAAGTCCGCCGGATTTACCCCCAGGTATTGCGAGGCGTCCAGGCACCCAATCTCCAGCTGGAGATTGCCATCGTCCACAAGATCTTTGAAGAGGTCGGCTGTCTTGGTCGTTTCGCCTTCGGAGTAGGTGATTGAGCGCGGAAGCGAGATCAGGTTCTCGGTTTGACCGTCTGCCAAATCGTGGACCACTTCACTGGAGAACTCGTTGACGGGCAGCACGCCCGCCGGGACACGCAGATTTGTCTTGGGGTTGACCAGGAAGACACTGAACTCAATTTCCGTGTCGATGTCACCCTTGTAGGAGCGGAAGGCCTCGAAGGTATATTCCAGTCGAACATCCTGATCGCCTGGGAAATCGGATGCTTTCAGGTTGCGGAATTGCCAGACGGCCCGCTCTTTCGTGCCCCCTTGGATGAAGCGACGCATGTCCAGCAGGTCACCCACGTTGACCCCCTCGAACTGCTCGCCTTGCTCATCGAGCATTCTCAAGAAGCCGTAGACGGGAACACGCGAGATCAACTGACGCTGAGAGCGTTCTGGAACCACACGGCGAACCCATGCGTAGCCCACAGCCCCAACGACCAGCAGCAACAGAGAGACGACAAAGACGTAGCCCCCAATGCGGCCCAAGACGACTTCGCTGCGGCGTACAGGTTTGGTCACCACGGTATGCAGTGAACGATCCTTGATGTCCGCCGGCAGCCCCCAGCAGGCCAACAGCACGGCCACCGGCAGCAGCATCCAGCGAATCGTGGTCATCACGAAGCTGATATACGGTTTGGCCGGCGTCGTGTCACTGGTGTCGCCGATGAACCAACCGGCAAACATAAACAGGACGAGAAACACCGCACCGACCCACAACGCCTTGCGGCGAACGGATTCGCGGGCCGTCAGCGTCGCCAGGGCGAAAACTCGACGAGGGGACACAAAGAGCAGGTCGGAGAGTCCACGTCTGACAACGCCGAAAAACCCCGCCAAACCTCGGTTGCCCCCTCCAATCCAGCTGGAGACAGCTCCCACGAATGACCCGATCAGGGCCAGCACACACACGACCACAACCCACCGTACGAGCGGGTTCTGGAAAATCGGATGATTGGTATCGAAAGGCATGTTCGATTCGATCCCTTTCTGATTCTGAAAGACAGTGATGAATTCGAAGACGAGTCAGAGACAGTCTTCGTACACCAGAGGGAACAGGAACGGAAAAAGGAATCGTTCACAATTCTGATGCCCCGACCGCCAAGGTCGGGTGAAGAAGACTCAACTGGCGTGACAAGGGCTGGCAACGGGCCAGCCTGTCGGAATTCGATGGGCCTCCCACAGCAGGCCGCCCACCGCAATTCTCAGAATGGGTTAAGCCTTCGGCGTCTCGCCGGGAGCGTAGCGTCGGCCTGGACGGGCCTTGCTCTCCTCGATCGTTCGCAAGAACAGCTCTTCGAGGTTGACCACCGGGGACGAACTGCTGTGCAGCGTCGCCCCGTGCTTCTTCAGCACCGCCTCGACCTCAGCCTGAGCCGAGGGCTCCAGCTTCGAGGTAATCAGCTGGGTCTCACCCTTCGATTGCAGGAGATCCTTCACGTCGCCGAGGACCTTGAGCTCGCCGCCGTAAAGGATCGCGATCCGGTCGCACACGTCTTGGACATCTTGCAGCAAGTGGCTGCACATGATGACGGTCTTCCCCTCGTCGCGCAGCTTGAGGATCAAGTCCTTGACCTCGCGCGTTCCCAGTGGGTCCATGCCGCTCGTCGGTTCGTCGAGGATGACCAGTTCGGGATCGTTAATCAGGGCTTGGGCCAAACCGATACGGCGGGTCATGCCTTTCGAGTATTCCTTCAACTGGCGGCGGCGGGCCCCTTGCAGCCCGACCATCTCAATCAGCTTATCCTTCCGCTCCTTACGAGTCGCCGAGGACATGTTGAATAAGCGACCATAGAAGTCGAGGGTTTCGTCTGCGTTGAGGAAGCGGTACAGGTATGACTCTTCCGGCAGGTAGCCAATTCGTTCATTCTTGCTCACGTCATGAGCCTGCTTCCCGAGGATCGTGATTTCGCCTTCGGTCGGGAAGAGCAGCCCCAGCAGCATCTTCAGCGTGGTGGTCTTGCCGGAACCGTTCGGTCCCAGCAGGCCGAAGATCTCGCCCTTCTTGACTTCGAGGCTCAACGAGTTGACAGCTTTGACCTTGGCACGCCCCCAGAAGTCGCGATAAATCTTGGTGAGGTTGCGGATTTCAACAACGGTTTCTGCAGACATTGAGATGCTGACTCCTTGTGTCCTCTGAACAGTGTGCGAACCCGAATGGGCAAACACGCTGAATTCAACGGGCCTCAAAAACTGTGACAGAAGATGCGGAAGGAAACTTCCGAGGAATCCCGCCATAACGAAAGATGAGAGTGAATGGTCCGGCGGAATATGCACACTCTACGGCTGAGCGGGAGACGATTCAAGACTCCGAATGAAGGTCTCCCGATATTCGGTCAATCGATTCTGCTGGATGGCCCCACGAAGCTCACGCACGATTCGCTGGTAGTACGCCAGATTGTGAACAGAAAGCAGCATCGGCCCGAGCATCTCTCCCGACTGGAACAGATGCCGCAAATAGCCTCGGCTGAATTGCGTGCATGTCGGGCAAGCACATTCGGGATCGAGCGGAGACTGGTCCCGCATGTGCTTCAGATTTCGCAACTTCACTGATCCGACGCTGGTAAACGCCGTCGCGTTGCGAGCGTTGCGGGTCGGCATCACGCAGTCGAACAGGTCCACTCCTCGGCAGACCGCTTCGATGATATCGATGGGACGCCCGACCCCCATCAGGTATCGCGGCTTGTGGACCGGGAGCATCGGCACCGTAAAATCGAGCGTGTCGTACATGTCCGCCGGCTTCTCGCCGACACTCAGGCCGCCAATTGCATAGCCGGGGAACTCGATGGGGAGCAGCCCCTGCGCTGAAAGTTCACGCAGCGCCCGGTCGGTGCCGCCCTGCACAATCCCGAACAGGGCCTGGTCGGTCCGCTTCTGGGCATCGCGGCACCTTCGAGCCCACGCCGTTGTCCGCTCGACCGCCTGTCGAATCCGCTCCCGCGACACATCGTGCGGAGGGCATTCGTCGAGGCACATAATACAGTCTGCCCCCAAGTCTTCCTGGATTGACACCGCTTTCTCAGGCGACAGCTGGAGCAAGCTGCCGTCAATGTGTGACTTGAACACCACTTGCTGGTCATTGATTTGTCGTAACTCCGCAAGGCTGAAGACTTGGAACCCCCCGCTGTCGGTCAGGATGGGCCCGTCCCAGTGCATCATCTGGTGCAACCCACCAAGGTCGCGGACGACTTCAGGTCCAGGCCGCAGTGCCAGATGGTAAGTATTGGCGAGAACCTTCTGGACCCCGATCTCCTTGAGTTGCGACGGCCAGACCCCTTTCACGGTTGCTTTGGTTCCGACCGGCATAAATGCGGGAGTCTCCACGTTCCCATGGGGCGTCTGCCACAAGCCGCTCCGGCCAGCGGTCCGAGAGTCAGTCGACTGGAGCGTGAATTGAAAATCGTTAGGCACGGAGTGGGGCATCACAGAGAGGAGAGAAGTGGAGTTCTCAAGACAGGCCTGAAACGCGAATCGGCAACCGCGAATCCTACTCTCCACCACTCCGATGAGCCACGATCGCCCTTGGCCGTTCGCAGCTTCCGCGCGTGCGGTCCCTTCGTCCATCGGGTGAAATCGGCCCGAACGCTCTCCGGGCCGCCTCCCGATCAAGACCGGAAAGAGTCGCCCCCGGGGAGTTTAGGGCGACTTTTCCGCCTCACGACATAACACTCTCGCATGGAATCCTCCCCGCAGCTTTCCCCACCTTTTTCGTTGGTGTAGCTCACGCCGACTTCCCGCAAGGATTTTGGAGCGCGTGATTCCCTGTCTGACCCGAGAGCCCCCGAGCCATTCTGATTCTTTCGCTGCAATGGTTCGATACCCTGAGAGACCTTAGAACTCACCTCTGGACCGCCCTCCGATGTCGACTGCCGAATTGCAACAACTGCGACAAGAAAACGCGGAACTCCGTCAGACTTTGGCAGAGATGCGTTCGCAGCTGATGCAGGCTCAGAAGCTGACTTCGGTCGGGGCCCTCGCTTCGTCGATTACCCACGAGTTCAACAATATTCTCATGACGGTGATCAACTACGCGAAAATGGGGATCCGTCACAAGGAACCCGCGACCCGCGACAAGGCGTTCGATCGCATCCTGTCTGCCGGGCAACGGGCTGCCAAGATCACCACGGGGATGTTGTCATATGCTCGGGGACGAACCAGCCAGCGAGAAGCTTTCCGCCTTACACTACTCGTGGAAGATGTCCTGATTCTCGTCGAGAAAGACTTGCAGGTGCATCGAGTCCGGCTCGAAAAGAGCTTCGACGAAAATGTCTGGGCGGAAGTGAACTCTGGACAAATTCAGCAAGTGCTCATCAATCTCATCATCAATGCCCGCCAGGCGATGGGGACCGGCGGAACACTCTTCGTTGGTGTCTCTCAAAACAGCGAGGCTGCGACCAGCGAAATCACGATTCGGGATTCGGGGTCCGGGATTGCCGCAGATAAGCTGCCGCGGATTTTCGATCAGTTTTATTCGACGAAGACTCCGGATGAGCAGGGGCAAGGCGGCAGCGGCTTGGGCCTGGCATTGTGCAAGGAAATCATCGACACCCATCGGGGTCGGATTCGAGTCGAAAGCACTGTCGGGCGTGGCACCACTTTTACCCTCCGGTTCCCCACGATCCCAGCCCCCACGCTGATCCGGACTTCTGCTGCTCAAAAAGCAGGGTGATCGAGCGGTGAGGTGGGCATCGTGCGGCCACTGCTGGAGAGTCTTATTGAAGCTCGAGTTTCGGACCGCTGAGCCACTGCACGACGGTGGATGCGGTTTGCTATGCTGATTCACGTCCCACTGGATCGGTCGATGTGCCGACCAGTGATTCGCGTCCCTTGAGCCTCCTGAATCCTCTCATGCCCGCCGACTTCGAGGCCTGTGCGAACGCGGTTCAGCAACTGTCACGGGCAGTCGGCGCACTTCATGCGCGGTGTGCCGACTCGCAATGGGCTCCGCTGGCAGGGCGTGACTGGTACGAGCTGCTGGCTCGTAAGTTGCTGCCTCAACTGTCGGACCAGTCGTTTCTGGTGGTAGCTGTGGTGGGCGGGACGAACATCGGAAAGAGTGTGGTGTTTAATCACCTGGCCGGGTTTCGAGCCAGCGCGACGAGCCCGCTCGCCTCGGGGACCCGGCACCCGACCTGCTTGATTCCGAAGGGCTTCCGCGAATCGCATCACCTGGAGGAGATTTTCCCCGGGTTCGTACTCCGCGAATGGGCGGGGGCCGACGAGCCGCTCAAAGAAGAAGGCGTCAATTGGCTGTTTATTCGCGAGTGCGATGCGACTCCCTCGAACCTGTTGATACTCGACACGCCCGATGTCGACAGCGATGCCCGCATCAATTGGGCGCGTGCGGAACACATTCGCCGCTGTGCGGACGTGCTGGTCGCGGTCCTGACGCAGCAGAAATACAACGACGCCGCCGTCAAGGAGTTTTTCCGCCAAGCGGCCCTGGAAGACAAATCAATCCTGCTGGTCTTCAATCAATGCCTGCTGCCGGAGGACGAACCTTATTGGCCATTGTGGGTCGCAACTTTTTGTGCGGAGACCGGGATTCAACCGCAGATTCTGTACGTCGCTCCCAATGACCGCCGAGCTGCCGAGTCGTTGCGTTTGCCATTTTTCGAGCGTCCGTGGCCACCCGAATCGAAACCGCTCGCTGAGGCGGGCTCTGATTCCGCCCGGAATCTGATGCTCGATCTCACCTCGCTTCGATTTGGAGAGATCAAGTTGCGATCCCTGGCCGGGTCTCTCCGGCAACTAATCGACCGAGAACACGGTGTGCCCCGCTGGCTCGATGAAGTCCGGGGACAAAGCGATCAGTTTCGCCGAGCCGCTGAGCTACTCACCGCCAACAAGCTGGCCGAAGTCGCTGACTGGCCGACGATCCCCAGTCGCCTGTTGGTGAATGAGGTCCGGCAGTGGTGGAGTCAGCAGCGGAAAGGCTGGGCCGCTCGCGTCCATGACTCCTACAACCTGCTGACCAACGCGCTGCTCGTGCCCGTCCGGATGGTTCGCGACAAAATCCAAGGCGAGCCCGTCGACCCGGTTCAGCTGTACCGCCAACGCGAATGGAATGCGATCCTCGAAACCATCGAGAAGGTCTACGAGAAGCTGGAATGGCTCGCCGAGTTAGGCAACGATCTGCTCCAGCCGAGACTGTCGAAGCTCCTGGGCGGAGTCTCCCGCGCGGGGTTGATCCAGTCAATTCGTCAGTCGCATGACCAGAGCGATCTGGAGTCCGAACTGCGTGCTCTCGTCCGATCGGAGATGGCGGCCTTCTCCGTTGACAGCCCCGATTTCTTTAAGCTCTTCAGACGACTCGATTCCGTTGCAGCTGCGGCGCGGCCAGCGGTTTCGGTGATCCTGGCGTTGACGGGTGTCGGGCTCGTCGGTGATGTGGTGTTGAGCTCGGTTGCGTCCACCACACTGGGGCATCTGACCGCCGATGTGGTCGGCGGCACGGTCGCGGCTTCCGTCGGAGACTCGGTGATCAGCGAAGGGGTGTCACACGGTGCGGGGTTGCTTCAATTGCGGATGCGGATGCTGCATCAGCAGTTCGCAGCCAGCCGCGCCACATGGCTGGCCGAGCTGCTGAAAACTCATTTGCTCGGGACTCTCCCCGAAGACCTTCAAACGGCGAGTCGCATCTCCACGAGTGCCGAGTTCCTGGCGGCCGCGAATGCCATCGACAACGTCTGCCGGACGGTCAGAATGTTGGCCCATGACGACCACCCGGAATAGAGCCGGTTCAGGGCCGGCCGGAGTCTATTTCGTGCCGCGGATGCCCAAGGCGGACTGTCCCGCGCCCAGCTCGGCACCGGCGGGAAAGGCATGCGTGGGGGGCTCGAACTCCAGGAGGGCCGCCGGACCGTCCGTGCCGTCAATCTCGTGTGTCCAGATCAGCTTCCCCTGATGCATCAAACTCAGGCTCCAACCTGAGTCGCTGTTGTCCCGCACTCGCAAGGTGACTGGGACGCCCGCCACGATCTTAATGCGAGCACTCAGGTAGCGATCGGTCAGAATGTTTTTCAACTGATCCGCGAAACTCGTTTCCCCCTCGGGGTCGGTGACCTCGATATCCAGATCAATGTTTTGTCCCGGCCGCAGCAACAGCTTGCCCCGCAGGTCGGCAACCCCGATTCGCTGGATGGCGGTTTCATCGGGCATATCGACGCCGCGAACGAAGTACACGTTCGACCGAGCGGGGTCAGCCGCGATGTACCAATGTCGTTGATCGGGGCTGTCCCGCAAATGGATGCCATCGGGGAGCGTGTAGTTCCAGACGACGCATTCGCGACTGATGCTGACGAGCGTCGTACCGTCAATCAGGACGTAGTCCGAGCCGACCCACTGGAGAACCTGGCCCGAGATCGGAAGCGGGATCGTTTTCTTGACCTCTCCGCTGTTCAGGTCGACCACGCGGAGTTCCCCGCCATCGATCCGCCGGGACAGAGTCGCGAAGTAACGACCTTCCGGATGAAACCCACAGGCAGACACCAAATCTCCCGCGAGATCCGAAAGTGCTACATTTCCCGCCGCCTTTCCGGTCTTGAGATCGAGGATGTAAATCATCCGCTGACCGGCATTGGTGACGGCGACATAGTCCCGCGCCGGAGACAATTCGGGCCGAAGATCACCGATTTCCACTTCATAGATGGCCTTGTTTTCCCCCGTGTCCCAGAGAGTCAATCGTCCCGGAGCCGAGGTCAGCAAAGTGAAGGTGTCGATGAACTCGGCATAGCTGACTCGCTGCTCCGGTCCGGCGGGGGCATCGTGATAGGGAGCCAGGCTCCCTTTGTTCGACCCATCTCGGACCGCCCAGATGTCGAGGCGATCGAGTCCATCCGCATTTTGGCTGCACACCAGCGTGCCGTCCTGGTTCACGCTCATCAAGACCGTCGATGGCGGGAGCGGAATATTCTTCTGCTTGTTCCCATTTTTCAGGTCGAGTGGTTCCAGCCAGAAGCGCGTGCCCGGTTCCACATTCGGCAACCCATCGTCGGTGATTCCCAACGGCTGGCTGGTATACATGACAAAGCCGATCCCCACGGGAGATTGTGACAAGCAACCCATGTAGATCGAGCCTTGCGGGATCTCGACCCCGCGAGCTGTCGCCTGAATAGGAGCGGGTGGTTTCCCCGGCTTGACGCTCCAGTCGACATCCTCCAACTCGACTTGAACGATGGCCGTGCGGTCTACCGGCTTCGATTCCGGGACCGGCAACACAGGCTCAGAAGTCCCCGGATCAGGGGCGGGCGGAGCGTTGGCCTTGAACACCTCCGCCAGATCATGCGTGACGAGTTGCTCTTTGACCGCCACCGCCAGCTGATCCGGACTCACGACGCGGACCGGATAGATCGGTTGAGACTTCAGTTCCGAAAGCAGTTTGCCATCGCGAGAATCGTAGACCGCTTTGCCCCCGATTAAGACGTGCCGGTGATCGGGAAACCACTCCAATCGAGTTCCCTGATAGTTCTCTCGTGGGGACAGCTGTTCGGCGACTGCCTTTAAGTCGAACTGCCCCGAGGAGGCCCCTGTCTTGACCTGCCAGACCCGCAACTCGGGGGCATCTCCCCCCAGCAACACGGCCAGCTGTTTGCCATCCACGGAGAAAGCAACCCCCTGGCACTCGGGCTGTTTCGCCAAAGAAATCACAGCGGCGGACTCTCCGGAATCGAGGTCGTAGACCGTCAGTCCCGCAGCGGCCCCCTGGCGTGTGACGGCGACAAAGTATCGCCCTCCCGCGCTCAAGGCCCAGCCATCGGAGACCTTCCAGGATCCGAGTTTCACAACTTTCTGCGGCTTGAAGTCGGGCAGCGAATAAACGTGGAGTTCCTTATTGTCTTCAAAGATCAGGCGCTTCTTCCCGGCGAAGGCGACGAGCTTCGAGGAAGGACCACTCAGTTTAATGGGCGGGACGGGTTTGTTCTGAGAGATATTGAAGATGGTGATCGTACTATCGAACAGCGGTTTACCCGCAAAGAACTTGCCATCCGGGCTGAGAGCTTGCTCTTTGCTGCTATCGAACTCCAGGTTCCGCACCTGCCCGACTTTCTTTTTATCGATCAGATTGAAGACCTCCCGGACCTGCTTCTTCTCATCATTCAGCCCGAGAGCCACAAAGGGGCCGGGAGTCACGGGGTACAGGACCCGCAGTCGAGTCGATTCCACAAAATCGGGACCGATCGCCCCGTTGGAAGGCATCTTGAAGCCGAGTTTTGCTCCCGGTGCCGCAAAACAACCAGCGGGTGCGGGATCGAGTGCCAGTGACCAGGTCGATTTGTCCGTCGTTGCGGGCTGCGGGTTGTCACGGGGCGCAGCGGGAGTCTCTGAAGTGGTGGCCTCTTCGGGGGCGTCGTCCGCAGGGGCATCCCCGTTCTTCGCGGACTTAGAGCCCTTTTTAGGTCCCGCTTTGGCAAGTCCACCAAAGCCGACATTGGCAGCCGAAGCCTCTTGGGCCGGGTTCTCCTCGGGCTCCTTCGGCATCTCTTCCTCCGCGGGCGTGGTCTCCGCGACAGCGGGCTCGACGGGCTCCTCCGCGACCGGTTTGACAGGCTTCGCTGCGGGCTTCGGAGTCGGCTTCGCAGCTGGCGGAGCCTTAGCCACGGGAGACTTCATCTCGGGCTGAGGAGTCTCGACGGGCGCAGCGTTGGGCTTCGCAGCCGGAGTTCCCGACGGGGCCCCAAAGGGATTCGACGCTGTCGCAGGAGCGACAGCGGGACCGCCAAAGGGATTCGACGCAGGCTGCCCTCCGGCTGGGGCCTGGCTGGCGGGAGGGGCCGAAGCCACAGGATTCCCGCCCGTCGCGTATGGATTTACCGGCGGCGGCGCAGGAGCATTCCCACCGCAGCCAGCGAGTCCCATCGCGAGCGTCAAAATCAGCCCTCGTGGGGCACCGTGTCGGAACTCCATCACCCTCTCCCATCCCGTGGTTCATCTCGGACAATGGTCAGTGTAGGCGGCTCTTCACATGACCTTCAAGTCCGAAGACATCTCTCAACACTCTGTACGCGAAAAGCTCTCGATCCGCTCACGATTTCTTTCAAGAAATAATGAGCCCCAATGGTAACTGGCGAACAGATCATCCGCGCGGCGTCCCATTTGGCACAGCGCCGCGTACAGGGCTTCGATGGTGGCCAGACCTTCGGCGGGGTCAGCAAATACTCGTGATTGACGGGGGTAAGCCGTTTGCCAGGGCCCCAGGCTGCGAACTGGAATGTCCGTGTACGCCTTCTCCATCTTGGCGGCCCAGCGCCACGAGCCATCAAGGAGCAGCAAACCCCGGTCGCGGTCCTCGATCGACAACTGCGGCCCCCCCAGTCCCAGCCGGACATACCCCTCCAGCGACTCCGTACCGCGCTTGGGATAACGCCAGAAGATGAACCCGCCCGTTTTTCGTAGCGGCTCCACCGAGCACTTGCTCCGCTTTTCGGCGCGATGCACCACCATGATCGTCGTAGGCGTCATTCCGCAGACTTCAGCTTGGTGATCTCGGCGTGGAGTGTCGCCATTTCCTTCTCCAGCCGAGGCACGTCCGCCGGATCATCTGGCTGTTTCTTGGCTCCCGCCAACTGCTGTTGCAGATTGGCCAGCTTCTTCTTCGCGACATCGAGCTGCTTCTGGACCTTCTTGTTCATCGCGGGCGCCTTGTCTGGGGAGTGTCCGTTCGGTCGCAAAATGATATCAGGATTCAGGATTCAGAGTGATTCCAATAGGTCAGTTTCAGAATCGGAGTATCGGCCCGTAGTCCGGAACCCCAGGTCTGGACCGAACAGACCGAGGCGTTCGCTCGCGGCTAGATTCGTAACGTGCTCTTGGATACCCACGGCAACCGCAGGGGGACAATCCACAAGGTTTTCCAGAGATGGGGGGGGAACCGGCATTTCCCGTCCCCTGCGTGCGATTCCCAGCACATCTCGATCTCCCTCGACCCCTAACCACGCCTAATCCTCAACGTCATCACACTCCCTTCCTCAGAAAACGCGATCTATTCGTTTTTTCACTTGCTTCACCATTTGATGTGAGTTTGCAACGTAGGTTTCAAAAT
>Ga0105047_10003407_pt1 | contig 28019 bp, 14 predicted proteins | sample MAT04_FD_78384 | JGI IMG/M metagenome (GOLD analysis project Ga0105047, IMG submission 78384) | Freshwater microbial communities from Lake Fryxell liftoff mats and glacier meltwater in Antarctica - MAT-04 (megahit assembly) | ecosystem: Environmental > Aquatic > Freshwater > Ice > Liftoff... | reverse complement strand
GCACGGCAATGCCCTGCGCTTGCAGGATATCACGAAGCGGTTTCGCCAGCACCGCATGCCGAATTGATACGTGAGTGGGTTGCGTTCCCGTGCTTTCAACGGCCTTCTGAATTTCTGCTGCAACCAACTGCGCAAGCGCCGCTGGCTCGGCAGATGGCCTGTTCACTACCTCGGCCGATAACACGAACGGAGGGGCGGCGACGAGGATGGCAGTGGGTCTCGCAGCCGGGTCGTCCGCAAACGTGGCCGGAACGGGAGCAAGATCAACCTCCCACGCGCGGTTGAGTTGTGCCGCGGGCGGCAGATTGAGTATGCGGCGTCGCGCGGGTTCGGGCGCGTTTGACAGCAGGCGCAGTTGCGGCGAGCCTGCTGCTCTGTGATCGCTATCCGCGTGGCATTTCTTGTATTTGAGACCCGAGCCGCAATGGCAGGGGTCGTTACGGCCGGGGGTTTTGTCCACGGGGTCTCCGGGATTCGGTTGCGGATTTCGATTGGACGCAGAGATCTCACCAATCTGGCCAGGTACCAGCTCAATATTAGTGAAGAAAAGAACTTCGGCCGCGTGCGAAGCTTCAGACTGCGCCTGACCTGCCACGGTTCTTTTCAGCCACGATGTCAGACGCGTTTTCCGCTCCGGATCCGAAATCGCAACCGGTAGCTGCGCCATCCGCAGGCGCAGTTTCACCGTCTGTATCAGCTCTCGCTGCAACAACACGCGCACGAAATCAGATCCTTGTCGCGGTATGCAGCGAGTCTGCTCGCTGCAAGATCATGCGCCTCAACCCACCACCCAATGTTGTCACAAGTATTGCTCGAGGAACGTGGTCTTCTCAACTGCGTATTTCGGCATCATGTCCGCTGCGGCTGATCGGCGCAATTTTTGGGGGGCATCAGGAAACTGTCCAAGCATTGCCTGTAAGCCAAACACAATCACCGTCATCCGCCGAATGCCCAACGATGTCGGCCTTTGTTGACCCAATCACCTCAACGGAAACATTAGCGTTTTTTCGGGCACTGACAGCAACTTTCGCAATCGCCTCGAGAACGAGTGCCCTCGAAAGTCGGACCGATGTCTCTGTCCCGAGAATGTCCCTCAGCGGAGTTTGCAGGTCGCTCTGTTGTCGAACCCGTTCCTGCGCCGCTGACCTCCTACTGTGCTCGACAGTGGTTGGACAGTCGTTTGGTTCGGTAAGTCGCGCCAAGCGGGTTGTCCCGCAACCTCACCGACACGCTAAACACCTGCGTATTCGGCGGAAGTTTTGCCAACATCGCGTCATGGTTGACGCCCAAAATGCGTCCGTATTTCCGAAACTCCTCGATATCAAGAAAGGACATGTCCAGATACTCGAGCCGAGTTCCGTCCGGACCTCGCAGCTCCACCTCGCTCAACACTCGGCCGATGTCGAGCATCGTCCGCCCGTACGGCCTCGATTTGACGAACGTGTCCGCCTCTTCCGGCGTCATGCTCTCTGCTGATTTGCCGAGCGCCTCGAAATCACGCATGAGCGCATGATCTGCGGTGAGGCCACACGTGACCCTTGGCATCAACGTCAGCCCGTACGTCGTTGGATGAAAGACGTCACCCCGCGGCCCGTGGGCTGAGGATGTATGCGCAAGGGCCGACTCGCCCATGAGGACGCCGCGATGCCAGAATGTGTAGGTCATGGAGACACGATATGTCGATCGGCGCTGTCAGCATCACCGAAACACAGCGCACCGTACCGATACAACGCGCGCACTGCCAATGAAATGAAGCGGCCTGCGGTCGAATGACGAGGGCCTTGGACGGTCGCCCATCCGTCGCACCTGGACCCTCCGCCACAATCTCTCGGCGTACGACGCCACGTATGTGGCACTCGCGGAGGGATTGGATGCCACGCTCTACACGCGCGATGCGCCACTCTTTGCTTCATCGGGGCATGTCGCGCGTGTTGAGTTGATCTGACTGTGCATCGGGCCTCATAACGCCGCAGGGTCTGCGCACAAGACGGTTTTCCGTCACTTTTGTTCAGCGCGCGGGGCCTGAGCGCCGCGCTCGTACTCGAATGATCGCGAAGTGGTAACGATACGGTCCTCAGGCTTTCGGCAGTTCGCTCTGCCGCGAATCGTTCTGTCATGTGCTTCTCTCTCCGTAACTGCGCCATTTTTGCGGCTTGCGCAGCCGTGTCTGCGTGCGACTCTGCACCATCCGATCCACTGCCGGTATCGACGTGCGCGACGCCGCTCTCCTTTCGCGTCGGAGAGGTACGAGAATTCAGCGGCGGATCATCGTTGTCATGTCTTGTCGTTGGCAGTGCGGATGTTGCGACCGAATATCTGTTTACGACTGCCAACGCGACACCGGTACAAGATGACCTGCGCGAGTATCTGATTCGCGCGAGCGTGCGTCCAGAGCGCACAGCAACAGTCGCTGCGGTGCGCTCGACCCCTGTTGCCGCACTTGATGCGATCGGCAATCGCCAGTCTTTGACTTCCGAGTTTGGTATCGGGTTGGAAGGTGCGCTTCGTCGTCACGAGCAGGAAGCGCTGCGCAACCGTTCGCTTTCCGCCCTCGCGGTCAATGCAGGGCGCAAGTCTGCCCTCGCAGGTATCAATTCCCAAAGTGCGATTGCACCAGCCGTCGGCGACTCGATCCTCTACCGAGTCGGTAATGCCGCAGGCCCGGATCTGTGCGCCAATTTCAACACTGTTCGTGCTGTCGTAAAATCGTTGGGGCGACGCGCGACAGTCGTGCAGGACGTAACAGCGCCAGCAAGTGGCTTTACCAGCGACGATTTTCGGGACCTCGCACAGGAATTCGACGCTGTCACGTTCCCCACCGTGTCCGACTGGTTCGGTGCGCCGTCCGACATTAACGGCGATGGTCGGATCACGATCCTGATCACCCCCGAGATCAATCGCTTGACGCCAACCGGTTCCCTCGGATTTGCCGGTGGATTCTTCTACATGCATGACCTGCTCGCGCGAGATGTCCCATCGCAGAATTACCGCTGCGCGGCGAGCAACGAGCAGGAAATCGTGTATTTGCTGGCGGCGGATCCCAACGGGCAAGTGAATGGAAATCGGTTCTCCGTCGAGACGGCTCGCGAGTCAGCGAGAGGTACCATCGCGCACGAAATGCAACACATGATCAATCAGAGTGTCCGCCAGTCCAGGGGTGTCAGCGCGCTGGAAGTGACCTGGCTCAATGAAGCGCTATCGCACTTCGCGGAGGAAGCGGTGGGACGCGCTTCGGGTGGATACGGCGATATGCAACAGCTGGACTGGAACAAGATTCTCTCCGATCTCGACGACTTCGATTCATTCTTCCGGCAAAATTTGCTGCGACTCCGGCTCTGGATGGATCGCCCTGATCTTTCCTCACCGATCAGTTCACGGGCCGCAACGGAATTGGCACCGCGTGGCGCCTCGTGGGCGCTTCTACGGTTCGCGATCGATCAGTACGGCACATCAAATCCACGGGCGTTCACGCGAGCGCTCGTTGCGGGTCCACAAGTGGATGTGGCGAATCTATCCGCACGAGCGGGCGTTCCCTTTGACAAGTTGCTGCCGGGATTTCTCGTCGCGAGTTATGGCGAGGTGGCGTCCGCAAACATTGGTGCAGGTTTTCGCTTTTCCAGCTGGAATCTTCGCAATGTCATGGAGTCGATGAACGGCGGCGTTTACCCCCTTCGCTTTCTGACCTTTCCGACTGATGGGGTTACGCGCTCGCTGTCGGGATCGGGCAACTACTTTTTGGTTTCGCTTGGCTCAAAGGCCGATCCCGCGACGTTCCGCATGCTTGGTCTCGACGGCGCGCCAGTCGGCTTCCCTGGCGCACGGGTGTACCTCACGCGGATGCGCTAAGCCCCTCGTTCCGGTGATTGTGCGCGTGAGCGGCGCTATCGGAAGAGGTCCATGTCGGTAACGCGCGTGAAGTTTCCTTCGGCGTCGACGAAGTACACAATTGCGCCGATGTAATCATTCCACGCACCGAATCCGATACCGACCGCCAACTCGGCTGTAACGAAGCCAATGATTCCTGCAGGCTGCCCCAGCACGCGATCAGGTTGGCCGTCAGGCGCGGACAACACGCCGTCACGCAGGAGATACACGAGGAATGCACCAACGTAGTCGTTATTCGGATCTGTCGCCGACGCGTTTACAAGAATGCTTCGAGTGCCGTTGAGCAATGCATTAAAACCTGCCACGATGGGCGCGCGCGACGCCACACGGGGAAGCAGCGGAATCTCAACGATTGGAGAAACATTACCTCTCTCATCGTCTACCCAGACGCTGAGACACCGATTCACCAATTGCGCATCGGTGATTCCGAGATCGTATGCGCCGATGATGACAGCTGTATCTCGACGCGCGACGTTTGGAGCCGCCGAGTAACCGCCGCGCAGCTGCCCGCCATTTGGAAGAATGCTTCGGTGGTTGCAATCGGTGACGTCTACGAAAGATCGGGCGATGTCGCCGTTCGGGTCAGTCGCGCGAATCACGTAGCCGATCGAGCCCTGATAATAACTCCCGACCAGTCGCACAATACGCGGCCGTCGCGCCACCTCGGCGCAAACAATGCGGAATCGAACCGACGTGCTGCCCCCGGCCTTGATCGACACACGTACGCTCTCGCCGCCATCACTGGTAACCACACAATTGTCGGCGACCAATCGGAGCGTAACATCGTACGAACCAGCAGTAATGCCGGCGAACCGCACCGTGTCGTTCGACGTGACGACCTTCGAGAGCGCGGGGCCGTCGGTTCCGGTCACTGTCACCAGGTAATCCGGATCGGCTGTCGCTCCATCCGTTCCGGTAATCACAGTGAGACCTGGCTCACACGTGATGAAGAATTGGATCAGTGTTGTGTTGGTATTTGGCGGCACAACAACCGCCTGCGCCGTTCCGTTGCGTACGCCGCACGTGGCAGGTACATCCGAGATATCCACCCGGTATGAGGCAGCGACGACACTCATAATGGTGGTGTCCGTTGGTGAGGCACGAAAACTCGTGTCGACGCCCAGCGTACCAGAAAGTTCCCGAACCCGAAATGTGAAGGGTCCGCGTGTCGTAACCTCGGGCGGGGCATCGACAAACACCAAAACCGCCAGATACGGCGGCTTACGACCGCTCACGCCAGTGGCATTCTCCACACATCCGATGTGCGCGATGGCTGCAATCGCCACGAAAAGAAATCGAAACAGGATGCGCAAGGCACTCATGAAAAAACGGAGCGGGGATGCGCCATGATGGCGCATCCCCGGAACTTCGGCGAATACTCTGGTCTGCAATGAGGACGTAAGGGACCGTTGCAGGCAAGAGAGAGAGCGCGAACGTGACCGCGAAGTTACGGCGTGGTCGCGTTCTGCCAACCGCGCGTCCAGCCTGAATACCAGGGCGCGTTGTTCTTCGTTGCAGTGGAGGGCGCCACGGCGCCGACGTACGTCGCGGCGATGTCAAAGAACCCATCATTCGGCGGCGTTGCACCGGTGACCGCCGCGGTCGAACTCGGGCGGAAGTCGGGAACCAACAAGCTCAGCGGTGAAAGCAGAGGTGATGCCGCAAGCCTGGTATTGCCTGATCCGGCAGCGTCGATGATAGCTGTTGCCGAAGCGCCGCAGGCAGCCGGGGGAGCCGTGGCTTCGCCATCATTCTGGTTGAGCGTGAACGTGGAATTCTTCAGCTCAAATCCTGTGGCTGTGCCGAAGTTGACGCACGTCGAGGCGTCGCGGACGTTGATCGCCTGGGTCAACCCTTCAACGTGGAAGTTGAAGTAGTGTGGCCGGGTGCCACGACGAATCAACAGACCGCGATTCTGGCTCTCCGTCACGCCCACTCGGTTGTTGCGCATCCCGATGCAGGACACGTTGTAGACGGTCGGCGTGGCGCGCGGCAGCGCGTCGAAATTCGTCGTCGCGTTGTCGTTCTCGAAGCAGTTGTCGCTGTCGAGCGCGTCGAACTGGACCAGCACGTACTGCGCCTTACCGTCCCATCCAAACGTGTAGTCAAATCCGTCGTCGGACGTGGCCGTGGCGTAGATGTACTTCATGTTGACAGTACCGCCGAACATTTCAAGGGCATCGTCCAGACCGCCATGGATCTGCACGTGGTCAATCGCGGTTCCACGGCCAACCCCGTAGAGCGCCAGACCATTCAGTTCGTTTTCGGCGTTGAAACGGAAGCCGGCGTACTCAACGCGGATGTAGCGCATGATTCCGCTGTTGTCGTCATCGTTACAGCCGCCGTAGAGGCCAGCGCTACCTTCCGCTGCGCCTTCGCGGCAACCGCCAGTGGCCGCACGACCCGCGATGATGGGGCTTGTCAAAGTCCCCGTTTCGTTGAGGTGCGCGTTGCCGAGTACCGAGATACCACCCCAGCAGCCCTTCGCGCGCGCAGTCTCACCGGCGTTGAGCGTGCACGTGAAGATGATCGGCTGCAGCGGCGTTCCCTGAGCGTCGATTTTGCCATCGCGCGCGATTGCCAGGTAGCCACCGGCTCCACCGACGACGCCGCGCTGGCCTTCAACGCGAGTTCCCGCTTGAATGGTTAGCGTGGCGCCGTTCGTAACGGTGATGCGACCGGACAGCTCATAGATCGTGCTGGCCGCCCAGGTCGTATTGGTCGTAATGTTTGCGCTGACAACAGTACGGCCGGACACCGGCGTTGTCGGCCGGCCTGGAATGATTTCACCAACGACCGGCTGCAGCGAGCCCACTGATTCGTTGACGATTGCCAACGCGTCAGCGAGCGAAAGCAAACGCCGCCCGTCCGCTTCGAGGCCGGGAGGAGTCGGGTCGGCTGCTTCGCCGAGGTCGCTCGGTGTGCCGTCGATGTTCGCGGGGATTACGTTGCCTGCGACCACGCCGTCTACGACGCCGGTAATACCAGTGCCGTCCGTTCCGATGATCAGTTCATTGGCACCAACCGATACGTTGACGACGTATAGGGCGTCCGAGAGCGTAATGGTACCATTCCCGTTGGTATCACCGAACTTGAGGCCGTTGACAATCATGCCGGGCTCGCGCGCAGGCTGGAGAGCGTCCAGCGCTTCGGACCAGTCGGCAATGGACATGCGCTTTGCGTCGGCTGAAGCTTCCAACGTGTGGTTCACGATCAACGCACTCGCGACGTCCGCTTTGATTAATCTGATCGGTGAACCATTGGTGGCCACTTCCTGCGGCACAAACGAGATGGACGACGCATATCCCTGACCAAGCACGTCGAATACCAACTCGTCCGAATGCTTGAGATTGGCCGGGTCGAGAATTGCAACGGTAAGCGTGCCCGATGCCGCATCGTCAGCGTTCACGATCATCATTGCATTGCTGCTTCCGTCGCGGACTTGGCCGCGATACGCCATTTGCGACGGATTAAAGCGGAGTTTGCCCTGCACGCCGCCAATCGGCGAAGCGGAAACGTTCGCGATTGCAACGGCGACCCGCTGGCCGAACGTTGCCGACAGCGAGGAAACCTCGACTGCGAGTTCGCCCGCTTTATTGAACACTGGTGCTGGAGCAGTCGGAACGTCGCTCCGGTCGCACGCAGCGAGCACACCGAGTGACGCCAGTGCGGCGTTTCGGATGGTTCGTTTGTAAAACTGCATGGTCACTACTCTCCTGAAGTCTGATAATGGGGCACCGTCACTCATGAGGCCCGGCAATTCCGGGCTCATGAGGACGAAGGGAGTGCTGAGTTACGGAATGACGATCGCGGCCGGAGCAACCACGATGGCTTGCGCTGTAACCGCAGGACCGCCGTTGCGAAGAGCTTCGGTAACCGCAAGCGTCGGCGTCACGCTGCCCGAGAATCCATTGGCGATGTTGAACGTGAACGCGACGACCTGAAAACTGCCGGTTTCGAACGCCGGCGAAACTGCACCGTAGGCAGCGGAGAGCACTGCACCCGCAGTACCAGCGCCAGCGACAGACTGCGCGCCGAAGTCGAAGGTTGACGTGAACTGACGGCTTTGGAATGCGAGCGCCAAGCCGTTGAAGCCGATGTTCACCGAGAGACCTGTCGCCTGAAGCGCGCCTACGTCCCACCGCACGCGGATTTGCACCTGGCGGCCAGTCGGACCACCGGTGGTGATGGGTCCGTATTCAAGGCTGACCGGGTACGTCGTCGGTGGCGCCGTGCAGGTCACAACGATGTTCTGGCCAGTGAGGCCGGCCGTCGTGAAACCAGCGTACGCGCTCGGTCCCGGGTTGGTGCAGTTGGCCGGGAGGTTCGTAAGCGTCAGCGCACCCGTGGCGACGAGGGCCGGAACGTTCGCAATCGAGAACGCGCCCGTGGTGGCTGCAGTGAGAACTGCGGCAGTCGCCGAGCCGCCAGTCGGGGTCGCTACGACGCCAACTCCGGCGAGTCCGCCGCCGAGGCTGCTCGTAACGGCACCAGCGATGCTGCCCGTCGGAACCGTGCACGTAACCGTAAAGTTCACGGTCGACGCGGTGCTGGTGGCAACCGTGATGTTCTGGTTGGCCGGCGCTGTGCAGCCGCTGGGCAAGTTGGTCACCGAGACAGTGCGCGAACCCGTCGCGACGCCTGCAATCGTGTAGGCACCCGTGGCCGAAGTCGTGCCGGTAAAGCCGCCCGTGACGTTGATCGTGGCAGCCGAGATCGCACCAAGCTGCGGCGACGTGACCGTTCCCGTTACGCTACCAGGCGTCGGCGCGACACCGTTCTGAAGATCGGCCGCGAGGATGACTTTCACGCGGAAGTCACCAACCGTCGGATCGATCACAAAGCCGACCTGCTGGGTGCTCGACGAGCCGAGCGGCTCGATCGCACCAAACGACTCGTAACGGAAGCAATCGTTCGCCGTGACCGAGCAGCCTACGTCGTTAAAGAAGTTGTGAAAGTTGCCATTCCAGTTATCGCTGGGCACCACTGCGCCGAAGCGCGGTGTGGTGATGACGACTTCATTACCGCCAGAAGTCACTCCACCGGCAGTCGTGCTTACAGAAATTTCGAACGGGAACGCCTGCACTCCTGTCACTCCAGCCGGTGGAGTCGGAAACGTGGGCGTGATGAGGCGGATACCGCTGAGACGGTTGTTGATCGTCAGGTCGAACGTAACGAGAATCTTGCCCGGAATCGACGCGCCAACTGCGCCCGCCTGGAAGTTCGATGACGACAAGTCAATAACGTCGCCGCCGAGCAATGAGTACTGCGGTCCTGAGTTCACACCAGCGCTAAGTCGCGCAGCCGAGATGGGGCCGGAGATGCCCGTGCTCGGAGCCGAAATTTTCACCGTTTTCTTGACAGCGTTGACATCCATGATGAAGGCGGCGCCACGGTACTGCACCGGAATCGCCGGGGTTCCTGGCAATACCGGGTTTTCTGTCGATGGTGTTGCGTCGGCGCAAGCGCCTAACGCGAGCACTGTCGCAGCGGTCGTTACCGCGGCGACACGCCGGACAAGCGTGCTGATACTGAACATCGTGGAGACCTCTCGGGAGATTGGGAACAGGTCATCGTCCCTTCTGTCCGTTCGGCGACCCGACCGGCGTGACTCGCTACGCGAACTGCCCTGAGGGCGTGCGACCGTTGCAGAGTGATTCGAGAACCAAGCGCTGCAGGTGGTCACTGGCGAAAGTCGAGTGGTAGCCTCGTGGTTTTGCGTCGCTGGTTTTCACCAGGTTTGCCGTTGTCGACCGTAGCGGGGTGAGATGGTGCTTCGTGGAATGCGCACCATCACAATTCGTGGTCACAAATAGTTGATCGTTATGTACCGAAAATCGGGAAAACTGCAGCAAGGTTGTTGCACAATTTCATGTAACATCATTTGCATACCACTGTCGCGAATCCGAGAGCGCTCACCATTGCCCGAAAATACAGTGCGCTCGAAGCAAATCGGTTCGAGCGCACCGTTGCGTGATTCGAATTACGGGTGCGCAAGACGTCCGTGTCACAATGTACGTATCGATCGTGTGATCGAATCGTGAAGAATGCGGAGTGAATTCCGATTGCGACCGTTGCAATTTGCAAACGTCAGCAGGTCGAACCCACTATTTGTTACAGAAGTGCGCGCATGAAATGCGAGGTAGTCCGTGTGCTGCGAGTGGCTGATGTGTTGTGCGGTGGTGTTCGACGCCAACGCGTCCGGCTACACGTCGTGCACGACCGAACGCTTCGCTACGGAACGACGAGTGCTGACGGCGGTGTCACTGTAGTTTGCGCAGTGATAACGGCTGTTAAAGTGGCCCCTACTGCTTCGGTTACTACAAGTGTTGGTGTGATGCTACCAGTGAAGCCGGTCGCAATATTGAAGGTGAATGCAACCACCGTGAACGTGCCGGTTTCGAATGATGGAGCGACAGAGCCATAAGCTGCGGACAGGAGAGCGCCGGTAGTGGCAGCGCCAGCAACCGAGTGTGCACCGAAGTCAAAACCCGATGTGAACTGACGACTTTGCAGTGCCAGCTTCGTACCGTCATAACCGAGGTTGAATGAGAGGCCAGTGGCGTGAACCGCTGCCACGTTCCATATGACGCGAATCTGCACCTGTCGGCCGGTAGGTCCGCCGGTAGTGATGGGTCCGTATTCGAGACTGACGGGGTATCCAACTGGAGCCACTGTACACGTCACCGTGATGTTCCGAGTGACCGAGGCGCCAGCAGTTACACCGGTGTACGCTTGCGCGCCTGGATTCGTGCATCCAGTGGGGAGCGTTCCTACCGCAATGTTTCCGCCACCCACCGAAACGTTGCTGACAGTGAATGCGCCAGAAGCGCTCGTTGTTACGGCAGGAAGCGCCACTCCTCCGGTAGGAGTAAGCGTCACCGTGGCGCCTGCAATTGCGCTCCCGTCTGTGCTGCGCGTAACCACGCCGGTGACAGAACCGGTCGTGATGGTCGTGCACGTGACTGACGCGTCGACCGTAACGCTGCCGCCAGCAGTAAGGCCGGTATACGGCAACGAACTTGGCGTCGCACATCCGACTGGCAAATTGGTAACGGAGACCGAACCAGTCCCGGCGCCAATCGGTACGTTCGCGACGGAATAGGAACCATCGATGGATGTTGTGACCGCTCCGAGTGCGACCCCATTGGTCGGCTGTAGCAAGACGGTTGCGCCAGCAATACCAGCGCCACCGCTGCCGCGAGTCACTTTTCCAGTCACGGTGCCGGTTGTCCCACCCACCGCGGTGCAGACAACGCTGAAGTTCGCGGTCGCGACTGCACCCTCTGCAACAGTCACCGTCTGTGGGGACGGTGTGGTACATCCCGAAGGCAATCCGCTGAGCGTCAACGAACGCAAGCCTGCCGCAACCCCCGTTATGGTGAATGCTCCAGACACGCTCGACTGCGCCGTGCCTCCTCCGGCCACCGTCACAGTCACGGACGCCAGCGGCCCTCGCGTTGGTGAACTTACCACACCAGACACCGTACCCACGGAGGCGCTTGGGGCGGTCACCGTGAACGGCAAATCGCGCGTCGCGGTTGCGCCGCCGTTATCGGTAACAGTGAGTCGCACGGTGAACGAGCCGACGCTTGCGTACGTGTGCGAAACAGTTGCACCGGTACCTGTTCCGTTGTCGCCGAAACTCCACGCATACGAAGCGATCGTTCCGTCTGCATCGGTCGAATTTGCGCCGGAGAACGAGACGGACGTTCCGGTTGTCGCAGCGGAAGGGCCGGTGATGACGGCCGTCGGAGACTGATTCGTTGTCCCACCGGCAACAATGTTGAGTGTGCCTTCCGACACGCGGGTCTTGCTATTGAGGAAGGTCACCTGCGGCGTTAGGACATCCCCTAGTCGGGTTGAGGTTGACACGATGGCGCCTGGGGATCCCACGACTGTGTACCATGTACGAACGACGTCGATGTTTCCCACCAAACCCGTGGCACCACTCGTAAACGCCGAAAAGGAAATCGCGCCCGCAGTAAGCTTATTAACTATCGTGACATCAAACGCTCGCGTCGTGCGTGCACTGTCGTACCGCACCACAGCCGGATCGAAATTGATGTCTCCCGATACACCACCGATTTGCTGTGTCGGTTGCGACGAAAGATCGATGGAGGTGAGGAGAGCGATGCGATCACCTGGACGAGCCGTTGCTGAGGCCCATCGATGCCTCAGAACAAATGGCTTGCCAACTGTGTCTTCTGGCACGATTGGTTTGCGACAGGTCAGCGCGAAGCGCACCGTGTCCACCGACAGCGCTTTTGGCTGCAGTGTGAATTTTTGGGCTCCGTCGGCAACGCACGGCGACTCCACGTCACCCATGGTGATCTCATAGTCACCGGGACGCAAATTGTCGAAGCGAACACTGCCCGTTGCGCCCTTGAGCACGAGCGTTCTGAAGTAGCTGCGCTCGCTCGCCGGTGTGTCTGGGGCGCGAATAATACCGGAGGCGGTGATCGTCACTCCATCAGCGTCGAGCGTGTCGCCAGTGATGCGCATTGTTGTCACGATGCTCGCCTTTTTCGGGTCGCGACAGCTCACAAGAAACATCGCTTCCTTTACTGTCGCAACACCCTCGTTGGTGATCGTGACGGCCGTCAATGTGTCGGAAGCAACCGTCGTTGCGCAGTTGGCGGCCAGCCCTCGCAAAACCACCGTATACGGCCCCGCGGCCAATGGCGAGATGAGTCTCGTACTGTTGAGACCAATCGCATATGAGCTCGTATCGCTACGTCCCCTCACCACCACCTGAAATCCGTCGACATCCAACGCGTCCGGAGTCGCAACTTCCGTCGCCGTGCGAATGCTCAGCCCGGGCAACGATGAAGTCTTGCTCCCACTGACATTCGACACGTCCGACCGGCCACCGAGCTGCGTCAGCGCTCGCACTCGGTAGCCATAGTATCGATCGGGCTCGACCTTGGTGTCGAAGTACACCACCCGTCCAGCGCCGGAGGTCGCCACTGAAGTCTCCAGCGTCTCGAAGTTGCCGGTCAGATCTGCGCGACGTTGCAGTTCATAACCCGTGACAGCCGGATCTTCCGACGGGCGCCAGGAAACCCGAATCGTCGAAATTCCAACGCCCTCGGCCGTCAACTCCGATGGAGCAGACGGGTGGCCTCCAATCGGGTCATCTCCTTCGCTGCAGCCCGCGGCGAGTAGTAATAACGCCAAGGCTGCCAGGCGTCGGAAGGATGCATGTTTAGCGCGCAATGGACACCCCGAGATCAACGGAAACTCCGGGGGTGGCACGACCTGTCGATTCCTCGCCGGTAGATACCACCTGGTAAAACTGCACACGCTGATTCGTCAGGTTTTTCCCGGAGAGCGACACCGAAATGCGCCGGCCAATCGCCTGTTGAATCTTTGCGTCGAGCGAGCTGCGACCGCGCTCGATGATGTTGGGCCCCTGTACAGTGTTGGCTCCGCCTGAGCTCGCGAAACCGTATCGAACAATGCGGTCGTCGAACACGTTGAACAGGACGGACGCTTGCAACGCGTCTCTCTTGCTACGGTAAGACACACTCGCGTTGACGACGTACGGCGATTGGCCCTCAAGATCGAGACCTTGATCGTACTTCCCGAACGAAGGCGAAATGACCACGCTCGTGCGCACGACGGTGAGGTTCACCCCAGCGGTCAGCCTCTCCAGCGGGCCGGGCAAAAATCGCAACTCTTTCCGCAGGTCCAATTCGCCACCGAAATTCTCGGCCGTTTCTGCGTTCGCGAAGCCGTAGGTGCAGTTGTTCCGACCGGTAACCACGCGGATGATCGGTTTGTCGAATTGCTTGAAAAAGCCGCTGATTGATACGATCTCGCCGGCGTTCGGATACCACTCCAAACGTGCGTCGGCGTTCAGGACTTTCGCACGCTGGAGGACCGGGTTGCCAATGGTGGAACAGGTACCAGCAATCTCGGTGTACTCGTCGCGCGAAAGCTCGCGAGTATCGGGGCGCGACACGCTCTGGAATGCGGCTAACCGTAGATTCGCCTTTTGTGTGAGCGCGAGGGTCGCGTTCGCCGACAGCAGCAGATCGTTGTCGCGTCGGCGGGTGGGGCGAAGCGATGTATCCGCAGTGGTGAAAAGCTTCCGTCCGCCATCGAACAGGTCCATGTGCCACTGTTCAGATCTCGCGCCTGCCACCACGCGAAGGCTGGAGCCGAAGAACAAATCCAACATGCCGTAAGCGGCCGTGACATTGTCGTCGGCGTCATATGGCTGTGACACGGTACCTGGGAACGTCAGCACTATGAGCGTCCCCAGATTTTCGGGCTGGAAGAGCTTTTCTGGTGGCAGATACAACAGGTCGTTCGGCAGAGGAACACTGAACGACGGGTTGAATGAGTACAACTTTCCCACAAACTCACGCTTCTTCGAGCGCGCTAACCCACCCATCTTGAGCGAGAAGTCAGTCCATAGCAGTCGCATCGGAATCGAAAGATCTGCCTGCAGCGATTGAGATCGATCGTCGAGTGTGCGCTCCCAAACGTCATTGTTCCTGAGGAGCTGAAATGGACTGCCAGAACCTTCCTGGCGACTGTATCGAACCTGCCGGTTGTCCGGCTCGTTACGACCTGACTGGCTTAGTGTGGCTTTCCATTCCAGGCGCGACGAATTCAGAAATCGAAACAGATGTTCGCCAGCAAACTGAGTCTGCAACAGGCTGCGTTCGACGTACTGAAATTGATAGAGGCGAAGGTCACCGGTGAGGTCGGTGTTAAATCCTCCACTTAGGCTGTACAGTTCTTCGGCATTTCGTGTGTACAAATTCTTCCAGCTGAGCTTTGAATTCTGACCGAGCCGAAGCGACAGGTTTCCCACCGCGCCCCAGTCGATGGAGTTCCGGTAGTCCTGATAGACGAAGCCACGCTCAGCTCCCGCCTTGGGATTTGAGTAGAAGCCGAAAAATCGATCGGCCTGGCGTTCTGATGCCGAGGAATAGGTCAGCGAAAACACGTAACCAAGCGGCGCGTGTTCCGAAGGTCGCTGTCCACCAAGCGTGAGGCCGAGGCCCAACTTCGGAAGTACGCGTGTGGCCGGCGGATTCCAGGTATTGCGAAGCCCCTCGGCAAATCTCTCGACGACAAACGGGTTCGACGCGAGCGCCGAGTCGCTAGGGTGAAACGAGGGCGCGCGCCTGCCGTTGTCAAAGCCGACGAAATCAAGTCCAGTTCGTGTCGGGAACGTCAGATTCTGGAACGTTGCCTGCGAGTTATACCCTTGGGAAATGCTGAACTGATGAATGGTGTTCTCGGGAAATTCCTTGGTCTTGATTTCAACGGCACCCCCGGAAAAATCGCCTGGCTTGTCGGGCGTTGCCGACTTGATGACCACAATCGACTCCAGCAGACTTGACGGGAATACGTCAAGCGGTACGAGCTTACGCGTCGGTTCCGGACTCGCGACCTCGGCGCCATTCAAGAGGGTGGTGCTGTATCGCTCGGATAAGCCGCGTGCCACCAGAAACTTGCCGTCGACAATTGAAACGCCGCTCACGCGCGCTGCGGCTTCGCCGGCGTTCCCGTCGGGAGTGCGCTTGATTTGCTCGGAGCTCACACCATCGGAGGCCGATGCGGCGCTTTTCTGCGAGGCCAGCAGGCTGGCTTCGGTCGCGGAGCGGTCCGTCGCGGTGGCAACCACGACAACACCCTGCAGTTGAACGCTCTGCTCGCTGAGGCTGAAGTTGACAATGACGGCTTCGTTGACCGGAACGACGATCCCATCAAATCTCTTTGGCTGGCGACCGATCTGCCGCGCCAGGACTGACCTCGCACCCGAAGGCACCCGGACGATGGTGTATCGACCATCGAGATCGGACCTTCCGATGAGCGTCGTGCCGACAACCGTCACCTCAACATTGGAAAGTGGTTGTCCGGTCGCGGCGTCAGCCACTCGCCCCGTGATGCGCCCCGACTGCTGCGCGACTGCTGTTGCAGCGGGCTGTTGCATCGCGTGAATTGGAAACGCAGGAACCACGACGGCTATCACCGCAAATACACAGGCAACGCGAAGCCGCCGATCAAGTTTCGGCGATCCGCGAACACTGGAACGACACATAGTTACTCCGTGGAGGTCCGATGACAGGCAACGTCTGGGGGAAGAGCCTGAGGCGCAGGAAACCGAGGTCGGCCTGACTTAGGGCACTTCGATCTTCGTGGTGATGGCGTCGCCGGATGCAGAAATACCGATGGCGACGTATTCACCGGCCGATAGAGAGCCGAAGTTGTAGGTCCATGTTCGACGAAGGCCGTTGTCCGTGCCCAACGGCGAAGTCAGCTCGCTAATCACCTGCCACACCGATGGATTGACCAGCAGACCGCTGGGAGTCAGGCGCGCCAGAAGCACACGGTTAAATGGCGACACGGTCTGACCGGATGGGCCGACCGCTTCGAACTGCAGTCCCTGAACACCCACGACTCGGCGCCATTTCTGAAGCTCTCGGTTCGTGCCGACACCGGCGAGGAAGCCGGGGTTCGAACCCGCCGATTGGACCGACCCACCGAGGATTGGCACATTCTCGGCAAGCGTCGCTGGCGCACCTCCGAAAGCGAAGTCGGTGACCCACGCATTCGCGGCGGTTGGTTTGGCAGTTGTCAGTGGATAGTTCTGGGGAGCGTCGTCAGCGCCCACGACTTCCAACCCTCGAATGAAGGTCGGTATGACGAAAGCCGGATGCGCCCCACCAATCGGTGTGTGCAGCAGTGTGTCGAACTTTACGCCGATCGCGCGTCCGCCCAGCAACGGCGTTCCGTAGGCGAGAATGCGAGACGTGCCAGGGAGGTTGGGATAGGCAATCACAATGCCGCCCTGGGCCAGCTCGACGTTGTCGGTGGCCAGTGCGAGAAAACGCGCGGTATCGCCTCCGATGAGCACTCCCGACACACCAAGCCCGGTGATGAACGGCGCGGATAGCCCGGTGCCAGCATCAATGAGTGCGCGCTTGCTCCGCACCTCGCTCAGATTCCCGGCCCGGTCCTGCGCCTGAGCCGAAAACGTGAAGTAACCCTCAAGACCAGATCCGCCGTCAATGAAGATGGTTGACTGGCGGAAATTGTCCGGCAGCACATTCGCAAAGGTTCCCAGCAGCGGCGTGCAAGCAGCCCCGGTTCCAATGATGCAGGTGGTCGTACCGAGGAACGTGTTCGTTGGATTCGGCGGAGCGAATCGCGTCAGCTTGATTGCGACGCGGCCGTCCGGAAGTCCCGACCGGTCGTCAATCACGTCGATCGCGAACGCACGCGGTCCGACGCTGCCCGTTGAGGACGTGAAGACCGAGTCCGCGTTCGTTGAAACCAACGTCAGGCCGGTCAAGCTGCCCTGCGCGTAACGAAGGGTAGGGGGCAGCTTATCGACGCCAAAACGCGCACCGGGATGGGCAGTCGTTGGCGTCAGACTCACCCGACGAACGTTGCCCAGCCGATCGGCGAGTTGGGCTTCGACCGAGTATTCGGTGTTGGTGTTTGAAGGAAAAAGTTGATCCGTGCCGATTGCTTGCACGGTGTCCGGTTGGTTCGGCGAGCCAACCAGAAAAATCAGTCCTGATGACGCAACCGTTGCTGCGTTTCCGTTAGCCGGCAGGCCAACGCCGGCGTCCTGCAAGAGATTGCTGATGCCGGAGGCGAACTGATAGCTGCCGTTGACCCAGTTATTTGAATTGTTTTGCGCGTTGGAGATCGTCAGCGTTGGCGCGGGCGGTGGCGCGTTGTCTACCCGGATGCCCTCGAGCCGTGTGCCGTTGATAAATGTTGCCTGGGCGTTGAGCACGCCGCCGCCGTCGCCATTTGGCAATGCTGGCACCAGCGCTATCCCGTTGCCACTGACATCGGACGCCAACACGCTGGGCAGCTGGCCCGAGACGTACCCGGCTCCTGAGGCGAGGCTGGAGAAATTTCCCGGCAGCTGAAGCGTATCAACAGCCACGCCGGACTTCGTGGAGGAAAGCGACGCAATCGGAGAGTCACCCGGGTAGGAGATGATCCGCGTTCCGAGGCCGCGACCGGAAAAGAGAACGGGCGTGCTGGTAATTTCGAGTCCGCGCGCCGCTTGAAACCATCGGCGTCCATTGGCATCCAATGCCGTTGGTGTGAGTGTCGACGCCAGCGGTCTTACCGAAAGAATGAATCCATCGAGATTGGCGAGCTGGGTTGCGACTGAACTCGTGGCCGACTGCTGGACCGAGCCAGCCGGGCCAATTTCGACAGCCACAGCTTTAATGATCGTCGGTGCATTTAGGAACGCGACGGCACCTGTGACCGGGTTGAACGCGTCAGTGCGGAAACTCTGAACGATCACCGCGGCCTGCAAAGTCTTCGCGCTGTCGACGCCAAGCGCCTCCGCGGTTTTCACACCTACCGCAAACGTCTGCGATGCTACCACCGTGTCACGGCCATTGTTGTTGATGACCAGATCAACACGTGCTAGCGTGCGTTCGCCCGGCTCGATGTTGACGAGCACGTCGACCTGGCCGCGCACGCTCTGCAGATTGACGGGGTTGTTTGTTCCCTGCGTAGTAATCGCCTGGATACTGACGCGTGCGGCGTTCGGCGAGCGCACTGTCACCGGTACCGACACTGTCATCGACGAGTCGATCACTGAGCGCACCGCCACTAACGTGAGGCCGACGGACACGGCCGTAACCACGCCTGCCGGCGAGATGGTTGCGATGGCCGGATTCTCCGAGCTGAATGCTACTGCACGGTTCACGTCCGGATCTGCAGCGACTGTGGCGGCAATACCCTGTGTTTGGCCCGGTATCAGGTTGAGCGTCGCCGGCGCAGCGGAAATGCCTTTGATACCAGTGTACCGAGGCTGCACCGACACCGGCACCACCACGGAGAATCGCTGATCCGATGCAGAACGCACCGTGATCGCGGCCGGCCCAACCGAAATTCCGGTCACGATTCCTGTTGCGGTTACTTGCACGCGACGCGGATCGGAAGTCGTCCACACGAGAGCGATATTGGCTCCAGAGTCGGCATCCACTTGCGCGACCATGAGCAGATCTTCGCCAACGCGGATTGTGGCGGGATTTGGAAAGATTTTCAGATCATGAACGACAGGCACGAACGGCGCGACAACATCTTCGCTGCATGACACAAGCGTCACACTCGCCATGAGCAGCGCAACTGAACTGATGAGGGAGCGGTGACGGAATGAGTACGGTCGCACGAGGCGGTGTCAGTCGTTGGGGGATCGCACACTCCGCAGTGGCGGTGTCGCCGAGAGCGTGCAGTCGACGCGCTGTTGCAGCGGCCGTGTTGCGAGAGGGAGCAATCTGAGCTCTATGGTTTCGGCCCGCCACGTTATTTCGCGCCGCGTTTCCTATCGTTTCCTGTTCGTGACGTCCGGCTGAAACGGTGTTTTTGTCGAGACAAAACCGATACAGTTTCAGTTGCTCTTTCGTCATGGCCGGCACCCACCATTTCGCTCCAACTGGAATCACGTCGTCGATTCCGCGTCCAGTGATCGAATCTTTGAGCATGGGAGCAGTCATGATCGCTGCATCGCACGTCGTTCGGATCGCAGCGCAAATGTCGGTGCTTGCGATACTTGTCACGGAGAGTTGGCCGGCGCTCCGCATTCATGATCGTGTTCCCGTTGCCGAAGATTCCCGTAGGCGATCCACACCACCAGTTGTGCGACACGTTGCGCGCCGCATCGATCGACCAACAACATGGAGAGCCAACGAGCTGCACGAACTCACCAGCACAGTCGTCGTGGAGGCCGGGGGCACGCTGACGATTGAGGCCGGAACGCGAATTGAAGCGAGATCAGGCGCTTCAATAGAGATCTCGCGCGAAGGTCGTTTGATCGCGCAAGGCACGCCGTATCAGCCAATCGTCTTTACGTGTACCAGTGTGCCGAAATACGAAGGCTGTTGGGGTGGACTCACAGTGAGGGGAAACGCGCCGATCAACTTCGGCACTTCCAGCAGTCTGCCTGTGCGCGGAACAGGAGCTTCCGGTTGCCGCGAATCCGCAGCTGGCGACGCGGGATTTGGTGGGTGCGATCCGGCGGACTCGAGTGGCGTGCTACGATACTCCCGCGTTGAGTACGCCTCGCGCGGGCTTGAGTTACTTGGCGTCGGGAGGAAGACCGTCATTGACTTCGTCCAGGTAAACCGGAGCGGAGCCGACGGCGTGACCGTTGTTGGCGGCACGCCCGACCTGCGCCATCTCTTTCTCACCGCGAACATTGGTTACGGGTTGAGCTGGCGTTCTGGATGGAGAGGTCGTGGCCAGTTCATCATCGTCCAACAGGACGAGCGCGCAAACCTGGGTGGAATTCTCGGAAGCAACGAAGGCGCGGCGCCGACGACCTTCGACGGCGAGCCGCGATCAGCACCAACTTTGATGAACGTGAGCATCATTAGCCCCTTCGCCAACGGCAACCCGCTTTCGGGAGACCCCTCCGCCCTGCGTCTTCGACGCGGCACCGCCGGTATCATTCGCAACGTACTGGTTCATTCGGCAGCGACGGCTCTCGACATCGACGATTCACGCACTTGCCTGGAGACCAGCGGCACGGCACGTCTGACGCTCACGAATGTTGTGGTCGCCAATACCACAACGCTCGGAAGTCCCGATGTTGATCCGCTGTCCTGCGAGCCCTATGTCAGTCCCGATGTGGAAGCAGCATGGCTCAATGATCCGTCGAATAGCGCGCTGATTATCACCGACCCCGCGGTTGCCAATGCGCTCATTCGGCAAGCCACAAATCTTACAGTTCCCGACTTGCGCCCGGCCGTGGGCGGCGCAACCGTCACCGGTCCAGTTGCCGTGCCGCCCAACGACGGATTTTTCGACGTGAGTGCAAATTTCATCGGGGCGGTGCCGGCCAATGTAGCGGTTCGCAATGAAATCCCCTGGTACTCGGGATGGACGGTGCCGGCACCGGTACCACCAATTCCTGGCACTGTCGCTGGTACCGTAGCGTCGACGACCTTGGGACCACTGAGCGGCGTGATAGTTCGTTCCGCCAATGGTCGCGAAACCACGACGTCCGCGAGTGGGATGTACAGTTTTGGATTGCCTGCCGGCGAGCACCAACTGACAGCGAATTCGCTCCCTGTTGGTTGTGGTGTGGCAGCGCGCTCGGTCACCGTTATCAGCGGAGCGTCGAGCACGGCCGACTTCGCGGTTGACTGCACGTCTGTGGCAAGCGTCTCAGTGGGCACATTCAACGGATGCGTTCTTTCGTCCGCCGGTGTCGGGCAATGTTGGGGCGGCAATGAATACGGAATGCTGGGCGACGGCACCATCGTTTCGCCCCGAACTACTCCTGCCTTCGTGGCCGGGAGCAACATTTTCGATGCCAACAGCCTGAGTAGCGGCTACACACATTCGTGTGTCCTCCGCAGTGGAAGAGCCATGTGCTGGGGCCTCAACTTTTTCGCCGCGCTTGGCGTTGGCAGCGCAGGGCTCTTTTCTCCTCAACCTGTCGCCGTTGGAATTTCTTCCACCCCGTCATTTGTGCGGCTCAGCGCGGGCGGCTATCACAGCTGTGGACTTACATCGAGCGGCGCAGCGTGGTGTTGGGGATGGAATCAGGAAAACCAAACGGGCCAGACGGGAGCAACGGTTCAACTCCTTCCGCTACGTGTTGAAGCGGGCGCATTGGCATTCTCTCAAATTTCCGCCGGCGAGTCGCATACGTGCGCACTCACGGCTGCTGGCGAGGCCTGGTGCTGGGGAGGGAACGGCCGTGCAGAACTTGGCACCGATCCTCTCGTTGTAGGGACGCAGAGCGCCATTCCAATCCTCGTTCCTGGTGGCCATACCTTCGCGAGCATTGACGCCGGCACGGTGCACACGTGTGGCGTGACGACCTCGGGAGAGGCCTATTGCTGGGGCTCGCAGGAGTTTGGACAGCTTGGGAACGGGCTGGTTGGGGGCGCGTCCAGCGGACCCACGCTGGTGAGTGGCGGCGTGCAGTATTTGCAGATCTCCGCAGGTGGGCAGACGACGTGCGCCGTCACGACGACGCGGGCTGTCCAGTGCTGGGGTGCGGGAGCCAGTGGTGTTCTCGGCAACGGGACTACGGCAACGGTACAGTCCAGTCCCGTCACCGTAGTTGGCGGTCACGTCGCAGGCGGAGTCGTGGTGAACTTGTCAGAGCCTGTCGGCGCCACGGCTTGTTTGTTTACAACTGGCGGCGCGGCATACTGCTGGGGCGCGGGTGCCTCGGGACAACTCGGCAATGGAACACTGCTGCCCTCCAGCGTTCCGGTTCAGGTTCAAACTCGCAGCCCGCAGTGATCAGCCACGCGCAGGGTAACCAATAGAGAACTGACGGCGTGCGCCTTCTGTTCGCGTGGCGCGCCAGTAACGGATTGTGCCGGTAGAATAACGTTGGATCGAGAGTGCCGATTGTGACGTTGCGAGCGCTGGGGGAAGGTCGTGTGGCGTGTGAACGGGTCGTTATCACTCACACGCTTCATGGACTCTGCTCACGCAATGCATTTCTTCATTCATCGCAATTCATTCCAGCGCCGCATGCACGTCGTGATGTCGTGTGCGCTTGCGTTAACCGCCTGCAGTGAGCCACCGCTTGCTCCATCGCTCACGCAGGGCTCCACGTTGGGAAGCTCACCCTTTCGCAGCTCTGCGTTCATACTGGACGTGAATACCAGTGGCCGTACGGTAAAAGTTTCGCCGCCAACGACCGGCATAGGATTCAGCGCTTCCACGCAAATGGTGTCACTGGGATTCACCGGGCCCGATGCGCGTGCATCGCTACTCGGTTCCGATGCGGTCGAGATGCGCGTCTCCAACTATCGGGCCGGTGCAATCGGCGCCGTGATTCCGGGAAAGGTCCTGGTCACGTTTGAACTCACCTTGATCAATCGATTGCACGGTGTTCAGCTTGGAACGCCGACTTTTCCGAAACCTCCGGCTGGCAAAACCGGAGTGCAGGCATTTCCGTTCGAGGTCTCGATTGTCGGAAGCGCTGGCGGCGTCGGAACGAGTGGTAACGAAGTTCTGGTGAAGTCGCCAAGTCTTGGTGCAGTTGTTGCCAGTAGTGATTGGGATGGCGAGCCGCACAGCTTTTTTAATGACGCTGGGTGCGGCGCAGGCTCGAACGACTGCTTTCGTTATGAGCCGTTCGGCACGATTGGTTCAGAAGGTGCGTCAACGCCGAGACAGGTTGGGTTTCTGCTCGATCCGACAGTGCGCGATTTCCGAATCAGGCTGCTCTTGGCGGCGGATTTGCGCGAGGTGGTCGCTGATTCGTTCACCGGCCCGAGCTCAACTTGGAAACGGGATTAGCGATCATCACCCGGACCGGAAACGAGCGATCCTCGACCGTTCCGTCGCCGAGCGCACCGCCCCCGTCTCCGGTGCTGTTCTGTCCCCAGCACCACACTTGTCCCGCTGCGTCGAGGGTGCAGGCATGCGAGTCCCCAGAGGCGATGGCGACGTAGCGGCGTGTACCACGCACAGCAACCGGGCTGGCCGAGGACACCCGTCCGGTGTCGCCCAACGCGCCGTTGAAATTTGTGCCCCAGCACCATGCAAGACCGGTGAGATCGAGCCCACAGACTCGGTGATGGCCAGCCGCCAGCTGTCGGAATCGATGTCCACCAGTCACGGCAACGGGAATGAACTTGTTCTCCACCAGCTCGCCGAATCCGAGTTGTCCATCATTGGCCAGGCCCCAGCACCACGCGGCATCATCGTCGGCCACTCCGCAAGTGACACTCAGCCCTGCCGTCAGCGAACGGAATCGATGGCCGCCAGCGACTCGCGTTGGGACCGTGCGCTTTTCTCGCGAACCGTCGCCGGTCAGTCCCTCGCCGCCCCAGCACCAGGCTTCTCCGTTCGCCGTCAGTCCGCACGCGTGCATTCTTCCCGCGACGAGCGTGTCAAACGCGACCGTCGACGCAACTCGCTGACTGAGAACTCGCGCATCTCGCGCCTCGCCACCGTCGCCGAGTTCGCCGTAGCGATCGCCTCCCCAGCAGGAAGCGAGCCCAGCGAGATCGGTTGAGCAGGTAAACCGGGATCCCGCTGCGGCGACCCGGACAGGACCGGCTGACAAGACTGTTGGAGTCGCACGGAAAGTCACGGTAGAGTCGGCGAGCGCCCAGGCAACGTTGTCGCCCCAGCACCGCAAGGCAGACAGTGTGTCGACGGTGCAAACGCGCGCATCGCCAGCGGTCAAACGCGCCGTCGGCGTTGGGATTGGCACTCGAATTGGTTGTTGTCGATCTACGCGGTCGCCCACTCCCAGCTGACCGTAGTCGTTTGCCCCCCAGCACCAGAGCGCCCGATCCTGATCGAGTCCGCAGGTAAACAGGTTGCCGGCGACAATGGACTGCAAGCGCAGTGTTTGCTGCGTTGAATCGATGGTAGCCGGGCGACTCTTATCACACGACTGGGCGCCAAGTGTTGCGACGCACACGAGGAGAATTTGAATCCGGAATCGCATAACGTACGGCCAAGAACGGGAGATGATCGCGGGGCGCATCTGAAAACGTGCGGTGAAGCGCGCGCGGGTGGTTCAGGAGGTGTGAAAACAACGACCTGACACGGGGGAATCGAAGTCATTTGAGCTTGAGAACACTGATTGTTGATCAAATGTGACACATTGCTGTCGACCGACGGTGATCCTCGGTTCGACATAACGCGCCATCCAGCTGTCGAAACCACGAATGATCCCGAGAGCACGATGGTTCCCGCGAACATACTCACGCTTAGCTTCGCCGCAGCGCGACATCGGCACGCACGCTCAGGTCATCAAAGTCTCCAGCCGCCCACGATACCCGCGACTGGTCTTCACCTGCGTCCCATCGCGCAGCAACACGATGTACTCACCGTTGAACCACGGCTGAATTTCCTTGATGCGGGACACGTTCACCAGCGAGCCGCGATGCACGCGCACAAAATCTGTCGGCGACAGCGACTGCTCCATGTTCTGCAGCGTCTGTCGCACGGTGAATACGTTTTTGCCCGCGTGAATCCTGACGTGATTGTCTGACGATTCGATCCAGTCAATTTCCTCAACCGGCAACAAGGTCACGCGTCCGTCGTTCTTGATGGGGATACGAGTCTTGCGCGTGCGCTGCCGTTCCATGTCTTCGAGCAGCGCCTGCAACTGGCCGTTGATGCCGTGTGGTCGCCGGGCGTTGATACGTTCGGCCGCGCGCGCAAAGGCCGCGAACAGGCGATCGGTATCGAATGGCTTGAGCAGATAATCCTGCGCGTGTACTTCAAATGCCTTGAGTGCGTATTGGTCGTGCGCCGTAACGAAGATGACTTCGGGGCGCAATTGCTGCGGCAGCGCCGCCAACACGCCAAATCCATCCAGCTCTGGCATCTGCACGTCGAGGAACACGAGATCGGGGGTGAGTTCACCAATGCGCTCGACGGCTTCTGATCCGTCGCTGCAGGTGCCGATCACATCAGCTTCGGGGATAGACTTGAGCAGCGCGACGATGCGGTCGCGCCCCAACGGCTCGTCGTCAACAACCAGGCAGCGGATGGTCATTGGCTAGTGGGATGCACCTGGAATACGGTCAGCACCAGGGTGAGCGCGGCGTGGGCGATGCGTGAGGGGCGGGTCATGGCAGCGCCTTGTCCCGCACGTGAAACGGAACGGTGACGCGCACTTCAAATCCGCCCTCGACGTTGACAAGCGTCAATTCCTGATCATCACCGTACAATTTTCGCAAACGCGCGCGGGTCGTTGCAATGCCAACACCGGTGCCACCATTTGTATTGGAGTGACCGTTGACCGTGTCCGTCCCGTTTCGCGCATCTCCATAATGACTGGAAGCCTGGGGGAGGTTTGTCGTGGAGCCGTTGCTCACGGTTCTATCGCGTTCGTCGTGATCGGCATCAAACCCCGAGCCAGTATCACGGACCACGATGTACAACTGTCCGCCGCGCCTGGTGGCCCTCACCTCCACTCGGCCGTTCCCGGCGTGTGGCGCAATGCCGTGACGCACCGCGTTTTCAACGAGTGGCTGCAGCAACATGTTGGGCACCAGCGCATCAAACGTTTCGCCCGCGATATCAATGTGGACATCCAGGCGGTCACCGTATCGCAGGCGCTCCACATCGAGATAGCGCCGGTTGAATTCCATTTCGTCCATCAATGGAATCTCCGGCTGCGACGCGGTTGCGATGGCGGTGCGCAGCAACTCACCGATGCGCGACAACATGCGATCGGCGCGCTGCGGATCACTGTGAATGAGTGACGATACCGCATTGAGCGCATTGAACAGAAAGTGGGGATGCAGTTGCGCACGCAGCGCGTGAAACTGTGCCATCGCCAACTGCGCTTCGAGCTGACTCTCGCGCGTTTGGCGCGAGCGCAACACTTCCTGGCCGTCGAGTGCGGTGATCAGCACCGCCACGACCGCATACGCGAGGGCGTTGAACGTCACCAACGAGAAATACATCGGCACGTACGGGCGCGCCGTCGGTGTGAGCCAGATAGTGGTCAACCAATATACGGTGACATCGACCGTGTGCACGCACACGAAGGTGAGCACATGCGCACCAAAGCGCGACGCGGTTGTTCGGGATCGGCCGCGGATGCGTCGCGTGATCATCATGATCACAGGCGTGACCAACGCCCAGAACGACGCGCTGATAATCGTGACCGATAGCGGATTCGTGCGCGCGGGGGCGCTCTGCCCAGTGATAATCGCGGCCAGAATGCTCTGTTGCGCCGACCAAACGCCCCACAGGGTCCACGCGATAAAAATTGCGAGGAGCGGAAGTTCGCGTGGACGATCGGGCAGTGGAGTGATGGGTTCGGATATCAGTGCGGTGGGCATGCGCGCAGAAACCAGAAAAGGTTGCGTTCACAGATTCACAGCGACCTATGGATGTGAACACTTCGTCCTGAACATGTGTGCTTCACGCGATGACGACAAGCGTGACTTTTGCGTATGAATGTTTGGCATCCGTTCACCCCACCCTGGTGCGTAATCACCCCATTATCGTTCCGAAATTGAGATTTCCTGACACGTTGTGGCCCATTCGATTGTCAATCATTCGACCCACCACGCCTCCTCGCGACTCACATGCGTTACAGATCTGGTTCGTTGTTGGGTACGGGCCTCGCCACGACTGCCTGCGCGAACAGCGCAGTGACTCGTGCAATGTCGGTCCGCGCATTTGTTATTCACGCCAGAGCAATCCGTGCAGGTGCGACATCGGCGCTTACCGTCATCGGACTCATTGGTTGCGCTGGCGCATCACCAATCCGCATCGCACCTCGCACCGCCGCGCAATCAGCATCTATCACGCCATCGCTGGACGCCGTCACCGAAGGCTTCAGTGCCATAATCCGCGCCGACATCGAAAAACTGCGCGTCGCCACCGCACCCTACCACGACGTCAAAGTGGCGCAAGCGCAAGGATATCCGACCACAACGCCAGCGTGTGTCGCCGATGCAACAATGGGTGGAATGGGGCGTCACTATTTTGACCGCGCCGTGTACGACGAGAAACTCGATATCGCGCATCCGGAAATGTTGATCTACGCGCCGGGCAGCGTGGGACAGCCGGACCATCTGGTGGCGGTCGAATACGTCATTCCGTTTCGACTCATACCTTCAACCGAAAAGCCACCGCGTCTTTTTGGTCAGGAGCTCAAACGCCACGAAGAATTCAAATACTGGTATCTGCACGTGTGGGCGTGGAAGAAAAACAGTGCCGGACTATTTTCGGATTGGGACCCGAGTATCAAGTGTTCATGAAGTGTTCGACGCCAAGTGGTGCGCTTCTGTCACGACTTGGCCACAGACTCTCGCTTGAGCTACAAAACGTTGGCACACGTGAGCATGATCAGTCCAACCTGTCTACTGACACTTCCTGTAACGATTGCAGCGCACGAGAATTAATTACTCGCCGCGAATTCTGAGTGATAGCAGCAGCCCTGCCTGCGGGGACGCCGAGCAGCGCGGAGCATGCCGAGAAACGCTGAGAACAGCAAAAGAAATGAAATGAGGAAAGGATTCTTGGAGGCCGTTTTGAGAGCCAGGAATTCGCGCGAAGTCTCAGCGCTTCTCCGCTTTCTCAGTTTTCTCAGCGTCCCGGCAGTTCGCTGTTGCTGTTGCTGTTGCTGTTGCTGTTGCTGTTGCTGTTGCTGTTGCTGTTGCTGTTGCTGTTGC
>Ga0105047_10003406_pt1 | contig 28020 bp, 28 predicted proteins | sample MAT04_FD_78384 | JGI IMG/M metagenome (GOLD analysis project Ga0105047, IMG submission 78384) | Freshwater microbial communities from Lake Fryxell liftoff mats and glacier meltwater in Antarctica - MAT-04 (megahit assembly) | ecosystem: Environmental > Aquatic > Freshwater > Ice > Liftoff... | reverse complement strand
GAGGAGGCCAAGAAGAGCTTCTTCCGCGTCCCGCGGATCCAGGGCACCATCCCGCACCCGATCACGGGCGAGGCGGCTGCCGGTGTCGTGTTCCTGCGCCCCGCGTCCCCGGGTACCGGCGTCATCGCCGGTGGTCCGGTGCGCGCCGTGCTGGAGTGCGCCGGGATCCACGACGTGCTCTCCAAGTCGATGGGCTCGTCGAACGCGATCAACATCGTGCACGCAACGGTGGCGGCTCTGCGTGGGCTCGAGGAGCCCGAGGCCGTGGCCGCGCGCCGTGGCCTGCCGCTCGAGCACGTCGCCCCGGCGTCGATGCTCAAGGCCCGCGCCGCGGGTCTCGCCGCGAAGGCTGGTGCCTGATGGCCCGCCTCAAGGTGACCCAGACCAAGTCCGCCATCGGCGGCAAGCAGAACCAGCGCGACACGCTGCGGAGCCTCGGCCTCAAGCGCATCGGTGACGTCGTCGTCAAGGAGGACCGCCCGGAGATCCGGGGCATGGTCGCCACGGTGATCCACCTTGTCGCCTTCGAGGAGGTCGACTGACCATGGCAGAGAAGAACGAGACGGCCGCCGCTGACGCGGACGTCACGACGAAGGCGCCCAAGGCTGCCGCACCGGTGAAGAAGACCGCCGCCAAGGCCGACAAGCCCGCGGCGGAGAAGAAGCCGGCCGCCGAGAAGGCCCCCAAGGCCGCCTCGACGGCGGCTGCCAAGGCGGCTGCTGCCAAGGCTCCCAAGGCGACCTCCGAGAAGGCCGCAACGGGTGACTCGGCAGCGCCGCAGAAGGCACCAGCCAAGGCCAAGGCGCCCGTCGCCGGAGCCGGTGGAACCCTCAAGCTCCACCACCTGCGTCCGGCCCCCGGCTCGCACACCGCCAAGACCCGCGTGGGCCGTGGCGAGGCATCCAAGGGCAAGACCGCCGGCCGTGGCACCAAGGGCACCAAGGCCCGCTACCAGGTGCCTGCCCGGTTCGAGGGTGGGCAGATGCCCATGCACATGCGGCTGCCGAAGCTGCGCGGGTTCAAGAACCCGTTCCGCACCGAGTACCAGGTGGTCAACCTCGACAAGCTGGAGCTGCTCTACCCCCAGGGTGGTGCGGTGACGGTCGAGGACCTCGTGGCCAAGGGTGCGGTCCGCAGGGGCCAGCCGGTCAAGGTGCTCGGCGATGGGGATCTGGGCGTCAAGCTCACGGTCGCTGTCGACAAGGTCTCGGCCGCCGCGGCGCAGAAGATCGTCGCTGCCGGTGGGTCGATCGACCAGGACTGAGTCGGACGAGGGGCCGGGGCGCACTGCGACCCGGCCCTCGTCCCGTCCCGAGCCAAAACTCGGTTAGGGTTCCCACGGCGGTTCCCCGATCGGGCCCGCACGCGCAGGACGACGTACCGCCGACGGCGGAGCAGGAGGACAGGTGCTCAGCGCATTCGTTCGGGCCTTCCGGACGCCAGACCTGCGGCGCAAGCTGCTCTTCACCATCACCATCATGGTGGTGTTCAGGTTCGGTTCGTTCTTGCCGACCCCCGGGGTCGACTACGGGAACGTGCAGGCCTGCGTCGAGCAGACCGCCGGGGCCAACGACCTGCTCGGCCTCATCAACCTGTTCAGCGGCGGTGCACTGCTGCAGCTCGCCGTCTTCGCGCTGGGGATCATGCCGTACATCACGGCGAGCATCATCGTCCAGCTCCTGCGGGTGGTCATCCCCCGCTTCGAGGCCCTGCACCAGGAGGGCCAGTCGGGCACGACGAAGCTCACCCAGTACACGCGGTACCTGACGATCGGCCTGGCGATCCTGCAGTCGACCACCATCATCACGGTCGCCCGCAACGGTCTGCTGTTCTCCGGATGCACGGTGCCGGTGATCCCCAACGACGACATCGTGACGATCCTCATCATGATCATCACGATGACCGCAGGCACCGCCCTCATCATGTGGCTCGGCGAGCTCATCACCGAGCGCGGGATCGGCAACGGCATGTCCCTGCTGATCTTCACCCAGATCGCCGCGACCTTCCCGGTCGCCATGTGGTCGATCGCCGGTGGTCAGAACGGTGCGACGAAGTTCACCATCGTGCTGGGGATCATCATCCTGGTCGTCGGCCTGGTGGTCTTCGTCGAGCAGTCCCAGCGGCGCATCCCGGTGCAGTACGCCAAGCGCATGGTCGGTCGCAAGATGTACGGCGGCACGAGCACCTACATCCCGATCAAGATCAACATGGCGGGCGTCATCCCGGTGATCTTCGCCTCGTCGCTGCTCGCCATCCCCGGACTGGTCGCCCAGTTCGGCGACCAGACGGCCAGCTGGGTCCAGTGGCTGTCGGCCAACGTCGCGCAGTCCTCAGCGCCGCTGCACATCGTGCTCTACGTCGTCCTCATCATCTTCTTCGCGTACTTCTACACGGCGATCACGTTCAACCCGGACGAGGTCGCGGACAACATGAAGAAGTACGGCGGGTTCATCCCGGGCATCCGGGCGGGCCGGCCGACGGCCGAGTACCTGGACTACGTCATCTCGCGGATCACGGCGCCCGGGTCGGTGTACCTGGCGTTCGTCGCCCTCATCCCGCTCATCGCGTTCATCCTGCTGGGCGTCAGCACGAACATCCCGTTCGGCGGCACCTCGATCCTCATCGTCGTCGGCGTGGGGATGGAGACTGTCAAGCAGATCGAGTCCCAGCTCCAGCAGCGGCACTATGAAGGCTTCCTGCGGTGAGCGGGCGACTGGTGATCATGGGCCCGCAGGGCTCCGGCAAGGGCACCCAGGCCTGCCGGCTCGCCCAGCACCTGCAGATCCCGTGGATCTCGACCGGCGACATCTTTCGCACGGCGACCACCGAGGGCACCCAGCTGGGCCTGCTGGCCCGCTCGTACACCCAGCGGGGCGAGCTCGTACCCGACGAGGTCACCAACGCGATGGTGCGCGAGCGGCTGTCCCAGCCGGACGCCGCGGTGGGCTTCATCCTTGATGGCTACCCGCGCAACGCGTCCCAGGTGGGGGAGCTCGACCAGGTCCTCGCCGACCTCGGCGTCCAGCTGGACCGAGTGATCGAGCTCGTCGCCGACCGGGACGAGCTGCTCGCCCGGATCGAGCTGCGGGCCGTGCGCGAGGGACGCGAGGACGACACCCACGACGCGATCGCGCGCCGCCTGGACATCTACGCCGAGCAGACCGCTCCGCTGACCGACGCCTACGCCGCCAGGGACCTGCTGGTCCGGGTCGGCGGCATCGGCGAGATCGACGAGGTCCACGGCCGGCTGCTCGCGGCTCTGGCCTGAGAGGAGTCCCGTGGCCTTCGGCCGGGAGAAGATCGAGTACAAGACGGCTGACCAGGTGGCCGCCATGCGCCGGGCCGGCCTGGTCGTCGCCGACGCGCACGCCGCCGTGCGGGACGCGATGCGACCGGGGGTCCGGACGGCCGACCTCGACGCCGTCGCGGCCGAGGTCATCGCCGCCGCCGGCGGGACGTCGTCGTTCCTCGGCTACCACGGCTACCCGGCCGTGCTGTGCGTGTCGGTCAACGACGAGATCGTGCACGGCATCCCCGGCGACCGCGTGCTGGCTCCGGGTGATGTCGTCTCGGTGGACTGCGGGGCGATCCTCGACGGCTGGCACGGCGACGCGGCGTTCACCGTCGTGCTGCCCGACGCCGACCCGGCGGACGTCGCACTGAGCGAGGCGACCGAGGCCGCCCTGTGGGCCGGGCTGGCGGCGCTGGCCACCGGCGAGCGGCTCGGCGCCGTGGGTGAGGCCGTCCAGGACGTGGTCGAGGCCGGGGCGGTGCCCTACGGGATCGTCCAGGAGTACGTCGGCCACGGCATCGGCACGGCGATGCACCAGCCGCCCGACGTGCTCAACTACCGCACGAGGGAGAAGGGTGTGCGCCTGCGGCCGGGCCTGTGCGTCGCCGTCGAGCCGATGCTCACCCGGGGCACCCGCCACACGCGGGTGCTCGAGGACGACTGGACCGTGGTGACCCAGGACGGTTCGCGGTCCGCGCACTGGGAGCACACCGTCGCCATCGGCCCCGAGGGCATCTGGGTCCTGACGGCGCACGACGGCGGGGCGGCGCGGCTCGCCGAGCTCGGCGTCACCGTCGCCCCGTGGACCCCGGGCTCCGGCGCGGCCGGGAGTTCCGGACCGTCGTCGACCTGACGGTTCAGCATCGTGCGCGATGGCGTATGATGATCCGTTGGGTGTGTGTTCCCTGCTCGCTGTCCGTCCGGTCCGCCGGTCGGGAACCCGGCGGCCGGGCTGCCGCCTGATCCCCGACCTGACACCACGGGCTCGCCCGTGGCTGCGCGGTGGGGGATGTCGTGTCACCGAACAGTTAGCGGAGGAAATGGCAAAGAAGGACGGTGTCATCGAGATCGAGGGCAGCGTGGTCGAGGCACTGCCGAACGCGATGTTCCGCGTGGAGCTCGCCAACGGTCACCGTGTTCTCGCGCACATCTCGGGCAAGATGCGTCAGCACTACATCCGGATCCTCCCCGAGGACCGGGTCGTGGTGGAACTCAGCCCGTACGACCTGTCCCGCGGCCGGATCGTCTACCGCTACAAGTAAGCCCCACCCACCATCGACACTGCGGCCCGTTGCACGCTCGTGTGCGCGTGCGGCGGCGGAGGAACGAGCATGAAGGTCAAGCCCAGCGTCAAGAAGATCTGCGACAAGTGCAAGGTGATCCGCCGGCACGGTCGCGTCATGGTCATCTGCGAGAACCTGCGGCACAAGCAGCGCCAGGGCTGAGCCCCGGCGTCCCGACCTCGGTCGGGAGCTCACGCACGACCTCCGGCACCGCCCAGCGGTGACCGGACCAGCGCACGGTCAGCACCCCCTGCCAGCAGGGCGGCCCCTCGGGGTCACGGTGCAACCCCCGGTCGGAGGCCGGGGCCCGCAGCAACGGGACGACCGCGCGGAGGACCTCCGTTGCAGTACAGGAGTGGAAAATGGCACGTCTCGTCGGCGTCGACCTCCCCCGCGACAAGCGGCTCGAGGTTGCGCTCACCTACATCTACGGCGTCGGCCGCACCCGCGCCCAGCAGACCCTGTCCGCGACCGGGATCAGCCCGGACCTGCGCGTCAAGGACCTCGGCGACGCGGAGCTCGTCGCCCTGCGCGACCACCTCGAGGGCAGCTACAAGCTTGAGGGTGACCTGCGCCGCGAGGTGGCGGCGGACATCCGCCGCAAGGTCGAGATCGGGAGCTACCAGGGCATCCGGCACCGCCGGGGTCTGCCCGTGCGCGGTCAGCGGACCAAGACCAACGCGCGCACCCGCAAGGGTCCCAAGCGCACCGTGGCCGGCAAGAAGAAGGCCGGGCGCAAGTAGCAGCAGTCCGCCGGCGCGAGCACGCAGCCGGCGGTCCGACGACCTCAGACCAGCGAAGGAACCGCAATGCCTCCCAAGACCCGCACCGCCGGCGCAGCGCGCAAGCCGCGCCGCAAGGAGAAGAAGAACATCGCCGTGGGCGTCGCCCACATCAAGAGCACGTTCAACAACACGATCGTCTCGATCACCGACCCGTCGGGTGCCGTCATCGCCTGGGCATCCTCCGGCCAGGTGGGCTTCAAGGGCTCGCGCAAGTCGACGCCGTTCGCCGCGCAGCTCGCGGCCGAGGCTGCCGCCCGCCGCGCCCAGGAGCACGGCATGAAGAAGGTCGACGTCCTGGTCAAGGGCCCTGGCTCGGGCCGCGAGACCGCGATCCGCTCCCTGCAGGCCACCGGCCTCGAGGTCGGCTCGATCCAGGACGTCACGCCCCAGGCGCACAACGGCTGCCGCCCGCCCAAGCGCCGCCGCGTCTGACCCTCCCCGTCCCTGCTGGACGTCGCCGGGTGGACCGATACCCGGCGGCGGCACCACGTGATGCGTCATATGGCGGACGCACACTGAGAGGAACCCCACCGTGCTCATCGCACAGCGCCCCACCCTGACCGAAGAGGTCATCGCCGAGTACCGCTCCCGGTTCGTCATCGAGCCCCTGGAGCCCGGGTTCGGCTACACCCTCGGCAACTCCCTGCGCCGCACCCTGCTGTCGTCCATCCCGGGCGCGGCCGTCACCTCCATCCGCATCGACGGCGTGCTGCACGAGTTCAGCACGATCGTCGGAGCGAAGGAGGACGTCACCGAGATCATCCTCAACATCAAGGAGATCGTCGTCTCCTCGGAGAACGACGAGCCGGTCGTCATGTACCTGCGCAAGCAGGGCCCGGGCGCAGTCACCGCCGGCGACATCACGCCGCCGTCCGGTGTCGAGGTGCACAACCCCGACCTGCACATCGCCACGCTCAACGGCAAGGGCAAGCTGGAGATCGAGCTGACGGTCGAGCGCGGCCGCGGCTACGTCTCGGCCCAGCAGAACAAGGCCTACGACGCCGAGATCGGCCGCGTGCCGGTCGACTCGATCTACTCGCCGGTCCTCAAGGTGACCTACAGGGTCGAGGCGACCCGCGTCGAGCAGCGCACGGACTTCGACAAGCTCATCGTCGACGTGGAGACCAAGCCGGGCATGAGCCCGCGGGACGCGCTGGCCTCGGCCGGCAAGACCCTGGTCGAGCTCTTCGGGCTGGCCCGTGAGCTCAACGTCGAGGCCGAGGGCATCGAGATCGGCCCGTCCCCGACGGACGCCGCCCTCGCCGCCGACCTCGCGCTGCCGATCGAGGAGCTCCAGCTGACGATCCGCTCGTACAACTGCCTCAAGCGCGAGGGCATCCACTCCGTGGGTGAGCTCGTGGCCCGCAGCGAGGCCGACCTGCTCGACATCCGCAACTTCGGTGCGAAGTCGATCACCGAGGTCAAGGAGAAGCTGGTCGGCCTGGGGCTCTCGCTCAAGGACAGCCCGCTGGACTTCGACCCGGCGACGTACTACGACGACAGCGACTTCGCCGACGACGAGCTGTCCTGACGCTTCCGGCACCGACGGTCCGCCCGTCCGGTCCTTCATCTGACGAGAACTAGGAGCACGACATGCCTACCCCCACCAAGGGTCCGCGGCTCGGAGGCGGCCCGGCGCACGAGCGCCACATCCTCGCCAACCTGGCGACGAGCCTCTTCGAGCACCGCCGGATCACCACGACCGAGGCCAAGGCCAAGCGGCTGCGTCCGCTCGCCGAGCGCATGGTCACCTTCGCCAAGCGTGGTGACCTGCACGCTCGTCGCCGGGTGCTCACGGTCGTCCGGGACAAGGGTGTGGTCCACGAGCTGTTCACCGAGATCGCGCCGGCCATGGCCGATCGTCAGGGTGGCTACACGCGGATCACCAAGATCGGCCCGCGCAAGGGCGACAACGCCCCGATGGCGGTCATCGAGCTCGTCATGGAGCCGGTGAGCCCCAAGCAGGCCGTCGTCCGCGAGGCCGCCGCGGCGACCAAGCGGGCCGCCGCGCCCAAGGCTGCCAAGGCCGGGAAGGCCGCGGCCCCCGTGGAGGAGGCTCCCGTGGAGGAGGCGCCCGTGGACGCCGCCCCTGTCGAGGACATCCAGGACGCGCCCGAGGCCGACAAGGCCTGACAGCACGCACCGGCGAGCCGGGTCCACGCCCTGCGGGGTGGGGACCCGGCTCGCCGTCTGTCCGGTCCGGCCCACCCGGCCGGTGTCCCCGGCGGGAGGTGGCGCGTAGCGTGCACGAGGTGGACGAGCGCATGGACCGGGTGCCGGTGCTGCTGCTGCACGGGGCGCGGGCCTCGCGGACGATGTGGCGCGCGCAGGTCGAGGCCCTCCGGGCGACCGGTCGGGTGGCGGTGGCGCTCGACCTGCCAGGGCACGGCGCACACATCGACGAACGCTTCACGGTCGGCGCGGCGCTGGAACGGATCGGCGAGGCGGTCGACGACCTCGGCGGGCGCGTCGTGCTGGTCGGGCTGTCCCTCGGCGGCTACCTCGCGATCACCTACACCGCGCGGCACCCGGACGAGGTCGCCGGACTGGTCGCGGCCGGCTGCAGCACGCGCCCGGACGTGCCGGCCGTGCTGGCGTGGCGCCAGGCCGTCCGGGTGATCCAGCGGCTGCCGGACCGGGGCGCCGGGCTCAACGCCACCCTGGTGCGTGCCGCGCTCCCGCGCGCCGGGGCGGCCGATCTCGCGGCGGGCGGCTTCGCGCTGGACGTCATGACCGACGTGCTCACCGAGACGGGGGCGCTGCGGCCCCTGGCGGACCTCCGCCAGGTCCGGTGCCCGGTCTGGCTCGTCAACGGCCGCTGGGACCACTTCCGGGGCCAGGAGAAGGCCTACCTGCGGGCGGCATCGGATGCCCGGCTCGTCGTCGTACCGGGCGCGACGCACCTGGTCAACCTCGTGCGCCCGGTCGAGTTCACCCGGGCCCTGCTCACCGCCCTGGACGAGGTGGACGAGCGCGAGGCGCTCAGGGGACCGGCGGGACCAGCGTCCAGGCCCTGACCCCGCCGACGATGCCGGCCGAGTTGGGCACCACGACGACGTCGTCCCCCAGTGCGTCGAGGGTCGCCGGCCGGACCCGGCGGGCGTTGCCGCCGCCGAGGTAGAGCCGGTCCCAGTGGACCACCGGCCGCAGGCCCTCGATCGCCCGGCGCACCCGGCGCGACCAGGCGCCGTCCCCCAGCCGCCGCCGCTCGTGCTCGCCAAGGTAGGCGTCATAGGTGACGTTCCACCGCACCGGGGCGTGCGAGAGCTCAAGGTGCGGGGCCAGCCGCCCGCCGTCGAACAGTGCGGAGCCCAGGCCCGTTCCCAGGGTGAGAACCAGCTCGAGCCCGCTGCCGGAGACCACCCCGGCGCCGTGCACCTCGGCGTCGTTCAGGACGAGCACGGGGTAGCCCAACGCCCGGCCGAGGTCGGCAGCGATGTCCCGCCCCGCCCAGGCGGCCACGAGCTCGGGGTCGATCCGGGTGTGCGGGCCGGCGCGGGTGACGTAGTGCGGGGTGGCGATGACGACGCCGTGGCGCAGCATCCCCGGCATGCCGACGGTCGCACGGCCCGCCGGAGGCAGCTCGGCGGCCAGCTCGACCACCGTCTGGACGAGGCGTTCGGGTGGCAGGGGGTAGGGGGTGGGGACCCGGACGGGGGGCACGTGCAGGGTCCCGGCGGCGTCCAGCACCGACGCCTTGATCCCGCCGCCCCCGCAGTCGACGGCGAGGGTGCGTCCCTCGCCGGGGGTCGGGGCCGGACCGGAGGTCATCGGCCGACCCTACCGGCGACGCCTGTTCAGTACCGTGGTGGGGTGGATGAGGTGCAGAGCGTCGAGCCGACGGTGCGGCTCCGGCTGGACCTGGGCTACGACGGGACGGGGTTCTCCGGCTGGGCGATCCAGCCTGGGCTGCGCACGGTGCAGGGCACGCTGCAGACGGCGCTGGGGACGGTGCTGCGGTGCCCGTCCCCCCGACTGACCGTCGCGGGGCGCACCGACGCCGGCGTGCACGCGCGCGGGCAGGTCGCGCACGTCGACCTCGACCCCGCCGCGCTGTCCGCCATCCAGGGGCGGATGGACTCTCCCGAGGCGGCGCTGCTGCGCAGGCTCGCCGGGCTGCTGCCACCCGACGTCGTCGTGCACCGCGCCCGGCCGGCGCCGCCCGGCTTCGACGCGCGCTTCGCTGCGCTGCACCGCAGGTACGCCTACCGGCTGGCCGACGACGTCGCGCGGGTCGACCCGCTGCGCCGGACCACAGTCGTGCGCCACCGATGGCCGCTCGACGTCGCAGCGATGGCTGCCGCGGCCGTCCGGCTGGTCGGCCAGCACGACTTCGCGGCCTTCTGCAAGCCGCGGGAGGGGGCGACGACCACCCGCACGCTGCAGGTGCTCGAGGTCGAACGCCCCGCCCAGGGCACCGACGCCGGCCTGGTGGTCCTCGACGTCCAGGCCGACGCGTTCTGCCACTCGATGGTCCGCTCGCTCACCGGCGCGCTGCTCGCGGTGGGGGAGGGAAGGCGGCCGGTCGGCTGGCCGGCCTCGCTGCTGGCCGGCCGGCGCAGGGACGCCGCTGCGCACCTCGCCCCGGCGCACGGGCTGACACTCGAGCACGTGAGCTATCCCGCCGATGCCGAGCTCGCGGAGCGGGCGGCGCTCACCCGGGCACGCCGACCGGAGCTGACCGGCTGCTGACCGACTGCCGACCGACTGCCGACCGACCGCCGACCGACCGGGCGGGGCCGGGCGCGGACCGGGGTCACGAGTGCCACGACATCGCCGTCGACCGACCGGCCTGCGGGCCGGGAGAATGGTACGTGTGGGACACCTCGACCTGACCGGTATCGGCTACGTGCTGCCCGACGGCCGCCCCCTGCTCGCCGGGGTCGACCTGCGGGTCGGCGATGGTGCGAAGGTGGCGCTCGTCGGGCCCAACGGGGCGGGAAAGACGACCCTGCTGCGGATCGTCGCCGGGGACGAGGCGCCGCACGCCGGCACCGTGGTGCGCAGCGGCGGGCTCGGGGTCATGCGCCAGTTCGTCGGGCGGATCGACGACGACCGCTCGATCCGCGACCTGCTCGCCTCGCTGGCCCCGGTGGCCGTCCGGGCGGCCGCGGCCGAGCTGTCTGCGGCGGAGCTGGCGATGCTCACCACCGACCACGAGCCCACCCAGATGCGGTACGCCCAGGCCCTGGCCGACTGGGCGGACGTGGGCGGGTACGACGCCGAGACCGGCTGGGACCGGATCACCGACGCCGTGCTGTCCATCCCGTTCGACCGCGCCGAGCACCGCGAGGTCGCCACCCTGTCCGGCGGGGAGCAGAAACGCCTGGTCCTGGAGGCCCTGCTGCGCGGCCCGGACGAGGTCCTCCTGCTCGATGAGCCGGACAACTACCTCGACGTGCCGGCCAAGCGGTGGCTCGAGGGCCAGCTGCGCGCCTCGCCCAAGACGGTGCTCTACGTCAGCCACGACCGCGAGCTGCTCTCGCGTACCGCCACGAGGGTGGCCAGCCTCGAGCCGACGGCAGCCGGATCGGTCCTGTGGGTGCACCCCGCCGGGTTCGCCACCTTCGGTCAGGCCCGCGACGACCGCCGCTCGCGGCTGGAGGAGCTCACCCGACGATGGGAGGAGGAGCGCGCCAAGCTGCGCGAGCTCGTCCTGACGCTCAAGACCAAGTCGGCCTTCAACGACGGCCTCGCCTCGCGTTACCAGGCCGCCCAGACGCGTCTGCGCAAGTTCGAGGAGGCCGGCCCGCCGCCGGAGATGGCGCGTGACCAGGACGTGCGGGTGCGCCTGGTCGGCGGACGCACGGCCAAGCGTGCCGTCGTCGCCGAGCGGCTCGAGCTCGCCGGCCTCATGGCGCCGTTCGACCTCGAGGTCTGGTTCGGCGAACGGGTCGCCGTGCTGGGCTCCAACGGCTCGGGCAAGTCGCACTTCCTTCGACTCCTGGCCGCGGGGGGCAGCGATCCGGATCGCGAGCACGCCCCGGTCCTCGAGGCCGGGGCCCGGCCGGTCCCGCCGGTGCGACACACCGGCGCCGTCGCCCTGGGCTCGCGCGTGCGGCCGGGATGGTTCGCGCAGAACGACACCCACCCCGAGCTTGCGAGCCGCACGCTGCTGGAGATCCTGCACCGCGGCGAGGGCAGCCGGGACGGGATGGGCCGCGAGCAGGCGAGCAAGGCGCTGGATCGCTACGAGCTCGTCGCGGCCGCGGAGCAGACCTACGGGACCCTGTCCGGCGGGCAGCAGGCCCGGATGCAGATCCTGCTGCTCGAGCTCGGCGGAGCCACCCTGCTGCTGCTCGACGAGCCGACCGACAACCTCGACCTGCACTCGGCCGAGGCGCTGGAGCGCGGGCTGGTGGCGTTCGAGGGCACGGTCATGGCCGTGACCCATGACAGGTGGTTCGCCCGGGGCTTCGACCGGTTCCTGCTCTTCGGGTCCGACGGCGCCGTGGTGGAGACCCCGGAGCCGGTCTGGGACGCTGCGCGCGTGGACCGGGCGCGCTGAGCGCGGCTCAGACGAGCAGCGAGACCGCGATCGTCGTCATGACGGCGGCGACGACGAGGTCGAGCACCTGCCATGACCGTGGCCGGGCGAAAACCGGTGCCAGCCGGCGCGCTCCGAACCCCAGCACGGTGAACCAGACCACCGACGCCGTCACCGCACCGGCGGCGAAGACCCAGCGCCCGCTGGGCCCGTAGTAGCTGGACAGCCCGCCGAGCAGGACGACGGTGTCCAGGTAGACGTGCGGGTTCAGGAAGGTCAGGCCCAGGGTGGTCAGGACGACGGCGCCGAGCCGAGCCGGTGCCCGCCCGGCCGGGTCGAGGTGCTCGGGTCGACGGGCGCGGCGCACGGCGGCGACGGCCAGGACGAGCAGGAAGGCCGCACCCGCGTAGCGCACCACGTCGAGCGCGCGCGGTGAGCCGCCGACGAGGGCGCCCAGCCCGCCGACGCCGGCGGTGATGAGCAGCGCGTCGGCGGTCGCGCAGACGGCGACCACGGCCGCGACGTGCTCGCGCCGGATGCCCTGGCGCAGCACGAACGCGTTCTGGGCCCCGATCGCCACGATGAGCGACAGCCCGGCACCGAAGCCGGCCAGGAGGACGGGGGCGAGGGGATCGGGCATGGCTCCGAGGCTAGGGGTCGTGCTCGACCCAGGGGGCCTTCGTCGCCGTCGTGCGCCAGGGGCCGGGCTGGGGGATGGTGCCGGCGCGGGTCGCCGGCCCGCTGCCCGCCACGTGCTGGAGCAACGCCCCTCCGACGGGTGAGCGGAGGGCGTCGGACCGCGTTTTGCCCCTCCGGCGCCGGGCAGGTACTCTGGGATGTCGTTGTGCGTCCCCGTCGTGCCCTCACGAGCCGAGTCAGACGCCGACGGCCGACCTCATCGGGACCCATCGACGCTCGCGAGAGCGCCGCCCGGGCACCGATGCACTCATTCAGCGATACGAGACGAAGGCTACGACCGTGCGCACGTACACCCCGAAGCCCGGCGACGTCGAGCGGACCTGGCACGTCATCGACGCGACCGACGTCGTGCTCGGTCGCCTGGCCACCCAGATCGCCATCCTGCTGCGCGGCAAGCACAAGGCCACCTTCGCGCCGCACGTCGACGGTGGTGACTTCGTCATCGTCATCAACGCCGACAAGGTCGCCCTGACCGGCAACAAGCGTGAGCAGAAGATGGCCTACCGCCACTCCGGCTACCCGGGCGGCCTGCGCGCCGTGCCGTACTCCGTGCTGCTCGCCAAGCGACCCGACCGCGCCGTGGAGAAGGCCGTCCGCGGCATGCTCCCCAAGAGCTCGCTCGCCCGTCAGCAGCTGAGCAAGCTCAAGGTGTACTCGGGCTCCGAGCACCCGCACGCGGCGCAGCAGCCGAAGCCCTTCGAGATCACCCAGGTCGCCCAGTAGGCCCCGGCCTGCTGGCAGACAACCCCACACGGACGCGAGGACACACACGTGGCTGAGACCACCGTCGACGTCGAGGACGAGACGCCCACGAGCTACACCTCCGAGACCGTCGCCCCCACGGGGCGCGGCCAGAGCCTGACCGCACCGGCCAACGCACTGGGCCGGCGCAAGGAGGCGGTCGCCCGCGTGCGACTGGTCCCCGGCACCGGTCAGTGGAAGGTCAACGGTCGCACCCTGGAGGACTACTTCCCCAACAAGGTGCACCAGCAGCTGGTCAACAGCCCGTTCGCCCTGGTGGACGTCGAGGGTCGCTTCGACGTCGTCGCCCGGATCAACGGCGGCGGCGTCTCCGGCCAGGCCGGCGCGCTGCGCCTCGGCATCGCCCGTGCGCTCAACGAGATCGACGAAGAGCACAACCGCCCCGCTCTGAAGAAGGCCGGCTTCCTCACCCGCGACGCCCGCGTCGTCGAGCGCAAGAAGGCCGGTCTGAAGAAGGCGCGCAAGGCACCGCAGTACTCCAAGCGCTGACATCCCTTCGCCCGACGGCCCCGATGGTCTCCATCGGGGCCGTCGGCCGTCTCGGGCCAAGGCGCCACGCGCCGCGACAGGATGTGGCACTGTCGTGCCACGACGAGGAGGTCTGATGGGCCGGTTGTTCGGGACAGACGGTGTACGGGGTCTGGCGAACCGTGACGTGACGGCAGAGCTCGCGCTCGACGTGTCCGTCGCGGCGGCGCACGTGCTGGGGGCCTCCGGCGCGTTCGAGGGCCATCGCCCCCGGGCCGTCGTCGGCCGCGACCCTCGCTCCTCGGGAGAGTTCCTCTCGGCCGCCGTGGCGGCAGGGCTCGCCAGCGCGGGCGTCGACGTCCTGGACGTCGGCGTGCTGCCGACGCCGGGGGTCGCCCACCTCACCGGGGCGCTGGGCTTCGACCTCGGAGTCATGCTCTCCGCCTCGCACAACCCGATGCCGGACAACGGGATCAAGTTCTTCACCCGCGGCGGGCACAAGCTGCCCGACGAGGTCGAGGACGCCATCGAGCGGCGGATGGGCGAGCCGTGGGACCGGCCTACCGGGGCCGAGGTCGGCCGGATCACCCAGGACTCGGGCGTCGGTGCCGCGGCCTACGTCGAGCACCTCGTGGGCAGCCTGCCCGCGAACGGCCCCCACGGCCCGCTGCACGGGCTGCGGATCGCTGTCGACTGCGCCAACGGCGCCGCCAGCATGGTCGGACCCGCGGCGCTGCGGGCGGCCGGTGCCGACGTGGTGGTCATCAACGCCTCGCCGGACGGTCGAAACATCAACGAGAAGTGCGGCTCGACCCACCCCGAGCAGCTCCAGGCCGCCGTCGTTGCCGCCGGGGCCGACCTGGGCGCAGCGTTCGACGGGGACGCGGACCGCTGCCTCGCCGTCGACGCGCAGGGAGTGCTCGTCGACGGCGACCAGATCATGGGGATCCTGGCCGTCGCGCTGCACGAACGTGGCGAGCTGGTGGACGACACCCTGGTCACCACGGTGATGAGCAACCTGGGCCTGCAGCTGGCGATGGCCGAGGCCGGCATCCGCACCGTCCAGACGGGCGTGGGTGACCGGTACGTGCTCGAAGAGATGCGCGTCGGCGGCTACACGCTGGGCGGGGAGCAGTCCGGGCACCTCATCATGGCCCGGCACGCGACGACCGGGGACGGGACGCTCACCGCGATCCAGCTGGCCGCCCGCGTCACGTCGACCGGCCGCTCCTTGTCCGAGCTGGCCGCGGCCGTGCACCGGTTGCCGCAGGTGCTCGTCAACGTCCCTGGGGTCGACCGGGCGCGGGCCGCGACGGACGAGGGCGTGCGCGCCGCCGTCGTGGCCGCCGAGGCAGGCCTGGGCCGGACCGGACGCGTGCTGCTGCGCCCCTCGGGCACCGAGCAGCTGGTGCGCGTCATGGTCGAGGCCGCGGAGCAGGCGCAGGCCGACCTCGTCGCTCACGCGCTGGCCGAGGTCGTCCGGCAGCGCCTGACCCTGTGAGCGCGCCGGTGCTGGTCGAGCAGGTGCAGCGCCTGCTCGCCGGCCCCCGACCCGCCCCGCTCGTCACGGCCGGCCACCCGGTGCTGCGCGCTCCCGCGGCTCCCTACGCCGGAGAGCTGGGTCCGGCGCTGCTCGGGGCGCTCGTCGAGGCGATGCGCGAGACGATGTACGCCGCGCCGGGGGTGGGCCTCGCGGCGCCGCAGATCGGCCTGGGGCTGGCGCTGGCCGTGCTCGAGGACTCCTTCGTGCTCGACGACGATGCCGCACGGGCGCGCGAACGGGCCACCGTGCCGTTCCGCGTCCTGGTCAACCCTCACTACGAGCCGGTGGGTACCGAGCGCGTCGCCTTCTACGAGGGGTGCCTGTCGGTGCCGGGATGGCAGGCCGTCACGGCCCGGTGGCGTTCGATCCGGCTGACCGGGAGCGACGACCGGGGTGAGCGGCTCGACGAGGTCCTCACCGGGTGGCCGGCGCGGATCGTGCAGCACGAGACCGACCACCTCGTCGGCCGACTGTACGTCGACGTCGCCGAGATGCGCTCGTTGGCCGGGCCGGCCGAGGCGCTGCGCTGGTCCGGCGAGCCGGTTCCGCGCACCGCCGCGTGGGTCCTGGGGTTCCCCCTGCCATAGGTTGCGCCACGCCCCGGCGGAGAGGTCCGCCCTGAGACGGAGACCCCGGAGGTGGAGGTCGGTCGTCCGGGGGACGACGTCCGCGGGCGGGTCGGCGAGGATGGTCTCGGTGAGGGTCGGATCGGGGTCATCCCCGATGTGCTGGCGTGGTCCACGGCCCTAGCGTTGAACCGTCGGCCTGGTGGCCGGGCGGCCGAGCAGATCGAGGACACGTGATCGAGGAGTGGGTGTTGGCGCTGGCGGCTTCCCCGTGGGTGTTCGTCGCGCTGTACCTGTTCGCCACCATCGACGGGTTCTTCCCGCCCATCCCCAGCGAGTCGGTCATCATCGCGCTCGCCTCGCTCGCGGTGACGACCGGGGAGCCCAACTTCTACGTCCTGGGCGCTGTCGCCGCGGCGGGGGCGTTCACTGGCGACCAGATCGCGTACTCGCTGGGCAGGCGCCTGACCGTGCGCGACCTGAGGATCATGCGCGGTGCGCGCCAGCAACGAGCGCTGGGCTGGGCCGAGCGCGCCCTGGCCGAGCGCGGCGCCACCTTCATCATCGCCGCCCGGTACATCCCGGTCGGTCGGGTGGCGGTCAACATGACCGCCGGCGCCGTGGGGTTCCCTCGGCGCCGGTTCACCCTGCTGGCCGTCATCGCGGCGATCACCTGGTCGATCTACTCGGTCGCGCTCGGCGTCGGGGCCGGGATCTGGCTCGGTGAGCACAAGCTGCTCGCCGTCGTCGTCGGGGTGGTGGTCGGCCTCCTGCTCGGGATGGCCATCGACCCGGTGATCCGGTGGTTCGCGGAGCGGCGCTGGGGCGCCGCGGGCGCCCAGGGCCCGACGCCGGACGACGAGCCCGCGCAGGCGAGCCCGGACGGGCAGGGCCGGCCGAGCAGCTCGGCCGGCGAGCCGGCCTGAGGCCGACCTGACGCAGCGTCCTCGCGGACACCCTCGCTAGAGCTTGCGCAGCCGGACCCGCTCGACGGCGTGCTCGCGGCCCTTGCGCAGTACCAGGGTGGCCCGACCCCGGGTGGGCGCGATGTTCTGCACGAGGTTGGGGGCGTTGATCGTGTCCCAGATCCACTCGGCCCTGGCCCGCGCGGTGGCGTCGTCCAGGCCGGCGAACCGGTGGAAGAAGGACTCCGGACGGGCGAAAGCCGTCGTGCGGAACTCGAGGAACCGGTCGACGTACCACCGGCGGACGTCGTGGTTGCGCGCGTCGACGTAGATCGAGAAGTCGAAGAAGTCGCTCACCGCGAGGCTGGAGCCGCCGGGGCTCGTCGCCCGGGCCGGCTGCAGAACGTTGAGCCCTTCGACGATGAGCACGTCGGGTCGCCGCACCACGACGGCCTCACCGGGAACGATGTCGTAGGACAGGTGCGAGTAGACCGGCGCCCTGACCTCGCGGCTGCCGGCCTTGATCGCCGCGAGGAAGCGCAGCAGCGCGCGGCGGTCGTAGGACTCGGGGAAACCCTTGCGCTCCATCAGCCCGCGCCGCTCGAGCTCGGCGTTGGGGTGCAGGAAGCCGTCGGTGGTGATGAGCTCGACATGCGGCGTCTCGGGCCAGCGAGCCATGAGCTCACGCAGCACGCGGGCCGTCGTCGACTTGCCGACCGCCACCGAACCGGCGATGCCGATGACGTAAGGCGTACGTTCTGCCGCCTCCCCGAGGAAGGTCGAGGACGCGGAGTGCAGACCACGGGTGGCCGAGACGTAGAGGTTGAGCAGCCGCGAGATCGGGCGGTAGACGGCGTCCACCTCGGCCAGGTCGATCGGGTCGCCCAGGCCGCGCAGGTGCGCGACGTCCTCGTCCGTCAGTGGCAGCGGCGTCGATGCCGAGAGCCGGCTCCAGGCCTGCCGGTCGAGGTCGACGTACGGCGTCGACGGCGCTGTCTCGTGCGGTGCCACGGGAGGCAGTCTGCCGGATCGGCGGGTGCGGCGACGCCACGTCGGCCCCCGACCGTGCCGCGGTGCCGGTCTAGACTCGCCCGCATGTGTGGAATCGTCGGGTACGTCGGAGGTCAGCAGCCGAGCGGTCGTCCGCTCGAGGTCGTGATGGGTGGACTGGCCCGGCTGGAGTACCGCGGCTACGACTCCGCGGGCGTGGCCCTGGTGACGGACCACGGGCTGGAGACGGCCAAGAAGGCCGGCAAGCTGGTCAACCTCAGCAGCGAGCTCCAGACGCACCCGCTCGACTCCTCGACGGCGGGGATCGGCCACACCCGGTGGGCCACCCACGGCGCGCCGAACGACGTCAACGCCCACCCGCACCTGTCCGCCGACGGGCGCCTCGCGGTCATCCACAACGGAATCGTGGAGAACTTCACCACCCTGCGCGCCGGTCTGGTGGCCACCGGGGTGACGATGGTGAGCGAGACGGACACCGAGGTGGTGGCCCACCTGCTCGGTGCCGCCTACGACGACTGCCAGGACCTCACCGAGGCGATGCGGACCGTGGCCCGCCGCCTGCACGGCACGTTCACCCTGCTCGCCGTGCACGCCGATGAGCCCGACACCGTCGTCGGTACCCGGCACGACTCGCCGCTCGTCGTCGGCCTCGGCGACGGGGAGAACTTCCTCGGCTCAGACGTCGCGGCGTTCATCGCCTACACCCGCGAGGCGATGGAGCTGGGGCAGGACCAGGTCGTGACGATCACCCCGGGCAGCGTCGACGTCGTGGACTTCGAGGGCGCCGTCGTCACACCGCGCCGGTTCACCGTCGACTGGGACGCCGCAGCTGCCGAGAAGGGCGGCTTCCGCTCCTTCATGGACAAGGAGATCCACGACCAGCCTCAGGCCGTGGCCGACACGCTGCTGGGGCGGACCGACACCGCCGGCCACCTCGCGCTCGACGAGGTGCGCGTCGAGGAGGCGGTGCTGCGCCAGATCGACAAGATCATCGTCATCGCCTGCGGCACCGCGGCCTACGCCGGCCAGGTCGCCAAGTACGCCATCGAGCACTGGTGCCGGATCCCGGTGGAGGTCGAGCTCGCGCACGAGTTCCGCTACCGCGACCCCGTTGTCAACTCCAAGACCCTGGTCGTGGCGGTCAGCCAGTCCGGCGAGACGATGGACACGCTGATGGCCGTGCGGCACGCGCGCGAGCAGGGGGCGACCGTGCTGGCCATCGTCAACACCCACGGCTCGACCATCCCGCGCGAGTCCGACGCCGTGCTCTACACCCATGCCGGGCCAGAGGTCGCCGTGGCCTCCACCAAGTCGTTCCTCGCCCAGATCACGGCCGCCTACCTGCTGGGGCTCTACCTTGCCCAGCTGCGCGGCACCAAGTTCCCCGACGAGATCGCCACGATCCTGGCCGACCTGCGCGAGATCCCGGACAAGGTGCAGGCGGTCATCGACGACGCCGAGCACGTCCGGGCGACGGCGCTGTCGATGGTCGATGCGACCTCCGTGCTGTTCCTCGGCCGGCACGTCGGGTTCCCGGTGGCGATGGAGGGGGCCCTCAAGCTCAAGGAGCTGGCCTACATCCACGCCGAGGGGTTCGCCGCCGGCGAGCTCAAGCACGGGCCGATCGCGCTCATCGAGGAGGGTCAGCCGGTCTTCGTCATCGTCCCCTCGCCGCGCGGTCGCGACTCGTTGCACTCCAAGGTGATCTCCAACATCCAGGAGATCCGGGCCAGGGGTGCGCGCACCCTGGTCATCGCCGAGGAGGGCGACGACGACGTGCTGCCGTTCGCCGACGAGGTCTTCTTCGTGCCGCAGACGCCGGTGCTGCTCGCGCCGCTCGTCGCGGTGGTGCCGCTGCAGATCTTCGCGATGGAGCTGGCGACTGCCAAGGGGCTGGACGTCGACCAGCCGCGCAACCTGGCCAAGTCCGTCACGGTCGAGTAGGGCCCGCCGGATGCTGGCCGCGCGGTGACGGCGTGATCGTCGGGGTGGGGGTCGACGTGGTGGACGTCGCGCGGTTCATGGCGACGCTGTCGCGTGCCCCGGGACTGCGCACCCGACTGTTCACCCCCGCCGAGCGCGACCTGCCCGCCTCCTCGCTGGCCGCCCGGTTCGCGGCCAAGGAGGCCATCGCCAAGGCGCTGGGCGCCCCCGGGACGATGAGCTGGCAGGACGCGACAGTGCACCGGGTGGTCGGCGGGCCGCCGGAGGTCGAGATCACGGGCACGGTGGCGGCCCGCGCGGCCGAGCTGGGTGTCGCGAGGCTGCACCTGTCCATCTCGCACGACGCGGGCATCGCCTCGGCGATGGTGGTGGCGGAGCGGGACTGAGCCGGTCTGCGACGACCCTCAGCCGCGCAGGGCCGGGATGACCTCGCGCTCGAAGAGCTCGATGCCGGAGCGGTCGTAGGCCGCCTCGGCGAAGTACGTGATCGCGTAGGTCATGCCCAGGCCCTGGAGCTCGGTCAGCTTCTCGACGATCTGCTCGGGTGTGCCAACGAGCGGGCCGGTGCGGTAGTCCTTGACGATCTGGTCTGCCCGCTCGGGCAGGACGGCGCGGTAGTGGTCGTCGATCCAGGCCAGGCGCGCGTCCACCTCCGCCTGGTCGCGACCGATGACGACGTTGTAGTTGGCCGACCGGGTGATCTCGGCGAAGTCGCGGCCCAGGTCGCGGCAGTGCCCCTCGAGGATCGACGACTTGTGCGCGAAGCCCTCCGGCGAGCCGTCGAAGTTCGTGTAGTGCGCCGAGCGGGCCGCGATCCGCAGGGTCTTCTTCTCCCCGCCTCCGGCGATCCAGAACGGGATGCCGCCGTCCTGCAGTGGCTTGGGGTACACCCGGGCGCCGTCGACCTGGTAGAACCGGCCGTCCAGCGTGGCCTCGCCGGTCCGCCAGGCCTGCTCCATGATCTGCACGCCCTCGTCGAGGGCTGCGATCCGGTCACCGACACCCGGGAAGCCGTAGCCGTAGGCGCGCCACTCGTGCTCGTACCAGCCGGCGCCGATGCCCATCTCGACCCGGCCGCCGGAGATGACGTCGATCGTCGCGGCGACCTTGGCCAGGTAGGCGGGGTTGCGGTACGCCATGCAGGTGCACATCTGGCCGAGCCGGACGCGCGAGGTGCTCGCGGCGAAGGCAGCCATCAGCGTCCAGGCCTCATGGGTCGCCTCGGTGGTGGGCTCGGGGACGGTGTGGAAGTGGTCGTAGACCCAGACCGACTCCCAGTCGCCGGCGTCGGCGTGCTGGGCGAGCCCGTTCATGGCGGCCCACTGGTCGGCGGGATCGATGCCGACGAGGTCGAGCCGCCAGCCCTGGGGGATGAAGAGTCCGAAGTGCATGCCCCCCAACCTACCCGCCAGCCGGTTCTGGAACGGATCGGGGCCCCGCGGGCGCGGATCGGTTCCAGAACCGGGGGCGAGAGGGGGCGAGAGGGGAGTGGGCTCAGTCGCCGGCCGGGTCGTAGGCGAGGTTCGGGGCGAGCCAGTGCTCGGCGGTGGCCAGGTCCCAGCCCTTGCGGGCGGCGTAGTCGGCCACCTGGTCGCGACCGATCCGGCCGAGCGCGAAGTACCGGACCCCGGGATGGGCCAGGTACAGGCCGGCGACGGCCGAGGCCGGGGTCATCGCGTACGACGAAGTCAGCTCCAGCCCGACCTCGGCCGCGTCGAGCAGGGTGAACAGCACGCCCTTCTCGGTGTGGTCGGGCTGGGCCGGGTATCCGGCGGCCGGTCGGATCCCCTGGTAGCGCTCCTTGATGAGGTCGTGGACGTCGAGCGCCTCGTCGGGTGCGTAGCCCCAGATCTCGGTCCGCACCAGCCGGTGCAGCCACTCGGCGAAGGCCTCGGCGAGGCGGTCGGCCAGCGCCTTGACGAGGATCGCCGTGTAGTCGTCGCCGGCCTGCTCGTGCGTCACCGAGAGCGCCTCGGCGCCGTGGATGGCGACGGCGAACCCGCCGAGGTGGTCGCCGGCCGGGGCGACGAAGTCCGCCAGCGCCGTGAGGTCGCCCGCCCGCTCGCGCTGCTGGCGCAGCGTGTGCAGGACGGCCAGGGGCTGGGTCGGTCCCACCGGCGGTGCGACGGCGTGCACCTCGATGTCGTCGCCGACGCGCCGTGCGGGCCAGACGGCGCAGACACCGCGCGCTGTGAGCAGCCCTTCGTCGATCACCCGGGCCAGCAGGTCCTGGGCGTCGGCGAGGAGCATCCGCGCCTGCTCGCCCTGGCGGGGGTCGGCGAGGATCGCTGGGTAGGTGCCGCGCAGCTCCCAGCTGGTGAACAGCGGGGTCCAGTCGATGACCTCGGCCAGCTCGGCGATCGAGGGGGTCAGGACGTGCCGACCCGGGCGCAGCGGCGCCGGGGCGGTGGGCGGGTCGAGGCGCGTGCCACGCGCGCGGGCGCCGGCCAGCGGGACGAGCACGTGGTCACGGTCGCGGTGCCGGGCGCGCAGGGCGGCGTAGTCGGCCTCGACCCTGGCCGCGATCTCCGCGGGCCGCGCGAGCAGATCCGCGACGACGCCGACGGCGCGGCTCGCGTCGACCACGTGCACGACGGTGTGCGCGTATGCCGGGTCGATCTTCACGGCGGTGTGCGCACGGCTGGTCGTCGCGCCGCCGACGATGAGCGGCGTGGTCAGCCCGCGGCGGGTCATCTCGGCGGCCAGGGCGACCATCTCGTGCAGCGAGGGCGTGATGAGGCCCGAGACGCCGATGACGTCCGCGTCGAGCTCCTCGGCGGCCGCCAGGATCTTCTCGGCCGGGACCATGACGCCCAGGTCGTGCACGAGGTAGCCGTTGCAGCCGAGCACCACCCCGACGATGTTCTTGCCGATGTCGTGCACGTCGCCCTTGACGGTCGCCATGACGACGGTGCCCTTGCCGCGAGCGCTGACCAGTCCGGCGGCCTCGGCGGCGGCCTTCTCCGCCTCGAGGTAGGGGGTGAGGTGGGCGACGGCCGCCTTCATCACGCGCGCGGACTTGACCACCTGGGGCAGGAACATCTTGCCCGCGCCGAACAGGTCGCCGACCACGTCCATCCCGGCCATCAGCGGGCCCTCGATGACGGCCAGCGGAGACCCGAGCTCGCGGAACGCCTCCTCAGCGTCCACCGTGATGTGCTCGACGATGCCGTGAACCAGCGCGTGGCGCAGTCGCTCGGCGACCGGCAGGTCGCGCCACGCCTCGGCTCCCTTGGCCTCCTTGGCGACGCCCTTATAGCTCTCAGCGAGCGCGATGAGCCGCTCGGTGGCGTCCGGACGGCGCGCAAGGATGACGTCTTCCACCGCGGCCCGCAGCGTGGGGTCGAGGTCGGCGTCGACCGTGAGCATGCCGGCGTTGACGATGCCCATGTCCAGGCCGGCCGCGACGGCGTGCGACAGGAAGACCGCATGCATGGCCTCGCGCACGTGGTTGTTGCCGCGGAAGGCGAACGAGACGTTGGAGATCCCGCCGCTGGTCAGCGCGCCGGGCAGGTTCGCCTTGATCCAGCGGACCGCCTCGATGAAGTCCCGGGCGTAGGCGTCGTGCTCGGGCATCCCGGTCGCGACCGTGAGCACGTTGGGGTCGAAGATGATGTCCCGCGGGTCGTAGCCGGCCTCCTGGGTGAGCAGGCGGTAGGCCCGCGAGCACACCGTGATCCGACGCTCGAGGGTGTCGGCCTGGCCCTCTTCGTCGAACGCCATGACGACGACAGCGGCGCCATAGCGGCGCACCCGTCGGGCGCGCTCGAGGAACGCGGCCTCGCCGTCCTTGAGCGAGAGCGAGTTGAGGACGGCCTTGCCCTGGACGCGGCGCAGACCCGTCTCCAGCACCGCCCAGTCCGAGGAGTCGATCATCACCGGGACGCGTGCGATGTCGGGCTCGACGGCCAGCAGGTTGAGAAAGTGGCTCATCGCCTCGGGCCCGTCGATCATGCCGTCGTCGACGTTGACGTCGATGACCTGGGCGCCGCCGGCCACCTGCTGGGCGGCGATCGCGACCGCGGCCGCGTCGTCCTTGGCCACGATCGTCGCCTTGAACCGCGGGCTGCCCGCGAGGTTGGTGCGCTCGCCGACGTTGACGAACGGGATCGTCGGCGTCAGCTCGAAGGGCTCGAGGCCCGACAGTCGCAGGTGGGCCGAGGGCGGCCCGGGCACCCGCGGCGGCACGCCCTCGACGGCAGCGGCGAACGCACGGATGTGCTCCGGCGTCGTGCCGCAGCAGCCGCCGACGATGTTGAGCAACCCCTCACGCGCGAACCGGCCGAGCACCTCGGCCATCTGCTCGGGACCCTCGTCGTACTCGCCGAAGGCGTTGGGCAGCCCGGCGTTGGGGTGCGTGGAGACCAGCGCCGTCGTGCTCGCGGCGATCTCGCGCAGGTGCGGGTGCAGCGGCTCGGGGCCCAGGGCGCAGTTGAGCCCGACCGAGAAGAGCTCGGCGTGCTCGGTCGAGATGACGAAGGCCTCGGGGGTCTGGCCGGACAGGGTGCGTCCGCTGGCGTCCGTGATGGTGCCGGACAGCATGATCGGCAGTCGGCGCCCGACGGCGGCGAAGACCTCCTCGCAGGCGAACAGCGCCGCCTTGGCGTTGAGGGTGTCGAAGACGGTCTCGACGAGCAGCAGGTCGACCCCGCCGTCGACCAGGGCCCTGACCTGCTCGGTGTAGGCCGCGGCGAGGTCCTCGAAGGTGACGTTGCGGAAGCCCGGGCGCTCGACGTCGGGGGACAACGACGCCGTCCGGTTGGTCGGCCCGACGGCCCCGGCCACCCAGCGCGGACGTCCGTCGCGCCGGTGCGCAGCCTCGGCCTCGACGCCGGCCAGCCGGGCCGCCGCCGTGTTCATCGCCGTGACCAGGTGCTCGGTGCCGTAGTCGGCCTGCGAGATCGCGTTGGCGTTGAAGGTGTTGGTCGAGGTGATGTCGGCGCCGGCATCGAGGTACGCGCGGTGGATCCGTGCGACGAGCTCGGGTCGGGTCAGCTGGAGGAGGTCGAAGTTGCCCTGGTACGCCCGGCCCGGCTCGGCGCCGTCGAACGCGAACGCGTCCTCGGTGAGCTGCTCGTCCTGCAGCATCGTGCCCCAGCCGCCGTCCAGCACGAGGATGCGCTCGCGAGCGACCTCGCGGATCCCGGGGCTCTGGTTCACGCTCTCACCTCGTCCTGCTCGGGACGGACGGTCTCGCCCGGTGCCGTCGGGTCGGCCACCGATCGGGGGCCCGTCCGTCCGCGTCGTCGTCCAACGCCCGGGCCGATCCTACCCGCGCGTCCCACGGGGCAGGATGGTGGGGTGATGGAGGCCTTCAGTGCGCAGGACGTCCGTGCCGCCGAGCAGCCGCTGCTCGCCGCCGAGCGGGGGTTCGTCGGCGGGCTGATGCACCGCGCCGCGTGGGCGCTCGCCCTGGCGGTGCGCCGCGACCTGCAGGCCGCCGGCGTCCGGGTGCCGGGGGCGAGCGTCGTCGGGCTGGTCGGACCGGGCAACAACGGCGGGGACACCCTGCACGCCCTGGCCATGCTCGCCCGGCACGGCGTCCGGGCGGTCGCGGTGGCGCACGGCCCGGTGCACGAGGGCGGGCTGGCGGCGCTGCGCACGGCGGGCGGTCGGGTGCTCGCCGTCGGTCCGGACGCCCCGGGTGCGCCGGTCTGGCTCGGTGACGCGATCGCCGTGGCGTATGGCGCCGACGTGGTGCTGGACGGGTTGCTGGGGATCGGGGCACGCGGCGGTCTGCGTGGTCCGGCGGCGCGGCTGGTCGAGCTGCTCGGCGGTCTGCTGGCCGTGCCCGGTCCGCGGCCGCGGGTGATCGCCGTCGATGTGCCGAGCGGGATCGGGGTGGACGACGGGACCCTACCGGGGCCGGTGCTTCGGGCGGACTGCACGGTGACGTTCGGTGCGGCCAAGGCCGGTCTGCTCCTGCCGCCCGCCGCAGCGTTCGTCGGCGGGCTGGACGTCGTCGACCTCGGCCTGACCGACCTCGGGCAGGCCAGGGCGGCCGTGGGCCGCCTCACACCGTCCGACGTGGCGGCGCTGTGGCCGGTGCCCGGGGCGAGCGACCACAAGTACCGCCGCGGCGTGCTCGGAGTGGTCGCCGGGTCGCCGGCCTACCCGGGGGCGGCGGTGCTGGCCGTGGCAGGAGCTCTCGGAGCGGGCTGCGGGATGGTGCGCCACCTCGGGCCGCCGCCGGTGCAGGCGGCCGTCCTGGCCGCGCACCCCGAGGTGGTCGGCACTCCGGGTCAGGTCCAGGCGTGGGTGCTCGGGCCGGGGGTGAGCGGCGAAGAGCAGCGCGAGCGGGTCGGTGCGGTGCTGCGTGCGGCGGCGGCGGATGCGGACGGCGTAGTGCCTGTGGTCGTCGACGCGGGCGCGCTCGGGCTGCTGCCGTCGCGCGTCGGGCGGCACGTCGTGCTCACCCCGCACGCCGGCGAGCTGGCAGCCCTGCTCAGCGCGACCGGCCGTGCGGTGGACCGGGCCCAGGTCGAGGCCGATCCGCTGCGCTGGGCGCTCGAGGTGCACCGGCGGACCGGCGCGACGGTGCTCCTCAAGGGGGCGACGACTGTCGTCGTCGGCAGCGGTGGCGGTGGCGAGCGGGTGTTCACCCAGGCCGACGCGCCGCCGTGGCTGGCGACGGCCGGTGCCGGGGACGTGCTGGCCGGGGTGCTCGGGGCGCTGCTCGCCGGGCTCGCCGTACCGGACCGGCCGCACGCCGCCGAGCCGGAGTCGATCGCGCAGGTCGTGGCCGCGGCCGTCGCGGTGCACGGCTGGGCAGCGTCCGCCGCGAGCGGCGGCGGTCCGCTGACGGCCTCGGCCGTGGCGGCCGCCGTTCCCGGCGTGGTGCGCACGGTGGTCGCGGGCCAGTGAGCGAGGAGCCCGGCGCCGCGCTCGTCGACCAGGCCGTCGTCGACCCCGCGCTCGTCGACCGGGCCGTGGCGCTCGTGGCGGGTGGGCGGCGAGCGTTGCTCGGCTTGGCCGGCCCGCCGGGGGCCGGCAAGTCCACGCTGGCCGCGGGGCTGGTCGCGGCGCTCGGGGCCCGCGGGTTCGGAGCCGGGGTGCTGCCCATGGACGGCTTCCACCTGGCACAGGCCGAGCTCGAGCGGCTGGGTCGCGCGGACCGCAAGGGCGCGCCCGACACGTTCGACGCCGCCGGCTTCGTGGCCCTGCTCGGCCGCGTCCGCGCCGCAGGCGAACGCGTCTACGCTCCCCGGTTCGACCGTGCGCTCGAGGAGCCGATCGCCGGCGCGATCGCCGTGGAGCCGGCCGCATCGCTCGTGGTGGTCGAGGGCAACTACCTGCTGCACGACGACGGCGCGTGGGCCCACGTCGCCGCGCTGCTCGACGCGTGCTGGTACCTCGACCTGCCCGACGAGGTCCGGGTCGCCCGCCTCGTGGCGCGGCACGTCGCGCACGGCCGGTCACCTCAGGCGGCCCGGGACTGGGTGCTGCGCTCGGACGAGGCGAACGCTCGGCTCGTGGCGCGCGGGCGCGGACTGGCCGCCCTCGTCGTGCCCGTCGACTGAGCGGTGGTGCATGTGCGGCCGGGGCTGGCCCTCGCCGCCCCGGTGAGAGACTGGGCGTCGTGAGCGCCCTTCCCGCCCGTGCCGTGATCGACCTGGCAGCCGTCCGGTCCAACGTCGAGGTGCTGTGCGCCCGCGCCGGGTCGGCCGCCGTCATGGCCGTGGTCAAGGCAGACGGCTACGGCCACGGCTTGGTGGCGATGTCCAGGGCGGCGCTCGCGGGCGGTGCGACCTGGCTCGGTGTCGCCCAGCTCGAGGAGGCGCTGACCCTGCGCGCCGCCGGGGTCGATGCCCCCGTGCTCGCGTGGCTCTATGCCCCTGGCGCCCCGCTCGGCGCCGCGCTGGAGGCGGGGATCGACCTCGCGGTCGCCTCGCCCTGGGCCCTGGACGAGGTGCTCGTGGCCGCCCGCGTGACGGGACGCACCGCACGCGTGCACCTCAAGGTCGACACGGGGCTCGGCCGCGGCGGCATGATGCCGGACCAGCTCGACGCGGCACTCGACGTCGCTGTGGCCGCCCAGGCCGAGGGCGCGTGCGCCGTCGTCGGGATCTTCTCCCATCTGGCGTGGGCCGATGCACCGGACCACCCCACGGTGCTCGCCCAGGCGCGCGTGTTCGATCAAGCCGTCACCGCGGCAGAACGACGGGGCGCGCGGCTCGAGGTGCGCCACCTCGCCAACTCGGCCGCCACCCTGACCAACCCCGCCATGCACTACGACCTCGTGCGGCCGGGACTGGCCGTCACGGGGCTCTCGCCG
>Ga0105047_10003404_pt1 | contig 28025 bp, 28 predicted proteins | sample MAT04_FD_78384 | JGI IMG/M metagenome (GOLD analysis project Ga0105047, IMG submission 78384) | Freshwater microbial communities from Lake Fryxell liftoff mats and glacier meltwater in Antarctica - MAT-04 (megahit assembly) | ecosystem: Environmental > Aquatic > Freshwater > Ice > Liftoff... | reverse complement strand
CGTGGCCGTGGTGGCCGGCCAGAGCCAAGGCGCTCCCCAGGGCGTTGCGCGCCCACAGGTTACCGGGCGGCGAAAGAGGTGTCGACGGACTCGCCAGGGCTGCCCAGCGGACGGGTACCGACGAGGCGCCACGGCACCGAGTACAGCGCCGCGTCGAACGCGAGATGAACGTCCTGGTGCACGGTGGCCTTCTTCCAGATCACGGGCTCCCATCGCTTGGCCGGAAGCGACAGTAGGCGATCGCGCTCCACCGCCTCGAACAGCGCAAGCGGCGGCTTGCCGGTCGAGCCGTGGGTGCGGGTGCCCGCGATCTCCCGCACCCAACGCTCGAGGATCCGGTTGAGCGCCTCGAGGTCTTCCTCGCCACGAGCCGCGAGCGCGTTGTTCTTCACGTACTTCACGCCCGACTCGACCTTGCCCTTCGTCTTGGGCGCGTAGGCGGGGGTCGGATCGATCTTGAAGCCGTAGTGTCGAGCGAACTCTCGATAGCTTCGATTGAGGCTCGGATCGTCGCTCGCGCCGAAGGCGGCCCGAATCACGGCCGCCTTGAGGTTGTCGGGGACGATCACGCGCGGCACGCCGCCCAGCGCACGAAACGCCTCGACGTGCAGTTCGAGCCAGGTCTCGGTCTTCTGGTCGAACACGATCTTCGCGAACATGTGCCGGCTGTGGCCGAGCACCATGACGAACACCCACGCGCGCCGCAGCACGTTCTGCTCGGGGTCGTAGGCCTTGGCGATCTCGCCGAAGTCCACCTGGGCGACCTCGCCCGGCTCCGTCTCCACCGGGATCGCGATCTCCTCGGGTGAGGCTCCCCGTAGCCTCTTGAGCCGCCGGCAGGTGCGCTTGACGGCCCAGTAGCTGCCGTCGAACTTCCGATCGCCGTCGGAGTCCGGGCCGTGGTCGATACGCAGGCGATCGTAGATGGCCTTGGGAGTGAGCTCGTCCTCGAGCATGGTCTCGATGGTGTCGGTCCAGATCTCGATGCTCGACGTCTCGTGCTCCGGCGTCTTCCGAGGCCCTCCGGCGAGCCCTCCAGGAGGCCCGCAGTCTTCAGCGCGTCGCGGTAGGCACGCGCCTGGTTGGGTCCCATCTTGAGCTGCCGCGCCGCTGCGCGCGCCTTCTCCCCGAGCCGATGTAAGCGGACGAGATCCTGGAGACGGTGCATGTCGATCCTTTGGTTGGCCATCTTGGCCGCTGCCGTGACCTGACGTGGGGCACTGCGTCCACCGGCCTCGCCCCGCCGGCGCGGGCCTCAGCTTCGGGGCGGTCAAAGTGATCCGGTTGGCCGCCCCGGCGTCGCCCGGCGAAGCGACCTCACCGCCGCTGGGCCGGATCTGGTTGGCCGCCCTCGCGGTGATCCGGTTGGGCACCCCGGTTGTGATCCGGTTGGGCGCCCCCGCGCGGATCCAATAGCCCGCCCCATGACATGCCTCTCGTTGGACTAAACCGCTTCGCGGTACGTTCGACAGCAGATCCGCATCCGAAGCCAGAACGGAGCATGATTTGCCGACTCGAAGACACACGTGACCCCTTGCGGCAGATCGGCTAAGCTGTCCTCCTTATGGCCACCGACAAGGGCAACAGCGGAGATTCCGCCGTCTTTCGCGCGATTCTCCAGGAGCTCAAGAACCTCGGCGCCGGCATTGATGGCGTTCGAGCGGAGACCGCATCGCTTCGAGACGGCATGTCTGATCTGCGCGTCGAGATGGCGGGGCTTCGCGAAGACAACAGCAACGGCTTTGCCGAGCTTCGTGCCGGATTCGAGGCACTCAGCGAGGCACAGCGCGAGACCAATGCACAGCTGGGGCTCGTCAACGCCAGGCTTGACGGCATCGGTGGAAGGACCAAGCGCGCCGAAGAGCGAATCACGAAACTCGAGAAGCCGCCGACGAGAGCAGCACGCCGCACGCGCGGATAGTAACGCGCTCCCGCAACGATGCGCGCGCCTACGACGGACGCAGCTCCAGAGATTCCTCGCCTCCGTCCACCTCCGTGCTACGAACACAGAAGTTGCGTAAAGGGCCGCGGACGGGCCACAGCCACCGCGAGCACGGCACGCGGAGAACATGAACATGAACCAGTCGACGCTCGATCGGATCGCGGCTGCATCGAACGGCGCGATCCGCTGGGTGACCCTTTAGGTGCCGGCAGCGCGCGGTCCATCGCCGATCGTGACCGCGGCTCCATCAAATAGCGCGATCACTCTCAAGCGTTCGGCGATCCGATGTCGATCACGGTGCCTGATCCGGACCACTCGGAGGATGAGGACCGGTTCATCCTGATCGGTCGTTCGGCCGTCGCGCGCTTGCTGGTCGTCGTCCACGTCGAAAGAGGGGAACGGATTCGCTTGATTAGCGCGCGGCGGGCGAACCGCACCGAGACGCGCGACTACGCTGGCGAACGCTGACGCAATCGGCGAGAATCTGGCGTATGCGAAGCAGCTACGACTTCAGCGCGGGCCAGCGCGGCAAGTACGCCGCCGCGTACGCCAAGGGCACGAACCTGGTGTTGTTGGATCCAGACGTCGCGCGCGCGTTCCCCGATCCTGCGGTCATCAATCGGATTCTGCGAGCGGTCGCCGAGGCGAGCCCCACAACGTGCGCCGAAACGTTCGAGCGCAGCCCGGAGAAAATCCACGAAGGCATCGCGCGCGACTCGCAGTTGAGTTGAGTCCTGCGTGGGTGGAGCCTCATCAACACCACTGGAGGGATCTCGGAGACGGCGACGAGGACGCCACTCTCACAACTCGGACAGCGTCGATGAGTGGCTCGGTGACATCGCTTCGTCACCATCAAAGGAGTTGTAATTCAACACCTATCTGACTCTCAGCACTGAAAGCTCGGCGCGCGCGGCTCATGCGCGAAACGAAGGGGCTTTTCGGCCCTTCCAGTTGGTGCCGATCGCGTCGAGCCCGAGGTGCACCACGTCGAAGGGTAGCTTTCTGCGTCGATCGTCGGACCACATCATGGAGAAGAGGCGGTCGTTCGACCGGCTGGGGCCCTCGAAGCGCTCCTCCTCGTACGGGAGCGCGCGGCCGGCCATCGCCTGCGAGCCCACGTGGAAGAGCTGCACGAACCCGAGCACGTCCGCGCTCGACTCGTAGGGTGGCTCGAGCAGCCCGTAGTCATCGGTGGCGTTGAAGCGCTCGAGGACCGCGGGGGTCTCGCAGAAGTATCGCGCCGTCCCCCAGAGTATCTCGGGGTCGTCGAGCGCCATCTTCTCCCGCGCGCCTGCGGGCAGCAGGATATCGGGGTCGATCTTGCACGCCCACTCGGACGGCTGGAGCGCGCGATAGCCATCGTTGGCCAGCGCCGCGAGATTGAAGACCTCGCCGCGGTCGTGCATGCGATCGGACAGCACCTCGATCGCGCCGTGCTTCGTGCACAGCGCGCGCGTGGCGGTGTCCTCGCGCGTGGTGACCACCGCGACCCGGTCGAACGTCGAGACCATCCGGGCGAGCGTGTGCTCGAGATAGTCGTCGAAGCGGATGCACACCGTGAATGCGTCGATCTTCATCTTCGTTACCACCCCAGCGTGATCCAGGAATTGACGCGCGCCAGCTCGATGCGATCCTCGCCCGCGACCCAGCGCTCGAGGAAGTCCTCGCACTCGAGGAGATACTTGTCGCCGCCATACTTTCGCGCGATGCGGTCGCGGATGCGCTGGATGAGTCCGGCGGTCCACTTGAAGTGGTTCACCGGGAGATACCAGTCCGGCTTCTTCAGCGCGTCGTCGTTGCGGACGCCGTGGAAGCCGTTGCGATAGTCGATCCCGGGGCGGGCGATCGGGACCTTGGTGAACGAGCCGCCCAGCGCCTCGTAGGTGAAGCTGGTGCAGCGCGGGAACTGCTCGGGCAGCGGGCGATCGGCGTCGACGGCTGCGGTGACCCCGTCGATGTGGAAGCGGTCGACGAATATCCCCGGCACGAAGTCCCAGCCGCGCTCGACCAGCCGCGACGCGGCCCACGCCGGGCTGCGCACGAACTCGTCGGTGTCGGCCACCATCACGAAGGGCGCGCGGGCCAGCTCGGATCCCGAGTAGTCGCGGAACAGCTCGACGCGGGAGCGCATGTCCTCGACGCCTTCGAACGTGAGGACCACCTTCACGTCGGGCGCGGCGAGCATCTTCTCGAACGCCGGCCAGAAGGCGCCGTCGTCGGAGTAACGATTCAGGAAGAAGTGGAAGCGGGTGACGCCCTCGGCGCGATAGTAGCGCATCCAGTGCTCGACGAGCGCCACCGGATCTTCGCGGGGCGTGATGTTCGCCATCAGGTCCATTAGACAGACTCACTATCTCCGGCGGTGAGGGTCCAGTTGATGGCGTTCTCGTAGAGGAACGCCTGGGTTGGATCCGTCGCGCGGGCAAAGACGTGGTGGGAGTAGGCGGGGCGGCGCTCGAAGTCGGCGAAGACCTCGCGGAAGAACCAGGAATCCCAGCCGGTGAAGCGCAGCTCGAGGCCGGTGTGATCGGCCACGCGCAGGAGGAGCTCGCGGGCCAGGTCGACCGACTTCTCCCGCGCGATCACCTCGAGCACGGCCAGGCCGCGGCGGCGCTCGGTGCAGACGCAGACCGCGACCATCGTGTCGCCATAGGTCAGCGCCATCATCGTGTACCTGTTCTCGGGGTGCTTCAGATACTTCCAGTCGAGATACTTACGATCCTTCGCGACGGCCAGGCTCTCCATCTTGCGAAACGAGAACCAGAGATCGTCGTAGCGTGCGTCGAGCGTGTAGGTGGGATCGAAGCCCAGCTCGATCTCCGGCTGGGATAGTACCCGGGCGCGCAATGCGGCGTGCGCAGGGCTCCCGGGGAGCAGTCGAACCTTGTCGAGCATCGCCACCCGCGGCGCGCGATCCTGGAGCGGGGCGACCGAGAGCTCGTTCGGGAAGGAGAGACCCACCGCGATACGGCGCGCGAGCATCGCCGCGTGGGCCGCGTCGAACAGCGGGATATCGAGGCCGCGCGCGCGCACCGGCTTGTCGATCACGAAGTCGGCGACTGCTCCAGCGCGCCGGGTGGCGCCGAGGACGTTGAGCGGGAGCGGGACGACGCCGAGGTGCGCGACGATCGCGCCGTCGAGGACACCCACCTGCGACAGCGTCGGATCGGCCCAGGGGCTCGCGGCGTACTTGTGCCGCCACATCGCTTCGGAGAGCGGGTAGCCGAAGCCGCGCTCGAACAGCGCCATGACGCTGGTCTCGTCGCCGGGGGCGTAGGGGCGCAGGGCGATCGCGCTCATCGGGCGAGATCCTGGTACACCGCCTCGTATTCGCGGGCCATGCGCTCGACATCGAATCGCGCCTCGGCGGTGGCGCGGGCGGCCTTGCCGAGGGGCGCGGGATCCTGGATCGCGCGGGCGAGCTGGGCGGCGAGCTCCGCCGGGGAGTCGGCGAGGAGCGCGTCCACACCGTCGGTGAGGAGCTCGGTGATGCCGTGGCAGCGGCGCGCCACGATGGCCAGGCCCGACGCGGCGGCCTCGGCGATCGAGAGCCCGAAGCCCTCGGAGAGCGACGCGGAGAGATAGATGTCGGCGTCGCGATAGAGCGGCGCAGTGTCGGCGACGTGGCCGAGGCTGGCGTAGGTGTCGCGATCGGGCCCGTCGCCCACCAGCGTGAGCACGCAATCGGATCGCGTGCGACAGGTCGCGACGACCTCGGCGACATTCTTTGCGGCGTTGTCGAGGCGGCCAACGGAGAGGACTTTGCGCACCGGGTGCGGCGGACGCGCGTACGGAACGAACTTCGCGAGGTCCACGCCGTTCAGGATCAGGCGCGAAGTGCCGGGATAGTATCGCTGGGCCGACGGGCTCACCGCGACCACGGTGTCCGTGAAGTCGGTGGGTATCTGCCGATAGTTGGGCTCGAGCTGGTGATTCGCGTGGACGACCTCCACCGAACGCGGGCGCCGCGTGGTCATCATCTCCAGCGACGCGACCGCCAGCAGGCTGTTGAAGTGCTGGATCAGGTCGGGCCGGAGGCGATCGAGGATCTGCGCGCCTTCGTCGTAGCTATCGATGACGTGGTGTTCGAGAGCGAAGGCGCGGCTCCCCGGCCGCACCAGCAAGCTCACCTGATGGCCACGGCGCGCCATGCGTTCGGCGAGATCCAGCGCGTGGAGCTCGGCGCCGCCCCAGCCGCGGGTGAGGATGGCGTAGGTGAGTCGCACGCGGGCCCATCTTGACTCGAATCGGGTCGCGCGAGACAGACCTCTCGTGACGCGCGACGAGCTCCTGGCGGAATTGGCCTCGATCCTCGAGGAGCCGGTCGAGGCCACCGGCATCCTCTCGAGCTACAAGAACTGGGATTCCACTTCGGCGCTGGGGGTCATCGCGTACATCGAGGGCACGCTCGGCGTGGAGCTCAGCCGCGACGCGGTCGCCGGGTGCAAGACGGTCGCGGACCTGCTCGCACTGGCGAAGTTATAGCGCGTTGATGATCTCGCGAGCGCAGACTGCGCCGAACACGACCAGGCAGAGGAGCAGCGCGATGTTGCCCATGGGCTTGTTTTTGAGCTCCCCCATCCACTCGGCGCGGTTCACCAGATAGAGCAGCGAGCCCGCGAGGAAGGGCATGAAAAAGGCGCCGGTGATGGCGAAGGTCAGGACCATCGCGACCGGCTGGCCGAGCCAGAGGAGCGGCAGCGGGGCGAGCGCCATGAACGCCAGCGATCCGAGGTACACGCCGCGCTGCGTATTGCGATCGGCGGGCACGGCGCGCCAGGCGCTGACCAGATCGACGTAGACGTTGGGCACGCCTTGCCAGACGCCGAGCATCGCGGTGAGGACCGTGCACCAGAAGCCGACGAGGAAGATCCAGCGGCCGGCCGGCCCGGCGACGGTGGCGAGCTGATCGGCGATGTCCAGCGCGATGCGCGCGCCGGCCGCGCCCTTCACGTGGACGCTCGCCGCGATGATCATCAGCGCGACGCCGAAGACGCCGGTGAACACGTACGCGAGGCCGAGGTCGCCGCGCACCGCCTTCAGCTTGCCCTCGCCGCTCCAGCCCTCGTCGCGCATCAGATAGCTGTAGCAGAGCACGGTGAGGCTGCCGCCGATGCCGCCCAGGAGCGCCATGAACGCCGCTGCGCCACCCGCGCTCGGCAGACTCGGCACGAGCAGGCCCCCGAGCACCGCGCCGACCGGAGGCGCCGCCAGGACCGCGCAGAGGAGCACGCAGACCGCCATGAGCCCGACGAGGCTCTTCATGAGTTGCTGGAACTGCGCGTAGCGATCGAGCGCGACCAGGCTGCCGGCGACGATCGCGTGGATCGCGCCCCACACCGGCACCGGGAGCACCGGGAAGAGGCTCGCGGCGGCGAGGCCACACGCGCTGCTCAGCGAGGCGCCGACGAGGAAGGTCCAGATCAGCAAATAGAGGCCGAAGAGGCGGGAGACCCAGCGCGGGAGTCGCGTCACCCAGGCGCGCACGATCGTCTCGCCGGTCGCGAGCTGCCAGCGCGCGAGAGCCTCGGTGAGCGCGTACTTGAGCGCGACGGTGAACGCGATACCCCAGAGGAGCGTGGTGCCGAACTTGATGCCGGTGACGGACGCGACGACGACGTCACCGGCGCCGATGCCAGCGGCGGCGAGGATCAGGCCCGGCCCGATCGCGCGGAGGAGGCGTTTCACGCTAGAACAGCAGCGCGACCGACAGCGCCACGGTGATCGGCACCGTCAGGTTGTCATCGAGCCGGTGGCTCAGCAGCTCCGCGATCGCCCCCGACACGCCCGCGATCACCGCCGCGAGCGCGCGCGTCGTCAGCGGGATCTCCGGGTGGACCAGCGCGAGATAGATCGCCGCCGAGATCATGCCGGCCGCGAAGAACGCGATCGTCCCCGCCCAGCTCTTGTCGCGGTGGAGCTTCTTCTTCCCGAAGCGGCGCCCGATGTTCGACGCGGCCGGATCCGCCAGCGCGAGCACCACGCAGCCGAGCTCGACGGCCTCCTGCGGGCACAGCGCGGACGCGGCGAGCAGGCCGTACGCGTACACGGTGGATGAGTTCATCCGATAGTATTCGTGCGGGCGCGCGAGCGGCGCGAAGAAGCGCATCAGCACGTCGTTGAGGCGCGGCCAGACGCGGCGGCCGAGCTCGAGGCCGCTGAAGATCACCGAGATCGCCAGCATCACCATCACGGCCTGCGCCTGGGTGAGGAGGAAGTGATAGATCAGCGCGGCTGCGACGCCACCGGTGACGTGGAAGAGGTTGCGCGCATAGTTTTTTGGGCTGAGCTTGGCGGGGCTGACTTCCTGCGCGCCGGCGACGCTGTCGAAGGCGTGCACCATGCGCTCGTAGCTCTGCGCGAGGCGGGCGTAGAGGCGCGGGCGCTCGGCCGGGTCGGCGAGGAGCGCGGAGAGGTCTTCGGCGGAAGCGTCGATGACGCCCTCGAGGTGGGCCGACACGCGGGCGTCGAAGCGGCCGCGCACGTGGGTCTTGAGGTCGGCGAGGCGTCCCAGCAGCGCATGGCAGCGCGCGTCGAGGTCGCTCCAGTCCGACTGCGCGGGGTTGAGCGTGAGGACCAGCTCGGAGAAGTCGCGGGCCACGGCGGTGAACGGGACCAACGGGGCCATTCTTACCCCGGATTGTCATGCGCGTGTCATTGACTCTCTGCCGTACGCGCCCGAAATACGGGGCGTGATCGCCGAGATCCTCAGCGCGCGCGGGGTGGCCGCGGTGCTCGATGCCAAGGGGGCGGTGCGCCTGCCCGGCGCGCTGATCAAGCGGATCTCCCACGAAAACCTGCACGATCAGGCCTTCGTCGTGACCGGCGAGCTCCCCGGGCTGGTGGTGCGGCGGGACGCGCAGACCTTCGAGCTCGAAGGGGAGCTGTATCAGATCATCACACTCGATCCGGCGCTGACGCCCTCGGACGACCCCCTGGCTTGCCTGGGGATCACCGCGCTCTACACCCATCACCGGAGCATCACGATGCTGCGTCCGCCGCTCGACATCGACGCGCTGGCTCGCACGCACCACACGCACAAGGACACGGTGAAGTCGCACGGACACCCGGCCGGCCCGGCGGCGGATCTTCGCCCGGTGGTCGATGCGTTCTTCGAGAGCATGCGGTCGCGAATGCCGCGTGATGCGTCGCGCTTCCGCACCGGGTTCGCGCACGAGGATCTGCAGACCGGGAACGTGCTGCACGGACAGGGCGCGCTGCACCTCATCGATCTGGATCCGATCCTTTCGACCTACTCGGTGTTCAACCTCGCGCACTTCGTGGCGATGGAGGTGGTGGCGAAGCAGCAACCCGACGCGCTCGCGCCGCTGCGCGCGCACTTCATCGGCGTGCTCGAGGAAGAGACCGCGGGTGACTTCGATTTTTTCGTGATGCTGGCGATCTTCCGCGCGCTGGTGCGGCGGGCGTTCCATCGCGACTACTATTCGGACGACTGGGCCAACGATCTGCTGTGGATCTTCCGCGAAGAGGGCGTGAAGAAGTATCTCGAGCGTGTGCCATGAGCCCCGGTGAGCTGCTGGACGCGATGAGCGAGTATCTCTCGCCGGAGATCGTCAATCACCCCGACTTCGCAGCGATTCGTGCGTATTTCGCGCTGCTGGGGCCGGATATCGCGGCCTACACACACTATCTCGAGCACAACCTGCTCACGGGTGAGGTCGACGTCGACTTTGCCTTTCCCACCACGATCTTCGGCGGGATGGTGCGGCTGGAGATCGAGGCGCTCTTCGCCGAGCTGACGCGCCCGCTCGCGCCGGGAGGGCAGGGGCAGCGGCTCTTGCAAGACACGCTCGAGCGCGTGCGCGCCGCGGAAACGCAGCCATCGGGGGTCACGATCGCGCTCGATCGACTGGCGAAGGGCCATGCGCAGGCCGACGTGGGTTTCGTGTTCGTCGACTACATGCCGGAGATCGCGCACGGGCTGGACGCGTTCGAGCTGGTCGGCGGGGGCGATGTCTCCCCGCTCGCGCCGTACGTGAACGAATTTCGCCTGGGGCACGCGGGCTCGGGCTGGCGCAATGAAAAGCAGAGGCACAAGGCCTACGTCGTGGGGGCGCTGCCGGATCTGGCAGCGAAGGCGGACCGCGGCATCGTCGACGAAAGGCTCGACGCGCTGGCCAAGGAAGTAGGCTCCGATCGCCGCGCGCACATGGTCGTCGACGCCCAGGACGGCCGCGCTTTTCGCTTCGGATTCGAGCTGAACTTCGGTCGCGCCGGCGATCCCGAATATTTTGCAATCGTGACCCGCTCGCGCCTCTGGACCGAACACATTTCGCCCGAGCGCGACCGACAGATCCTCTCGACCCCGCGCGCGAAGCTGCTCCCCGACGGAGAGACCGGCCACCTGTCGCTCTCGCATCTCAAGGTCTCCTTCGACGGATCGAAGGACGTCGAATGGAAGGCCTACTATGTCCTGCTGAAAGGCTGAGCCTGCCGCGCCAGCGCCGCCAGGAACGGCGCGAGGTGGGCATAGAGACGCAGCACGGAAAGATCGGGCGCCTCACCCCCGGTGCACATCTCGTGGATCGCCTCCGCCTCGGCGAGCGAGATCTCCGCGAACCCTTCGCTGCGCGACAGCGAGATCACCTTCCAGGCATGGTCGATCTCCGACGCATAGTATTCGCGGAGGACCGCCATCTTTCGCGCGAAGGCATCGAAGTCCATCGTCACCAGCTCGCTCGCGAACAACCGATCCGCGCAGATCCGGGTCCGATCCCCGAACGCGCGGATCGTCGCCAGCGACACATCCATGTGATTGATGTGCCCATACTCACCGTGCGGCGAGTGGGTATAGATCGCGCGATACCCACAATCGAAGGCGGTCAGGCGGGCGGTGATCGCCTCGACCGGCAAGTGCCAGACCGGGTTGTCGGGATACGACCAGCACTCCGATCTCCGGACGCCGAGGCGGCCGCACGCGCCATGGAAGGCCTGCTGCCGGACCGCGCCTTTCTCGGCGAAATTACCGTCGGTGATGCACACGACGTCCGCGCCGGGGTTGGCCAGCAAGAGGCCACCGAAATAGATGGTCTCGTCGTCCGGGTGGGCGGTGACGATCAGAATCATGCGACGAATCCAACCATACGGTAAGCTCCCCGCGATGGGCAGGCTGCGCAAGGTCAACGACGGCACGGAGATCCCGATGCCGGCGCGTCTCCTGGTCGGGCGCGCGCACACGTCCGGCCTGCGGCTCGCGACCGCGGTGGCCTCTGGCGACCACGCCTCGATCGTCTGGACCGGCGGCCACTGGGAGGTCCGCGATCTCGGCAGCACCAACGGCACGCTCGTCGACAAGGTGCGGATCGAGCCTGGAAAACCACTGCGGATCCGCAAGGGCACCAAGCTGATGTTCGGCGGTCCCAGCGAGACCTGGGAGCTCTCGAGCGACGACGGGCCCGACGCGATGGCCACCGAGGTGGGCACCGGGGAGGTGCGGGTCGCGCAGGCCAACTTGCTCGCGCTACCCACCCTCGAAGCCCCCCAGCTCTCGATCTACCAGCGCGGCGGAGAGTGGGTCACCGAAGACGATGACGGGGAGGTGCGTCCGGTCGTCGACCAGGAGCTGCTGGTGATCGGCGATCGGTCCTGGAAGCTGCATCTGCCGATGCACGCCGAGGGTACGCCGATGGTCGAGCCCGGGCCGACGCTGGCGACGGTGAGCTTCGTTTTCCGGGTCTCGATGAGCCAGGAGGTCATCGACATCGCGATGACCCACAAGGGGCAGACGATGGTGCTGGAGTCGCGCGGGCACGGGTACGTGCTGCTCACGCTCGCGCAGCAGCGAAAGGCGGATGCCGAGCTGTCGGTGGGCGAGCGCGGGTGGCTCGATCGCGACGTGCTGCTCGACATGGTGAAGATGGACAAGAACTCACTCAATGTCGCCATCCACCGGGCCCGGCACCAGCTGCTGGACGCGGGGATCGAGGGCGCGTACGGCATCGTCGAGGTGCGCCGCAACCAGCGCCGCCTCGGGACCGATCGCTTCGAGATCACCTCATTCTGATGTTCGACGACGACGTCCTGAAGACGGGCACGGTGGTCGACGCGCGCTTCACGCTCGCGCGGCGCCTGGGCCACGGCGCATTCGGCGTGGTGTGGCTCGCGACCGACGGGGTCATGCTCGGCCGCGAGATCGCGCTGAAGGTGCTGCACACGCGCTTCGGTGACGCCGGTGGTCCGGGCGAGCGGCTGGCGCGCGAAGCTGCGGTGCTGGCGCGGATGGATCATCCGAACATCGCGCGCGCGGTCGCGTTCTCGGGGCGCGAAGAGCTGACCTATCTCGCCACCGAGTACGTCGACGGGCAGCCGCTGCACGAGTTCATGGCGGCGCAGGGCGGGGTGCTGCTCTCGCTCGGTGAGGTGTCGCGCATCTTCGACGAGCTGTGCTCGGCGGTGGCGTACGCGCATGCGCAGAACGTGATCCACCGCGATCTGAAGCCGCAAAACGTGATGATCCAGCGGCGCGGGACGCAGCTGTTCGTGAAGGTGCTCGACTTCGGCGTGGCCAAGGTGCTGGAGGGCGGTGGCGACGGCACCACGCAGGGGCGCACGATCGGGTCGCTCTTCTATCTTTCGCCGGAGCAGACGCGCGGCGATCCGACCACCCTCGGCAGCGATCAGTTCGCGCTCGGATCCATGCTGTTCGAGCTGCTCACGCTGCGCCGCATGTGGGCCCGCGATCGGAACGGCGGCGCGCTCCCGGCGTTCACGGTGCCGCTGATGTCCGACGCGGTGAACTCGCTGCCGAACGTGCTCGAGCGCATCGTCGGCGGGCCGCGCCCCAAGGCGACCGACTATCGACACGGTCTGCCCGGCAAGCTCGACGCGGTGATCGCGCGGGCTGCGGCGGTGGACGCCGAGGATCGCTATCCGAGCGTGGAGGCGCTGCGGCAGGACGTGGTGGCGATCCTCGCGTCCGCGTCGCGCGCGGCGAGCACCACCGACACCAGCCAAGAGGACGTGCGGCCGGTCGATCACGACGATCCCGAGGAGGAGCTGAAGACGCTGGCCGGCGGCGGGCTCTCGCAGTTCGAGGCGCAGGACGTCCACGTGCGCACGCAGCAGGTGGAGGGCGGGGTGTCGGCGTTCATCGAGTCGGAGGAGCGGGTGAAGACCAGGCCGCCGCCGATGCCCGAAGAGGAGCCCGCGCTGCCGACGGTGCAGAAGACGCGGGTGGCGCCGACGCCGGACGAGCCGCCGCTGTTGCCCACGTCGCCCGATCTGCGGCGCGTGATGTCGCTGCTCGAGCCGCTGGCCGCTCCCCCCGTGCGCGCGCCGACCAAGGCGCCCGCGCAGCGTGGAGGCTGGGTGATCGCGCTGGCGGTCGTCGCAGCGGCGGTGCTCGGGATCGTGCTCGTGACGACCGAAGCGCCGCGGGACCCGCCGCAGGTCATCGCGCCGATCGCGCCGGCCGTGGTCGCCGTGCCGGCTGCGAAGGCGGCGCCGGTGGAGACGCCGACCCCTACCGCGACGCCGACGCCGGTCCCCGCCGCTCCGAAGAAGCCCGTTCCCTCGCCCAAGAAGCCGCGATCGGAGCTCGCCGCGCTCCTCGAGAGCGCCCGCCAGGCGCCCGCTGATGCCGCGCGTCTCGCCGCGCTCGCGACCGCGATCGATCGCGCCGCCGAGAAGGTCACCGACGTCGCCGCGAAGAAGAGCATTCGCCGCGTCGCCTCCTCGAGCGCGATGGTCGGCAACCTCACCGGGCTCGAGCAGGCCTATCGCGATCTGCGCGACGCGCTCGAGCGCTCCGGGCAGGCGATGCCGTGAAGCGCCTCCTCTTGTGGGCCCTGTGCTGCGCGTCCCCGGCCTTCGGGCTCGACGCGCGCGAGGGCACGGTCGCCGCGTTCGTGCTGCTCGCGCCCGGCAACACCGACCGGGGCCTCGATGCGCGCGTGCTCGAGGCGGCCACGCAAGCGCTCGACGACGCGAGCCTCGACATCCGCGCCTCCGAGGTCACCGCCCAGACGCTGGCACAGTGCGCGCCCACGCGCCTGTTGGCCTGCGCCGTGAGCAGGTTCGATGGTCGCGCGGCGGAGATCCTGGTCTTCGCGTCGATGCTCCCGCGCTCGCAGACGCGCGTGGCGCTGCGGGTGCTGTGGATCGATCTGGTGCGCGCCCGCGCCGTCCTTACCGGCCCGCGGACCGGCGCCGATGACGACGCGAGCGTCGAGAGCCGCCTCGAGCGCGAGATCTACGAGGGACCGACGGTGGAGCTCGATCCGCAGAACCGCGCAGCGATCTTGGCTTATTTTCGTGATCTGGAGCCGCCTCGCCGTGATGCGCTGGGCGCGATCGCCGTCGAGTCGCCGCGCGAGCTGCGCGAGGTCAGCCTCGATGGTCGCGCGCTCGGAGCGCTGCCCGCTGGATCTTCGACCATCGCGAACGTGCGGCCCGGCGTCCGCGTGGTGCGCGTGATCGACGCCGAGGGCGAGGGCACCGAGCGCACCGTCACCGTCGCAGCGGGCCGCGTCGCGCGCATGTCCCTGGTGATCGAGGTGTCGAACGTGTCGCCGGCCCCGGTGTCCTGGGAAGGCTGGCGGCGAGGCGTGATCTGGACCGGCGGCGGCCTCGCGACGGCCGGCGTGGTGTTCGTGGCGATCGCCGCGGCGACCGGCGGGGGCGTGCGCCAGGGCTGCTTCGTGCGCGCCGATGATCCCGAGGGCACCTGCACCGGGCTCGGCGCGCCGGGCTTTGGCTTCGATGCCAATGAAGCGCCGACCGCCGATCCCGATCGTGTCGATCCCTCCGGCATCGGCCCGCTCGGGCTCGGCCTCGGACTGCTCGCGACGGGCGCCGCCTGGTCGCTCGGAACGCTGCTCATCGGCGATGACGGCGACGCTCCGTGGTGGGTGATGGGTGGCGGCGTGGTGCTGGGGATCGCGGCGCTCGGGATCACGACGGCGGTGGCGCGATGAGAAAAGCACTCTTTTTGCTGCTCGTCTCGTGCAGCGCGCCGGTCCGTATCCAGACCACCGCGGGCGACGACGTGAAATGGGTGGCGCTGCTCGAGCTCGACGAGGACGGCCACGTCGCGCGCGCCGGCCCGCTCGCGCGATGGGACGACGGCCCGCTGCCGGTGTTCGCGTCGGACGATCGCGCGCTGACCGTGCTCGGCTATGGCGACGCCGCGATCCAGTCGGTCATCGCGCAGCCCACCCTGGTCGCCGACGCGCCGCTCACCGGCGCGGCGACCTGTGATCCGAGGCTCCCGGCGCCGATCTGGAGCGCGCGCTGGGAGCCCAACGCCGGTGGCCTGGTCGCCGCGCCGATCGCCTCACCGCCGCCGCTCACCGCGCCGTGGATCGACACCACCTGCCGCCCGACCGACGACATCTGGGTCGACGTCGACTGCAAGGACGTGCGCTGCGCCGTGGTCACGAATCGCGCGGGCTGCGGCGTGTCGCTCGATCTCACCGAGTGCGGCTTCGATCGCCCGCGCGCCACGCTCACGCCCGGCGGCGGGATGTGCCTCGACTTCAGCGCCACGCCTCTCACGTGTGCCCCGCTCGCTCCTCCGACCGGCGCGGCAGCCGCATCGACCTGCGACACCGGCGACAGCCAGTGCAACCTCACCTGGTACACGGAGCGCATGGCGATCGACATGGCCGAGCGCCGCATCCGTCTCGATCTCGATCAGCGCCCGTTTCGCGCGGCCAACGCCGACGCCGGGCCGGCGATCTCGCCGAGCATCTTCGCGAAGGGCTACGCGTGGGATCTCGCGCCGATCGGCCGCGGTGCGCTGATCACCGGACCGGGGCGCGATCCGGTCGATGGGTGCAACTCGCAGGCGAAGGGCACGCTCTACGTGCTCGACGGCGATCGCGGCACGGTGGTCGACACCGCCACCGCGCCGCCGTGCCTTTTGCGCATCGTGGCTTCGGAGGAGGACGACGTGATCGGCCTCTACGCCGAGGGCGGCGACTGGCGCCTCGGGCACTTCGACGCTGCGGGCCACCTGCACGGCTCGGTGCCGGCCGATCCACGCCCGATGGGTGACGCGACCAGCCGCCGCCCCGACGTCGCGGAGTGGAGAGTGGTGAGCCTGGTGCGCGGCAGGAACGGCTGGATCGCGATCTGGGATAGGTTCAGCACCAGCCTTGTTTTCACGTACGATCGCGCGCTCCGCCCGGTCGCGCGCCTCGAGATCTCCGATCGCTACGTCACCGGTGCGGTCGACATCGACGACACCACGCTGGCGCTCCTCACCAACGAGAGCGGCGAGGTCATCTACGCCAACCCGGTCGATGGCTCGACCACCCGCCGCACCACCCTGCTCGCGCGCAATGGCGCGGTGATGCTCGCCGCGACGGGCCTGTACACCGCCACGCGCGACGGCGACGCGCTGATCGTCACGTCGGGCATCCCGTCGATGCTCTACACGATCGGCCGCACCATGCGCGCCGAGTCGCGGGCCCAGATCTACGACGCAAACACCACGCCGCACGACGTGCTCCCGCTGCCGTGGGACCCATCGAAGATGCTGGTGGTGGGCGTGACGTTCCCGCGGGGAGCGACGCTGTCGCTGTATTTGCCGGAGGAGCGACGCTTCTTGCCGGCGACGCGCGATCTCTCGCCGAGCCCGGCGAGCCGCGTGATCGCGGACCCGCACGGGCGGATCTGGATCTTGCTGTCGTGGATCGGTGAGGCCGTGATCCTCGAGAAACCGTAGCTCAAGGGCAGGTGCTCGCGCACGGCTCGCCGGGGGTCGCGAGGCACACGCAGCCGAGGCTCGGAGCCGTGGCGATCGCGACCGCGGTGATGGCGCCCGCGGCGACCAGTCCGGCCGCGCCGATCCAGATCCACGGGGATGCCAGGATCGACTCCTCCTTCCGCAGCTCGACGTTCGCGGAGGTGGTCTTGCCGCGCTCGAGCAAGACCTCGAGGGCCTGCGTCTCGTAGCCCTCCAGCGTGATCGCGGCCCGCACCGCGCCGGGCTCGAGGAGCGCATCGAGATCGCCGGCGTGCGTCCTGGGGATCGGGCCCTCGATCGTGATCGCGGCGCCGCCCGGGCTGACGTGCAAGACGAGCCGCGCCGACTCGACGAACCCGGCGCGCTCGAAGAGCCCCGAGACGAGGTCGCGGATCACGTCCGTCAGAGGCTCCTTCGGGAGCGTGCCGAGGTGTTGACCCAGCGTTCGCCGCAGCTCCGCGTCGATCAGCTCGACGCCGAGGAAGTCGCGGGACGCGTTCACGACGATGACGAGCCCGTAGCGCGCCCCGATCGCCGAGAGTCGGTCGGAGACACAGCGATCGTCGTCCGCGCAGTCCTCGATCTTCGCGCCGAGCTCCGCGCGCGCGAACGACTCCTCGTCGCGCATGGGCGCCAGGTCGGCGCGATATGCGCTCGCCGAGAGCACTCCGGACTGGATCGAGGTGAGCGCGCCTTCGGGGCCCGAGAGCACGTGCGCCACGATCGCGAGCGGCTCGGGCGAGGCGAGCAGAGCGAGCGCGAGCGCCGAGAGCGCGATCGACATCGTGACGTTTATCGCCTCGTTCCGAGGCGCACGCAACGCGCTCGGATCAACGCTCGAGCGCCGTCAGCTCGCGCTCGAGCGTGCGCACGATCTCGGCGAGCTGGGCGTCGTCGCGCTTGCTCGAGAGCGCCCGGAACGCGCGCTGGCGGATCCGCAACACCTCATCGACCTTCGCGGCGTCCGTGAGGCTCGATTGCAAGCGTCCCGCGCGGCGCTCGATCGCGTCGAGCGCGATCCGCGGGTCGGCCGGCGCGGGCGCGGCCTGCGGCGAGGCGGCCGGTGGCGGAGGAGAAGGGGTCTCTGGCGCGATCGTCGCCGCGGGCGGACGCGTCGGGCGCGGCGCCGCCGTGACGGCCGGTTGGGGTGATCGCGAGGGCGGCGCAGCGACGGCGCCGACCACCGCCGGGGCGTCGATGGCGATCGTCGGCGCCGGCGTCGAGATGAGCTCCGTCGCGGGCCCCGAGACGGCGAAGTACGTCGCACCGCTGACGACGACCGCCGTCGCCGCCACCACGGCGCCCATGAGGCCCCACGAGGGACGCGGTCTCGGGCCCACCGGCCGGCTCAGCTGGACGCGTCGCGTGTGGATCTCGGTGGGTACGAAGTCGACGAAGGTCGTCACGAGCGGCTCCTCGGCGAGGTCCACCGGCACCACCGGATCCGCGACTTCGAGCGGCGGTCCTGACCACTGCGACGCGAGCTGCTCCCCGAAGCTGAGCAGATCCCACACCCGCTCGACGTCGGCGCGAAATCGATCACGGACGAACGCGCCGATCTCCTCGGGCTCACCGGTCGCGAGAGGCCCGGAGGCGTCGCGGAGGGCTTCGGAATAAGCCCGGGCCGTGGGCCATCGATGGTCTCGATTCTTGGCCAGCGCCTTGGCGAGCACCTCGCTCAGCTCCGCGGGGAGCGAGGCGTTGATCGTGTGCGCGAGAGGCGGATCCTGATGCACCACGCTCGCGAACATGCTCGCGAGCTTGCCGGGTCGCACCACCGGCGCGCCCGTCAGGAGCTCGAACAGCACCACCGAGGCGCTGTACAGATCGGTTCGCCGATCGATCGTGGTGCCCATCACCTGCTCGGGAGAGGCGAAGCGAGGCGTCCCGAGGAAGGCGCCCGTCCGCGTGCGCAGGTCGTCCACGCCGCCGCGCACGAGGCCGAAGTCGATCAACTTCGCGCGGCCGTCGAACTCCACCATCACGTTCCGGAACGTCAGGTCGCGGTGGACGATGTCGAGCGCTTGGCCGCGGGCGTCGCGAAGCTCGTGCGCGTGATCGAGCCCGTCGAGGACGTCGAGCAGCAGCCGGATCGCCATCGATGGCGCCAGCGACGCGCCCTGCACGCGGAGCGTGCGGTGGACGTGCGCGAGATCCACGCCCGGCACGAGCTCCATCGCCATGCAGAACGTCTCGTCCTCGACGCCGGCGCCGTGCACTCGGGCGATCCGAGGGTGATCGAGCATCCCGTGGAGCCGCGCCTCTCGATAGAAGCGCTTCGCCGCGATGTCGTCGCTCGCGACCTTCTCCCGCAGCACCTTGAGGACGCAGAGCCCCGGGGCGCCGTCCCGCAGCGCGGCGTGGACCGCGCCGATCCCGCCCTCGGCCAGCTTGCGCACCAGCAGGTAGCGGCCGAGGCGCGTCAGCGACCCGAGGCTTGCCGCGTCCCGCACGCCGACAGCCTAGCATCGGTCGCTCGCTCGCTAGACATCCGCTACGCTCCGGTGGTGGTGGGCGCCGCGAAGCCGAAGTCGGTCGCGCTGGCGCTCCTCGCGATGGCGTGCGCGCCGGAGGTCCTGCGCGTGGACCTGCCCCCGCAGACCGCGCCGTTGCGGGTCATCGCGCTCGGCGACGGGACGGTGGGCCCGCCGCGCGCGTGGGTCGTCGAGGCCGCCGCGCCGGCCAGCCTGCCGCTCTTCGACCTCGATCCAGGCCTCGATTTTGTCATCCTCGACTACGACACCGCGCCGCCGCTGCCGCCCGGGGAGTATCAAGTCGCTGCGGCGGGTGAGCCGGCAGAGCGCCTGATCGGTGGGCAGACCACCGTCGGTCGCGTGACGAGCGACGGTACGATCGCCTGGTCCTCGCCCGAAGCGATACCCGCCCGCCTGAGCCCGCTCGATCTGCGTGTCTCTTGCCCCGCGGACACTGGCGACCCCGAGGCGATCGTGCGGCTGCCGCGGAACTGCCCGCTCGACACCTCGAAGCGCGGCTCGGTCTGCTACGGCGTCCCGGTCTTCTCGCCGTCGTTCTCGTCCGCGGCCACCGCGAGCGTGGCCGCGGACTTCATCGACGAGGCGCTCGAAACGGTGACCGAGAGCGACGGCTCGCGCTGGATATACGGTATGAGCAGCCGCCTCGACGGCCCCTCGAGCACGCGTACGTTACCCGCGCGCTGGCGGCTGAGCTCGCCCCTCGAGGCCGTGCCCGGCTCCTACGAGCCGCTGCCGCTGTTCGATGGGATCGACGCGCTCCGCGGCTGGGCGCAAGCGCTGCGGGTGCGCGCCGACGGGCTCGAGATCTTCTTCGTGACGACCTTCCCGTCCGCAGAACGATCGCGCATCGCGCAGGCCTGGAGGTCGAGCCTGGATGAAGCGTGGAGCCCGTCGCGCGTGCGCATTCTGCCTCATTTCGAAGGATCTCTGGCGGAGGGCGTGCCCTTGCTCCTCCCCGACTACCGGACGCTCCTGCTGCGTAGCCGCTTCGGTGCGGCATCTCAGCTCGAGTTCGAGTCGATGATCACCCTGCGGCGCGACTCGACGGCGCTGGGCGACGGGAGCTTCGGCCAGCCCGAGCAGATCGTCCTCGACGCGACGGAGGAGGTCGTCGGGTTTATCTCTGCGTCCATCGGATGCGACGGGAGGCACCTGCTCTACACCAGCCTATCCAAGGATCCCGCCGACCCGGCCAAGCGCATCGGGCAGGCTCGCATCGTGCCGATTCGGGGGCTCGATCCGCTGGAGCTCGGCGCGCCCGAGATCGTGCCGCTCGACTCCGGGCCGCTCGACGGCAACACGACGCTCGCCGAGGCGCCCGACTGCTCCGCGCTCTACATCTCGGGGAAAGTCATGCGCGTCGCGCCGCGGGTCGAGTGCCTTTGAGACTTTGACAGCACGGGATTGCGACCGCTATTCAGGGCGCACATGCGCGCGTTGGTGATCGTGTTGGCGGCGCTGACGTCGCACGCTGCGCTCGCTCAGGGCGCCCTCGCGGTCGCTCCGAAGCTCACCGCCCCGCCCCAAGCCGTGCTGCCGCCGGGCACCGTGTATCCGGCGCCCGAGGTGGCGGTGGTGCTCTCGCTCGACGTGACGCGCACCGGGACCGTCGCGAGCGTGAGCGTGCTGGAGGGCGTGGGTGAGCCCTTCGACAGCGCCGCGACCGCGGCTGGAGCTGCGCTGATCTTCGAGCCCGCGCGCCTGGACAGCGGTGAGACCGTGCCCGTGCGCATCACTTTCAGGCTGCGAATGCAGGCTCCGATCGTCGAGCCAATCCCGGAGCCCGCGCCCGTCGTCCCGACCGTCGCGCTCACCGGGAGGCTGCTCGAGCGTGGCACGCGCCGCCCGCTCGCCGCTGCGACCGTCGTCGCGACGCGCGGCGATGCGGTGCTCGCGGAGTCGCTGACCGACGAGCAGGGCCGCTTCACGCTCGATGTACCGACGTCGACGTTCACGCTGTCGGCCCAGCCGTTCGCGCACGAGTCGCTCGACGTGGAGATCAGCGCGGTCGAAGATCGGACCTACTATCTCGCGCCCGTCTCCAGTGCGTACGCCGTGAATGTCCGCGGTCAGCGTGGCCGGCGGAGCGTCGCCGAGCGCTCCGTGTCGCGCGACATCATCCGCCAGGTCGCCGGTACTCAGGGTGATACGCTGAAGGTCGTCCAGAACCTCCCCGGCGTTGCGCGGCCTGCGTTCGGCGGAGGACCGCTCGTCCTGCGTGGCGCGACCCCCGGCGACAGCCGAACTTTCCTCGAAGGCCAGGAGATCCCGCAGATCTTCCACTTTGGCGGTCTGCGCAGCACGTTTGCTTCGACGTTCCTCGATGCCGTGGAGCTCATCCCTGGGAACTTCGGCCCCGAGTACGGGCGCGCGATCGGCGGCGTGGTGGACGTGCGGGTGCGAGATCCGTCGGACGATCTCTTCCGCGGCGAGGTCGACGTGAACTTCTTCGACGCGGGCTTCGCGCTGGAAGGACCGATCAGCGACACGATCTCGCTCGGCGGCGGATTTCGGCGCTCGTACATCGACGCGATCCTTCCGGCGGTCATCCCCGACGACGCCTCGGTGACCTTCGACGCTGCGCCGCGATACTACGACTACCAGCTGCTCGCGGCGTGGAAGGCGAGCCCCGATCACACGGTGCGCGGGTTCTTCTACGGCGCGCTCGATCGCATCGAGCTCCTCTTCGCCGATCCGGGCGACGATCCCAAGGTCCGAGGCGCCCTCACCGCGCGCACGATGTTCCACGCGATCCAGCTCGAATCGAAGGCGCGCATCACCTCCGCGATCAGCCAGGAGACCTCGATCAAGACCGGTCTCACGGGCCTGAAGTTCCAGCTCGGATCGGACTTCTTCTTCGATCTCGACGTGCAGACGGTGTCGCTGCGCAGCGCCTGGTCGTTCAAGGCGAGCGATCAGGTCACGCTGCGGCTGGGCACGGACTCTCGCGTGCAGTCGGTGCAGATCGCGCTGTCGGCGCCGTCTCCGCCCAAGGAGGGTGAGAACACGGTGCCGACCTCGACGCTCGACGTGCTCGGCACCACGCGCGAGACGACCCTGTTCGAGCCGGCGCTCTACGCCGAGCTGAGCTGGAAGCCGGTCGATGCGCTGGAGATCCTCCCCAGCGTGCGCCTCGACTACTACGACGCCATCGCTCAGGCGACGTTCGATCCGCGCATCTCCGCAGAGCTGACGGTCGACGAGCAGTGGAGCTTTCGCGCTGGGTTCGGCCTGTTCCAGCAGCAGCCGTCCTATGACGAGTCCGATATCGTCACCGGCACTCCGGGCTTGCTGCCACTGCGCAGCTTGCAGGCGAGCGTGGGCGTCGAGCATCGACCGACCGAGGGCGTGAGCATCGAGCTCACCGGATTCTACAAGGCGCTCGATCATCTCGTGGCGCGCCAGCGCGGGTTCGGTGCGACGGCGTTCGGGAACGAGGGCACCGGGCGCATCTTTGGCCTCGAGCTGCTGGTGAAGGCGACCATCCCCGATCTCTTCACCGGCTGGCTCGCGTACACGTTCCAGCGCTCGTTCCGCACCGATCACCCGGACGAGGACGAGCGCCTCTTCGACTTCGATCAGCCGCACATCCTGACCGCGCTCGGCACGTTCGAGATCGGCGCGGGCTGGTCGGCGGGCGCGCGCTTCCGCCTGGTGTCCGGAAATCCGAGCGCGCCGGTGACGACCTCGATCTTCGATACCTTCGCCGACGTCTACGTGCCGGTCTTCGGCGCCAAGACCGAGCGCCTCGGCACGTTCCACCAGCTCGACATCCGGGTCGACAAGGTATGGACCTTCGACGAGTGGAAGCTGGGCCTGTATCTCGACGTCCAGAATGCGTACAACCACGCGAACCAGGAAGGCTGGCAGTACCAGTACGACTATCGGAAGCGTGAGCCGGTGACGGGGCTGCCGATCGTCCCGGTGCTCGGCGTGCGAGGTGAGTGGTGAAACGGATCCTCGCGATCGTCTCTTTCGCGGCTTGCGCGAGCGACTTTCCCGCCGCGTCGCTCCTCGCGGCGGACGAGCCGCGCGTGCTGGCGATCGACGTCCGCCCGCTCGACGCGCAGCCCGGCGAGACGGTCTCGCTCGCGCCGTTCGTCTATGTTCCGCCGGGCGGAGCGGCGCCGACGCTGGAGTGGCGGTTCTGTCCGCTCACCGGGGGCCCGCAGTCGGGCTACACGTGCCTCAGCCCGGCGTGCGAGACGCGCGTCGCGAGTGACGCGGAGGGCCGCGCGATCGTCGATCCGACCGCGCTCGCGCTCGCATGTTTGCAGAGCCTCGGTGCGACCGGCGCTCCGGGGGCGGGCACATCGACCGGCACCGCGAGCCTTCCGGAGAAGGTGGAGATGATCCTCACGCTCCGCGCGACGACCGCGCTCGGCGTGCGGGAGTCGATCGCGCGCCTGCCGTACTATCCGCGGGGCGCGCCGTTACCGAGGAATCGAGCTCCAGTGATCACTCGAGTGACGATCGGCGGGACGTTCTCCTCGACCACGACGCCCGCCGCCGCAGTGACGCGCGGGACCACCGTCGATGTCGCGGTGACGATCGACGAAGCCAGCCTCGATGGCTATGTCGACGTCGCGGGCCTGATGCGGACCGAGGAGCCGGTGGTGAGCTTTTATACTTCGGCCGGAGAGTGGCGGAGCGATCGCGCGAGCGGGCTCGTGGCGACCAACACGCTCGATCTGGCGGAGGTCGAGGCGGCCGAGATCGAGATCTTCGTGGTGGTGCGGGATGGGCGTGGAGGACAGGCGCCGCGGGGTCGGTTTCTGGTGCCCCTCAGGTAAGGTGCGGTCGACGCATCTGCTGCTCGATCCCATCGATCACGTCGCTGATCGCGCCCGGATCTCGCCGGGTCACCGCCCATAGCGCCAGCGCAGCGCGCGGCGCTGGGCCGATCTGTTTCAGATCGCCGGCGATCGCGGTCGGCATGACCACCTCGAGGGTGGTGTTCGCGCAGAGCGCGGCGGCGAGCTCGATGGTGGTCGTCGCCTTGGCGCGCGCGAGGCGCTCGCCGTCGTCGATCCCCAGCACGCCCCCCACACCACTCCCGTTCGGCGCGCCGCGGGGGCCCACGAAAGTCGCCAGCTCCAGGGCCGGCAGCGCCCGTGCTTGCACTGCGCGCGGGACGCTGTGGTCGAGCGTGATCCAGAGATCGATCTCGCCGCGAAGGAGCGCCTTGGCGGGCGAAGCAGCCTGATCGCCGAGGATCACGGGGCTCATCGCTGGGTGCGCCGCGAGGGTCGCGGTCAGGCTCGGGATGATGAAGGAGCCCGCGAACCAGACAGGCGCCGCGACCGTCATCGTGCCCACCCATGCGCCCGCCGACATTCCGGCCAGCCCGTCGTCGACCCGCCGCATCGCGTGGCGCACCGCCTCGAGCAGCGCCGACCCCGCCGGAAGAAGGCGCAAGCTGCGGCCCTCTCGAAGGAACAGAGGCTGTCCGACGCCGTCCTCGAGCAGGCGGATCGTGCGCGAGAGCGCCGAAGGGGTCAGGCGGAGCGCTCGCGAGGCCTGGGCGAGGCTCTCCGATTCAGCCACCGCGCGAAACGCCGGGAGCCACGCCCAGAACGTCGCCAGCCGGACCGTCTTCTGCATCACCCCGCTATACGCCCGGAGTACCCCGACGCTAAGGCTCGACGATGATTTCTGCATAGTCAGTGAAGATATATCGACGTTTGTCTCTGTAACGTCTGTGGGAGGGGGTCGTATGCGCCGCATGAAACACCAACCCTCTGTCCTTCTCTTCGCTCTCGCTCTTGGCTGCGGCTCCTCGGCCGAGGATCAGCAACCTCCCGCAGGCGCTGCCGCCGTCGAGGCGTGGCTCACGGAAGGCGCTTACAAGAGCTGGGCCTGCGAGCCGGCCGTGCACGAGGCGCGCTCGCCATCCCCGCACGGCAAGAACCGGATCTGCTCGAACGATCTGCTGAGCGCCCACACGACCGGCCCTTATCCGGTCGACTCGGCCGCGGTGAAGGAGCTCTACGACGCCGCCGGTACCAACATCGTCGGCATCGCGGTCTACCGAAAGACCACCACCGCCACGACCGGCGACGCGTGGTACCTCTATGAGCGCGTCCCCCTGGACTCGCCCGCGCCGCACGACGCGGCCGGTGTCGTCGCGGACGGCCAGGGCACCTCGGGGCCCGCGAAGGCGATCTGCGTGAGCTGCCACAACGGCGCGGGGATCGACGCCGCGCACTCCGGCCACGACTTCGTCTACACGCAGGTCAAGTGACCTCGCCTTCGCATCCTCTGTAACTGATCGAAGTCCCCCGGTCGCGCCCGTCATTCCCTCGCCGCCTCCGCCGGCCCCGACGCGCACCGAGACCAGCACCCCTGCGCCTCCTCTCCCGGTCGTAGCGGTCCCGCGACCGATCGCTGCGCCGATCGAGCCGCGCCCGAACCGACGCCCTGGCCGCCCTTGGCCTCGTCTTCCTCTTCGCGACCGCGCATGCCGCGGCGGCCTCGCCCCGGACGCCACGGGCCGGCGAGGCGAGCATCAACATTGGCTTCGACCTCGACGAGTCGAGCAGCGAGTTCGGCGCGGACGGCGGTGCGGAGCGATCCTTCCCGCTCGGAGGAGAGCTGCTCGGCGCGGGCGCGACGCTCGGCCTGCGCTTGGGCGTCACCGATCGCTTCGAGCTGTCGGTGTCGCTCCGGCTCGAGTTCGACGCGGTCTCGGTCGTCGCCGGCTTGATCCAGCGCTTCGGAGACGACGTCGAGCTCAACCTGTCGGTCTCGCGTGCGGTCTGGGGCGCGAACCTCTCGGCGGTGAACGTCGTGTCGATCGGAATGTCGTTCCGCGCTCAGATCTTCGAGGTCGCGCGGGCCGAGTAGTCGGTAGCAAGCGACCGTGAGGCTGGCGTTCGGTTAATTCTGAAGAAGCGTTAATTGACGCAAACCCGAAAGACTTACAGCACCTTGGCGCGCCGCGTAGACGCGCAGAATACACCCTCGTGGGTGCGCAAGCTCACGGAGCGAGCTACGGTAGGGGACCCTATGAAGTGCCCGACGTGCAACGGAGAGATCGCGCCCGGGCTTCCGTCCTGCCCGACCTGTGCCTTGCGGCGGTCACCGAGCGGCGTACGCGAGTCGAGCGGCAGCCGCGCCCCCATGCCGCGGAGCACGTCGGCGACGACCAACGATCTGGCGAAGGCCGCGGACCTGTACCTGCTCGCGCTCACCGAGAAGGACAAGGGCAACCTGGTCGCGGCGCGCATGAACATCAAGCTCGCGGTGACGTTCGATCCAGGCAACGCGAAGTATCGCGAGCTGTACACGCGGCTCGATGGGGCCGCGAGCTCGGGGTCGTCGGCGCCGGGGGGGGCCTCGTTGCCGCCTTCGGATCCCACGACGAACTTCCATCCGACCGCCAAAAAAGCTTACGCGGAAGCGCGCGCAGCGGAGGACAGCGGCGACTACGATCGCGCGATCAAGTGCTACGAGATCGCGCTGCGCGCCGGTGATCACGCCATCATCCTCAGCAAGCTCGGGATGCTCCTCGCGAGCCACAAGGGCGAGTACACGCGCGCGAAAGACCTGGTCACCCGCGCGGTCATCCTCCAGCCCGACAACGCCGAGCTCAAGGCCAACAAGACCAAGCTGATCGCCGAGGCGAAGGGGGCGAAGAGCGAGAAGCGCAGCATCCCGCCGGCGGCGACGAGCGGCTTCTGGAAGATGTTCAAGCGCGATTGAGCGGTGACGCGTCGAAGTCGGCGAGCAGCGCGGCGACGCCGTCGTAGATCGCGATCGCGTCCGAGAGCGACGCGTCGTCCCAGCCTCCCGAGCGAAACGCGATGGTCTGCACGCCGGCCTTCTTCGCCGCCTCCACGTCGTACGGCGTGTCGCCAATCATCAGCATCTCGTGCGGTTTTCGGCCGGCCTTTTCCAGCGCGGCGACGATGATGTCGGGATCGGGCTTGCTGCGCTCGGCGTCGTCCGCGGAGGTCTTCTTCGGGAGCAGCCGCTCCGCGCCCGCCAGGTAGAGGAGCGGCGTCAGCTCCGCATCCTTGGCCGAGCTGGCGACGACCATCTCGAGCTTCGCTTTTTCGAGCCGATCGAGGAGCTCTGGCACCTTCGGGAACGGCTTCAACTTGGGGAGGTAGCGCTCGGCGAAGATCTGCGAACGACGCGCGCCCAGCCGCTCTCCGCGCTCGCTGTCCGGATCGAGCCCCGTGATCTCCGGGATGACCTTGTCGCCGCCTTTGCCGATCTTTTGCCGCACTTCTTGCCAGTCGACCGCGAAGCCGAACTCGCCGAGCGCGTCCGCCCAGGCCGAGGCATGCGCGTCGTTGCTGTCGACCAGCGTCCCGTCCACGTCGAAGATGACGCCTGTGATCTTCCTGTCCATCGTCAGGATCATGGACGGCGGCCAATCGAGCGTGCAACAAGGCGCGCATGAAACGGATTGCATCTGCTGTCGTCCTGTCGTTCGCACTGTCCGGATTTGCCGCCTGCGATAACAAGGAGAAGGCCCAGGCCCAGGCCGCTCAGGCCAAGCGCGAGGCCGACGAGAAGGCCGCCGCCACGATCAAGGAGGCCGAGGCCAAGCTCGCCACGGAGAAGGCCGAGATCGAGGCGAAGGCGGCCAAGGCTCGCGCCGAGGCTCGCGCCGAGATCCAGAAGCAGGTCGATCAGGCCGAGAAGGATCTGGCCGCGCTCAAGGAAAAGGCCGGGAAGGCCAAGGGCGCCGCGAAGAAGAAGGCCGAGCTCGCGCTGGTCGACCTCGACAAGAACCACGAGTCGTTCAAGGCCAACATGGCGCGCCTCGACACCGTCGCTGGTGACGCGTGGGACAAGACGAAGGCCGAGATCGACATGGACCTCTCCAAGCTGCGCGCGTCGATCAGCGACTTCGACGCCGCCGTCT
>Ga0105047_10003400_pt1 | contig 28028 bp, 23 predicted proteins | sample MAT04_FD_78384 | JGI IMG/M metagenome (GOLD analysis project Ga0105047, IMG submission 78384) | Freshwater microbial communities from Lake Fryxell liftoff mats and glacier meltwater in Antarctica - MAT-04 (megahit assembly) | ecosystem: Environmental > Aquatic > Freshwater > Ice > Liftoff... | reverse complement strand
CCGACGGAGAACGGCGGGAAGTTGTAGTGCAGGATGAAGCGTTTGGTCGTCTCGCCGCCGGTGTAGCCGTCGAGGTCCTGGGCTTCGTCGGCGGGCGCGAGGGTCGCGAGGGCGACGGCCTGCGTTTCGCCGCGCTGGAAGAGCGCGGAGCCGTGGGAGCGCGGGAGCAAACCGACTTCGGCGGTGAGCTGGCGGATGTCATCGACGCCGCGTCCGTCGCAGCGAACTTTCTTGTCGAGGATGCTGACGCGGAAGGCTTTCTTCTGGAGATAGTCGAAGGCCTGGCTGATCTCGAACTTCGTGGCCTCGGGAAATTTCGCGGTGATGGCCGCGGCGACTTCCTGCTTGAGGGCATCGACCGCCTTCATGCGAGCGACCTTGCTCGGGGTGTAGATGGCCGCTTCGATGCGGTCACCGGCGACGGCGTAGGCGACTTCGAGGAGCTCGTCCTTGACGGTGAAGAGCGGGACCTGGCGCTTGGCTTTGCCCGCGACCTTGGCGAGTTCGAGTTGCGCGGTGATGAGCTTGCTCGCTTCGTCATGGGCGAAGGCGAGGGCCTTGACGAACTCCTCTTCGGGGAGCTGGTCGGCGGCGCCTTCGATCATGATCACGTCGTTTTGCGTGCCGACATAGACGAGGTCGAGGTCGCTGCCCGCCATCTGGGCGTGGGTTGGGTTGGCGACGAACTGACCGTCCACGCGACCGACGCGCACGGCGGCCACCGGGCCGGCGAACGGGATGTCGCTGACCATCAGCGCCGCGCTGGCGCCGTTGATGGAAAGCATGTCGGGATCGTTTTCACCGTCGGCGCTGAGGAGCACGGCGATGATCTGGGTGTCGTAGAGGTAACCTTTTGGGAAGAGCGGACGCAACGGGCGATCCGTCATCCGGCAGGTCAGGATTTCCTTCTCGGAAGGACGCCCTTCGCGCTTGAAATAACCGCCGGGGAATTTGCCGACCGCGGCTGCTTTCTCACGATAATCGACGGAAAGCGGGAACCAATCCTGGCCTTCCTTGATCGTGGTCGCGGAAACCGCGGAGACGAAGACGATCGTCTCGCCGCAGCGGACGGTGACGGCGCCGTCGGCGAGGTTGGCGAGCTTGCCGGTTTCGATGGTGATATTGGTGGCGCCGATGGACGCCGTGACTTGATGGATACTCATGTGTGGTGTGTTTGCTGGCACCGACACCGTGCTTCCGAAAATCACCCGAACTTCCCGCCTGAGAGTCGCAATCTTAATCCTAATCTTAATCGTCAACTGCCGGCCGGGTCCGGGAGAAAATGACGATTAAGATTAAGATTACGATTACAAGAAGGAGCAGTGGTCACTGCTCCTGGCGAGGGGCTCGGCTGTTTTCGAAGGGCCGGTGGGTGCCTGTTTGTTTGGGGTTATCCCGCCCGGCGGAATTGCCGGGCGAAAAGGATGAAAGGGGTGGAAAGCATTCGCCCGCGAATTGGGATCGCGGGCGAACGTTTCCGAAAATTGCCGGGTGCTAGCGGCGCAGGCCGAGCTTCTCGACAGCGACCTTGTAGCGGTCGTTGGCGGTGCGCTTCAGGTAGTCGAGCAGCTTACGGCGGCGGGCGACCATCAGGAGAAGGCCGCGGCGGGAAGAGTGGTCTTTGGCGTGCAGCTTGAAATGCTCGGTGAGCTGGTTGATGCGCTGAGTCAGCAGCGCAACCTGCACGTCGGCGCTGCCCGTGTCCTTGGCATGGAGCTGCAGCGCGGTGATGTCCTTGGTGTCAGTCATATCGATTCTTTGTGGGCCGCGAAGTATGGGGAGGATCGGAGGGATGGCAAGCGGAAGTTTCCGACTTTTTCCCAGCGCGATGGTGGCGTGGAGAAAGATGCCCGGCAGCTTGGCACCGCGCGTGCTTTTTGCAATGGCATGCTCACTTTCGCCTACCAAGCCCGCGACTCCTCCGGAAAGACCGTCTCCGGCGTTCAAGAGGCGCTGAACGAAGACAACGCCGTCAACACGCTGATGTCGCGCGGCTTGATGGTTCTCTCCCTCCAACAAAAAGCGGCCGGCAAAGCGATGACCCCGCGCGGGAAGATCACTGAAACCGATCTCGTGCTCTTCACCCGGCAGCTCGCCACGATGGTCGATGCCGGCCTCCCGCTCGTCAGTGGCCTGACTGCGCTCTACGAACAAGCCGATCCGAAAAAGCAGGCCGGCCTGCGCCGCGTCGTTGGCGAAGTTTCCGCGCTGGTCCAGCAGGGCGATTCCTTTCACGAAGCGATTTGCAAGCATCCCGCGGTCTTCAACCGCCTCTACGTCGCGATGGTCAAGGCCGGTGAGTCCGGCGGTCTGCTCTCGGAGATTCTCGATCGCCTGGCCTGCTTCCTCGAAGCCGCCTCGCGGTTGAAGAAAAAGATCAAATCGGCCATGACCTACCCGGTCATCGTCATCTGTATCGCCTTTGCGATCACCACCTTTCTGATCGTGAAAGTCGTCCCGGTCTTCGGCGAAATCTTCAAGGATTTCGGCGCCAATCTGCCCGCTCCCACGCAGTTCCTGCTCGATCTGAGCGACTTCGTCCGCGGTAGTTGGTATTGGCTGGTCGGGATTTTCGTCGCCATCTTTTTCGGCATCAAGACCTTCCTGAAAACGGAGCGCGGGCGGCAGCTTTGGGATCAATACAAGCTGAAGCTCCCGGTCTTCGGCCCGCTCGTGCACAAAATTTGCATGACCCGCTTCGCGCGCACTTTTGCCCAGCTCATCCGCTCCGGCGTGCCGATCCTCGAAGTGATGTCCATCGTCGGCGACACCTCGGGCAACTACGTCGTCGAGCAGGCGATCAAGAATGTCGGCTCCGACATCGAGAAGGGCGATCACCTCGCGGCGGCCCTGGGCCGGGAAAAAATCTTCCCACCGATGCTCGTCCGCATGGTCAGCGCCGGTGAGCAAACCGGCAAGATCGACGCCATGCTCGAGAAGATGGCCGATTTCTGGGACGAAGAAATCGAGGCCCTTCTCGACGCCCTGACCTCCCTCATCGAACCGCTCCTGATCTGCGTCCTCGGCGTCATCGTTGGCGGCATCGTCATCGCGATGTTCCTGCCGATCTTCAAGCTCAGCGACGTCGTCTCGAACTCGAAGGCGTAAGCCGCCGAGTCAGGGTGCCGGCTTCGCGTAAGTCAGCGGCAGCACCAGCAACAACACGCCATAGGCGACCCCGGCGAGAGCCGCGGCTCGCCAGCGTTTTTGGCCGCCGGTGATCCACCCGATCTGGTCGCGCAGCGTGTAGGGCATGCCGACCCAGAACATCGCAAAGACGATCCAGACATAGACCAGCGAAACGAGGAAGAGCCGCGACTGCTCCGGGCGCAAAAACGCCGCCTCCAGCAAGGGCTCTGCCGCGAGCAAGGTGACCATGCCCAAAGCGCGCACGGCGAGGAATTCGTCCACATACTTCAGCGTCAGCAGCCAGGCGACCGGCGTGGCGATGAGCACCGTCTGCCGCCAGGTGGAAAATTCGCCGAGGTCCATGATCCACACGAGGGCGAAAAACCACGCCGCAGCCACCGTGACCAGCATCTGGCCCCACTTCCTGGAGCGGGGAAACACGCGCAGCCAATCCTGCACCATCCGCGGCTTCAGCAAGGCGAACGCGTGCGCAGCGATGAGAAAAAGGCCGACGAGGACGAGAGCCGTCTCCAGCTTGAGGGGATAGATCATGAGCGAACGCGGAAGAGAATCGGCATTCCCCCGCCCGCTCAAGCGAAATCATGGCCCGCGTCCGGTCGCGGTCGGCGGCTGCTTGGAAAAGGCGTCCATCTATGACGAACGCACTCTGCAATTCCCTCGAACGCCGCGGCGACACGCTCGCCGTCCTGACAAATCCGGCCAAACGCCGCAAAAATATCGAAGCCGATCTCATCTCCTTAGTCATCCTGATCGCCTTCGGCATTTACGCGTGGACCGAGCACAGCCTCATCCTCATCGTGATCAACAGCATCCTTTGCCTGCTCACTTTGCCGCTCACGCTTTTCGCGCTCTGGATCGAGGTTCGCGCCGGCACACGTCCGGCGTCGGCCATTGAAATTGACCCTTCCGAACTGCGCTTCCATCTCGCCAGCGCCGAGCCGATCGTCGTCCGGGCCGGGGAAGTCGCGGAGTTGATATTGATGCCGAGCTTTTTTGGGCAAACCCTCATCGTCCTGCCCTCGGACGACTCCGCCTTCCGCTCGCGCCTGGCCTTCGGCAGCCGCATTTACCTGGCGATGAGCAAGCTCTACTGCGGCCACGCCATCGGCCTCACTCCGAACCTCGCACCCGCCGATTACCGGGATTTTTCGCAAGCGCTCGATCACACCTTCCCGAACTGCGTCACCATCCGGCAAAAGGCCCATCAGCCCCCGCTTCTCGCCAAGCTCCTCGGCAACACCAAACCGCACGAAGCCCTCCCGGCCGTTCACGTCCCGCCGCCGCTGAGCAAGGCGTAGCCTTACAGCACCGCCGGATCGCCGTAGAGCGAGAAGCCGCTCGACCGCGTGATCGCCACGTCGAAAATCTCGCCGACGTGCCGCTCGCCACCTTCGAAGATCACGATCTTGTTGCCCGGCGTCCGCCCGGTCAGCGTCGCCGCGTTCGTCTTGCTCCGGCCTTCGCAGAGAATCTCCACCTGCTGCCCCACGAGCACCTCGCCCCTGGCAATCGCCTGCTCGTCGATCAAGCGCAGGATGTCCTGATTGCGCTCCTCCTTCACGGCTTCCGGCAGTTGTTCACCCATCTCCGCCGCCGGGGTGTCTCGCCGCTTCGAGTAGCGGAAGATGAAGGCATTATCGAAGCCGATGCGCTCCACGAGTTGCCTCGTCGCCGCATAGTCGCCGTCCGTCTCGCCGGGAAAGCCGACGATGATGTCCGTGGTTAGCGCGATGTCCGGCCGGGCCGCGCGGAGCTTCTCCGTCAGGGCGAAGTATTTCTCCGCCGTGTATGTGCGATGCATCGCTTTCAGGATGCGATCCGAGCCGGATTGCATCGGCAGATGGACATGCGGCATCAGCTTCGGCAATGCGGTGAAAGCGTTCACGAGGTCGTCGCGGAAGCCGATCGGATGCGGCGACGTAAAGCGCAGCCGGCGCAACCCCGCGACCGCATGCACCGCCTCCAGCAACTGCACGAACGGCGACTTCCCCGCCACCCGCTCAAACTCGTGCCGGCCAAACAGATTCACGATTTGCCCAAGCAGCGTCACCTCCTTCACCCCGCGCGCCACCAGCTCCTCCACCTCGCGCACGATCTCCCCGATCCCCCGCGAACGTTCCGCCCCGCGCGTGCTCGGCACGATGCAAAACGTGCAGTGCATGTTGCAGCCCTGCATGATTGAGACGAACGCCGTCGCCTGCCGCTCCCGCAGCACATGCTCGCGGATCGTCTCCTGCGAACCGGCCTCCTCTGCCACATCCACGATCGAGAAGCGCGCATCATCCATCAGCCGCTCCCGCAGCCCGCGCTTCCGCTGCACCAGCTCATCCACATACTCCGCCACGCGGTGGAACTTCTGCGTCCCCACCACCAGATCCACATGACCGATATCCCGCGTCAGCTCCGCGCCGCGCGACTGCGCCATGCACCCGAGGAAGCCGAAGACCATCTCCGGCTTGTTCGCCCGCAACCGCCCCAGCAGCCCCATCTTCCCCAGCGCCTTCTGCTCCGCCATATCACGCACACTGCAGGTATTGAGCAGCACCACATCTGCCTCCCCCTCACGCGGCGTCATCTCATACCCCTTCGCCACGAGCATCCGCGCCACCTGCTCGGAGTCGCGCTCGTTCATCTGGCAACCGTAGGTTTTGAGGAATACTTTGGGCACGCGAAAAGGGGGGTGAGCCTAGCCCGCTGGCGCGTCTGCGCCACTCAGAATTTCCCGGCCCGGACGACGCGGACGTCCGTTTCATACGCCACCGTCGCGTAGAGCGGGAAAAATTCAGCGGCGAGGCGTTCGAAGATGCGCGCGGCGGCTTCCGGCGGGACGAGCACCTTGAATTTGATGTTCGCGGATTCCGGCATGTCGGCGAAACGCGCGCCCTGGGCTCCAGCGCCTTCCACATGCGTCAGCGTGTAGCCGTGGGCGCCGGCTTCCTCGAGAAGCCGCACCAAGGGCTCGCGAGCGAGCGACTCGGTGACGACCGTGACAAGCTTCATCGGGTACAGAGTCATAAGGAATAGATGTAGCGCGTGATGGTGTAATAAAGGGGGATGCCGATGGTGACGTTGAACGGAAACGTCACCGCGAGGGAACTGGTCAGATAGAACGTCGGGTTGGCTTCCGGGAGCGAAAGGCGCATCGCGGCGGGCGCGGCGATGTAGCTGCTGCTCGCGGCGAGCACGGCCAGCAGCGTCGCTCCGCCGAGGCTCAATCCGGCCAGCGCTCCAAGAGCGGCGCCCGCCACTCCATTCACGACGGGCATCACCAATCCAAAGGCGACCAGGAATGGACCCACCTTCCGCAAATCGCCCAGACGGCGTCCGGCCACCGATCCCATTTCGAGGAGGAATAGGGCGAGCACTCCCTGGAAGGGCGTCACGAAAAACCCGGCGGTCGCCTCTGCTCCCCGCGCGCCGCTCAACCAGCCGGCGATCAGCGCCCCGACCAGCAGGAAGACGCTGCGACCGAGGCAGGCCTCGTGAAGCGCCTGGCGGATGGCTCCCGCGAGGGAACCGCCTTCTCCGCGCAGGGCCAACTTTCCGAGCAACACCCCGATCACGATGGCGGGCGATTCCATCACCGCGAGAAACGCCGCGGCGTAGTCCTCGTAGGGTTACCCGATTTGTTTCAAATAGTTCGTCGCAGCGATGAAGGTGACGGCGCTGACAGAGCCGTAATGGGCCGCGATCGCCGCCGCATCGACCGCACCGAGCCGACCCCCGAATCTCAGGATGGGATAGCACCACAAGGGGATCAACCCTCCCAGGAGGAGCGCGAGCAGAGCGGGCCACCACACCCGCGCCAGCCCGGCATTCGCCACCGCCACACCGCCCTTGAAGCCGATCGCGAGCAGCAAGTAGATCGTCAGCGTGACATAGAGGGCCTCGGGGAATTTGAGATCGCTCTTCACCACCGAGGCCAGGACGCCCAGCACGAAGAAGAGCACCGCCGGAGAAAGAAGATTGGCGAGGATGGCGTCGAACATTCCCATGCGCGGCGGTTCGTATCCGCTCATCGCGGCAGTAGCAAGCCCGACTCGTTTGTGCTCTTAATTGTTCTCCATGCCTCTCCGCCTGCTTGCCAATAACCGTGCCTGGGCTGCGGCCACCCGCGAACGTGAGCCCGACTTTTTTGCGAACCTCGCCGCGCAACAAAAACCGCGTTTTCTATGGATTGGTTGCAGCGATTCGCGCGTGCCAGCCAACCAAATCGTCGGCTTGCGACCGGGCGAGGTCTTCGTCCACCGCAACGTCGCCAACCTGGTTGTTCACACCGACCTCAACTGCCTCTCCGTCCTTCAGTTCGCCGTCGATATTTTGCAAGTGCAGCACGTTCTCGTCGTCGGCCATTACGGCTGCGGCGGGGTCGCCGCCGCCCTCGCCAATCGCCGACTCGGGCTCATCGACAACTGGTTGCGCCACCTCCAGGACATCCGCCTCAAGCACGCCGAGCAGATCGATGCCCTCCCCGAGGAACACCGCGCCGACCGGCTTTGCGAACTCAACGTCATCGAGCAAGTGACCAACGTCTGCCAGACGACCATCTTGCAGGATGCGTGGGAACGCGGGCAGGATCTCAGCGTTCACGGCTGGACCTACGCCCTCCACGACGGCCTCATCCGCGACTTGAAGATGAGCATCGCCAGCAACGCGGAACTCGCGACGGCCTACCAGAACGCGCTGGGAAACCTGCGGTGACCAGGAGCCTGGTCGTCTCGCTGCACGACGTCTCGCCGCACACGCGGGCCGCCTGCGCCGAGATTCTCGGCGAACTCGCCAGGGGCGGCGTGGAGCGATGCTCACTGCTCGTCGTTCCCGATCATCATCACCGCGGGCATTTTCTCGCCGACGCAAAGTTCTGCGCATGGCTGCAGGCGCAGGCTGCCGCAGGGCACGAGGTCGTCATCCACGGCTACCACCACCGCCGCGAGCGCCGCGCGGAGGAAAGCGCCCGCGACAAATTCACCACCCGCCTCTACACCGCGGATGAAGGGGAATTCTACGATCTCGACCGGGCCAGCGCCGCCGCGCTCGTGACCAAGGCGCGCGACGAATTCCGGCAACTCGACCTCGCCACGCCCGGATTCATCGCTCCCGCATGGCTGCTCAGCCGCGATGCCGAGGACGCGCTCCGCGATCTCGGCATCGAATACACGACCCGCCTCGGCAGCGTGCTTGATTTCAAAACGGGGATCACCCATCGCTCGCAATCGCTGGTCTGGAGCGTGCGCCGCGGCTGGCGGCGCTGGACGAGCCTGCGCTGGAACGCCTTCCTCAAGCAGCGGCTCGCGACGAATCCCCTGCTCCGCATTTCCATCCATCCCGTCGATCTCCAGCATGCGGCGATCTGGCAACAAATCGGTGAACTCGTCACGCGGGCACTTGCCGACCGCGAACCGCTCACCTACGAACGCTGGCTGGTACGCACCCGCGCCGCCTCCCCTGTTTGAAAGCCGACCTGCATCTTCACTCCCACCACAGCGCCCGCGCGCCCGAGTGGCTCTTCCGCCGCATCGGTCTGCCCGACAGTTATTCCGACCCGCGCACGCTCTTCGACAAACTCCGCACGCAAGGCATGGACTTCGTGACGCTCACCGACCACAACCGCATCGAGGGCTGCCTCGAAATCGCCGACCGCCCCGGCGTCTTCCTCAGCGAGCAGGTCAGCACGCGTTTTCCCGAGGACCGCTGCGAGGTGCATGTGCTCGTCTGGGGAATCACCGAAGCGCAGCACCGCGCGCTGCAAACCGCGCGCGAAAACATCTTCGACCTCCAGCGTTATCTCGCGGAGCAACACCTCGCGCACGCCGTCGCGCATCCGCTCTACCGCGTCGATGACCGCCTCGCGCTGGCGCACGTGGAGAAGCTCATCCTGCTCTTCCGCCACTTCGAGGGCGTGAACGGTCACCGCGACGCGCTGCTCGGCGAAGCCACGCGCAGCATCCTCGGCGGGCTGACGCCGGAGCAGCTCGACGAACTGGCCAATCGCCACGGCCTCGCGCCAACGCACGACGAGCCGTGGCGCAAAGCCTTCATCGGCGGCTCCGACGATCACGGCGGCCTGCACCCCGGCTCCGCGTGGACGGAAGTCGCGGGCGAGCGCACCAGCTTGGAAGCATTTCTCGAAACCATCCGCGCCGGACACTGCACCGCGCACGGCACCGGCGGCACACCGCTGGCGCTCTCGCACAGCCTTTACAACAACCTGCGCCATTTCATCGGTGACAAAGTGGCCGGCGCGAAAAGCTCCAGCCTGCTCGGCAAGGCGTTCTCGCGCTTCATGGAGGGGGAAGATCCGACGGAATTTTCATGGACGGACAAGCTCGGGTTCCTCGCCGAAGGCATCGCCAGCGGGAAGATTTTCGAACTCGCGAAGCCGGCCAATGCGTCGCTCTGGAAACAACTCTCGGCGACCTTCACCGGCGCGGAGATCAAGGCGCTGCTCGCGCGCGAAACCGCCGGGATCGTCGAGCCCGAGCGCCGCGCTTTCGTCATCGCGAATTTCTTCGCCAACCAGCTCGCGTTCCGCTTTTTCACCACGTTCATCAAGCAGCTCTCCAGCGGGAACATCATCGAGGCCATTCAGGAAATCAGCGTGCTGCTCCCCGTCCTCGCGCCGCTCGCGCCCTACGCCTACGCCTTCAAGAGCCAGGCCCCCGACCGGCCCTGGCTCGGCGAGATCAGCCTCGCCCTGAACGGCGCCAAACCGCCCGTGCTCCAGAACCGCAAGCGCGCCTGGTTCACCGATACGCTCGAGGACGTGAACGGCGTGGCGAATACCATCCGCAAGCTGACCGCGGCTTGCGTCGCCGAAGGCTGCGACCTGACCGTCGTGACCTCGCGCTCGACGATCACCATCACCGGCATCCCGATTCAGAACTTCCCGCCCGTCGGCGAGTTCGAGCTGCCGGAATACGAACTCCAGAAGCTCAGCTTCCCGCCGATCCTCCAGATGATCGACTACATCCAGCGCGAGGGTTTCACCGAGCTGATCATCAGCACGCCCGGCCCCATCGGCCTCACCGCGCTGCTCGCCGGCAAGATGCTCGGCCTGCGGACCAGCGGCATCTACCACACCGACTTCCCGCAGTACGTCCGCATCCTGACCGACGACAACTTCCTCGAAACGCTCACCTGGAACTTCATGAAATGGTTCTACGAACAGCTCGATCTGCTCTACGTGAACAGCGAAGGCTACCGCCGCGCGTGGACCGACCGCGGCATCGCCGCCGACAAAATCCGCATCCTCCCGCGCGGCCTCGACACCACGCTCTTCCACCCCTCGCGGCGCGACCCGGATTTCTGGCGCAAGCGGGGTGTGCCGGCCGGGAAGCAAGTGCTGCTCTACGTCGGACGCGTATCGAAGGAGAAGGATCTCGATGTCATCGTCAGCGCGTGGTCGAAACTCCAGCGCGACCATCTTGCCCTCGCCTTCGTCGGCGACGGCCCGTTTCGCCAGGAAATCAGCGACCTTCTGCCCGCCGCCATCTTCACCGGCTACCTCGCCGGCCTCGACCTCGCCCGCGCTTACGCCTCGTCCGATGTCTTCCTCTTCCCGAGCACGACCGACACCTTCGGCAACGTCATCCTCGAAGCACTGGCCAGCGGCGTCCCGTGCATCGTCTCGGATCAAGGCGGGCCGAAGGATTTGATCGTCCACGGCACCACCGGGTTCATCACCCGGGCGCTCGACAGCGAAGACTTCGCGCGCCACGTCCAACGAATCGCCGAGGATTCCAGCCTGCGCCAGGCCATGAGCATCGCGGCGCACCGCACCGTGCAGGAACGCAACTGGGCGGAAGCCGCGCGCGCCTTCTGGGCGATGCCCGGCGAGTAGCGGGCAGGGGGCGCTTACTTCGTGACGGAGAAGAGAATTTTCCAGCCGACCGCGGTGACTCCACCGGCCGTATAGCCCACCGCCACCACTCCGATGGCCAGGGGTGCGACGGCATTCACGCCCAGCGCGACGAGCGCACCGACGCTGACCACGCCGAGCGAAAACACGCCGGCGGAAATGATGCCCAGCGAGACAAAACCGCCGGCGATAATGCCAATCGCCACGCCCCCCACCGCCCTTTGACCGATGGCGATCACGCCACGCGCCGTGCGCGGGCGTCCGTCGCGGCCGTTGCCAAAGGCGATGTGCACCACCGGTCCACCCATCCACTGCCACTTCGATTTCCACTCGTAACCCTCGCCCGCCCACTCGCGCTGCGCCGGTCGCGGAGCACCACATTGCGGACAAACCGCCGCCTCAGCGCCGACAGGCGCGTGGCATTCGCGGCAGGGGATATTTTCCATGCGGCCAGGCATGCCTGCTCGTCGCGCGCGAGGCAACGTCTGAAAGCAACTGCTCGCAGACAGGCTCTAATCCTTGTCGTCACGGCGGATTGTCGCTAGGCCAGTTCACACCCCGTCACCTCATGAATAAAACCCTCCGTTCCCTCCTCGTCGTCGCCCTCCTCTCGACGCCTGCTTTCTCCACCTTCGCCGCCGAGGCGAAACGCGTCGTCGTCGTCACCGTTACCACCGGTTTCCGCCACAGTTCGATTCCCTTCGCGGAAAAAACCCTGCAAAAACTCGGTGAGCAATCCGGCGCCTACACCGTCGTCGATTTCGTCCGGCAGCCGGAAATTCAGATTCCTCGCAAACCAAAAAAGCCAAACGACCCCAAGCCCGACGCCGACGAGAATGCGAAAAAGCGCCACGCCGCCGACCTGCTGAAGTACGAAACGGAACTGTCGAAGTGGACGCCGGAAATGGAAAAGCAATCCAAGGACGCGCAAACGGAATTCGACGCCACACTGATCAAGAATCTGGCGAAGCTCAGCCCCGCGAATCTGGTCGCGAACAAGATCGACCTCGTCATTTTTGCCAACACCACCGGTGATCTTCCGCTGCCCGACAAGGAAGGTTTCATCAAGTGGATCGAAGACGGTCACGCTTTCGCCGCGATGCACAGTGGCAGCGACACCTTCCATAAATTTCCCGGCTACATCGACATGCTTCAGGGTGAATTTGAAACGCACAAGGCCCAGGTTCCCGCCGATCTCATCGCGGGGGACAAGGCGCATCCGGCGAACGGTGGCATCGGCGAGAAGTGGGATCTCAAGATGGAGGAAATGTATCTCATCAAGAGCCAGGATCGCGCGAAGGTGCGGAGCCTGTGGTTCCAGCGGCATCATCCGAATGATGCCAATACCGCGGGATTCTTCCCCGTCTCCTGGTGCCGCAAGGCCGGCAAAGGCAATGTCTTTTACACCTCACTCGGACATCGCGAAGACCTGTGGAGCGATGATCCCGCGCTGCCGGGTCGGGTGAATACGCCCGAGATCAGCAAGCAGTATCACGCGCATCTGCTCGGCGGTTTGAAATGGGCGCTCGGCCTCGCGGAAGGCAGCGCCGAGCCGAATCCCGAGGTGAAGTAATCGGTGATCGGTGCGGAATGAGTAAAATCCTCAATCCGGCGATGGGGTCCACGAAACACCCGAAAAGGCGCGAAAGAAGAGGGTGCCCGGTCCTCGGGCGTCTCACCCAGCGGGAGAAGGCGGCCGTCGCCGCAGCTCCCTCCTTTCGTGTCTTTTCGTGTCGTTCGTGGACATTCCATTCACGTTTTTAGGGTCATTGGCCACCGCTCGGACTAATTACTTCTCCGACTGAACGCTGATCACTTTCCCGGCAGCCAGCGATCCGCGTAGTCGAGCCAGGCGGCCCAGTCTTCGGGCGCCATCAGGTGCTTGCCGGGACGGATGAAATAGCCGAGCCGGCTGGGAAGCAGCTTGCCCAATTCCGGCATTTCTGTCGCGCCGAGTCCGTCGCCCGCCACGAGGCGATAGACGGGATCGGCGGCGCGCAGCATCTCGAATTGTCCGGCGGGATTGGCCCACAGATCCTCGGTGGCATTCGAGAGCAGAATGGGCCGCGGCGCACAGAGCGCGATGAGCGCGTGCTGATCGAAGGGCAGCTTCTCGGGCGCTTCGTTGAATGCCTGGAAGTTGCCGCAGAACCAATGCGGGAAGCTCTTGTTGATCACCGCGACGGTCTCGGCCGTCGGGCGGCCTTTCTCATTCAGTTTGGTGAGGTCCGGCGTCGGGCGGCACGGCGCGGTGCCGCCGCAGCCCGCCTGGCTGGGAATGGCCAGCGCGATCCGCTCGTCAAACGCCGCCGCGAGCAACGCCGTCTTGCCATTGCGCGAGTGGCCGACGACCGCGATGCGCCGCGCATCGATCGCCGGCTCGGTGACGAGAAAATCGACCGCGCGATGAAAGCACCACGCCCACATGGCGATCGTCGCGGTATCGGCCGGTCCGCGCTCGACCGCCGCCGCCGGGCGCAACTTTCGCAGCACCGCTTCCGCCGCCTCCCGGTCATCCGGGACCACGTCGCCGTTCCAAAAACTCGCCATCGCATAACCGCGGTCGATCACCGCCTCGATCGACCACTTCTCCACTTCGGAGCCGCGCGCCTGTTCCAAGGCGAGCCCTTTGTTGTGCCGCCAGCCCGCCGGCACGGCGATCAGCGGATCGGGCAGGAGCGCGAGATTGCCGTTGAAATTGAGACCGAGGAAAACCGGCGCAGGCTGGGTGCGTTTGTTCGGGACGATGAGCAGCAGATTGATCTGCGCGCCGGCCGGGCGCGCCAGCGCGAGCGTGATCTCGCGCAAGGTCGCCTTGCCGCCGAGCGCCGCCTTGTCCTCCCGCACGAGCTTCACTTCGAACTTCGAGGGCGGCGGCAGCGCGCCGTATTCATAGTGCTGGAAGAGCTGGCGCAGTTCCGGCACACGCTGCTTTACCCAGCCTTCGCGGGTCGTCACGCGCTGGCCGTTGAAGGCGACGAGCGGATCGGGAGGCGCGGCTTGGGCGGGAAGCGCTTCCGGCTCGGGGAGCGCAGTGAGAGCGTGAGCGGAAGTCATGGTAGCGAGGAGCGCGGCTGGGAGGAAGCGACGGAACATGCGTGAGCCTAAGCGGAAGATTGGAACTCGCGCCATCGGCAAATAGTCTCGCGGCGATGAGCGACCCACAGCCCGACCGACCACGCCGCCGCCCGCGCTATTCCGGGAAAAATCCGCGCCGCTTCGAGGAAAAATACAAGGAGCACGCACCCGATCGGTATGCGGCGGACGTGGCCAAGGTGCTGGCCAGCGGCAAGACACCGGCCGGGATGCACCGGCCGATCATGGTGCGCGAAATCCTGGAAGTGCTGGCGCCTCAGCCGGGCGAGATCGCCGTCGATTGCACCCTCGGCTACGGCGGCCACGCGCAGGAAATCCTCAGCGCCATCCGGCCCGATGGAAGGTTGCTCGGCCTGGACGCCGATCCGCTCGAGTTGCCGAAAACCGAAGCCCGCCTCCGCACGCTTGGCTTCCCGCCGGAAACGCTCGCGGTGCATCGGATGAATTTCGCCGGTCTCGCGCAACTGCTCTCCCGCGAGGCGCCCGACGGCGCGGACGTGATCCTCGCCGACCTCGGAGTCTCCTCGATGCAGATCGACAACCCGGCGCGCGGCTTCACCTTCAAAACTGCAGGGCCGCTCGATCTGCGGATGAACCCCGATCGCGGCCAACCCGCCTCCGCGCTGCTCGCCACGCTCACCGCGCCGAAGCTGGAACGCCTGCTGACGGAAAACGCCGACGAGCCGCACGCGCCACTGCTCGCCAGCGCGCTTCTGCGCACGCCGATCACCACCACGACCGCCCTCGCCGCCGCGATCCGCGAAGCCCTCGGCGCCGTGCCGCGCTGCGCGCCGGACGACTCCGTGCGCCGCGTCTTCCAGGCCCTGCGCATCGCGGTCAACGACGAGTTTGCCGCGCTCGACACCTTCCTGCGCCATCTGCCCGGCTGCCTCCGACCCGGCGGACGCGTCGCCATCCTGACCTTTCACTCGGGCGAAGATCGGCGCGTGAAACACGCCTTCAAGACCGGCGCGCAGGACGGGCTCTACGCCGAGATCGCCCGCGATGTGGTGCGCCCCGGCGCAGAAGAAGTGCGGGCCAATCCCCGCTCCTCCAGCGCCAAGCTCCGGTGGGCGAGGAAAAGTGAATGACCAATGAAAAATGACCAGGGGGCAGACTCCGCGATTGGTCATTGGTCATTTTCCATTGGTCATTTCTGGCGCGGTCATTTCCTTGCGCGCCGCCCGGCTCCGCTTTACACAAGCAACCCTATGAAACGCCTTGCCCTCCTCATTCTTTGCCTCGTCGGCGCCACCACCTTGCGCGCTGAAGACCCCGCCACTTTCCCCGTCGGTGGCCTCACCTTCAAACGCCCGGCCGACTGGGCCTGGGTGCAGGTCAGCTCCCCGATGCGCAAGGCGCAGCTCAAGGTTCCCGGCGCGAAACCCGAGGAGGCGGCGGACATCACCTTCTTTCATTTCGGCGATAGCGGTGGCGATGTGGAGTCGAACACCCGGCGCTGGGTCGCCCAGTTCCGCGGGGGCGAGAGCGCGTCGAAGATCGAGCCGCAGGAGATCGGCGGCGTCAAAGTCACGATCGTCACCACCGAAGGCACCTTTAACAGCGGCATGCCCGGCGGACCATCCACGCCGCTCGAAAACCATGCGCTTCTCGGGGCCATCATCGAGCACAAGGATGGCAACGTCTTCGTGAAGATGACCGGCCCCGCGGCGCTGGTGAAAGAGTCGCGGAAGAAGTTCCTCGATTTCCTCGCCACCGCCCTGCCGGCGAAATAACGCCGCAGGCCCCATCGTCCGCCGCGCCGCGATCCCATGAGCTACTACGTCACCTCGTTCATCAGCATCCTGCATTTCATCAGCGATGACCTGATCCAGTGCGATGCCACGACGCGAATCGCGGAGTTGTTCGGCGACGAATTCGACGACCTCGATTTCGAATTGGCGCTGTGTTGTTTCGAGGCCACGCACAAGGTTTCCTTTGCCGACCGGCTCTGGGAATCGGATGAGGAGGAATACGAAGAGCTGACCATTGAGGAGTTCATCGATGCCTACGTCGATTCGAAGGAGCAGCGTGATCCGCTCTTCGTGACGAAACGGTTCCTGATGTTTCAAGAATCGCTGACCAAGGCGCTGACCGAGGAAGCCGGGGAGCCGCCGGAGGAATTTTAGCGCGGGTCAATCACTCCCTAAAATAACGGCCGGTGCTTCCTGCGAAGCACCGGCCGCCCCAACCAAGGAAAATGGTCGCCGACTTCAGGGCGGCGGTTGCAGGATGACGAAGGTGCGCTGCCCCCGGCGCTCGATATTGATCAGCACCCCCTTGCCACTCTTCGTGACGAGGCCGGTGGCGATGGCCGAGACGCACCCCGCAGCATCCGTGACCGGCTGTCCCGCGACCCCGGTGATGATATCGTCGGCAAAAATTTCGGCCCGCGCCGCCGGACTCTCGGGCTGCGTGCCCACCACCTGCGCGCCCGTCGGCTTGGCATCGCGCAATTTAAGGCCCAGCGTCTCCGCCTTGGCCTCGGTGCCTTTGATCGGCGCGACGTTGGCGACCTTGGTGAATTGCCCGGGCAGTTCGCCCGTGGCCACGGCAATGCGCATCGTCTGGCCGGCGCGCCAGACGGTCAGTTGAATCAACTGGCCGATCTTTTTCTTGAGGATTTCTTTTTGCAGATCGCGCCCCGACAGGATCTTCACGCCGTCCACTTCCGTGATCACGTCCGCGGCGCGCAGGTCGCTTTTGTAAGCCGGCGCATTGGCCTCGATCGTATCCACCACCACGCCGGACTCGATCCCGCTGAAATGCGCCCGCACCGCCGGCTTTTCCCCCAGCCCATAAGTCCGAATACCCAACCACGACCGCTGCACTTTCCCGGTGGCGATCAATTGCCGGCCCACGTCTTCGAGCATGCTCGACGGGATGGCGAAGGCGAGGCCGCGCCCAATGCCGTTGATCAGCGTGTTCATGCCGATGATCCTGCCTTCCACATCGAAGAGCGGACCGCCGCTGTTGCCCGGATTGATGAAGGCGTCGGTCTGAATGTAGTCCTCGTAAAGGATGGTCGGCGATGATGGGCCGAGCAGATTGGTCCGCCCTTTGCCGCTCACCCAGCCGACGGTGAAGCTGTAGTCCTGGTTGAACGGCGCGCCGATCGCGCAGACCAGTTGCCCGATCCGCAGCTTGTCGCTGTCGCCGAACTCCACCACCGGCAGATCCTTCGCCTCGATCTTGAGGACGGCGATGTCCGTCTTGTCATCCGCACCCACGACCTTCGCCGGGAAAGTGCGCCCGTCCTTCAGCCGCACCTCTAGTTTCTCGGCATCGGCCACCACATGATTGTTCGTCAAAATGAAGCCATCGGCCCGGATTAGAAATCCCGAGCCCTCGCTGCGGGTGGACCGCTCGGGCAGCCGCCATTGTTTATCCTTTTCCGCCCTCGGTTCCTTCGGGGCCGGTTTGCCTTCTTCGAGGAAAAATTCGAAGCCGCGGGGCACATCCCGGTCCTCCTCGTCCATTGGCTTGCGCACTTCGATGACCACCACCGCGGGCGCGACTTTTTCGTAAACCTGCACGAACCCTTCATCGATCGCCTTCAGCAACCCCAGGGCGGCAGCGCCCTTCGCGGGATCTTCCGCCCGCACCCCCCACGCCGGCAACAGCGCAAGGCTGAGGAGGAGCGGCAGTGGGCGGCGCATGGTGGCGGTTACGACAGAGTGTATTTTTGTCCGTTCAAAACAAACGCGGGCTTTTTGCAATCAATGCGGTCGGGAGCGTGCGCACCTCGGTGGAGAGGCGGCGCTGTCCGCAGGCCGTGCCGCCTTGGAGGCACCGATCGGGCGGCACCCGCTAACCTCCAACGTTAACCGCCGGCCTGGCCGTAAAGCCGCACGGGCGCGACTTCCAGCGAGCGCGTCCCGTCGCCCACCCAGATTGCGCCGTCCTGCACGGTGACCTGCAATATCATCGTCCGCTGCGCCAGCGTGGCGAGGGCGGCGCTTTGGTCCGCGGGGATTTGCCACACCGTCAGGTTGCGCGCGCGGGTGAGCTTGCTCTCGATCCCCTTCCACCAGATCGGCGTGCTGCTGCTGAAGCTGTAAACGCTGACCCGGCCCACCCGCGCCGTGGCGCGGAGGAGGCGCTTTTCGTCGGGCTGGCCGACTTCGATCCAGTGGAGGATTTCGCCGGTGTAGTCTTTCTGCCAAAGACTCGGCTCGTCGGGGTCCCACATGTCTTTGGCAAATTCCAGCGCACCGTGATCCGAGTCGCTGGGCACGTTCAAGGCGAAGGCCAGGAGCCGGATGAGGAGACGCTCGTCGGTCTCGGAGGGGTGGCGGGCGATGGTCAGCGGGGAGTCGCCATAGACGCCGCGGTCGATGTCCGAGAGCTGGACGACGGCTTTGTAGATGGTCGCTTTGGAGGCCATGAGGAGTGGAAGGGTGGAGTGTCGTAGCGGGAGTCCGCCGAAGAGTCCCGCGCGATCTCGGGAAAACTCGACGGTCAATGAACCGGCCCGTGGCCCCGCTTGCGCGGCGGCTGCGGCGCAACGATGCATTCCGGCATGCCACCACTGCGGATGATTCGACAGATGATCTTTAATGGCCGCGGAAAGCCGCCCCAGCCCGCCGCCCGTCCCGATCCCGCGCAGTGGAGCGACGCCGCGATTACCGGGAGTTGCCTCGGGCATTCCACCGTCTTCCTGAATTTCCTCGGCGTGCGCCTCCTCACCGATCCGGTCTTTTCCGAGCGGGTCGGTCCCGGCATTCCGCCCTTCATCCTCGGGCCGAAGCGTTACCTCGCCCCGGCGCTTTCCCCAAAGGAAATCCCGACGCCCGACGTGATCGTGCTCAGCCACGCTCACTTCGATCACTTCGATGTCTGGAGCCTGCGGAAATTTGCCCGCAGCACGCCCGTCGTCACCGCGCGGGCGACCGGCGATTTGCTGCGCTGCCACGGTTTTAAGAACGTCCACGAACTCGACTGGGGCCAATCGACGACGATCGAAACGCGCGCCGGGGCGATCCGCTGCACGGGGCTGGAGGTGGCGCATTGGGGCGCGCGGATGATGCGCGACGAACATCGCGGCTACAACGGCTACCTGTTGGAACGCCACGGCCACGCGGTCTGCTTCGCGGGCGACACCGCCTACACGCCAGCCTTCGCCAGGCTCCGCGATGCCCGGCGCCCGATCGATCTCATGCTCATGCCGATCGGCGCCTACGACCCGTGGATTCGTGCGCATTGCAGCCCGGAGCAGGCCGCCGCCATGGCCCGGGAAGCGGGCGCGCGCACGTTCGTGCCGATCCATCACGAGACCTTCAAGCTCAGCGCCGAAGCCATGGATGAGCCGGCCACCCGTCTCCGCGCCGCCTTCGCCAATGAACCGCACCGCCTGCTGGCCGTGAGCGTGGGCGAGACTTTCCGCGTGCCGCTCGTGGCCTGATCCTGCGCGGTCGCGCTTGCCGCGCTGCCTGCGGCGGGGAAAGATGCGCGGCTCATGATTTCGCTCGACCCCGAAAATATCGCGACCGCTTTCCCCGACCGGGTGCGGGAGATTTTCTCGGAGACGGGTCTGCTGGCGCAGGCGAAGAATTTCGAATACCGCGCGGAGCAGCAGGAGATGGCGGTGGCGGTGGCCCATGCGCTCTCGACGGAAACGCATCTCGTGGTCGAGGCGGGGACGGGCGTGGGGAAGTCGCTGGCGTATCTGGTGCCGGCGGTGCTCTGGGCGCTGGAGAAAAAGAAGAAGGCCGTGATCTCGACCTACACGATCAATCTCCAGGAGCAGCTCGTCTATAAGGACATCCCGATCGTGCAGAAGGTGCTGTCGGAGCCATTCGAGGCGATGCTCTGGAAGGGGCGGGGAAATTATGTCTGCCCGCTGCGGCTGGAGCGGGCGGTGGCGCATGCGGGGGAGCTGTTCACGTCGCCCGAGCAGGCGGAACTCGGGCGGATCTGGGAATGGGCGCAGACGACGCAGGACGGGACGCTCTCGGATTTCGCGGTGGAGCCGGACTCGGCGGTCTGGGCGCAGGTCTGTAGTGAGGCGCACATCTGCACGACGAAATCCTGCGGGTCGAATGCGAAGTGCTTTTACCAGCGGGCGCGGAAGCGTTTGCTGGTGGCGGACGTGGTGGTGATGAATCACACGCTCTTCTTCATGAACCTCGGCGGGATCGCGGAGCAGGAGGAAAATGAGAGCGGGTATTTGTTCTCGAATGATTTCGTGATCTTCGACGAGGCGCACACCGTGGAAAGCGTGGCGGCGCGGCTGATCGGGCTCGGGGTGTCGCAGTACGAGATGCGCCGGACGCTGAACAAGCTCTACAATCCGAAGACGAAGAAGGGGCTGTTTCAGCTCCATCGGAATCCGGCCGCGGTGAAGGAGACGGCGACGCTGCTCGAGGAGGTTGACACCTTTTTCGACAAGCTCGGGACGCGCGGCGATTTCAAGAAGGGGCGCGAGTTCCGGGTGCGGCAGCCGGATTTTATCGACGACTCGCTGACCGCGCCGCTGGCCAAGCTGCAGCAACTCGTGGTGGAGACGTTGCGCGGAGTCGAGGACGAGATGGCGAAGGCGGAGTTGCAGGACATGGGCCGCAAGATCCGCGACGCGCGGCGGGACATCGCGATCTTCCTCAAGCAGGACGCGGAGGATCATGTGTACTGGATCGAGAAGACGGGGAAGACGCAGCAGTATCACGCGCTGCACGCCGCGCCGATCGACATGGCGGCGTATCTGCGGGCGCTCCTTTTCCCCGACGGAAAATGTTGTGTGATGACGAGCGCGACGCTTTCGACGGGCAATGAAGCGCTGCAATATTTCCGCACGCGGGTCGGAGCGGACGAGGTGGAGGCGCGGCAGATCGGCAGCCCGTTCGATTATCAAAAACAGATGCGGCTCTACATCACGCGGAAGATGCCGGACCCGCGCGACGCCACCTACGAAGCCGCGCTGGCGGAGCAGATCGAGCATTTCATCGGCATGAGCAAAGGGCGGGCGTTCGTGCTTTTCACGAGCTACAAAGCCATGACGAACCTCGCATCGGCCCTGCGGGAGCGGCTGGACGATCTCGACTACAAGCTGCTCGTGCAGGGCGAGGGACTGCCGCGACATCGGATCATCGCGGAGTTTAAGAAAAACGAGCGGCATGTGCTCTTCGGGACGGAAAGCTTCTGGAGCGGTGTGGATGTCCCCGGCGAGGCGCTCTCGAATGTCATCATCACCCGCCTGCCCTTCGCCGTGCCCGATCACCCGCTGATCGAAGCGCGGCTCGAACTGATCGAAGCCCACGGCGGCGACGCCTTTACCGAATACTCGCTGCCCGAGGCCATTCTCAAGCTGCGCCAGGGCGTCGGCCGGCTCATCCGCACCCGCCAGGATAAGGGAATCGTCGTCATCCTCGACAACCGCGTGCTGACAAAATCGTACGGCCAGGCCTTCCTCCGCGCGCTGCCGGAGTGTCCGGTGGAGGTGGTTTAGGAACGCCTTCGGCACAACCTTGCGTCTTGCATTTTCGTCTGCGGCTCGCGGTTTTTAGCGGCCCCCTTCCATGCGGCGGTGTGCCTGCTCGATTGAAGGGCTTCCCCCTGAATACTCATGAATCGCCTCGTTCTATTCTTTGCCATCCTCGCGGGCGCCGCCTCGTCGCCATTATCGGCGCACCCTTATGAAGTGCCGCCGCTCGGCGCGAAATGCCGGCTCGGGCCCTAATGCGGCGTGAGGGTCTCTTCCAGGGCTCGGCGCACAAAGGAATCGTCGTTCGCCCCAACAAAACGTTCCGCGACAACGACCCGATGTCCGACCTTTCCTCCGCTGGCTCCGGAGTGGCGGGTGGAAGTGGTTTGAATCGGACAAGATACCGGCCGGGATTGGTGAATTTTTGGCAGAACGTTCGCCTCTTTGTCGCTTTTTGCTCCTCACTCAACGCCGTTATTCTTCAAACAATGACCAAAAACTAAAACTTTTGCGCGCCTTGCCGCACCTCATAAACACCTCTTCACCAGAGTGAAGCAGCCAAAGGACACCACTCCGCGCATTTCGTTCAGAAGATTTTCGGTTGCCCACTGGCAGACCGATTGCTAAGAACCCGCTCGCCAACTCTGGCAACCACCTAACCAACCAAGAAAACAAGAAAGACCCATATGACCAAACACAGCATCGCAGCATCCTGCGCGCTCACCTTGGCCGCCTTCGGCTTCTCCTCGACCACCTTCGCCGGTGTCGCAGGTAAGGAAATGAAGGAAGTCAAAGAACTTAAAGAAGTCGTCAAAGAATCCTGCATCACAGGTGACATTGGCGTCCAAGTCGTCAGCTCGTATGTCTCGCGCGGCTCGTTCCTGGAAGACCAGGGCGTCATCGCTCAGCCCTACCTCGACCTCTACTTCAAACTTTATTCGGGCGACGGATTCATCAATAACGTCACCCTCGCCCTCGGCCTCTGGTCGAGCATCCACAGCGAGAAGACCCAGCAGGGCGCCGTTACCGGGACCGGCACCTCAACGACCCCGATGTGGTATGAATTCGACTACACGGTCGGCATCAACACGACGTTCGCGAAGAACTTCACCTTGGGGCTCACCTACCTCGAGTTTAACTATCCGAACGACAACTTCGGCACCCAGCGCCTCGGCCAGGCCAAGCTGTCCTACAACGACGCTGACCTCCTCGGCGCCTTCGCCCTCAATCCGTATGTGAAGTATGAATACTACTTCGAGAATCCGGATGGCGGCCAGTACTTCGAAGCGGGCATCACCCCCGGCGTTGATGTCGGACCGGTTCGCTTGAACTTCCCGATCGTGGGTGGTTTCGGCGCCAGCAACTTCTACGGTCGTGGCGGTTTCGCCTACGTGTCCGGTGGCGTTGTGGCTTCCTACAGCCTCGGCTTCATCCCTGACTGCTACGGCAAGTGGGCGATCAATGCCGGCTACACGTTCTACTACCTCGACCGCGGCAACAGCCTCGATACGTTCAACACCGGCGCCGGTGGCGTGCGTAACGCTGACGACACGGAAAACGTGTTCTCGGGCGGCATCGGCCTCGTGTTCTAAGTTAGTTATTTAGTCTCTCTTGCGGCTCCTCCGGGCTTCGTGCCCGGAGGAGTCCGCGGGGTCTAAATGGGATTGCGCAAAGGGCGCAATCGGACCTCAAAAAACGGTTCTTCTTTCGGTCGCTTCCGGCTCGACTCCGAGCTTGCGAAGCACACGGCCAGCGGCGCTTCCCTCCCTGTTTCGCGCCGGCTCGGTCTCCCCTGTTTGGTGTTCTCTCTGCGAGAGCGTGCAGTCAACCACCACCACACCAAACAACATGAAACTCCTTAAATCACTCGGTCTCGCCCTCCTCTTGGGCGTGACTACCCTCGGGCTCTCTGCGCGTGCGCAGGACACCGTCAAAGTCGGCGTCCTCCACTCACTGAGCGGCACGATGGCCATCTCGGAAACCTCGCTCCGGGACATCCTCCTCTTCACCTTCGACGAGATCAACGCCAAGGGCGGCGTGATGGGCAAGAAGATCGAGCCCGTCGTCGTCGATGGCGCTTCCAACTGGCCGCTCTTCGCGGAAAAAGCCACCCAACTCCTCGAACAGGACAAGGTCGCCGTCACCTTCGGCTGCTGGACCTCGGTCTCCCGCAAATCCGTTCTCCCCGTGTTCGAGAAGAACAACGGACTCCTCTTCTATCCCGTTCAGTACGAAGGAGAAGAGCTCTCCAAGAACATCTTCTACACGGCCGAAGCGGTAAACCAGCAGGCGACCCCTGCGGTGGATTACTACCTCGCGGCCGGCAAGAAGAAGTTCTATCTCCTCGGCTCCGACTACGTTTATCCGCAGACCACCAACCTCGTGCTCCTCGAGTATCTCCTGAGCAAGGGCGTGCCGCTCGAAAACATCGGCGGTGGCTTCAAGAAGGACGAATCCGGCAAGATCATCTCGGCCGGTAAATATACGCCCTTCGGCCACACCGACTACCAGCAGATCGTCGCCGAGATTAAGCAGTTCTCTGCCGGCGGAAAAGCCTGCGTCATCAGCACCCTGAACGGCGATACCAACGTCCCGTTCTTCAAGGAATACGCTGCCGCCGGCCTCACCGCCGAGACCTGCCCCGTCGTCTCCTTCTCGATCTCGGAAGACGAATTCCGCGGCCTCCCGGCCAAGCAGCTCGTCGGCCAGCTCGGTTGCTGGACCTACTTCCAGTCGATCAAGTCCAAGGCGAACGCCAAGTTCATCGCTGACTTCCAGACCTGGCTCAAGGCTTCGACTGTCCCCGGCATCGTCAAAGAAGGCCGCGTCACCTGCTCGCCGATGGTCCTCTCCTACAATGGCGTTTACCTCTGGAAAGCCGCGGTCGAGAAGGCCAAGAGCTTCGACGTGGAGAAAGTGGTCGCCGCCCTCGAAAGCGGGATCAGCTTCGACGGTCCAGGTGGCAAAGTCACCAGCCAGAAGAATCATCACCTGACCAAGAACGTTTACATCGGCGAGACCAAGGCCGACGGACAGTTCAAGATCGTGAAGACCTTTAACGACATCTATGGCGAGCCCTTCCTCAAAGGCACCTTCAAGCCGAAGGAAGCCGCTCCTGAAAAGAAGAAGAAGTAACGTCCGCCCCGCGCCCTTCGCGCGGCATTGACCTGAATCACTTGGGTTGGAGGGGCGGGTTCCGAAACGCTTTCGGGCCCGCCCCTCTTTTTTTATGGCCACAAACCGGCCCAGACGACACGCCATGACTTTCTCCACACTCTCTGATTTTCGTACTGCGTCCCGACGCGCATTGTTCCCCCTTCTGTGTCTGCTGGGACTCATCGCAGCATCCGCTCTCCGCGCGGCCGACAGCCCGCGCCCGATCATCAACCAGGCGATCCTCGAAGAGGACACCGAGAAGAAGATCGCCCTCATCAACTCCCTGATCGGCAACACCAGCCCCGAGATTGCCGCCCTTTTCGTCCTCTGGAAAGAAGACGCCATCTCCCTTTTCAAAGCCGAGGACAGCGAGACCAAAGTCCCCGTCACCCTCGGGGAGGAAAAGGACGCCGAAGAAAAACAGGCCGCTTTCCTCCTCCTCGATAACAGCCCGCTGAAGGGCAAGGACGGTCAGCCACTCCGCATCCTGGCCAGCGAATTCGACACCGCCGAGCATGACTCCATCATCCGCGGCGCGATGAAAGGCGTGCTCGATCTGCTCGCCCTCGCCGACCCGAACCGCGACAAGCGCGTCCAGGCGATCAACATGATCGGCATGTCGCAGGAAGTCGAAAAGCTCCCCGCCCTGCTCCTCGTCCAGAAGACCGAAACCGACTCGAAAGCAAAACGCGCCCTGAGCGAAGCCGTCGCCCTCATCCAGCTCAAGGACGAGAGCCCCGAGGTGAAGATCGCCGCCGCCAAGACGCTCGGCGAGATGGGCTCGATCCCGAGCCGCGACTTCCTCACCGCGTTGAAGCGGGAAAGCGAAGATCAGCCCGACGTCCTCAAGGCCGTTTCCATTGCCGAGGCGCAGATCGCCTCGCACATCCGCACCGTCGATGCCGTCGGCACCGGCTTCCGCGGGATCAGCAAAGGCTCCATCCTGCTCGTCGCCGCGATCGGCCTCGCCATCACCTTCGGCCTCATGGGCGTCATCAATATGGCGCACGGCGAGCTCATCGCCGTCGGCGCCTACACCACCTACGTCGTCCAGGGCCTCTTCGCCACGGGCATCGTCATGCAGATCCCGACGTTTTTCGGCCAGCCGATCACCGTCCGCCTGTCCGGCGCGAACCTCTCCGGCACCGCCCTCGACAACTACTTCCTCGTCGCCCTGCCCCTCAGCTTCATCGTCGCCGCGCTCGTCGGCCTCATCCTGGAGCGCAGCGTCATCCGCTTCCTCTACCGCCGCCCGCTGGAGTCACTCCTCGCCACCTGGGGCGTCTCGCTCGTCCTCCAGCAGCTCTTCCGCCTGACCTTCGGCGCGAACAACGTGCAGGTCTATTCGCCGAGCTGGCTGAGCGGCAACTGGACCGTGAACGACGTCATCTTCGGCTGGAACCGCGTCTTCGTCATCGGCTTCGCGGTCTTCATCATCTGGGGCACGCACCTGCTCATGACGAAAACCTCGCTCGGTCTGCTCATCCGCGCCGTGATGCAGAACCGGCAGATGGCCGCCTGCATGGGCGTGAAGACGGAGCGGGTGAACATGATGACGTTCGCCTTTGGCAGCGGCCTCGGCGGACTGGCCGGCGCGTTCATCAGCCAGATCGGCAACGTCGGGCCGGGCCTTGGGCAGGATTACATCGTCGATGCCTTCATGACCGTGGTCGTCGGCGGCGTGGGCAATCTGATCGGCACCGTGGTCAGCGCACTCGGCATCGGCATCCTCGACCAATCCTTGCAGCAAATCCTCCTCAACCCCGTGCTCGGCAAGATCATCGTCCTCGGGTTGATCATCCTCTTCCTCCAGTGGCGCCCGGCGGGCATCTTCGTGACCAAGAGCCGCAGCCTCGAAAGCTAACCTTTCATGAAGCGCAACGTCTCCAAGATCGAACTCACGGTCGCCACGATCATCGCCATCATTCTCGTCGTCGTCCTGCCGATGCTGCACGCCAGCGGGATGATCAGCGACTTTACGATCAAGCTCTGGGGGAAATACCTCTGTTACGGCTTGCTCGCCATCTCGGTCGATCTGCTCTGGGGTTACACCGGTCTGCTCAGCCTCGGGCAGGCGCTCTTCTTCTCCCTCGGCGGCTACATGCTCGGCATGAACCTCATGCTCATGATCGGCGAGGACGGCCAGTACTTTAAGAGCGGCAACAACCCGAACCTGCTGCCCGACTTCATGATCTTCCTCGGGCACACCACCCTGCCGACCTTCTGGAAGCCCTTCCTGTCCTTCCCGATCGCCGTCGCCATGGTCGTGCTCCTGCCCGGCCTGATCGCGCTGGTCTTCGGCTTCCTCGCCTTCCGCTCGCGGATCAAGGGGGTTTATTTCTCCATCCTCACGCAGGCGCTGACCTACGGCGCGGCGCTCATGTTCTTCCGCAATGACATGATCATGGGCGGCAACAACGGCTTCACCGATTTCAAGCGGATCATCGGCTACGACATTCGTGAATCCGCCACGCAGCGCGGCCTCTACACGGCCACGGCGATCACGCTCGTGCTCGTCTATGCCTTCTGTCGCTGGCTCACGACGACAAAGTTCGGCCTCGTGCAACGTGCGCTGCGGGATTCGGAAACGCGCGTGCTCTTCTCCGGCTACGCCGCGGCGAACTACAAGCTCTTCGTCTTCGTGGTCAGCGCGATCATCGGCTCGATCGGCGGGGCGCTCTACGTGCCGCAGGCCGGCATCATCAACCCGAGCGAAATGACGCCGGAGAAGAGTCTTGAAGCCGTCGTCTGGTGCGCCGTCGGCGGGCGCGGGACGCTGGTCGGGCCGATCATCGGCGCCATCGGCACGAACGCGCTGAAGAGCTGGGCGACGCGGGCCTTCCCCGACTACTGGCTGATCATCCTCGGCGTGCTCTTCATCCTGATCGTGCTCTTCATGCCCAAGGGCATCCTCGGCCTCTTCGGCCAGGCGAAGGAACTCTTCAAAGGAAAACCCGCTGCCGACCCCGTCCTGAAACCCACGGCCGAAGCCGCACCCGCCCCGGAAGTTTCCAAGTAAATGAAGATCGAATCCACGCAAAAGACCTTCCTGCTCGCCGCCGAGGGCGTGAACAAATCGTTCAGCGGCTTCAAGGCGATCAACAACCTGAACTTTTACCTCGATCCGGGCGAACTCCGCACCGTCATCGGGCCGAATGGCGCCGGCAAAACGAGCTTCCTCGATCTCATCACCGGCCGGACCAAACCGGACACGGGCACGATCGAATTCGAGGGACGGGTGAGCATTCCGAAGCTCAACGAATACGAAATCTATCGGCTCGGCATCGGGCGGAAATTCCAGACGCCCACGGTCTATACGGATCACAGCGTGTGGGAAAATCTCCTGCT